>Ga0079226_10000884_pt1 | contig 22286 bp, 18 predicted proteins | sample Poulit2014_FD_76345 | JGI IMG/M metagenome (GOLD analysis project Ga0079226, IMG submission 76345) | Agricultural soil microbial communities from Georgia to study Nitrogen management - Poultry litter 2014 | ecosystem: Environmental > Terrestrial > Soil > Agricultural land | place: USA: Georgia... | reverse complement strand
GCAGAAGAAAAACGTGCTGCGTATGCTTGTGATATTACTTATAGTACCAACAATGAACTAGGATTTGATTATCTTCGTGACAATATGGTTGTCTACCGAAATCAAATGGTACAACGTCCTTTAAATTTTGCCGTGGTCGATGAAGTGGATTCCATCTTGATTGATGAAGCTAGAACACCTTTGATCATTTCAGGTCAGGCAGAAAAATCGACGGCTTTGTATGTGCGCACAGATAATTTTGTAAAACGTTTGGTTGAAGAAGATGATTATAAAATTGATGTCCAATCCAAAACAATTTCCCTAACTGAAGCGGGTATTGAAAAAGCTGAAGAAAACTTTGGATTAGACAATCTATATGATATTGAGAATACCGCACTTACTCATTATTTAGAAGAAGCATTGCGAGCAAATTATATCATGACTCTTGATATTGATTATGTTGTTCAAGAAGGCAAAGTGTTGATTGTGGACCAATTTACAGGTCGAATCATGGATGGACGTCGATATTCAGATGGGTTACATCAAGCGATTGAAGCCAAAGAAGGGGTTGAAATCGAGGATGAAACCAAAACGATGGCAACAATTACCTTCCAAAACTTTTTTAGAATGTACAAAAAACTCTCTGGTATGACAGGAACGGCTAAAACAGAAGAAGAAGAATTTCGAGAAATTTATAATATGGAAGTTGTTCAAATTCCAACCAATGAACCTATCGTCAGAGATGATCGTTCAGACCTTCTCTACCCAACATTGACAAGCAAATTTAATGCAGTGGTTCAAGATATCAAAGAAAGACATCGTAAAGGTCAACCAATATTAGTAGGGACAGTTGCTGTAGAAACATCAGAACTATTGTCGAACTTGCTTTCAAAAGAACGGATTCCTCATGAAGTATTGAATGCCAAAAACCATTTTAAAGAAGCTGAAATTATTTTAAATGCTGGTCAAAAAGGTGCAGTAACAATCGCAACAAATATGGCTGGTCGTGGGACAGATATTAAATTAGGCTTGGGCGTTTCTGAATTAGGTGGTTTAGCTGTTATTGGGACAGAGCGCCATGAATCGCGACGTATCGATAATCAGTTGCGTGGACGTTCTGGTCGCCAAGGAGATCCAGGTGTTTCACAATTTTATCTATCTTTGGAAGACGACTTGATGAAACGGTTTGGTTCTGATCGAATTAAAGTATTCTTAGATCGAATGAAAGTCGAAGAAGAAGATGCAGTGATCCAAAGTAAAATGTTAAGCAAACAAGTAGAGTCCGCACAAAAACGTGTTGAAGGAAATAACTATGATACGCGTAAAAATGTCTTGCAATATGATGACGTGATGCGTGAACAACGGGAAGTGATTTATGGTCAACGTCAGCAAGTGATTCTAGAAGAAGAATCCTTGTCTAACGTGTTAATGAACATGGTAAAACGGACCATTGATCGTGTTGTTGATGGGCATACTCAATTGGAACAAAATCACTTGAATCTTGATGGTATTGTTGATTTTTCAGGAAATGTTTTGGTTAATGAAGAAGCCATTTCTACCGCAGATCTTCAAAACAAATCTCCGCAAGAGGTCAAAGATTATCTACTTAAATTAGCACAAGATAAATTTGATGAAAAAGCAGAACAATTGAACAGCTCTAAACAATTATTGGAGTTTGAAAAAGTTGTTATTTTGCGAGTGGTCGATTCTAAATGGACAGATCATATTGATGCGATGGATCAGTTACGTCAATCGATTGGATTACGAGCTTATGGACAAAACAACCCATTAGTGGAATATCAAACAGAAGGCTATACAATGTTTGAAAATATGGTCGGTGCCATTGAATATGATGTGACCCGTTTATTCATGAAGGCGGAAATCAGACAAAATGTTCAACGTGAACAAGTCGCTCAAGGACAACCAGAACCTATGGAAGGCGATGATACTAATACTGCTGAAAAACGTCCGATTCATGTGAAAAAAGTTGGACGAAATGATCCGTGTCCTTGTGGTAGTGGTAAGAAGTATAAAAATTGTCATGGCAAACGTGCCGTATAATTAAACAATGAAGAAAAGACAGAAACCCAAAGTTGTTAGTAAAAGATATTTCTTTCTCTTTTACCGCAATCAACTTAGTTTCTGTCTTGCTTTGAAAAATGAAAGAAGGAAAATAAATGGAGTTTTCTGAAATGAAACACCAACTAGATGAAATGACACAAAAAATAAACAGTTTTAGGGGGTCTCTTTGACCTAGAAGAGCTGGAAGAATCGATTGCGGAAGCTGAGGCTAAAATGGCTGATCCTAGCTTTTGGGATGACGCCCAAAAAGCACAAGAGTTAATTGATGAAAACAATGCAAATAAAGAAGTTTATGACCAAATTCATAATATGGCAGATCGAAAAGAAGAGTTAGAATTAATGCTTGAAATGCTTCAAGAAGAGCCTGATCCAGACATGGAAGTAGAATTAACAGAAGGTATCAAGGACCTATCAGAAGAAATGAGTAATTATGAATTGTCGTTACTTCTAGATGGCCCGTATGATCATAATGATGCCATTTTGGAATTACATCCTGGAGCTGGTGGGACTGAATCACAAGACTGGGGCAGCATGTTATTACGCATGTATACCAGATGGTCAGAACAACATGACTACCATGTAGAAACCATTGATTTTCAAGCTGGAGATGAGGCAGGCATCAAAAGTGTGACTTTGCTTATCAAAGGCCGTGATGCCTATGGTTACTTAAAATCAGAACGTGGGGTGCATCGATTGGTGCGTATTTCTCCTTTTGACTCAGCCAAACGTCGTCATACTTCATTTTGTTCAGTGGATGTAATGCCTCAACTTGATGATTCGATTGAAATTGATATTAATCCCGATGATTTAAAAGTCGATGTTTATCGAGCAAGTGGTGCAGGTGGACAACATATTAATAAAACTTCTTCTGCTGTTCGGATTACGCATTTACCGACTGGAATCGTTGCTGCTAGTCAAGCACAACGTTCACAGTTTCAAAATAGGGAACAAGCCATGCAGACATTGAGAGCAAAACTATATCAAAAAGAAGTTGAAAAGCAAGAACAAGAAACAGCCGCCTTGCGAGGTGAACAACTAGAAATTGGTTGGGGTTCTCAGATTCGTTCCTATGTTTTCCATCCTTATTCTATGGTAAAAGATCATCGAACAAATTATGAGACCGGCAACGTTCAAGCTGTGATGGATGGAGAATTAGATGGCTTTATTGATGCTTATTTAAAGAAGCGATTAAATCAGCAAGACTAAAAGTTAATTAATTGAAATAAAATTGTAACTTTACGCAAGCTGATTGCAACATAGACATGCTATAATAAGTCGGTATGAATAAAATGTAGGAGAGATAGCCATGATCGAAATGACAAATGTAAATAAAAAGTACAGTAATGGTACGACAGCTATCCGTAACCTCTCGATTAAGATTGACCAAGGCGAGTTCGTATATGTCGTTGGACCTTCTGGTGCTGGCAAATCGACATTTATCAAATTAATGTATCGTGAAGAAGAAGCTACCAAAGGACAGCTAAACGTAGCAGATTATGATTTGATGAGAATAAAAAATCGTGAAGTTCCATTTATGCGACGTGAAATTGGAGTGGTTTTCCAGGATTATAAATTGTTGCCTAAAAAAACGATTTATGAAAATGTTGCCTATGCGATGCAAGTTACGGGTAGAAAACCTCGTGAGACTAAAAAAAGGGTCATGGAAGTACTTGACCTTGTCGGATTAAAACACAAGGTACGAGTTTTCCCTAGTGAACTTTCTGGTGGGGAACAACAACGTGTTTCAATTGCTCGTGCCATTGTGAATACTCCTAAAGTATTGATTGCTGATGAACCAACAGGAAATTTGGATCCCGATAATTCATGGGAAATCATGAAGTTGTTGGATCGAATCAATGCCCAAGGGACAACTGTTGTCATGGCAACTCACAATAGTACGATCGTCAATACTATCCGTCACCGGGTGGTCGCGATTGAAAATGGACGTATCATTCGAGATCAAGCGGAAGGAGAGTATGGCTACGATGATTAGAACGTTTTTTAGACATATTTTAGAAAGCTTTAAAAGTTTAAAACGTAATGGTTGGATGACAGTTTCTTCTATCAGCGCCGTCACGATTACTCTAACGCTTTTAGGCGTCTTTCTTTTGATTATCATGAATACAGTTAAATTGGCAGAAGATATGGAAAGTAACGTCGATGTTTCCGTCTTTATTACTTATGGAACTGACGATGAAGGAAAAGAAGAATTAGAAGAGCAGCTAAAAGAAATTCCACATGTGAAATCTGTCAGTTTTTCTAGTCAAGATGATGAGTTAAAAAGAATCCAAGAAGCTTATGGAGATGTCTGGGGATTATTCGATCAAGATAATCCACTGCTAGACGTGTTTACCGTTCGAGCTGAAGATCCTGAATATGTAAAAGAAATCACTGAAGAAGCTTCTACAATTACCAAGTATGTTGATAAGGCAAGCTATGGAGAAGATCTTTCAGATAAAATATTTGGAATTGCCCAAAAGGTTCGTACTTGGGGATTGATAGGTTCCATTATTTTATTGGTAGTTGCTATTTTCTTGATTTCAAATACCATTCGAATAACGATTTTATCAAGGGAACGTGAAATTCAAATTATGCGTTTAGTAGGAGCGAAAAATGGCTATATTCGGTGGCCATTCTTTCTTGAAGGTGGATGGATTGGAATCTTAGGTTCTTTTATTCCAATTGCTTTGATGTTTTTTGGTTATGAGAAAGCATTTAACATTATTAATCCAGTTTTACTTCGATCCAATTATACGCTAATCGAACCGGGAACCTTTATTATTCAGATATCGATTTTGTTATTGGGAATCGGTTTTGTAATTGGTTCACTGGGCTCAGTTATTTCAATGCGTCGCTTTTTAAAATTTTAACAGCAAAGACAAGGATTCTAGCTGAGATCCTTGTCTTTTTCTAATATCTATTTTTTTAATCTAAGTATTATGGCAAGAATGCTATTCGTTCAAATTCGATAATTTTGAAAAAAATATTTCTAAAGGTTCTCAACTAATGTTAGAATGAAAATAATAACAAAATTTGATTTCAAAATGAAGAAATAAGGAGTTTTTTTAATGTTGAAAAAAACGAAATTACTTTTAACAATCACCTTTACAGTTTTTTTCGTATCCGGTTGTTCAAAGTGGATTGATAAAGGAGAATCGATTACAGCAGTCGGATCTTCAGCTTTGCAGCCTTTAGTTGAAACAGTGGCTGAGGAATTTCAGACGCAAAATCCTGGGAAGTTTGTCAATGTTCAAGGCGGAGGAAGTGGAACAGGACTGAGTCAAGTTCAATCTGGAGCAGTGGAAATAGGAAATTCAGATTTATTTGCTGAGGAGAAAAAAGGAATCGATGCTAGCGTGTTGGTCGATCACAGAGTAGCTGTTGTCGGAATCACCCCTATCGTTAACAAAAACGTAGGTGTTCAAGATATTTCTCTTGAAAACTTAAAAGATATATTTCTCGGTAAAATTACCAATTGGAAAGAAGTAGGAGGAAATGACCAAGAAATTGTATTATTGAATCGTGCATCAGGTAGTGGATCTCGTAGCACGTTTGAAAATTGGGTTTTAGAAGGACAGTCGGCAAAGAGCGCTCAGGAGCAAGATTCTAGTGGCATGGTTCGACAAATCGTTTCCAGTACACCTGGAGCCATTAGCTATATCGCTTTTTCCTTTGTGACAGATGAGGTTCAGACGCTTTCTATTGATGGCGTCCTCCCTAGTGATGAAAATGTCATAAGCAATGATTGGATTATTTGGTCTTATGAACATATGTATACAAAAGGTGAGCCAGAGGGGCTAGCAAAAGAATTTATATCCTATATATTGACAGATGATGTACAAGAAAATGTAGTTGGTGATTTAGGGTATATTCCTATTACACAAATGGAAGTAGAACGTGATTGGCAAGGAAATATAGTGGGATAAGAAACCTGCTTTACAAGAAATTTACAATCTATAGAAGATTCTTACATTGTGTTACATTAGATAGGAACAAAACGTGCTAAACTAAAAAAGAAGCTTCATATTGAGGAGGAATTCTTTTGGAAGATATGCAAAAGATTTTAACAAAAAAATCAAAACGAACAAAAATGGAACAGCGAGGTAAAATACTGAGTTTTTTGTGCATTGCAATTATTGTAATGGTGGTTGTTTCCATTTTTTATTTTGTAGCAAGTAAGGGCCTCGCTACTTTTTTTGTGGACCATGTAAAACTTTCTGACTTTTTGTTTGGGACACAATGGAACCCAAGTCAAGTTGGAATAGATGGAAAGCCAATGGTCGGTGCTTTGCCAATGATTTTGGGTTCATTTATTGTTACCTTGCTATCAGCAATTGTTGCGACTCCTTTTGCAATTGGTGCAGCAGTATTTATGGTGGAAATTTCTCCTGAAAAAGGAGAAAAGATTTTACAACCAGTCATTGAATTATTAGTAGGAATTCCTTCTGTTGTTTATGGTTTTATTGGGCTAACGGTTATTGTCCCAGCAATTCGTTCCATATTTGGTGGCACTGGTTTTGGTATTTTGGCTGGAACCTTTGTCTTGTTTGTCATGATTTTACCAACTGTAACGACCATGACAGTCGATGCTTTAAAAGCCGTTCCTCGTTATTATCGCGAAGCATCTTTAGCTTTGGGAGCTACGAGGTGGCAAACGATATACAAGGTTGTTTTAAGGGCTGCAGTGCCAGGAATATTGACATCCGTAGTATTTGGAATGGCTAGAGCCTTTGGGGAAGCATTGGCAATTCAAATGGTTATTGGAAATGCTGTCTTAATGCCAAATAGTCTTGTTTCTCCCGCGGCTACGTTAACTTCAATTCTGACTATGGGGATTGGAAATACAGTAATGGGCACCTTAGAAAATAATGTCTTATGGTCATTGGCTTTAATCTTGTTATTAATGTCTTTATTGTTTAATATTTTGATTCGCTGGATTGGAAAGAAAGGAGAGTTGAAGTAATGAATGCTAAAAAGATGGATAAAATCGCAACAGTCGTTTTATATATTATCTCAGCAACAATTGTCTTGATTTTAGCAGCTCTTCTTTTATATATTCTAATACGTGGAATTCCACATATTTCTTGGGAGTTTTTGACGCAACCTTCTAAGTCTTATCAAGAAGGTGGAGGAATTGGTATCCAACTATTTAATTCCATCTACTTATTATTTATCACATTAATCATTAGTTTTCCGATTTCCTTAGGTGCCGGTATCTACCTTTCTGAATATGCTGGAAAAAATTGGTTGACTGATGTAATCAGAACCTCCATTGAAATCTTAAGTTCTCTTCCTTCAGTTGTTGTTGGTTTGTTCGGCTTTTTGGTTTTTGTGATTCAATTTGGTTATGGTTTTTCGATTCTTTCTGGAGCGTTAGCACTGACTTTTTTTAATCTCCCTTTATTAACAAGAAATATCGAAGAATCATTGCGAGCTGTCCATTATACTCAACGTGAAGCAGGACTAGCTTTGGGGCTTTCACGGTGGGAAACGGTGATTCATGTGGTGATTCCTGCAGCAACACCAGGGATTTTAACAGGAATCATCCTAAGTGCAGGTCGTATTTTTGGTGAAGCAGCGGCTTTGATTTATACTGCTGGACAAAGTGCCCCGGCTTTAGACTTTACCAATTGGAACCCATTAAGCGTTTCAAGTCCCATCAGTATTTTTCGACAAGCAGAAACTTTAGCAGTGCATATTTGGAAGGTAAATACGGAAGGAACAATGCCAGATGGTGCCTCCGTGTCTGCTGGTGCCTCTGCGGTTTTGATTATTGTTGTGCTTCTTTTTAACTTCGGTGCACGGGCTCTTGGCAAACGATTATATAAAAAAATGACGTCTGCCTAAGGAATGAAAAAATCGAAATTTACTAGTCTCAATTTGTGAATAAGGAGTTTATTATGGAAAAATACAATTTGGAAGATCAATACATTTTATCGCCTGGCGACCCTAAGGACCATATTTTACATACAGATGATCTCCATGTTTGGTATGGAACGAATGAAGCAATCAAAGGGGTCGACCTTGCTTTTGAGAAAAATAAGATCACAGCATTAATTGGTCCTTCTGGTTGTGGTAAATCAACGTATTTACGATCTATTAACCGAATGAATGATGGGATAGCTAATACAAAAACAACTGGTCAAATCATCTATAAAGGAGTCAATATCAACTCTTCAGATGTAGATGTATTTGAAATGAGAAAAAGAATTGGTATGGTTTTTCAACGCCCGAATCCATTTAGTAAATCAATTTATGAAAATATTACATTTGCCTTAAAACGCCATGGTGAAACGGATAAACATAAATTGGATGAAATTGTCGAGACCACTCTCAAACAAGCAGCATTATGGGATCAAGTGAAAGATTCTTTGCATAAAAGTGCACTGGCCTTATCTGGAGGGCAACAGCAACGCTTATGTATCGCTCGTGCCATTGCTATGAAACCGGATATTTTATTATTAGATGAACCGGCCAGTGCATTAGATCCGATTTCAACTGGGAAAGTGGAAGAAACACTCATCAATTTAAAAAAAGATTATACGATTATTATCGTTACACATAATATGCAGCAAGCGGGTCGTATTAGCGACTATACAGCCTTTTTTTATTTAGGTCACGCACTTGAATATGATGTGACAAGAAAAATCTTTACGCGTCCAAAAATAAAAGCAACCGAAGATTATGTTTCCGGTCATTTCGGTTGATAGAAGGGAAGAGAATATGGGAGAAACAGTGATTACTTCAGAAAATCTTCATTTATATTATGGAGAAAAAGAAGCTCTTAAAGGGATCACTTTATCGATTCAACAAGGAGAAATCACAGCCTTGATCGGACCTTCTGGCTGTGGAAAGTCTACTTTTTTAAGAGCATTAAATCGGATGAATGATTTGATCCCAGATGTAACAACAACAGGAAATATTTTGTATAAAGGGCAAGATATCTATGGTCCTAAAATAGATACTGTTGATTTACGAAAAGAAATCGGTATGGTTTTTCAACAACCAAATCCCTTTCCTTTTTCAATTTACGAAAATATCACGTATGGTCTTAAATTAAAAGGGGTAAAAGAAAAAACAAAATTGGATCAAATTGTGGAAGAAAGTTTGAAAGCTGCTTCTGTTTGGGAAGATGTAAAAGATAAATTGCATAAAAGCGCGCTATCTTTATCAGGGGGCCAACAACAAAGAGTATGTATCGCCAGAGTATTGGCTGTGGATCCCAACATTATCTTATTAGATGAGCCAACAAGTGCTTTAGATCCGATTTCTTCTGGAAAAATTGAAAATACTTTGGTGGACTTAAAAGAAAAATATACAATGATTATGGTCACTCACAATATGTCACAGGCATCTCGAATCTCAGATAAAACAGCCTTCTTTTTATCAGGAGATTTAATTGAATATAATCAAACCAAAGAAATTTTCTTAAATCCTAGTAAAAAAGAAACCGAAGATTATATTTCTGGTCGTTTCGGCTAAAAGTGTTCTATAATAGAAATGAGGAGGGAAATTCATGCTACGATCTCAATTTGAAGAAGATTTATTGAATTTACACAACCAATTTTATGAAATGGGAATGTTGGTTAGTAATGCCATTCATAAATCAGTACGTGCCTATATTGATCATGATAAAGAGTTAGCTCAAGAAGTGATCGATCACGATGAAAATATTAATAATTTGGAAGTCAAACTTGAAAAAAAGAGTTTTGAAATGATTGCTTTGCAACAACCTGTGACGACAGATCTTCGTTCAATCATTACGGTTATGAAAGCTAGTTCTGATTTGGAACGGATGGGAGATCATGCGGTATCAATTGCTAAATCCACAATCCGTGTAAAAGGACAAACGAGAATTGAATCAATTGAAAAAGAAATTTCAGATATGTCGGATTATGTAAAAAAGATGGTCGACAATGTTTTAATTGCTTATTTGAAAGCAGATAAAGAAGATGCAATCATGATTGCAAAAATGGATGAAAAGGTCAATGCCTATTATCGTAAAATATATTATGCTACCATCGAGGAAATGCAAACTAATCCAGAAACAGTCGTGAGTGGGACCGATTATTTGTCTGTTGCTCAATATATTGAACGAATTGGCGACTACGTGACAAATATATGTGAATGGATTGTTTACTTGGCTTCTGGAAAAATTACCGAATTAAACACAAATAGAACGGAAATGATTTGATAAAAAGCAAGGAAAAGGGGACGAATTACTTTTCCTTGCTTTTTTCGGGCATGATAATCTGAACAATCTTATTGAGTATTTTTGACAGCTGATGACTTACAATCGGCAGACTTAGAAGATAGGTTGTTATAAGAGAGCCTAAAAGTAGTAGTAGAAAATGTAAGGCGGGATTCTTTATTTTTTCGGTAGCTTCTATTAAAGGAGCAATCAAGTAAATGTGTAACAAATAAATCGATAAAGTATGTTGTCCCCAAGAAGTAAAAAAGAAACGCTTTTGACTGGTAAGCGTTAGAAAAACAAAGATAAAGGAAAAGCTTAACAAATAAAGAAAAAGATCGGCTAAAAAAGTTTGATATAAGGGTGTGTCAAATAACCCATAGGCTCGATCTCCCCAAAGTAATTCTGGTGGTAAATTGCTTTTTGTCCAAAGGTAGCTGACAAATAGTGCGACAGACACAATGATTAGACTGATTAATCTTCGGAAAGGGAACATTCGTATTTTTTGAATCTGTTCTTGTTGACAAAAATATCCTGCTAAAAAGTAAGGTAAAAATCCAAAAGTACAAGCCATTGCCATATAGGTCCCAAATTCCGTTAATAGACCTGATAAGACGCCAAATATAAAACTGAAAAAAAGAACGTAACGAATTTTTACTAAGTCAGGTAATAAGATGCGCCAACCAAACATACAATATAGAAACCACAGCGTCCAACCTGGATTTAAAATCATAACTTCTTGAATGCGCCCTGTCAAAAGCATAAAAATACTTAGAAGTAGATTGAAAATTAAATAAGGTATCAAAAAAGTTTTGACAGCTGTTTGTCTACCTTTCTCAATATTTTTTGAAAAATAGCCAGAAATAAAGACGAAAACAGGCATATGAAAAAGATAAATAAAGATATAAAGAAAAGTGGCCGGTGTATTTTCCAATCGAAAATATTCCAAAGAGTGACCAAAAACAACTAAAAATATTAAGATAGCACGCATGGTATCAAAAGCTGGATCACGTTTGCTTTTTAAAGGTAAAATAGTAGACACCTCCTGTATTTTTAGGTATTCTTACAATAGCTAATGGCTGATTTTATCATAGCATATTTTTTAAAAAAGAGTTAGAAAGATGAGGGAGTGCCATGCGATTTTCAGCTAAATTTGTTAAAGAAACTTTTCGAGTATTTAATATGAAAAAAATGGTGGGAATTACCATGGTTACTCCACCAAAAAGGCGTGATATCAATACTAAGCAGTTACAGAAAACGAAGATACCTCAAGAAAAAAGACGCGTCAACCGTTCAGAAATGATTACACTATTTCCTAGTGTTTCCACCAATAAACATATTTTTTATTTACATGGCGGTGGTTTTTCTTTAGAGGCCTCTCCATTTCATAAAAATATTCAAACTTATTTTGTGAATGAATTTGGATTGAAAGTCAGTTATTTTAACTATCCGCTAGCTCCTGAGAACACTGTTTCAATTACCTTAGATGAAACTTTTCAAGCCTATAAAGAAATCGTCATGCTTTATCCAGATGATCATTTTTATCTTTTTGGTGATTCTGCAGGTGGTGGCTTAGCTCTCAGTCTGGCTCAACAGTTACGTGATCAAAACGTTTTACATCGACCTCAAAAAATTGTACTTGCTTCTCCTTGGCTTGACCTTACTTTGAGCAATCCGGATATAGAAAAAATTCAAGGAAATGATGTCTTATTAGAAAGAGAGTTACTGGCTAAGGCCGCCAAAAACTATGCGGGTGATTTTTCTTTAAAAGATCCTCGTGTGTCCCCTTTATATGGAAACCTTGATGACTTAAAAGAAATCTTTACCGTTGTTGGTACTGACGATATATTGTTTCCAGATGTTCTTCGTTTAGAAAAAAGAATCGAAAAGACGGAAGGGACAAAGCTTCACTTAGAAGTTGTCGAAGGGATGATGCATGACTTTTTAGTTTATCCTTTGAAAGAATCAAAAAGTTATCTTAAACAAATTGGCGATTTTTATCAAAAATGAAAATAATCGGAGTCATAAAAAAAGACAGCCTATAGAAGGAGTAAAATTCATTCTTAAGACCTATGTTATTTTCGATGAAATGAGGCATAATAGTTTATGTAAGGAAACTTGCAAAATACATTTGCTTAAGGAGGCAATTTCCATGAACGAAAGAGAACGTATTTTGGATTTAGTAAAAAAAGGTGTACTTTCTCCGGAAGAAGCCTTGGATTTATTAGAAGAAATTGCGAAGGAAAAAGATGAAACTCAAATCAAGAAAGCGGCTGAAAAAGTCAGTGAAGAAAAACGTGCCCAAGAAGATGAAGATATAAAAGAAAATTCGGATGCTTTTGATGAAAATCGCTCTGAAGAAAAAGATGCATATGAAGAAGATCGTCAAAACTTCGAAGATATTTTAGAAAAATTGGCCGACGAAGCCAATATTGCTTCTTCAAAACTTGATGAGGTCAATGAAGAAATAGAAGACCTCAAAGTAGAGCTTCGCGACAATCATGAAGATTTAATGGAACTTAACACAAAAGAAGAATTGGATGAATTTGACGAAGATGATTTACAAGAACGTCAAGAGTTAGAAAAAGAAATTCAACGTTTAGAAACAAAGATCGATAATTTGAAAGAACGTCGAACAAAGTTAGAGGCCCAATTAAAGTCAATCCGACGTGATCAATGGGATCATAAGAAGGAAAAATTCAATAAAAAAATGGATATTCCAGAAGATTGGAAAGAACAAGCAACAGATACCATAAATCAAATGGGTGGAAAAATGGCGGAAGCCGGCACAGAATTAGGTCGTTTTTTCAAAAAGACTTTTGATACTGTCGCAGATAACATGGAATGGAAAGACATAAATTTCCGTGTTCCAGGTGTTGCAACTACTAAATTTGAAAAGACTTTTGAGTATTCCGATGTTTCGGCGACAATTATTGATGTGAAACTGGCAAATGGTCAAACAAAATTCCACGTTTGGGACAAGCCTGATTTAAAGGTTGAAGCCAAAATTAAATTGTATGGAAAAATGGATGAAGCCACACCAGAAGAAGCCTTCAATCAACGCAGTCAAATCGTAGTAGATGAGGATCATATTTCTTTCCAAATTCCTAACAAGCGAGTGGCTTGTGACTTGGACTTTTACTTACCGAGTCGTGTTTATGATTATATTTCTGTTAAATTATTAAATGGAGATATTAAAGTGGATGGTTTAGACGTCAAAGATATTTTCCTTAAATCAACCAATGGAGACATCGATATGAAAGATTTACAAGCAACGATGTTAGAGGTTGAAGGCGTCAATGGTGATATCAATGTAGCCTCTGGTGAAATTATCGATTCAATCATTGAAACTGTCAATGGAGAAGTTACGATGATGGCAACACCAGAACACATCAGTATTTCAATCGTTAATGGGGATATTCGTCTAACCTTAAGAAAAGCACAGTTGGCTCGACTAGAAGCTTCTTCTGTAAATGGTAATGTCAAAGTAGCTTTGCCTAAGTCGTTAGGGTTAGAAGGATCGGCTAAGACCAATTTAGGCTCTATTAATAGTCGTTTATCTGATTATGAAGTGTTACGTCAGAAAAAAGAACGAATGAATCAATTCTTACAATTCCGACGTCTTGAAGATCAAATGGCACAAATTGATCTTTCAACGACAACAGGAAATATTTATCTAAAAGATAGCGAAGAATAAATTCCTATGAAAAAAGGAACATGCAGATAATAGAGGAGCACGTAACACCTTACCAAGTGTCTCCTCTTTTTTAAAGGAAGGTGAATTTGAAATGAAAAAAAGATTAACAAAATCTAGAACTAACGTGGTATTGACAGGGACTTTAGCAGGAATTGCAGAATATTTTAATATCGATGCAACGATTGTTAGAATTATTTATGTGTTTATTACACTAATGGGTGTAGGTTCTCCTATCTTTCTTTACATTTTAATGGCAGTGTTGATTCCTAGTGATCACAACACGCCTAGAGATGATTATGGCCACAACAATAAATATTATCGTAATAATCAGTATGGAAAAAAAGAAAAGCCTCGTAAAGAAGCCGAAAAAGTAGATGAAGATGACTGGAGTGATTTTTAGTGGGATATTTCCAGCGGCTATTAGTTAACATGCTGACATTTATCTCTTTATCCGTTTTGCTCCCAAGTATGATTCATGTTCGTAGTTTTTGGATTGCCTTAGTGGCAAGCTTTGTTCTTTCGCTTTTAAACGGACTGGTAAAACCGGTACTGACTGTTTTATCGTTACCTCTAACGCTTTTGACATTTGGGCTTTTTAGCTTAGTAATTAATGGTTTGATGTTACAGATGACCTCATTTTTTGTGGGACAACAAAATTTCGGCTTTGCTTCTTTTGGGGCTGCATTTTTGATTGCTATCATCATGACGGTTGTCAACACCATCGTGACCGAACACAATATGGACAAGCGTTAAAAGGTGAGTAATTAAAAAATAGCAAAACTGTCTATTGCATTCCAATAGACAGTTTTTTTCTGGTTAAAGGTAAAAAATTTATTTTTCAATTTCGATACCCATTACCGTTAGATGACCATTACCTATTAATTTGATAACTAATTTTGCCAGCTGGTTAGCTGTCATTTCAGAGTCATGGGTAATCCACCAAAAAAGTGTACTCATATAGATAGAAGTCATATAATCAATAATAAAATCAATAGGTATTTCCATCTCATTTTCAGTTATTTTTAAACGTTTAAAAATATCGATGTAGCGTTCATACATAAGTTTTGCCACTTTCTTTCGAAAAGTCTCACTGGAACTTCCCGTGAGAAGTACGATATAAAAATCTTTTTGTGAATAGACGGCTTCATATATTTGAGTTAATACTGTTTCAATTCTTTTTACTTGAATTTTATTTCCACGTACTAAAAGCTCTGGATCAAAAAATATGCCGATTTTATTTATTGCGAAATCAAATATTGAGTCATAGAGATCTTGCTTATCCTTAAAGTGAGCATAGAAAGTGGCTCGATTGATCATTGCTTCATCAGCGATATCTTGTACCGAGACAGCGTCATAGCCTTTTTCTGCGACTAGTTTCATAAAAGCTTCAACAATCATTTTTTGTGTCCTTTTTACGCGTAGGTCTATTTTTTTAGCCATTTTTTTCCTCTCTTTTCAAACAAATTACTTATTTTTGTTGTTTAAATCACAAATTCAAAAAAATTGTCTGTTGATTTTCATAAAAATTCCTTTTAAACTATATACTAGTATTATATCAAACAGTTTGTTAAATAATCAACAATATGTTGTAAAAAAGCGAGAGTGAGTAAAATGAACTTACGAGCAGGTATCGATGTGGGGTCAACTACAGTTAAGTTGGTCGTTTTAGATGATAATCAAGAGATGCTTTTTTCCAAATATGAACGCCATTATTCTGATGTGAAAAAAGCGACAGAAAAAATATTAAAAGAAGCACAATCAATCGTTGGAGATCAAAACATAACTATGTCCATTACCGGTTCAGGCGGAATGGGTCTGGCTGATGTTCTTGAAATTCCTTTTGTTCAAGAAGTCATTGCTTGTACAAAAACTGTAGAAGAGGTTATTCCAGAAACAGATGTAGCTATTGAACTGGGTGGAGAAGATGCCAAAATCACCTTTTTTGAGGGTTCCTTAGAGCAACGAATGAATGGTAGTTGTGCTGGAGGGACAGGCGCCTTTATTGATCAAATGGCTGCTTTGTTGAAGACAGACGCGAATGGCTTGAATCAATTGGCAAAAAACTTTAAGCAGTTATATCCGATTGCTTCTCGATGTGGTGTCTTTGCTAAAACAGATGTCCAACCTTTGATTAATGAAGGAGCAGCAAAAGAAGATATTGCTGCTAGTATTTTTCAAGCAGTTGTTAATCAAACGATTACAGGACTCGCTTCTGGGCGTAAAATCAAGGGAAAAATAGCTTTTTTAGGCGGACCACTTTTTTTCATGTCTGAATTACGCCAACGTTTTATTGAAACGTTGGAAATCCAGCCAGATGATGTTATTTTCCCAGATAATCCCCAATTATACGTAGCAATGGGAGCCGCTTTTTATTCTGAATCAAATGAACAAACGACACTTTCACAATTGTTGGATCACTTATTACATGGAAATAGTCAAAATTTAAGTGTGACCGATACCTTAGACCCACTGTTTAAGACAGAAGAGGAGTTAAAGGAATTTCAAAATCGTCATGGACAAGCAACAGCCAAAGAATGTCCATTAGAAGAACATCATGGCGTTAGTTTTTTGGGAATTGATGCGGGTTCTACAACGACAAAAGTTGTTTTGATTAATGAAGAGGGAGGGATTCTCTACTCGTTTTATGGAAATAATGAAGGTCAACCTTTAGAAACAACGATGAATGTTTTGAAAGATCTTTATCAAAAGCTTCCAGAAGATGTCTTTATTGGAAAGGCAACAGTGACAGGGTATGGCGAACAATTGATTAAGAGCGCCTTGAAGGTTGATATTGGAGAAGTAGAAACCATGGCTCATTATAAAGCAGCCAATTTTTTCCAACCCGGTGTCGATTTTATTTTAGACATTGGTGGACAAGATATGAAAGCAATGACAATCAAAGATGGTGCGCTGTCATCGATTCAACTCAATGAAGCTTGTTCTTCCGGATGTGGGTCATTTATTGAAACTTTTGCGCATTCTTTAAATTATGATGTTAAGAATTTTGCAAAGGAAGCTTTAAAATCTCAGGCGCCTGTTGATTTGGGATCTCGTTGTACAGTATTTATGAATTCTAAAGTAAAACAAGTGCAAAAAGAAGGAGCAACCATTGCTGATATTTCGGCTGGACTTTCGTATTCGGTCATCAAAAATGCTATTTACAAAGTAATTAAAGTCAGAAGACCAGAAGAGCTTGGGGAAAAAATTGTTTGTCAAGGCGGGACTTTTTATAATGAAGCTGTATTAAGAGCTTTTGAACTAGTGACAGGCAGAGAAGTTGTTCGTCCTTCGATTGCAGGATTAATGGGTGCTTATGGTGCGGCATTGATTTCCCTTGAAAACTATGAAGTGGGATCAGAAACCACTATGTTAAGTTTGCAAGAAATGAATGATTTTACTTCTGAAAAAGAATTTACTAACTGTGGATTATGTGCCAATAACTGTATGTTGACAGTGACATTATTTTCAGATGGTCGTCGCTTTATTACGGGTAACCGTTGTGAACGTGGGGCGCGAATCAAAATCGATCGTAAGAAAAAGAAAGTGAACATGGTTGATTATAAGTATCGACGTCTGTTTAAATATTCTTCATTGACCAAAAAGAAAGCCGTTCGTGGCGAAATCGGAATCCCTAGAGTTTTAAATATGTATGAAAATTATCCTTTGTGGCATACTTTCTTTACAGATTTAGGGTTCCGCGTCAAATTATCACCACGTTCAAATAAGGATCTTTTTGAAAAAGGAATCGAAACTATCCCTAGTGATACAATCTGTTATCCCGCGAAAATGGTACATGGTCATATTCAGGCAATGATTGATGCGGGGATTCCTAAAATCTTTTACCCAGGTGTTATTTTTGAACGACAAGAATCGGAAAAAGCTGATAATCATTTTAATTGCCCAATTGTTCAAAGTTATCCCGATGTGATTAAAAATAATGTGGATGATATACGCGATGGTAAAGTGGATTACTATCATCCTTATATAAATTTAGCGGATGAAGCTTCCGTTGCCAAAGTATTAACAAAGACCTTTTCTGATCTTGGAATTTCCGAAGGCGATATAACAAAAGCGTTACATCATGGTTACGAGGAACTAGCAGCCTTCAAAAAAGATATCCAAGATAAAGGTGAAGAAACCTTAATGATGTTAAATGAAAAAGGGGAGAAAGGGATTGTTCTTTCTGGACGTCCCTATCATTTAGATCCCGAAATAAATCATGGAATTGCCGATGTCATCACTCAAGAAGGATTCCACGTGTTAACAGAAGATAGTATTTCTCATCTAGGAGATGTCGGCAACTTACGTGTTGTCAATCAATGGGTCTATCATTCACGACTTTATGCAGCAGCGAGAGTGGTAGCTAAGACAAAAAATTTGGAACTGGTTCAATTGAATTCATTTGGTTGTGGGTTAGACGCCGTGACAACAGACCAAGTACAAGAAATCATGGAACAATATGGAAAAATTTATACGGTGCTAAAAATCGATGAAGGGGCCAATTTAGGAGCTATCCGAATTCGTTTACGTTCTTTAAAAGCCGCGATGAATGAACGTGAAAAACAAAATTTTGTACCTACTAAACGATTTGAAGAGCCTGAGAAGATCGTCTTTACTAAAGAAATGAGAGAAAAACACACCTTATTATTACCGATGATGAGTCCAATCCATCAAACTGGTTTGGTAGATGCTGCTTTAGAAGCTTCGGGATATAATGTTGTGAATTTACCAGCTGAAGATCGGCAGGCGATAAATGTTGGGTTGAAATATGTAAATAATGATGCGTGCTATCCAGCAATCATATCGATTGGTCAATTAGTGGAAGCTTTGGAAAGTGGCAAGTATGATCTTAATAATACAAGTGTCATGATGACGCAAACAGGTGGTGGCTGTCGTGCAACCAATTATATTCCATTGCTTAGAAAAGCTCTACAAGAAGCCGGTTTTGGCCAAGTTCCTGTTGTTTCCATTTCATTAGGAAATAAAGGAGTTGAAAATAATCCTGGTTTCAAATTTACCATTCCAATGTTAAAACGAGTTGCTGTTTCCTTTATTTATGGTGATTTATTTGAACGAGTAGTTTATCGAACCAGACCTTATGAAGTTGAAAAAGGTTCTGTTGATGCCTTGCACAAAAAATGGTTAAGCAAAATTCAAAAGAATGTTCAAAATGGATCCTTCTCACAATTTAACAAAAATATGAAACAAATCATTCGAGAATTTGATGAAATTCCAATCACAAATGAACGTAAACCACGGGTTGGTGTTGTTGGTGAAATATTGGTTAAGTATTCACCAATTGCCAATAATGATATTGTTTCCTTGTTAGAATCAGAAGGGGCAGAGGCTGTCGTTCCTGATATCGTTGGGTTTATGAATTATTCCTTATATAATCAAGTTTGGAAAAATGAAAATATAGGTACTTCTAAAAAATCTAAACGAGTGGCAGAATTTGCGATTCGCTTAGTCGAAGAAATCGAAAAACCAATGGATAAAGCGTTGAGAAAATCAGAACGGTTTGAAGGTATTCATTCTATTTATGAAATTGCTGAGGATGCTAGTAAGGTCTTATCCATCGGAAATCATACTGGTGAAGGTTGGTTTTTGACTGGAGAAATGATTGAGTTACTTAAGAGCGATGTCAATAATATCATTTGTATGCAACCATTTGGATGTTTACCAAATCATGTGGTGGGTAAGGGTGTTTTAAAAGAATTACGTCATCAATATCCTAAAGCCAATATAGCCGCTATTGATTATGATCCTGGGGTTTCCATTGTTAATCAATTGAATCGGATCCGCTTGATGATGGCAACTGCCAATAAGGAACTTGTAACAAATAAATAATCTTAAAAGAGTCTATTGTACAATAGGCTCTTTTAATTTAAAAAAAATTTGGCAACTGTAAATTTATCATCCATTAAAATCTTTTAGAAGTTCCTTCTGGTAAAGGATAAAAAAGAATAAAAAAAGCGAGGAAAGGAAAACTAGTATTAAAATAGATTTCTTTTCTAGTAAGTTTGTCAGTAGAATGATAAAATGAACAAGAACAGTATGGAAAAGAGGGAAAGAAATGACAGAAACTGTGAAAGTCAATGAATTAGCAAAAGCAATTAGTTTGGAAATTGTTACTGGAAGTGAAGTGGCTTTAGACCGTGAAATAACAACTGGTGATGTGTCACGTCCAGGATTAGAATTGACAGGCTATTTTAATTTTTATTCGCACGACCGTTTACAACTTTTCGGCAATAAAGAAATTACCTTTGCCCAAAAAATGATGCCAGAAGAACGGCTAATGGTCTTAAGAAAAATGTGCTCAGAAGATACACCAGCCTTTATTGTTTCTAGAGGACTAGAAATTCCTGAAGAAATGATACAAGCTTGTGAAGAAAAGGAAATTGCCGTTTTAAGTTCGAAAATCTCGACCTCACGTTTACTTGGGGAAATTTCAAGTTATTTGGATGGACGTTTGGCTCCTCGAACCAATGTACATGGTGTTTTGGTTGAAGTTTATGGCTTGGGAGTATTGATTCAAGGCGATAGTGGGATCGGTAAGAGTGAAACGGCTCTGGAGTTGATCAAAAGAGGACATCGCTTAATTGCAGATGATCGTGTGGATGTCTACCGTCAAGATGACTTAACTTTGGTCGGTGAGGCTCCTAAAATTTTACAACACTTAATTGAAATACGTGGGATAGGAATCATTGATGTTTTGAATCTTTTTGGTGCTAGTGCAGTCAGAGGATCTATGCAGGTACAATTAGGTATCTATTTGGAAACGTGGGAAAAAGACAAACGTTATGATCGATTGGGTACTTCAGATGAAATGGTCGATATAGCAGACGTCAGTGTTCCTCAAATAAAAATTCCTGTAAAAACAGGACGAAACGTCGCGATTATTATTGAAGTAGCAGCAATGAATTTTCGTGCTAAAACAATGGGCTATGATGCAACAAAAGCATTTGAAGATCGTTTGACGGCTTTGATCGAAGAAAATACACAACGTTAGAAAGTGAGAATGAATCTATGGTAGCTTTGATAGACCGAGTAGCATTTGAGGTTTTCGGTTTTGCGATTTATTGGTATGCAATCATCATCGTTTCGGGAATTGTGATTGCGATGTGGTTAAGTTCAAGAGAAGCTGTTCGAGTAGGGCTAAAGGCAGATGATGTTTCTGATTTTATGTTAGTTTGTTTGCCAATTGCATTTATAGGTGCTCGAATCTATTATGTTCTATTTGATCTTCAAACTTACATCAACGATCCCATTCAGATTTTTAATATTCGTTCGGGTGGGTTAGCTATCTATGGTGGTTTGATTGCCAGTGTTATCTATTTATATTTTTTCTGTCGTCGCAATTTTATTCCTATGTGGAATTTTTTGGATATGGCGGCACCAAGCGTGATATTGGCACAAGGAATTGGACGTTGGGGTAATTTTATGAACCATGAGGCATTTGGTGGAGTCACTACAAGAGGATTTTTAGAAAAACTTCATCTTCCGAATTTCATTATAGAAAATATGTATATTGATGGTGCTTTTAGACAGCCAACTTTTTTATATGAATCTGTTTGGAATATATTAGGATTTTTCGTTTTGATTTTTTTACGAAAGAAAAACGGTTGGCTAAAACAAGGAGAAGTTGTTTTAGGATATTTGATATGGTATAGTTTTGGACGCTTTTTTGTGGAAGGATTACGCTCAGATAGTCTTTATTTATTTGGTAATATTCGAGTATCACAACTTTTATCAGCTATTTTATTTATCGCTGCTTGGGTTCTTTTACTTTGGAGACGTAAAAAAGTGTCTAATTTAAAAAATTATGACCGTAGTTATGGAAAGAACCAATACTTGATTTAAAAGACAGAATGAAAAGATTGTGCTAAAATTAATTGGAAAGAAAAATGAATGAGTAATAATTTGTAGTGCATAAATGGAGGTTATTCGTTTGACAAAGAAAATAGCGGTACTTGGACCTGGTTCGTGGGGAACGGCCCTATCACAGGTTTTGTCTGAAAATGGACATGAAGTTAGACTGTGGGGAAATGATCCTGCGCAAATCGATGAAATAAATACCTATCATACCAATCGACACTATTTGCCGGATTTAAAAATTCATGAAAATATCCAAGGAATGAAGGATTTAGGTGAAGCTGTAGAAGGCGTGGATGCAATTTTATTTGTTGTACCCACCAATGCTATTCGTCCTGTAGCTAGACAACTTGCTTCTATCATAAAAGGACAACCGTATTTGATTCATGCAGCCAAAGGGCTAGAAAGAGATAGTCACAAACGTATTTCTGAAGTAATCAATGAAGAAATTAGTACCGAAAAACG
>Ga0079226_10000883_pt1 | contig 22287 bp, 14 predicted proteins | sample Poulit2014_FD_76345 | JGI IMG/M metagenome (GOLD analysis project Ga0079226, IMG submission 76345) | Agricultural soil microbial communities from Georgia to study Nitrogen management - Poultry litter 2014 | ecosystem: Environmental > Terrestrial > Soil > Agricultural land | place: USA: Georgia... | reverse complement strand
TCCTGATTGTCCGGGCGCACGTGACCCACATGACTGGCTGACGCCGACCGTTTCTTGTGATTGTTGTTGCTGTTCATGGCCGTGCCGTCAATGTAGAATCCCGTTCTGTCTGTTTACTGGAGAACAGGCTCTCATACAAGTCTTTATTTTGTCCAGACTATCCGATTTTGACAGGTCATCTCAATGAACAAGCCCAACAGCAATGCTGAAAGACAATGGCGGGTCGTCAAGTACGGCGGCTCGTCCATAGCCAACCCGGAAAACTGGCCACATATCGTCAAACGGGTTCGCAGCATCAAACAGAAGGGCTTTCACGTCATCGTTGTGGTGTCGGCGCTGCGCGGCATCACCGACCTGCTGCAGGCCCACATCAATGCTGGCCCCGGGGCCAGCGCAAGCGAGCTTGTGAACACGCTGGAACAGCGGCACCGGAACCTGCTTGCAGCCCTGGGCCTGCCCGCCGCAACGCTCGACAAGCCTTTTGGTGAGATTCGAACCCTGCTTGAAAGCTTTGGTTCCCACAGCAGCACGCCGCCCGACCAGGCCCGCCTGCTGGCCTGCGGTGAATACCTGTCCAGCAGGCTGACGCTGGCCGCGCTCAACGCCAGCCAGATCGACAGCCAGTGGCTGGACAGCGCCCGGGTGCTGACCTGCGGCCGCGAAGACCGACGCAGCCGCCGGGCGCGCTTTCTGTCGGCCAGAATCACGGCGGAGCCCGATCCGCAGCTGACCGATGAACTGGCTGATGCGGGCCAGGTATGGGTCATGCCCGGTTTTTCAGCCGCCGATGCCTGGGGGCGCACCGTGCTTCTGGGCCGCGGCGGCTCGGACACATCGGCCACTTCGGCCGCAGCGGTGGTCGGCGCCCGCCGGGTCGACATCTTTTCCGACGTTCCCGGCCTTTTTTCAGCTGCGCCACGGCGCATCACCGGCGCCCGCCTGCTGCGCCAGATCGGCTTTCGCGAGGCCCAGGAGCTGGCCGCCATGGGCGCCAGGGCACTGCACCCCGCCGCCCTGTCGCCCGCCATACTGCACAACATCGAAATTCACATGCACCAGACCGATCGCCCGGATATAGAAGGCACGCGAATTTCACGCGCGGTGCACGAGCACGGCAGCCAGGTCAAGGCCATTGTGGAACGCAAGCCCATTACGCTCATCTCGCTGGAGGGCATGGGCATGTGGCAGGAGGTCGGCTTTCTGGCCGCAATTTTCGGCATTTTCGGCGACATGGGCCTGTCGGTCGACCAGGTCTCCACATCCGAATCCAACGTTACAGTCACCCTTGACCCCGGCGCCAACGTCCTTGATCAGAACGTGCTCGACGACCTGTCGCGACGCCTGTCGCGCCTGTGCCAGGTCGATATTTTCAGCGACTGCGCCACCGTCAGCCTGGTCGGACTGGGCATTCGCACCATTCTTCACAAAATCGGACCGGCGCTCGAGGTGTTCGAGCAGCGCCGCATTCTGCAGGTCAGCCAGGCGGCCAACGACCTCAACCTGAGTTTTGTTGTCGAGTCGCGTCACGCCGACCGCCTCATCGCCCAGCTCCACCAGCAGCTCATTCCCGGCGGCACCGGCGGTGATTCGGTCTTTGGCCCTACCTGGGAGCAGCTGTTTGGCAATGCATCCGCCGCCAGCCCGGCACCGCCATGGTGGCGTCAGCAAAAAGAGCAGCTGCTCAATCTTATGGACGGCAAGAACTGCGCCTATGTCTACCACCTGCCAACGGCCCGCCAGGCCTGCCGCCAGCTGCTTGGCCTCGACGCCGTCAACCGGGTGCTTTATTCCATGAAGGCCAATTCTCATCCCCGGTTGCTGCGCGCGGTGGTTGACGAAGGCCTTGGAATCGAATGCGTGTCTTTGGCCGAAGCGCACCACGCGCTTGAAGCGGCGCCCGCCCTGAAGGCCGAGAACATGCTGTTCACGCCCAACTTCGCGCCCCGTGAGGAATACCGGCAGGCGCTTGATCTGGGCCTGAACCTGACCGTGGACAATCTGCACGTGCTGCAGCACTGGGGCGGCGATCTTGCCGGACACAGCCTGTTCCTGCGCCTTGATCCCGGCTCCGGGCTGGGCCACCACAAGATGGTGCGCACCGCCGGCGCCAACTCAAAATTCGGCATTCCGCTGGCTGAACTCGATGAAGCCCTTTCCCTGTGCCGCGCCCATGACATCGAAATCATCGGGCTGCACGCGCATACCGGCTCGGGCATCATGCATCCGGCCAACTGGCACCGCAGCCTGGAAGTGCTCGGCGAGGCCGCCCGCCGGATTGACTCGGTCAGGTTCGTCAATATCGGCGGTGGTCTGGGCGTTCCCGAGCGCCCTGACAGCCTGCCGCTGGATCTGGCCACCCTCAACGGCGGGCTGGCGCAGCTGCGCAAAAAGCTGCCGCCGTCGGTGGAGCTGTGGATAGAGCCCGGCCGCTATATCGCCGCGCCTGCCGGCGTGCTGCTGGCCCGGGTCACGCAAACCAAGACCAAGGGCGACCAGCACTATGTGGGCATCGCCACCGGCATGAACTCGCTGATTCGCCCGGCGCTGTACGGTGCCTGGCACGAAATCGTCAATCTCAGCCGCCTGCAGGAGCCGGGCAGCCGGGTTTCCAATGTGGTTGGCCCCATCTGTGAAACCGGCGACATTCTCGGGCTGGACAGGCTGCTGCCCGACACCGTTGAAGGTGATGTGATGCTCATCGCCAACGCCGGCGCCTATGGAGCGGTCATGGCGTCAAACTACAATCTGCGACCGCCGGCGAGCGAATATACGCTGGACTGACAGCCAGCCCGGTCACCGGATTCAGCGCGCGGCGATAAACACCGGCAGCTGCCACAGCGCCAGCACGCGGCCGGCCGCCGGTGAGTCCAGCCAGGGGCCGGCGCGACCGATAACCAATTCGGCCGCGTGTTCTTCGGCCAGTGCCGGCAGCAGCTCGGCCGCGGTTTTTGCCGCCACGGCGCGTACCCGGCAGCGAATTCCGCACTGCTGCAACATGCCGGCAATGGCGGCCGAACGCCGGGCCTGCGGGGTCAGCAGCGCCACCAGCCGCCGACCGGTCAGCCGTGCCCTGCCGGCCGCTGTTTCAAACAGGCGCGCGGCGCTGTGTTCATCATCCAGCAAAACAGCCACCCGGCCACGATCAACAGCCGATGCCGGCTGAACCATCTGGACAGCGCCGGCAGCGCGCCTGGCCAATGCCAGGGCCGCCCGCCTCCATTCAGCAGCCCGCTCGGGGACGGACAGAATTCGGGTCAGCATCAGCAGGTCATCCGGGCGATTCAGTGCCAGCACTTCCTCCACCAGCTGGCCGTCTATTTCCAGCAGCTGCCAGCGGATACCGGCCCGCCTTGCCACAGCTGCCATGCGGCGCCTCATGTCTGCCAGGCAGCGCGCATGGTGGCGGGTTACAAAGCCGCTGTCCATGGGGCGCACCCTTCCGGACCAGCGCCCCACTTCGGTGGCAAATGGGTAGGCCGCACAGCGGGCAGCATGAGACTGGCGGTGTGCAAGCACCAAAAGCGGCGCCTCGTGACGAACCGCCTGATGGATGGCGGCGTCAAGCACGCCGCCTGTATCCGGCATGTCATCGACCAGCGCCACAATGCGCGCCGGGCCACGCCGTTTTCCGCTGTTGCTACTCGCTGCTGCTGTTGTCATCTCCATCACTTTCATTGTCATCCTTTCGGCGCCTGTCGCGGCGGGCAGCGCGCGCAAACTCCGCCAGGCGATCGGCCACACAGCGGTTGAAGCTGCCCTCGGGGTAGTCGCCATTCTCATCGGCTTCGCCCACCGGCATGCCGGTCAGCAGCCCCAGCGCTTCGCTGACGGACCGCACCGGATAAATCCTGAAGCTGTCATCGGCCACCGCCTTTTGAACATCGGGGTTGACCATCAAATGCTCAACATTTGATGCAGGAATAATCACGCCCTGGCCTTCCAGTTTGCCGGCCTGCCGGCAAACCTCGAAAAAACCCTCGACCTTTTCGCTGACGCCGCCCACCGCCTGCACCTGGCCGTGCTGGCTGATGGAACCGGTGACCGCCAGCGACTGCCGGAGCGGCACCCGGGCAATGGCCGACAGCAAAACGCAGGTTTCGGCCAGCGAGGCCGAGTCACCGTCCACCCCTCCGTAGGACTGCTCGAACACCACGCTGGCCGCCAGCGACAGATTGCTGGTAGCCGCATAGCGGCTGGCAATATAGCTGGACAAAATCAGCATGCCCTTGCTGTGAATGGGGCCGCCAAGCTTGACCTCGCGCTCGATATCCACCACCCGGCCGCTGCCCGGACGCGCCGTGGCGGTAATTCTTGTTGGCTGGCCAAAGCGAAAGTCGCCAAGCTGCAGTACCGACAGGCCATTGATGCCGGCCACCTCCTTTCCGGACGTGGAGATCATGACTATGCCGCGCCTGATCTGATCAAGGCTGGCCTGGCGCAGCCGGCCGGCGCGCTCGTTGCGTCCGTCGATGGCCTGCTGCACATGTTCGGCAGTCACCGATTCCGACCGATCCTCCCTGGCCCGGTAGCCGGCTTCGGCCAAAACGTCGCGCAGCACCCTGTCGCCGGCGCTCAGCCGCCGCTGGTCATCGGCCAGCCGGCTGGAATGTTCAATCATGCGCGCCACGGCCGACCGGTGAAGCGGCGGGCAGCCGCTGGCCCGTGCCAGCGAACACAGCAGGCGCGCGTAAAGTTCCAGATTGTCGCCATGACGCTCGATATCGTCCTCAAAATCGGCCTCGATCTTGAAAAGCTCGAGAAAATCGGGGTCATGCTGGGCCAGCAAATAGTAAAGCTGGCGCTCGCCCACCAGCACCACCTTGACCGACAGCGGAATGCGATCCGGCTCGATGCTGGCCGTGCTGGCCAGCCCGTAGAGCCGGTCGAGGGATTCAACCCGGATATCGCCCGAAACCAGCGCGCGCTTCAGGCTTTCCCAGGCCATGGGATGCGACAGCACACGGGCGGCGTCAACAATCAGGTAGCCGCCGTTGGCTTGGTGCAGCGCACCGGGCAGAATTCTGGAAAAATCGGCATAAACGGCGCCGTCCCTGACCTGGTGCTCAATGCGCCCAACCAGGCGGTGATGGGTCGGCAAGTCTTCGTAGATCACCGGTGCACCGCTGGTTTTGCTGTTGTCCACCAGCACGTTGACGCGGAAGCGGTCAAGCAGGGCCCGCGGTGGCCCGCTGCCGTCCTGACCGCGCAGAAAAGCTGCATTTTCAACAATATGTTCGCGCGCCGACTCCACCCAGGCGAGCACGTCTTTGTCCTCCAGCCAGCCCTGCTTGAGCGCTTCCACCGGGGCCCCCAGGGCAAACTGGATCATTTCTTCATTGAGATCGCGCACGCGTTTCTGGAACGACTTGCGCAGGGCGGGAATGCGCTGAATCTCCTGCTGCAGCTTTTTTTGCAGCTCGGAAATGCGCTCTTCAATCCTTTTGCGCTCTTCTTCAGGCAGCTTCTTGAACTCCTCGGGCTCAAGCACCTCATCGTCGCGCATGGGCACCAGGGAAAAACCGCTGGGCGTTGAGACAAGCGCTATGTCCGACTCCCGCGCTTCCTTGCCAATGGCGCTCAGCCCCTCGCGCTGCTGCTGCTCCAGCTCTTCCTGGATGTCCTGCATGCGGCTTTGATATTCCTCGCCCTCGAACACGGCCGCTATGCCGCCTTCCAGTTCCTCGATGAAACCCTCCATGTCATCACGCAAGCGACGTCCATCGCCGTCCCCGAGCTCCAGTGCGCGGGGGTTGTTGGCATCATCGAAGTTGTACACATAGCACCAGTCGGACGGCACATCACGCCGGGCGGCATGCTCCGTCAGATAGCGCCTGACAAAGGCGCGGCTGTCAATGCCGCGCGGCCCCAGAACAAACAGGTTGAAACCGTGATTTTCAATGCCGGTTGCAAAGCGCAGCGCATTGAGCAGACGCGCCTGGCCCACGGGCTCACTCAGCGGCTCCAGCTCTGCCGTGGTTTCAAACGGCAAATCCTGCTCGGGGCAGCGGTGATAAACCTGATCAACATCAAGCGGCTTGACATCAGCCATTGCTCATTCCTTTTATTGTTGCGGTTGCTGTCAACAATTTAACCCACCGGGCCAGCCAATGGGCCAACCAACCATCGCCGTGCCGGCATTTGTGAGCCGCCAGCCACTCGTGATAGGGTGGGCAAGGGTCAGAACAAGCTACGGGATCCCTTGTGAAAACAAAGCTTTACAATGAAACAAAGTCTTCCGGCCTCCCTGCATTCATGAAATCAGCGTGCTGCATGCTGATTTCTGCCGCCCTGCTTATGGCCATTGCACCGGTTGTTGCCGACACCGGCGCGGCAGCCGGCTGTGCGCAGTCTGATCAGAATGTCGAGGCGCTTTCGCTGTCCGAGCCATGGTATCCGCACTCGGCCATGGCCTACTGCCTGACCGGCGCTGTGACAGTGGAATTCACCGTTGGTACCGACGGAACGACCGGCAACATTCAAATCACGGACAGCGATCCTGCCGGCCTGTTTGATGCCAGCGTGGTGCAGACCATTGAAAAGTGGCGCTTCACGCCGGCCTGCAAGGACGGCGAAACCGTTCCCCAAACGGCCATTCAAACCATAGAGTTCGAGCTGCCGCCCGATTCCGCCACGACTTGCAGCCAGAACATGGCCAGCCTTGATGAGGAGGCCGCCAGGCTTTTTGATGAGGTCGCAGTACGCTATGTATTGATGGCGGAAGTTTATCAGGAGCATTTTCCGGGCACTGCCCTTGCCAATGAGCTCGTCAAGCCCCTGACCGGCTTTACCGGTGATCTGGGTGCCGTGGCCGACCTGCATGAAGCCGCATTTGCCCGCATGCACGACATCATCGAAAACTCTCATGGCCATGTCCACCTGAGTGCGGTCATGCGTGACTTGCATCCTGTCATGCTGGCGCGGGACGTGGACCTTGCCGGTCTGAATGCATCCATAGACCAGCTGCGCCAAAGCCTCAGGCAATTTGAGGAGATGGTGACGGCTTTCAATCGGCAGCTGGAATCCGATTACCGAAGCATCAGGGACAAGGGTCACCTTGAAAAAAGCCAGCTGGATCTGCTGATCAAACCCTTTCTGGGTGATCCCGAAGCCCAGCCTGAAGACAACACGCCGGGCGGTTATCGGCACATCATGAACCTGGTTGAACAACTGGTTGCTCTTCTTGAAGAGAACAGCGGTGACTGGCAGGTTGACGACGAAACCGTTCAATTCGGAGACGAAGCCCGTCAAAACGCCTGGGATGAAGGCAACCGGGCGCTGCAGGAAGCACTGGACTTGCAGCAAGAGATGATTTCCCGGGGCCTGCAATCCTACCTGGACTACGCCAGCTGAAGCGGCCTCACCACCACCACAGCATTATTGAAAGCGGCCCTGTCTGAACTAGCGGCTGTCACCCTATAATGGATGGCTCGAGCCCATTCATCAGCGGAGCCCCTGTCCATGAGCAACGCCTACCAGGCGTCCGACATCGAAGTTCTCCAGGGCCTGGAGCCGGTCAAGCGCCGGCCGGGCATGTACACCGACACCACCCGGCCCAATCACCTGGTTGTGGAAGTCATCGACAACGCGGTTGACGAGGCGCTGGCCGGTCATGCAAAAACGCTCGGCGTCACTTTGCACGAAGACGGCTCGGTTGAGGTGTCGGACGACGGGCGCGGCATGCCGGTTGATCTGCACCCCGAGCACAAGCTGCCCGGCGTCGAGCTCATCCTGACCCGCCTGCATGCCGGCGGCAAGTTCTCGAACAAAAACTACACCTTTTCCGGCGGACTCCACGGCGTCGGCGTTGCCGTTGTCAACGCGCTTTCAAAACGACTGGTCTGCACCATACGGCGCGACGGACAGGAACACGAAATCACGTTTTCCAGCGGCCACACCGAACGCGCGCTCGAAGTGACCGGCCGCGTGGGCAAGCGCAACACCGGCACCATCATCCGCTTCTGGCCCGACGCGAGCTACTTCGACTCGCCCAGGGTGTCGCGCAAGCGCCTGGCGCATCTGCTCAAGGCCAAGGCCATACTCTGCCCGGGGCTGAAGGTAACGCTTGATGACCGCGCCGACGGCGGCGTGCAGGAATGGCAGTTTGAGCAGGGCATCAACCACTACCTTCTCGACAGCCTGGGCGAAGCTGAATTTGTGCCGCAAACGCTGTTCAGCGGCGAACATTCCGGCGCGGGCGAGGAGGTCCAGTGGGCGCTTGCCTGGCTGCCGGAAGGCGAACTGGTGCAGGAGTCCTGGGTCAATCTCATTCCAACTCCGGCCGGCGGCACCCACCTCAACGGCATGCGCAGCGGACTGATCGAAGCGCTGCGCGAATTTTGCGACATCCACAGCCTGCTGCCGCGCGGGCTCAAGCTGGCGCCGGACGATGTCTGGGAGCGGCTGTGCTTTTTGCTGTCGGTCAAGCTCGAAGATCCGCAGTTTTCGGGCCAGACCAAGGAGCGGCTCAGCTCGCGCCCGGCGGCCAGGCTTGTGTCAACCACCATCAAGGATGCTTTTACCCTGTGGCTCAACAGCCACGTGGCCGACGGTGAAATCATTGCCAAACTGGCCATGGACAACGCCGTCAAGCGCCAGAAAGCGCGCCGCAAGGTGGCGCGCCGCCGTGTCACCAAAGGCCCCGCACTGCCCGGCAAGCTGGCCGACTGCGCCTCCACCGACCTGGAAGAGACCGAGATTTTTCTGGTTGAAGGCGATTCGGCCGGCGGCAGCGCCAAGCAGGCGCGCAACCGGGAGTTCCAGGCCATCATGCCGCTGCGCGGAAAAATCCTGAACACCTGGGAGAGCGAGTCGGGCCAGATTCTCAAGTCTCAGGAAATCCACGACCTGGCAGTGGCCATAGGCGTTGACCCGGGCTCCGATGACCTGAGCCGGCTGCGCTACGGAAAGATCATTATTCTGGCCGATGCCGACTCCGACGGGCTGCATATTGCCACGCTGCTGGCCGCGCTCTTTCTAAAGCATTTTCGCCCGCTGATCCAGGCCGGCAGAATATTTGTGGCCATGCCGCCGCTGTACCGCATTGATGTCGGCAAAAGAATCTTCTATGCCCTGGATGGCGAGGAACGCCACAGCATTCTGACCCGCATCAGGGCCGACGGCCTCAAGGGCCGCATCAGCGAAACCCGCTTCAAGGGGCTGGGCGAAATGAGCCCGCTGCAGCTGCGCGAGACCACCATAGACCCCGATACCCGGCGCCTGCTGCAGCTGACCGTGGACGATCAAAAAGCCACCGATGAAATGATGAGCATGCTGCTGGGCAGAAAGCGGGCCGCCGACCGGCGCAGCTGGCTGGAAGAAAGAGGCAACCTGGCAGAAACCGGCAAGTCCGTGTCGTGATGTATTCACGACCTGTGACCTTAATACGACCTCAAGATGACCAGTGAGCCGAACGACAAACTGATACTTTCATCCGAGCGATGGCAAGAACTTCTTTCCCCGGACCAGTTTGCCGTTTTACGCCAGCAGGCCACGGAGCGCCCCGGCTCAAGCCGGCTCAACGATGAACACCGTTCCGGCACCTTTTTATGCGCCGGCTGCCATCAGCCGCTGTTCTCAAGCCGCCACAAGTTCGACTCGGGCAGCGGCTGGCCCAGCTTCTTTCGTCCCCTGGGCAACAGCGTCATTGAAACCCGCCGCGACACCCGCCACGGCATGACGCGCCTTGAGTATCACTGCGCGCGCTGCGGCGGCCACCAGGGCCATGTATTCAGCGACGGGCCGCAGCCCACCGGCCAGCGCTGGTGCAACAACGGCCTGGCGCTGAAGTTTGTGCCCGAAGGTGAAAAACTGCCCGGCTTGCGCAAAAATGCATACCCCTGACTTGTGGCAGGGGTATCAGGCCTGTGCTTGTGGCATTATTGGCCGTTTGTTGTTCTCAGTAACCATTGATCTGACAATCGCGAATTTTTCCGGAGACCCGTCATGCCGCAGCTGATTGAAAACAGCCGCCTCTTTTTGTTTGCGCTGCTTGTTGCCCTGCCCGCCCTGGTGCCGGTGCAGGCCAGCGATAACATCGAGCACATCACCGATGTCGAGGGCATTTCCGAATATCGCCTCGACAACGGTCTCAAGGTGCTGCTCATGCCCGACGGCAGCCGCTCGACAACCACCGTCAACATCACCTATTTTGTGGGCTCCAAGCACGAAAGCTACGGCGAAACCGGCATGGCCCATCTGCTGGAGCACATGCTGTTCCAGGGAACCGCCAACCACCCGGACATCACGGCCGAAATTGCCGAGCGCGGCGGCCGCGCCAACGGCACCACCTGGTATGAACGCACCAACTACTTTCAGACCCTGCCGGCCGATGGCGACAACCTTGAATGGGCGCTGCGCATGGAAGCCGACCGCATGGTCAATTCACTGATCAGGGGCGAGGACCTGGAATCGGAAATGACCGTGGTGCGCAACGAGTTTGAGATCGGCGAAACCAACCCCATCGGCGTGCTGATGCAGCGCGTCATGTCTACCGCCCATCTGTGGCACGGCTATGGCCGTTCCACCATTGGCGCCCGTGCCGATATTGAAAACGTTCCCCTGGAGCGGTTGCACAGTTTTTACCGGCGCTATTACCAGCCCGACAACGCCGTGCTGATTCTGTCGGGCAACCTCGAGTCCGACGAAGCGCTCAGGCTGGTTGAAAAACACTTTGGCGCCATTCCCGCGCCCGAGCGCAGCGGCGAGATGAAGCTGTGGCCCACCTATACCCGCGACCCAGAACAGGACGGCGAGCGCAATGTAACCGTGCGCCGCAGCGGCAGCTTCCAGGCGCTTATGGCTGCCTGGCACGTGCCGGCGGCAGCGCACCCGGATTTTCCCGCCATTGAAGTGCTGGCCCATATCCTGGGTGAGGCGCCGTCCGGACGGCTCCACCAGGCGCTGGTCACCACCGGGCTGGCCACCCAGGTGGGCAGCTTTTCACAGGTCATGCCCGAGCCCTCCACCCTGCTGGCCTATGCCCTCGTGGACAGAGATGATGACCTGGACACCGCCCGCCGGACCATGCTGGACAGCATTGCCGAACTTGCAGAGAAACCACCCACCGAAGAAGAGGTCAGGCGCGCCGTCAACGCCCTCAAGCGCAACGTGGAAGTGGCCCTCAACGACTCCAACCGCATTGGCATTGAGCTGAGCGAATGGGCGGCCGCCGGCGACTGGCGACTGATGTTTCTCAATCGCGATCGTCTGGAGAAAGTCACCCCCGACGATGTCATTCGCGTTGCAAACACTTACCTGAAGCGCGACAACCGCACCCTGGGTCAATTCATCCCCGACGACAAGCCCGAGCGCGCCGGAATTCCCGAAGCGCCTGACACCGACACCCTGCTGGCCGGCTATGAAGGCCGCTCCGATCGTCAGCTGGGTGAATCCTTCAACCCCACGCCGGAAAATATCGAGGAACGTCTGGTCCGGTTTGAACTGCCAGGCGGTGCCAAAGTGGCCCTGCTGCCCAAGAAAACCCGCGGCGGGCGCGTCAAGGGCCAGATTTCAATGCGTCTGGGCACGCTGGACACCCTGACCGGGCTTGGCGGCATTCCAGGTGCCACTGCCGGCATGCTCATGCGCGGCTCGGAAAACCACAGCCGGCAGGACATTCGCGACCGCATCAGCGAGCTTGGCTCAACGCTGTCCATTGGTGGCGGCGATATCGTTGCTGCGCGCCTTGAAACCACGGACAAGCACCTGGACGAGCTGCTTGACCTGATTGCCGACGTGCTGAAGAACCCGGTATTTGACGACAGTGAGCTGAGCGAATATCGGCGGCAGCAGCTGATCCAGCTGGATGCAACACGCGATGACCCCATGGGCGTTGCCTCACACCTGCTCAGCCGACACACCAACCGCCACCCGGCCGATCATCCGGACTACGTGCCCGACTGGGACGAGCGGGAAAGGCGGATCAGGTCGCTGAGCCGCGACCAGCTGGCCGACTTCCACCGCATGTTCTACGGCTTTGGCAAAGGTACCACCATCAGCTTTGTAGGCGATTTTGATGCCCAGGAGCTGCGCGCCCGGCTTGAGTCCCTGTTTGCCGACTACAGGCCGTCCATTGCCTTTGAACGCCATGAAGTCACCTATCACTCCATTGAGCCCGCAGCGGTTGTCGAACAAATGAACGACAAGGCCAACGCCGGCCTGGTGGGTTCGCTGCAAATTCCCATGCGCGACGATCACCCTGACTACCCGGCCCTTTCGATGGCCAGTCACTTGATGGGCGGCGGCTTTTTAAGCTCTCGCCTGGCCAACCGCATCCGCAACGAGGAAGGGCTGAGCTATGGCGTGGGCGCCATGTTCAATGCCAACAGCATCGACGAGCGGGCCACATTTTTCACTTTTGCCATGTTTGCGCCCGAAAACCGCGACCGGCTGGTTGAAACGCTGTTTGAAGAGCTCAATGACGCTGTTGACAACGGCTTTGGTGACGAGGAGCTCGACCAGGGCCGTCGCGGCTTTCTGCAGCAGCTTGAGCTTGGACGCAGCGATGATGATCAGCTGGTGGCCACGCTCAACTCCAACCTGTACCTGGAGCGCGACATGTATCATCAGGCCGATTTTGAAAAAGCCATTAAAGGCCTGACGGCGGAAGAAGTCAGCAGCGCGCTGCGCAGGCACATCAATCCCGACAGGCTCAGCTACGTTACGGCCGGCGATTTTGAGCAGGGAGACGACAGCGCAAGCTCAGGCGAGGCAGACAACTGAGGTCAGCATTCATGCGGCCCGGCAGCCCTACTCCGGGCCCGTAAACCACCAACATGTTTCGACGCATTGTTCTTCCCCGCCTGATCTACGCCGTTTACCGCAGCTGGAGCGCCACCTGGCGGCTGCGCCGGCACGAGCCGGACTGCATGCAGGCGCGCCTTGAAAAAGGCCAGCCCTTCATCGCCGCCATGTGGCACGGGGATGAGCTGGGCCTGGTGTGTTTTGGGCGTTTTTATCACCTGGCCGCCATGGCTTCGCTGAGCAAGGACGGCGAGCTGATGAATTACGTGCTGCAAAAATTCGGATTTGCCACCGCCCGCGGCTCGTCCAGCCGCGGCGGATCCAGCGCCCTGCGCGGCCTGATCCGGCTGGCCAGAAAGGGTTACTCGCTTGTCATTGCCGTGGACGGCCCGCGCGGGCCGGCCCACAAGGCCAAACCCGGCGTGCTGGAGCTGGCCCGCATCACCGGCCTGCCCATCTACCCCTGCGCCATGGCCAGCAGCAGTCATATCCCGCTGCACCGCTCCTGGGACCTGACCGATTTGCCCAAACCCTTTGCCAGGGTGCTTATTTACTGGGGCGAGCCAATTCTGATTGACAGCCGGGAAAAATCCCGCTCGCCCGAAGTTCTTCAGCAGTTGGAAGACGGCATCAACCGCTGCCGCGAACTTGCCCGGGAGAAGCTGCCCACGATGCGCTGACCACCACCCGGCAATGGCGTACACTTGGTCACCATGAAAATTGCAAGCTGGAACGTCAACTCCCTAAGGGTTCGCCTGCCCCAGGTCATCGACTGGCTGGACAAGGAACAGCCCGACGTGCTGGGCCTGCAGGAAACCAAGCTGATCGATGAAAACTTTCCGGCGGCGGCACTGCAGGAAGCAGGCTATCAAACCGTCTTTTCAGGCCAGCCAACCTACAACGGCGTGGCGCTGATCACCAAGGAAGAGGCGCTGGATGTCCGCCGCGACATTCCCGACTTTCCCGACGTGCAAAAGCGCGTCATCGCCGCCACCATCAGCGGCGTTCGCGTCATCAATCTCTACGTGGTCAACGGCCAGGCTGTCGGCTCTGAAAAATTCGACTACAAAATGCGCTGGCTGCAGGCCGTTCGCGCCTGGCTTGCAGATGAGCTGAACCGTCACGACAAGGTCGTGGTCATGGGCGATTTCAACATAGCCCCCGATGACCGAGATGTGCACGATCCCGAAGCCTGGCACGAAAAGATCCTGTGTTCGACCGCCGAGCGCCAGGCCCTGCAGGAGCTGCTTGATCTGGGTCTGCACGACACCTTTCGCCTGTTCGACCAGCCGGAAAACATCTTTTCCTGGTGGGACTACCGCGCTGCCGCATTCCGTCGCGGCATGGGCCTGCGCATCGATCTGGTGCTGTGTTCCAGCGCCATGAAAGACAGCTGCACAGCAGGTCGGGTGGATATTGAACCGCGCCGCAACGAGCGCCCCAGCGATCACGCCCCGGTGATCGCGGAATTTTCCTGACCGTCACCGGCAGCGAAATACACTGCAAAAAATAACGCCAAAAGTGATCCTTTCCTGGCTTTAGTGCCGGAAATATGACTTTTGGGCCAGGTTCTCGCCTCTTCCTCAAAACACACCAAGCAATAATATTTCGAGTCTCGCTTGACATCGAATTATGTATGTGGTAACCAGTTATTGTCAGCTTGATTATATTTTGCAGGAGGGATCCAAAAATGGAAGCCATCTCACTCGTCGCAAGACTCCGCGCTTTTATTATTGACAGGATTAAAATAAAAGGCATATTGTTCCCCATTCTGCTGGCCTTCGCTTTTTCAGCCAGCGGCGAAACACCGTTGATCAGCGACAACTCTGCCACTGTGACCGACTCGGGCACCCGGGGCATCTGCGTGCTGTGTTCCGTCTCGGACGTCAACCACCTGGTTGAAAACAGCATGCAGCTCAACGCCACATTCAGCCTGCCGGTCGGCGTGCTGGGCTCGGCCTATGCCTGCGTTGGCGCTGACCGCACCTTTCCGGCCGGACGCCGCGCCGGCTTTGTTGCCAGCCTCAACAACGGCGTGGCCTCGCTGCTCGACGGCAGCACGCTGACAACCCGGCTGGGCGGCAGCGACCAGGAAAGCCTGTCCGGCCCCGGCTCGCTGGCAACAGTCATAGGAATAGGCAACGATCTGAACGTGGTGGCCGAATTCACGCAACCCTTTGATGAAATCTGCTACGAAGCGGCTTCACTGCTGTCGCTGATTTCCATCTACCGGCTCAACTATGCGTTTGTGCTTGAATCTTCAGCCAGCAGCTCCACGATTTCGGCACAGCCGGAAAGCATTACCGCCAACGGCACGTCCGAATCCATCATTACCGTTCAGGCGCGCGACAGCCTGGGCAAGCCGGTGCCGGGCGGCGGCGACACGGTTCATCTAAGCACAACGGCCGGTGTCCTGTCAGCGGTCAGCGACCACGGCGACGGCACCTATACGGCCACCCTGGCATCGTCCACCACGATCGAGACCGCTGAAGTCAGCGCCACCATCAACGGCAAGCCCCTCAGCACCTCTGTGCTTGTCGATTTTGTTGCCGACAGCGGCAGCGCACCCGACGCTTCCACCACGCTGCTGTCAGCCAGCCCCGCGCTGGTGCCGGCCGACGGCAGCTCCAGCACCACCGTAACGGTTCAGGCCCGGGATGCCTTTGGCAACAATCTTTCCACTGGCGGAGCGGTTGTTGACGTTCACTCCACGCTCGGCTCGGTTGATGCCACAAGCGACCATGGTGACGGCACCTATACGGCCACGGTGTCATCCACCACGCCCGGCAGCGCGACCATTACCGGCTTTATCAACAGCGACGAGATCGCCCAGACCGATAAGGTTGTTTTCTACGATCCCGACGCGGCCGATGCCGGCACCAGCACCATTGATATTCATCCGCCGGCCATTACGGCCAACGGCACCGCCCAGGCGACCATCACCATTGTTGCGCACAACGCCGCAGGCCAGCCGCTTGCAGCGGGCGGCGCCCATATTGAAACGAGCACAACAGCCGGTCAGCTTTCAAGTTCGGTTGTTGATCACGGCGACGGCCGCTATACCACGCTGCTGACCAGCTCCACCGCTGAGGAAACCGCAACCGTTTCTGCCCGAATCAATGGCCAGACCATGACAGACACCGCCAACGTTGATTTTGTCAGCAACTCCGGCGGCGGGGCTGTGGCTGCCAGCTCCCTGCTCTGGGCAAGCCCAACCGTTATTGAAGCCAGCGGCAGCAGCACTGCCATCATCACGGTCGAAGCCCGCGATGCCTGGGGCAACCCGGCGACTGAATCAAACGATGACGTCGAGCTTGAAACCACGGCCGGCCAGCTGGGCACGGTCACCGGCCCGGACAACGGACTTTATCAGGCCATCCTGCACAGCGCCTCTTCCCCGACCACGGCCGTCATCACCGGGACCCTCAACAACGAGGCCATCGGCCAGAGCGCAACCGTTGTCTTTGCAGCGCAAACGGATGCCGACGCCAGCCGTTCAACCATTGATGCCAGCCCTGAACTGCTGCCGGCCGATGGCTTTTCCACAGCCGTCATCACGGTCGCAGCCCACGACAGCCAGGGCAATCCATTGCCAATCGGCGGCGACGACATTGTCGTTTCCACCACCCTGGGCACGCTGGGCACAACCGTTGAGGATCACGGTGACGGCACTTACAGCGTGGTTCTCACCGCGCCGGACAACCCCGGCGTTGCCACCATATCGGGCACCATCAACGGTGTCCCTGTCAGCCTGACCACCGAAATACTTTTTTATGATCCGAACGCCGCCGACCCCGACACAACCACCATCTCCAGCCGGCCGGCACAGATCAGCGCCAATGGCAGCGCCCAATCCACCATTACCATTGAGGCGCGCAACAGCGGCGGCGACCCAACCGGCGCAGGTGGCGACAGCATTGCGCTTGCCACCACAGCGGGCAGCCTGACCGGGTCCATTGCCGACCACGGCAACGGCATCTACACGGCCACGCTCACCAGCTCAATAAATGTGGAAACAGCGCTGGTCAGCGCCACCCTCAACGGCCTGCCGGTCAGCAGCACGACCAGCGTCGATTTTGTCGACCAGCCCGGCAGCGGCGACGCCAGCCCCCAGACCAGCCGGCTGTGGGCTGCGCCGGTTCGTGTGGCCAGCGACGGCAGCAGCGCCGCCACTCTCCATGTGGAAACCTTTGACGAGCTGGGCAACCCGGTTGCCGCAGGCGGCGACAGCGTTGTGTTTGGATCAAGCCTGGGAAGCACAGGGCAGACCACGGACCATGGAGACGGCACATACAGCACAAGCCTGACCAGCACCTCGCCCGGTCTGGCCACGGTCAGCGGCTACCTCAACAGCAGCCTGCTGGCCCAAACCGCCGTGGTTGAGTTTGCAAGCGTAGCGCCCGACGCCAACGCGGAAAAATCCGCTATCAGCGCCGCACCGGACACGCTGCCTGCCGACGGACAGTCAGTCAGCATCATTACAGTCCAGGCGAACGATGACGACGGCAACCCGCTTGGTGAAGGCGGCGATGTGGTCACTTTGCAAACAACGCTTGGCAGCCTGGGAACAACCGTTACCGACAACGGGGACGGAACCTATACCGGCGTGCTGACAGCGCCGGCAGGGCCGGGGACAGCGACCATTACGGGAACCCTGAACGGCCTGCCCATAGGTCAGGGCGCCACCGTGGAATTTGAAGAAGTCATTGACGGAATATTCCACGACCGCTTTGAGCAGTAACCTGCGCGGACAAATGGTCGCACCATGCCCGCCCGGCCACAACCGGGCGGGCATTTTATTCCCTGAGCGTACCCAGCCGGGCTGCTAGCCGAGAATGGCCTCGGCCCCGCCGGCCAGATTGTAGACCTGCAAATAGCCCTGCTTGCGATAGTGTTCGGCGTACTGCTGGCTGCTTTCACCCACATTGCACACAAACACCAGCGGCATGGCGACATCACCGTCCTTCAGCCTGGCCATCAGATCAGCATCCAGCGGCTCGGCAAAGTCCAGGGGCTTGGCAGCCCGGTCGTCCTCACCGCGCGTATCAATCACCATCAGACGCTCGCCGGAATTCATGCGCTCCTGCAACTCGGCGGCTGTCATCTGTTCAACGGGTGCCGGCGCACCAGGCAGGTCAAGCTTCAGTCCCTCGCCCTGCACGTCCTCAACCCAGTCGATGGTGGCGCCACGCGCGCGCTGGGCGCTGGACAGATCCATCAGCACCTTGAGGCCGTTGGACTCGGACTCGATTTCGGTGCCCTGCCTGGGTCCAACCTGAAAATTGGCGTCCCAGCCACCATCAATGGCAAAGTGCAAATGATTGCCGGGATAAGCCGACAAAAACTCGTTGATTTTTTGAGCCGCCCTGTCGGTAATGGTTATTTCCGGCGGCGTGCGATCGGGTTTTTCCAGCCCGAACATTTCGTGCAGCTCACCGGCGTTGAACATCTCTCCAACAATGTCGCAACCACCCACAAGCTCGCCATCCACGTACAGCTGCGGAATGGTGGGCCAATCACCGAACACCTTGACCCCTTCGCGAATCAGGTCATCCTCCAGCACGTTGTAGCTGGCGTAATCACCTTCGAGCAGTTCGTCAAGCATCCCGGCGGTGCGCGCCGAAAAGCCGCACTGGGGCATCTGTGGCGTGCCTTTCATGTACAGAACAACACGGTGGGATGCAACCTGGGAAGCAATCTTTTCCTGTGTGGAAGAACTTTGGGGCATTTGAATGAAATCCTGAAATCAGTTGAATCTGAAAAATGGGGCGCAAACATTCACGATCAATATATGATAACCGCCTGACGAGCGCCTGCGGCCACAAACCGAAAAATCAGGCCTGGCAGGCCCGACCGTTTTTCAGATCGCCACCGGACCCTGCTCATCACCCTTCTTGTCATTCTTTTTGCGATCGTCCTCCTCATCGCTCTCCTCATCGTCTTTTTCATCATCCTTGCCAAAGACCGGATCATCCACCTTGTCGCCGGGCGCATCCACGGGAATGGGTGCATCACCCCAGGTCTCGACATCAACCTCATCCCCATCCAGGTAATGCTCAAGCCGATGCTGCCGCGATCTCTGGTTTTCAAACTGGATTTCCAAAGTGAATGTCAAACGCCAGTCACGGCGCCGGATATCGGTGTCAAAATCCAGCGGCCAGGCGTGTTCAGGCTGAACTTCCCAATACAGCCAGTTACGCAGAAACTGTCGGCGATAACGCACCGACACATAATATTCTTCAGTCTTGAAGTCCGGATCGGTGCGACCGAAGGCACCGGCGTCGTAACGCAAGGCGCTTTTAAGATCAAGCTGGCGAAAGGCGGTGATTCCGGCCCGCCAGTCCACGCCGTCAGACTCCTGCGACCAGGTGCCGCGAGTGCTGACGCGCACCAGTCGGTTGCGGTCCGGCAACCACTCAAAATCAACGCGCGAGGTCAATCCCAGGCCTTCATGCCTTTCCCAAAAGGCCATTTGGGTAAAGCGGCCCAGCGTGCGGTCGCTCAGGCCGCGAACGTAGCGATAGCGTCCGCCAATGCGCGGATTGAGCGAACCGCTGGTCACGCGGATGGTGCCATCGATGTCAAAGCGGCTGCGGGCCTTTTCGCTGGCGGTATAGCGCAGCCCAAGACGGGTTCGGTCTTCCGAGTCATCAAAAGCACGCCCCCCCTGAAAATCACCCTCCAGATCTTCGTCGCGGGCCACCAGCAGGCGCACCCGCTCAGACAGCTGGGGCAGAATCAGGTTGGCCCGCACTGAGGCCCGGTAGTTCCAGCCGTGGGTCTGGTCCCAGCGCGCCGAGTTCCTCAAGCGCAAAAAGCTGCCAACCGGGTTTTCCTCCAGCGTTCGCGTGTCGCCAAAAAAACCGTCAAACCAGGCCGCCGGCTCGCACAGGCGCTTACTGAGATAGGAGTGGGTGGAATCAAGCCAGCCCTGGGGCTGCTCGCGCTCCTGGCGGCAGGAAATTTCCATCAGCCGCTCCTGACGCGCCTTGCGCTCGGCCGCCACGCTGTCATCATCCGCCCTGCCTTGCCCCGCTGCACCGTTCCAAAGCAGCAGGCAGGCCAGTGCAACCACCAACAACCAGCCGCTCGATTTCATGCCACAATTCTCAAAGAGCCGAAACCATTCCTTCCCCACCCGTTTTCAAATCAAACACATCATCAGAGAAAACATTGAATTTCATCATACGTCAAGTTGATCACACCGCCCACCCCAAGCGCCCCTCACCATGAAAAAAACACCTGCGCCGCCGTTTCACGGCCTGCGCCCCGAAGTGATACTGGATGCCGTTGAAAGCACGGGGCTGAGCCCGAATGGCCAGCTGCTGGCGCTCAACAGCTTTGGAAACAGGGTATGGCAGGTGGGCCTGCATGAAGATCAGCCCGTTGTAATCAAGCTGTACCGCCCGAATCGCTGGAGCGACGAAGCCATCACAGAAGAGCATGAATTTGCTGCCGAGCTGGCCGACGCCGAGCTGTCGGTGGTGGCGCCCCTGATCATCAGCGGGCAATCCCTGCATCATCATGAAGGATATCGGTTTGCAGTATTCCCGCGACGCGGAGGCCATGCGCCCGAACCCGCCCACGAGCCCACCCTGCGCATTCTCGGTCGCGCCCTGGGCAGGCTGCACGCGGTCGGCGCCAGCGGCAAATTCATGCATCGGCCCGAGCTGACCATTGAACGCTTTGGCCAGCAGCCGACCGACTGGCTGTTGACCAACAACTGGCTGCCGCCGCATTTGCAAAGCGCCTTTGCAAGCCTGGCCGAACATCTGCTTGACGGTATTGCCGCCGCATTTGAGCGCGCCGGCCCGTATCAACGTATCCGCCTGCACGGCGACTGCCACCCCGGCAACATTCTGTGGCGCAACGACACCGTCCACTTTGTCGATCTCGACGATTGCCTGACGGGGCCGGCCATGCAGGACTTGTGGATGCTCATATCCGGCAGCCGCCACGAGCGCGAACAGCAGCTGGGCTGGCTGATCGAGGAATACCGGCTGTTCTGCGACTTCAACCCGCGCGAGCTGCACCTCATGGAAGCCCTGCGCACGCTGCGCATGCTCCACCACCAGACCTGGCTGGCCCGGCGCTGGCACGATCCGGCCTTCCCCCAGGCATTTCCCTGGTTTGGAGACGACAGGCACTGGGAAAACGTGATGACCCAGCTGCGCGAACAGCTGGGTGAGCTGGCCGAGCCCGGGCTGCAGCTTCAGAGCTGGTAATCAGCCTGCAGTCGGCACGGCCTTTGTTTTTTTCATTGTTCAGCGCGGCGACAGCATTCTCATCAGCTGGGCCGGGCGCTCTTCAGCCAGCCTTTCAAGCTGCTCATCCGACAGCACATCCAGCAGCTCGCGGGCCCACCGGGCCTCGGCCTGCGCACGCGCCGCCGCTGCATCATGGCGCTGCTCAAGCAGTGTTTCCAGCTGTGAGCGATCCCGGGCTTCAAGCGCCTGGCCAAGCTGCTCGTTGACCTGCACCAGCTGACGTCGTGAATCGGTCAGCGACGCATCAACGCTCTCGCGGGCCTCGTCCAGCCGCTGCCCCTGCTCCTGCGACAGGTTCAGGCGCCCGGCCAAAGCCTCATCCTTCCACCAGGCTTTAGCACGCGCTCCGCGCCGCGCGCGCAGGTTATCGCGTGCCTCACCCGCTTCGGCGCGCTTGCGCATGGCCTCGCGATGCGACGCCCTGTCGCCCCTGTCCATGCCGCGCTCACGCATGGCTTCCATGCGCTCGGCCATGGCCTTGCGGCGCTCGGGGTCGGCCATGCTGCGCGGTGCGCGCTGCTCCGATTCCGGCTCATCATTCCCGGCCACGGCCTCGCCGGCCGACGCTTTGTCATCTTCCTGTTCTAAAGCGGCCGGTTCAGTCACCTGTTCCGACGGTTCATCCGTGTTGCAGGCCACAGCAAAAAACAGCGCTGCCGCGAACAGCAAAACATTCAAACTGCGCATACCCGACTCCTGGCAAAAAACCGCGTAAATTCAAGTCTACATTCTGAACCGAACCGGCCAGTCATGCAAAAAGATGTGATACTCAAGCCACAATCCTCATGGCTTCTCAAAGCGGTCTGAAAAAATGCCGGCCTGCAGCTCAAAAGCCCCCATGTCCACGGCCTCCCCGACAATGCGACTGAAGCCCGGTCCGCGCTGATCGTAATCTGGAGCGAAGGACCCGGCGCTGCCGGCATCAATGGCCGGGCTACCGCCCAAAAGCGCGTGGGTATAGGAACCTTCACCATAAAACCCGCCTGTACCGCCGTTGTTCTGCAATGGCCCAATCTTTGGGTCCACGTTCAAAATATTGCCGCCGTTGTCCACAAAGTTTGAGCCGGCCGCACCCTGAAGCAGGGAGCGTCGCACAGAGCAGTCTGCAGGCCCGGCCATGTCCTTCTGTTCATTGCTGCCGTTGCGATTGTTTCCGAACAGTGAGTTGCTGATCGTGCAGCTGACATCAGCATGAGTTCGAATGGCTGCCCCTCCGTTGCCAGCCACGTTGTCGGCAAGGGTCGAATACTTTATTTCCACCTGCGCATAGTTGAACAAG
>Ga0079226_10000882_pt1 | contig 22337 bp, 20 predicted proteins | sample Poulit2014_FD_76345 | JGI IMG/M metagenome (GOLD analysis project Ga0079226, IMG submission 76345) | Agricultural soil microbial communities from Georgia to study Nitrogen management - Poultry litter 2014 | ecosystem: Environmental > Terrestrial > Soil > Agricultural land | place: USA: Georgia... | reverse complement strand
TACATCATGCCTGGCATGCTTCAATCTATAAAACACTCGCAAATATTGATTCTAACAACTGTCATGTCAACATCTTACTTTTAAATAAAAAGTGATAAAATTAAACCAAGACATGAACAAAACATGGACAAATATATATACATTTTTTATAACGTAGACTTTTGAAATTATGTTTTTTGGCTGAACAACTGGATTTTCTTCAGCGTTTTTTAAATGGATAAGATGTTGTAAGCCAAAAGAGTAATTTTTATTTATTCATCACATACCAACATCATAATATATTTTATGTTTAGAGAGGAGGACTGGTATTATGTCAATGATTAAAAGACCCCAAAAAAGGAAATATATACCAATTTGAAAATATATTCCGAAACATTCGAATATTTAAAGCGTAATAGTTACTACCATAATAAATCTATCGCAGAACTTATAGCAGAGTTAATTGAAGAGTCAGAAGGTCAATTCATTAACGAGAATAGTCATAATACGACCATTCAAGAGGACTTACATTACCTTTATGAAGATAGTGATATACTTGTAACTTTAATAATGTTAAAGGATACCCATAAAAGAAGTACATTCCTGGTAAAGAAAAAAAAGTTAGGAATGGTTAGATCAAACTGCTAGAAAAGTTAGAAATAGAAGATTCAAAACAGATTTTATAAATTATGAATTTAAAACATATCCACCACCATTCATCATTAAAAAAGATTTTAATAAAGCTTTTTTAAAGTAAGCAAAATATCACCTTGAATTTTATATTTTAATAACTAACTAACGAATTTTCCTTATTATAAAATATAATTGTTCATAACATCTTTTACATTAAGGTAGTACTCTAAAATTTTTGTGCCATTTAATTTGTCACCAATATATTCTGGAGCAAAAGAAAAATGTAGTCCTGAGCCCGAAATGTAAGATGGTAAAATTAACGCACTATATATTTTTATATTTTTTGGGGTCTTCCCTCTTAATAATTCGTTATAAGAAAATTGTTTATAGTTCATTTCACTTACTTTATAATAATATTTGGAATCAAAAATATATATTGCATTATCGGTATCAGCATAGTGATCCAATCTAATTTTGAAATTATGAGGGGACACATCAACAGAGAATTCTTTTGAGTCAAATTCTATCGGTGATTTTTGAATATTATTATTAAAAATTAATGTGTTAAAGTTTTCGTCAACTTTTTCAAAATGATCATTCAAATACTTTCCAACCATTTCCTCCCAAATCTTATCAAAATAATTAATTTTTATATGAATTTCTCCACCTTGTGCGGACCTGTTATATTGTTCAAAAAAATCAATCAAACTTCTAATTAAATTTTTTTGGGTATCTTTAAATACTTTATTTTTTATAAGTATAAGCTGTTTTATAGTGTATTCACGATGCTTAATAAAATCAAATGATGATAGTTTATAATTAATATTTGGTAGTTTAATAAATAATGGAAAGCTTCTTATTGTATGATTAATAACAAATGCCATACACTCACTCAAGAACACATTATATGCTCGTTTTCTTTTCTTATATAAAGGAGAAAATAAAAGATTACCATTATTGACTATTACATTAGATTTTTGAATTGTTTGTTTCCAGGCAATTTTCCCATTAACATTTGGTTTAATTTCTGTAAGCTCCTCGTGGTATATTCCATACTGCTGAAAATACTTATACACTTCGAAAAAAGAAGCAAAAGGATAATCAGAAATAAACTCTGGCTTAAAGCCGAAATGACTATTAGCTTGTGCGTTAGAACTTTCTTTGTTCATATACTTAATCATGACATCAAATAATAATTTGATGTCATCATTCTTTGTATTTTCAGTCTGATTCACAACACTTAAATTATGCTCGCTGTAAAAATACTTAGGAAAAACAGCAAGAGTTTCTTTATCATTTAATATAAAGCCTACAAAATCAAATACTTCTTTCCCTTCAGATTTTATGTATTTTGTATCACCTTGCTTAATATTAAATAAAGATAGATCTAGATTAACTGTATTGAAGTTATCTTGCCCAATATGCACATTCACTTGATTAGCCTCCCAAATATATGCCTAATTCATAAAGCATTTCTCAGCCATAAATCAATACATTCTATAAACTTATTACTAAATATCTTTTTATCCTCTTCAAATGCATCATACAACTCTGAAAAACTTGTTAAAGATTGATCAAACAAAAAAACATTAACACTATAACTAGACTTTTGTATATCTTCACACAAATAATGTAATAATTTATTTTTCAACTGTCTTTTATGTTCTGATGCAGTTGCTGTAGGATCAAAATTTATAAAAAATTGTCCCAACTGCTTATCTTCTCCTAAACCAAGAAACTTTGTATCAGCAATAAATTTATTTAAAACTCCATATAGATCAATCCAATTAACCACATCATATGTACCGTCATTATCTCTATACACAATAACATCAACATTATTTTTATAAGGCTTATTTCTAGGTACAGGTTTAGTACTAATATATTCCCATTCAAATCTTCGTTTAAATGCAGTATCCATAACATAGACATTTTGATCACTTGTATTAACTGTGCCCAGTATATTAAAGTTAGGTGGTAATTTGATCTTATCGCCAGAAATAGCTAGTATATCTTTTGCAATTATTTCATTATTAATGAAGTATTTACTATAACCTTTATTAATACCCTGAGTCTCTCTATCTAACAATTGAAATATATCTCCAAATATTGCAGCACAGTCTCCTCTCGACAACTCCTCTATTACTAAAAAAATCATCTTAGAGGTATCTTCATATGCTTTTTCCAATGCTCTCGTAAATACCCCTTTTGAAAACTCATAATTAATATTAGAAGTACCATCAGCTAAACTTTTTACTGTAGGAAGTAGTTGTCCAACAAAATCACCATATGTATATTCAGGATGGAACGTTGTTCTAAATATCTCGTTATCACTAATGCCAAATGATGTTATAAATTCATCTACACTATGACTCTTACCAGTACCTGGGGCTCCATAATAGATAACTTGCATGTTATTCCTCCTAGCCTTCAACATTAATTTTTGAAATATAACTTCTCACAGTATCCATCATACTCAGTGTTACATTATTAAATTCTGTCATATCAACACTATACTCTTTATCAATTGCCATATAAACAGCTGGCAGTACTCTTAATAAGTATCTGTACATTTCAGCCGAAGCATTGGACGAATTAGTAATTCTTTCTGAAATTAATTTTAATATCTTTTCATCTTTATTAATTTCAAAATATTCATTATTTCCATCAGGAGATAGTAAATAATCATAGTCAGTTAAATTATTTATTTGATTGCTAGTAATGGATGAATCCTCAATTCCTAACACGTCACGAAACCCTCTATCAAACATATCTAAATAATTAAAACCTAATAACTCTGCACAAATAAAACTAATCTTCACAGCTCTTTGTTCTGACCTATTAGTTTCGTTCAAGTTTACAATAAACACAGGTCTATTATTAAAGTATAAATCAGTAGTCCTCTGTGAAATACTTTCATATATACCTAATAATGTAGGCATGACTTGTCTTGTGAGAAAGTCATTTCCTGAATTTAATTTAGGATGTATATAGAAAAAGAGGCTGTCAATACTTCCAGTCTCTTTTTCAAAATATCCAGAGTAAACTGAATTACTTCCTATGTTTTCAATTGATTCTTTTATATTATCTTTGCTATCTATCCTATAATTTGTAACTTTTAATTTCGGATATTTCTCATTTAATCTAGATAACATTTCGTAAATCATATCTTGATCCGAATCAATTCCAATTTCTAGCCACTTGGAATGGACGGTACTATCTGTGTATGCTTCATTTAATTTCTTTTCCAACTCTTCTGGTACAACTAGAGTACGCTCCAATAATAACAACTCCTTAATAATTCAATACCAGTATTTCATTTTTTTTGTAACGCCAACCACTTGTTCCAATTTCTACCACTCGGAATCCATGCTCTTCAACCCACTTTTGAAGTAAATGATTAGTTTTACCCCTATGAGACATAACATTAGAAAGCATAAATTTATGCCCTTTTGTATTTAAATAATTTAGGGTGTTTAATAATTTCACTTCTTCATCGGCACTCCACCCTTTCATGCCACGACGTCCATCATTATATGATGCACTTGTTATAAAGTAAGGTGGATCAAAATAAAAAACTGTACCTTTATCGTACGATTCCCAATCTATTTGGGTATAATCATAATTTGTCATAGTTAATTTCGGAGTCCTGACTTTAAATTCATTTATTCTTTCTTTTATATCGTCACTATATCCTGCCACTCCGATAGGAGTATTAAATTTTTGTGAATTGTTAAAACGAATCATGTTTTGAAACGAATACATATGAAGTGCGTATAAATATTTAGGAGAATTATCTACATTATTATAATAATCTCGCAAGATTAAATAATGTTCCTTATCGCCTTTATTTAAATTAAATTTCTTAATAATATCTTCAATTTCTTTTATTAATACACTATGTTTATTATTAATCAACCATTCTATAACACTAAAAACATATGGATTCAACTCATTATAAACTACTTCTTTTTTAGCAGTTACATTCGCCCCTACGTTAAAAGCACCTCCCATTACATCCACAAAGGTATCTATAGAATAAGGAAGCTCCTTCAATATCTGTGGTAATAACGTGTCTTTACTACCTGAGTAATTTAGAGGAGACTTCATTAATTCTCTATCTTTTTCAAAGTAAATAATCACCTCTTTTAATTTACGACCATTACTTTTATTACTTGAACGATGATTTCTATATTCCTGATATTGATAATACTCTACTTCGACCTTCTGATCTTTAGCAAACATTCTTGCAATTTCTACAAGTTCTTCCAAAGGAACTAAAGCTTGATTACTATAACTAATTAAAATATGTTTAAAGTTTAATTGCCTCAGTAAATCTTCAAATTGTTCTTTAGCTGCCGTTCTTCTAGCATATAGAGAATTTTTATCCCCTCTATCTCTTTTACCTCCAACTCCTTTAATTTTTGGGAAATCATATTTTGCTATTGTTTCTAACATATGATATGCAGAAACATATTGAGTAACCGTATAAGGAGGGTCTATATACGCTATATCACCTTGTATTCTTCGAACTAATTTATTAGTATCTTCATTATACACTTTATGTTTAAAATCACTATCTTCATATTCCTCGAATTCTAGTGGTAATAAAGTAAATGGTTTTTCCGCTCTAGGATCCCAAAACTTAAAAAAAGCCTCATATGTACCAGATGTATTAGAATATCTTGTTACACTTTGGATTAATGATGCAATTAAGAAAAAATACTCTTGCTCATCAATCCATTGCTGTTTATACAATTCTTCTATAGTGATTCTAATACCATCAATTTTTAAACCATTTGACTCTGTAAAAAACATTCGACCTCCAACAGGAGTATAATTATTATAAATAAAATACTTATTATTCGGCTCAAAAGTCATTCCATTTAAATATTCAAATATATTTTTTTCGAATTTTTCAATAAACTTGGAGAAAGTTGGTGTTTTATTGTTCTCGAGTTTTGCTCTATTAATAGCATACGAATAATATAAAAAATCATTTGAAATTATTTCGTATTTATTCTTAAAATAATCCCCTACACTTCCAGTCCCCGCGAGCAAATCACCAAATGTTTTTCCTTGTATATTATACTTTTCTATAACACTCTCTATAAATGCTAATAATCTTGTTTTATTACCTAAATATCGCAAAAAATTCACCTTCTGATTTATAATCTATCTTGTTTTTTTCTATTGTCTTTTGGTTTGTCAGCAAACACAGGAATGGCCCAAACCATGCCAACTTTTGTTACGCCATCAATTCTGCCCTCTTCACACAACTTCTGTACTCTTCTTTTAGAGATCCTCCATTTTTTCGCAGCTTCTTTAGCAGAAATATATTCCATACTAAAATTCCTTTCAATTTTAATTACCTTCATTATATTCCCAAGTACGAACAATAGCAATTATTATCTTAATAATATAGTGATGTTAGTATAGTTTCATGGACACTTCTAGTTTAAGTTATTACAATCAAATTAGGAGGTTGTCTCTGATGATAAATCATAAAAATGGTAAACGTTATTGTGATGACTTTCGCAAAATAGTAGTTGATTTATATCACTCCGGTCTGTCTGTTAGAGATTTGGATAGGTTATACTTAATTAGACAGATTCGTTAGGGTCATATAAACTTGATTCAAGACAAGTCGGAGGGGAATCAAATAATGACTACCAAAAGAATTTAAAGAACAGGTTGTTAAACTACATGCCTCTGGAAAACCTGGGAACGAAATTATCAAAGAATACGAGCTGACGCCTTCTGCCTTTGAAAAATGGGAGCGCCAAAACAAGGATTCTGGATTGTTTGAAGAAAAGGACAATCGAATTCACGAGCAAGAAGAACTAATCAGGCTTAGAAAACGTAATCAACAATTGGAAATGGAGAATGATATTTTAAAGCAAGCTGCGCTATAAATGTCAAGATAAGTACGCGCTGTTCATGAGACGAAAGTAGATGTGATTCGAAACAACAACTCACAAATACTCGATATCAGCAATGTGTGACATCCTACAAACTCCAAGAAGTACGTATTACTATGAAGCAAAAGACCGCGAAAACAACGATGAAGAACTGACAATATTAATTGTGGATATCTTCAAAAAAAGTCGAAATATCTATGGTCAAAGAAAAATTAGAAAAGAGCTTACATAGCTTAACTGAACAGTGTACCGCCGAAGGATTGGACGAATCATGAATGAACAGGGTCTTGTTTCTAAATGCACAGTTGCTCAGTATAAGCCAACAAAACTGCAGCATTTGTTCAGCGTACCTTTGCATCTGTTCCATACAACCTAAATCAACTCGAAATATTTCATACTAATCGTGGTAATGAGTTTAAGAATCAGCTCATTGACGATGTCTTGGATACGTTTGGAATTGAACGATCCTTGAGTGAAAAAAGATCACCCTATAACAACGCTGTGACTGAAGCGATGTTTAGAGCATTAAAGCAGTGTTTGTGAGCGAGAACAATTTCCCTTGCCAACAAGCACTTGACCTTTAACTTTCTGATTACGTGAATTGGTTTAATAATACTTGAATTCACGAATCACCATATTACTTAACACCAACTGAATACAAGTTGATGCACTCTCAAAAAATTATCAAGTTTAGTGTCGACATTCCAATCATATTAAACAACGTTATCCCACATCAATATGCCTAGCTCAATGTAATACACCCAACAAGTATATTTTAACAACATAGGTGTACACAAAAATGTATAACTAATTATATTAATTATTTACCTTCGCTTTTTCTAAATATCTATAGAGCGTCGATCTACTTATTCCCGTCATTTCTTTTATTTCTTTAACACTGTATTCTTCAGACTCATATAACATAATTGCTTTCTCTACCTGCTCTTGATTAACTTTTGGCCTGCCACCTTTTCGTCCTCTTGCTCTTGCGCTTTTCAGTCCTTCCTTTGTTCGTTCCACAATAAGGTCTCGTTCAAATTGGCTGAACGCTTGAAAAACCGTCATCATCAGCTTTCCCTGTGGAGTAGATGTATCAAAGTTCTCTTTATTGCTTATTAGTTTAATATCCTGTTCTTCAAAGTAATTCACTAAATCAATTAAATCTTTCGTACTTCTTCCTAGTCTTGAAAAACTTTCTACTACAACAATATTCCCTGGTCTAAGTTTATCTTTCAACCGTTCTAATTCAGGTCGTTCCGATTAAGTGCCAGTCATTTTTTCAGTCAATATTTCATTACAATTATATTGTATTAATAAATCAATTTGTCTAGATAAATCTTGCTGCTGATTACTAACTCTTGCATAACCATAAATGTATTGGCTCAAATTTATCACTCCTTAAACACATGGTACCATAAAGGGTTGTTTAAGGAACGTAGATTTTGAGATTAGTTTTGAAATAGATTTATGTGTCAATATGGAGTAAATATATAGAAATTAATAATGTCTCATAAACAATCGTTTTTGATATCGAAAATAAGTTTCTCTTGAAAACTATAAAAGTAAAAAGTAGTCAACAAAACCTTCAAATTTACATCATAAACTTACTTTTATTTATAAAATAAAAACCAAGATAAATATGCTATTATAGGAATGAACATTATTAAACAAAATAGTAGATATGGATATAGATAAATTTTGAGTAATTTCATAATCTTATGTATTAAAAATAAATATTTAATCAAAATGCTAAAATACAGGATGAATGGGCACATGCCACTAATTCCTACATCATCGTTCATTGATATATCATTCATAAATAAATCTGTTCATTAAAAAAACCTAATATATAATACATAGTTTTACTAAGAAATTTAAATACTAATAACAATAATTTAACCGTTTTGTAAAATTGGTATATCAACGCAAAAATTTGTCATATTAATATATTTTGATTGTGAGAGAATAAATCGTTATTTTATGCATAAAACTCTGATAAAGTTCCTATTTTAGAATCAAACAATCAATAAAAATAGCATTCTCCTATAAGAACGCTCTTTAATATTTCAATTTTGAGGATAAAAGGTTATAAGATAGAAAAAATTGACTAGAATAAGTCCGATTAGATATCAGAAATAAACCAGCCAATTATCCTCTCAATAATTCAGTCTAACTTTATGGGGTCAGTCCAAATTTGGGAGATTCCCTTGTATATATTATTTAACATACTTTTTATGATTATAAAAATTTTACTTCTAGTAATTTCCTATTAACTACTGATAAACTTCAACTTGAAAAGGTTTTTATCTTCTTTTTTAAAATTCAATATTGTTATTACTTTTAAATTCCACCTATAGAAAGATACTTTGTTTCTAAATATGGATCTATTCCTTCTATTCCGCCTTCACGGCCTAAACCACTTTCTTTCATTCCACCGAATGGAGCGTGTGCTGCAGATGGTGCACCATCGTTCCAACCAATAATGCCGTAATCTAATTGTTCGTATAATTGATTACCTGTTTGATAATTTTCTGTGAAGAAGTAAGCAGCTAAACCGAATGGCGTATCGTTCGCCATCGCTATCGCTTCTTCAATATCCTTAAATCCAATAAGCGGAATCACTGGACCGAATGTTTCTTCATGCATAATTTCCATACCCAAACTTGCACCTTTTAATACTGTCGGTTGAATGAAATAATATCCTTCATCAAAATCAGCATTATATTCATTTCCAGTTAACACTTCTGCACCTTTACCTGTCGCATCTTCAATTTGTTCGACAATTTTTTCATAACCAGACTTGTTAATAATCGGACCGATATCTACGTCAGCGTCTAACCCATTACCTACTTTTAATTTCTTTACTGCGCTTGCAAATTTCTCGGAAAATTTATCGATAATAGTTTCATGCGCAATAATTCGGTTCGCACAAACACAAGTTTGTCCTGCATTTCTAAACTTAGACGCAATGGCTTGCTCAACCGCTAAATCAATATTCGCATCTTCAGCAATAATTAACGGAGCATGTCCGCCTAACTCCATCGTAACGTTCTTCACTGTATCGGCACTATTTTTAATTAATGATTTACCGACCGGAGTCGACCCTGTAAAAGTTACTTTTCGGATAATTTTACTACTTGTAAAAATATCACCAATTTCTCTTCCAGAACCATTTATGATTTGAACAACATCTTCTGGAATGCCTGCTTCGTGTGCTAATTCGATTAAACGAATCATCGTTAAAGGTGTTTCTACTGCCGGTTTTACGATAAAAGTACATCCTGCCGCTAATGCTGGTGCGGCTTTTCTCGTCATCATGGCTGCAGGGAAATTCCACGGTGTAATTGCTGCAACGACACCAATTGGTTGCTTATCGACAATGATTCTTTTTCCGTCATGATTTGCCGGAATAGTGCGTCCGTAAATTCGTTTTGCTTCTTCCGCATACCAATCAATATATTCTGTCGCATAGTTCACTTCACCGAGCGATTCTTTTAACGGTTTCCCATTTTCTAACGTCATCGTTCTGGCAATCTCATCTTTATTTTGTTGCACAAGATCTGACCATTTTTTTAAAAGTCGAGACCGTTCATGCGCGTTAATTTTTTTCCATGAATGAAATGCTGTCTCCGATTTTTCGATTGCGTTTTCTATTTCCTTTTTGTATTAATTTTTACTTCTTTAATTAATTCACCTGTTGCTGGGTTGTTTACTTTAATTTGTTTCACACGTTTACGCCTTCCCTAAAATTTAATTTATTTTAACATTCTAAAATCAGTGAAACATAGCAGTATTATCTTATAATCAATAATAAATTTTATTTTATATTTATTTCGCCTGTGCCTGAATAACTTTTTTTGCTTGCTGTTCTGCTTTAATTCTAAAAGTGTCAAAATTTATAATCAATAAAGTGATTGTTGAAACAATAGCTGCAAAAGCTATATAAAAAAGTGGTGCCATATTAAAACCAGTTGCTTTTACAAGATAAGTCGAAATAAGAGGTGCCGTTCCACCAAATAATGATATCGTTAAATTATATCCAATGGAAAACGAACTATATCTTACATCAGCTGGAAAAAGTTCAACTAGCGTAACTACTGCTGGTCCATTAAATGAAGCAATTAAAACTGCAAATATTAAAACTGCTACTACAATTAAAGGAAAGGATACAGTATTCATTAGTAAAAAGAGGGGATAAACTAAAATTAAAGTTCCTACTGTTGCAAATAATAACAAAGGTTTTCTCCCATATTTATCTGATAAATGTCCTGCAAAAGGTGTTAAAATAATGAGTAAGATAAGAGCTAATGTATTAGCAACAAACCCTAATTGTTCGGACAAACCCAATATATCTGATAAATATACAGGCATATAAGTTAGCAATCCATAAACAGCCACAGTCCAGAAAACAGAGATTCCCATACATGCTAATGCTTCTTTATAGGTATACATAAGTACTTTCCAAATATTTGGCTCTTTTACTTCTTCATTTGTATTAACTTCTTTATTTTCAAGTAACTTTTCTTGCTCTTCTTTCATTGCTTCAAATTCAGGAGTTTCTTCTATATTAAACCGCATGTATAAACCAACTAATCCAAGAATCCCACCAATAATAAATGGAATTCTCCAACCCCATGAGTACAGAATCTCTTCCGCCATAAAAGTAGTTAATAAAACACCAGTTATTGAACCTAATAACATTCCTATATTAACACTTACCATATGAAAGGATCCCCAAAAACCTTTCCTTTCATTTGGGGCATGCTCTACTATAAAAGTAGCTCCACCAGTCCATTCTCCACCCGTTGAAAAACCTTGAATTAATCTACCGAAAACAAGCAAAATAGGTGCCCAAACTCCGATAGTTTCATAAGTAGGCAAAATCCCTATCATAAATGTTCCAATTGCCATCATAATAATAACCAAAGAAAGTGCCTTCTTTCTCCCCACCTTATCTCCATATACACCGATAAGGAACCCACCAATAGGACGCATTAAAAAACCAACTGCAAATGCTGCAAAAGTCGCTAATAAAGAAGTTAACTGATCATCAGATACAAAAAAATTATAACTTATCATTGCAGCCAAATAAGTGTAAACGCTAAAATCATACCATTCGACTATGTTTCCTATAGCAGCTGCAGTGACCGCCTTTACTCTTTTTTTATGTTCTATTGTAGCCATTAAGGTTTTCTCTCCTTTATATACATTTATTTGGATATACTTTCTTTAGTTATGACTGGAATAAAAACATTCATAACATATCAATATAGATTAGTTAGTTGATTTTACGAAAATATATTGTACTATACTTTTATATGTAATCCCGAATTTTATTACAGTCAGATACTAAATATTTTAATTTATAACATCTGATTCACTGAGTCTCTAAAGATGTTCAAATTTTCCGTTTTAGTTCCAATTGGTAAACCGCATCCTGGAGCCAATATAAAAGGGGTATTTTTCATTTTGTTTAATATTTCTTGTGATTGATTAAAAATCTCCCTTTTATTATCTAATTCAGTGAATAATAACTCATTCACTCCTCCCATAGGTACTTTACCATTCAGCCAATTATCATTAGGCTTAATATTTGGATTACCTTTTGTTCTGTCCGCCCAATGAAGTGCTTGGATTGGATAATCTGTAAAGTAGTCAGGATTTGAACTAGGCCCACATGTATGAAGTATAGAGTAGGAATTACGAATTGACTCTAATACTATTTTGTCATACGGCTTTCCATAGGTTTCGTACTCTTCTGAACTTAACAAACCAGTTCGAGCCAATCCTAGCACAGCATAGAAAAAGCCATCGGCTCCTGATTCAATTGCGTTTTTAGCATAATCAGACAACGAATAAGCAATATTTTTTAACGCTTGATGTACTTTATCTGGATCTTTTTCAAATAGTTTTGGTAAAGGGCTTTCAGTTCTATTGACTTCCCTATTTGATGCTAATGTTCTATGACCACATAAATATTCTAAAACGGCTAAAGGAGAAAATAAAGTTTGTATTATAGGTACTTCCTTTTTATCTGCACGAATTAATTCAATAGTTTTTAACTGCTCCTTAAACGATTTTGTATTACTTTCTTTTATATATGTTACCTTATCTAAATCAGAAATATCATGAATTAGATAAGATGAGACATTAGCGACAACTCCAGCATAGTCTTGATAATTATATTCATTACCCCATGCTTCTCCAAAATATGTAGCCCTTGGATTAATTTTAATAAAATCCCAATCATACGTTTCTTGAAATTTTATGGTCGCAGATGCTAGTCCCTCTGCATCTTGTTCGCTATCTAAAAAATGTCTCCAAGCTGATATAAGTGGACGGTCAGCTAGCTCTCCAGACAATATTGCATGAAATCTGTCTTTTTTGTTCCATATCATTTTTATCACCCTATTTTATTTATTCAAAACTTAATTCATTCCATATTTTCTCAACAACTCTACTATCAACTGGTATTTGAGAATATTCATTTTCTACTCTTCTATGAACTTCTGATTTATATATCCATCTTTGGCTTGCTGGTAACTTTTGCAATAGAATTGCTAATGCATTGCTTCCTTCTGGTGTCCAATGATTTTCATACTCTATCCTTTCTTGTCCAAAGTCCCAGCTTTCTATAGAATCACTTTGGTTTTTGTTACGATTAATTTCAGTTTGATTGTAATCAATTGTTAATTCTTCATTAGTTTTTGTAATTTCTACTCCATAATCATCTTTTGCTTTTTCTAAACTAATCAACCCTTCTATAACATCGTACAAAACTGATTCTGGCTTGCGTTTAAAGGGATTTCCCCAACCTCCTCCTCCAGGAGTACGAATACTAACAATATCATTTTTTTCAACATGTAAAACATCAATTTTCTTCATTTTTCTTTTTTCATTTGTTTGATCAATATAATAAACTTCACCTATAGCTCCTGCCTTCCCATTCGATAAACCCCAAGGCCGGAAACGCATTCTCTCCATTCCTCGAGCAGTAATAATTGAGTCTGATTTTAATGCTTTAAAATCTAATTGAATAGCGCTACCACCTCTATACAATCCAGCCCCAGATGTATCAGGTATAAACTCATATCGATAAACTATTGTTTCAATGTGTTGTTCTAAGCTTTCGATAGGTGTATTTTTTAAAAATGCTGCAGCATGATCAATTCCATCTGCACCATCTTTATCTCTTTGCCCACCACCGCCTCCTCCGAGTGGTTCTATAACCGCCATATTACGTGTACCTGTACTTTCATTTGGAGTTGATAGAACTACAATAGCTGCTTGTCCCGCTCCAGCAGCAGGGACTAATTCTGCTGCAGCCTGAGATAATGCTCCTAATAAAACATTATATAGACGCATCGTAATGCCATGACGAATTCCAACAGCGGATGGATACTCAGCATTAACTATTGTTCCTTTTGGCGCAATAACATCAATAGGGTATACAATACCTGTATTTATTGGAATAAAAGGGTCTGCGCTAATTATAAAATTAATAATCCCTTGTAACATAAAGGAATGCCTAGTTCCATGTGAAGCAAGGTTAAAAGCAGATTTTACTTGTGGGTCACATTTCGAAAAATCAACTTTCATTTTACCTTTTGAAATAGTTAAATCTACAGCTAGTCTTATTGGAATGTCTGTAATCATATCATCGTCTAAATAATCAGAAAATTCGTAAATTCCATCAGGAATATTCTCAATTACTTTTTCTGCTCTTTCTGATGCTAGATTTAACAAATCATACATACCATTTCTTATAGAGGTAAAATCAAACTTTTCTATTAATTTAGTCATTCTTGACTCTGCAGTATTTACTGCAGCCACCATAGCGTTAAAATCTCCATTATTTAAGTGTGGTACGCGACTGTTGTGATCTAAAAATTTTTGTACAGATTGATTTAACTCATAACCTTCATATAACTTTACAGGAGGTATTCTTAACCCTTCTTGATGAATATCAGACGCTGTTGGTGATATACTAGATGGAACAAGTCCTCCCACATCACTACAATGAACAAAAGACCAAGCATAGCAGAGTAGTTTACCGTTCATAAATATTGGTTTAATAACGTGTACATCAGGTAAATGTGTTGCTACCCCATCACTAGAGTAAGGATCGTTTAATAAAATAATATCTCCTGGATTTAAAGGCTCACATTTTTTTATTGCGGTTTTTAAATGTAAACTCAAAAATATTGTCACACCAGCACTCCTAGGATAAACAAAAAAGTCACCTTCTGGAGTTGCTAAAGCTGTAGCATAATCCGCAGATTCCTTTACAAATGTTGTAAAAGAAGTCCTTTCAATAACATGCCCCATACTTTCGGCTATCGAATTAAAATTACTACGTATTATTTCTAAAGTAGCTGGATCGTTGTACATTGAATACCCTCCTATAAAATCAAATTCTTTGTAAAATCAAATCGCCAGTTTTTTCCACTCTACCTTTCCAACCTGGTAATATCAGTATAGTTGTATCATCTTGTTCAACAATTGCTGGACCTAAAACATTACTATCTTCTACCAATGTTAACCTTGAATATACATTGGCATCATATAACTTCCCTTTAATCATAATTTCTCTATTTGCTATTGGTTTGTTTTTTAAGTTTTTATTTAAGTGTTTCAAATATTCATTTTGTTCCGTATAACCTATCACTCTTATTTTTAAATTTATTAATTCGATATTAGATGTTACGTCATTATGACCATATATTTTTAAATAAATATCATGGAATGCTTTAATTATTTTATAATTATCCTTTTCTTCCAGCCATTCACGTTGAATAGGTAGATTAATATCATAAGATTGATTTTCATAGCGCGCATCTATAGACAACAATAGCTCTTGTTCCTTTATTAAGGTTGTAGATTGTTTTTCAATCCATTGTACAGCCTTTTTTTCTAACAGACTAAATTCACTTTTTATTTCAATAATATCTAAACTATCTAAAATAGTTTGTTTTGTTTTTATTTCATCGTGTATAAAATTCGATGTTAAAGCGCCTAAGGCACTCAATGTTCCTGGTTTAGCTGGAATTAAAACTCCATCCATTTGCGATTCTTCCGCTAGATAATTAGCCATTAATGGACCCGCTCCACCAAAAGCCAGTAAAGTGAACTCTCTAGGATCAAAACCATGTTTTTCTATTACATTACTCATTTCCATATCCATATTTGCAACAGCTACTTGAATAATCTTATCTGCAGTTTGTTGGTAATCTAGTTCTAAATAATCGGAAAAACACTTTATTTTTTCTTTCGATTTTTCAGGGAAGATTTCAAGTTCTCCAGATGCAAACTTTTCTACACTTAAATATCCACATAATAAAAATGCATCTGTTAAAGCTATTTTGTCCCCCTTACCGTAACAAGCCGGTCCAGGGTTAGAACCTACAGATTCCGGACCTACCTTTAATAACCCTCCTTTATCTATCCATACATAAGAACCTCCACCCGCACCAATAGCATTAATAGAAACTGAAGGCATCATGACTGGATATCCTGAAATAAAATTATCTTGCGTATAAGTAAGGTTATTATCTTCAATTATTGAAATATCAGCACTAGTGCCGCCCATATCAAAAGTAATCACTTGATGCTTATTTACTGACTTAGCTACCTCTAAAGCTCCGGTAACACCTGCAGATGGACCAGAAAACAGTGTTTTAATTGGAGATTCTATAGCAGTATCTATATTCATAATTCCTCCATTAGATTGAGTGATAAATGGTTCTGTTACGATTCCCATATCCATTATTCCATTTCTTAAGGTGTTAAAATATTCTTTAACATTAGACTGAATATACAGATTGATAGCTGTCATTATACTTCTTTCATATTCTCTCATTTGCGGCCAAAGTGTAGAAGATAAATTCACTTCCATTTCTGGATACAAATCTTTAATTCTTTTTTCTACAACTTGTTCATGTCGAGGATTTATATAGCTATGTAAAAGACAGACTACAACACCTGTAATTCCTGCATCTTTTGCTTGATGAATAGCTAAATCTAAAGATTCTAAATCAATATCCTTTACTATTTTCCCTCTATAATCAAGCCTTTCTTTAATAGGATATACATTCCTTCTTGGTATTAATGGCTCGGGATGACGAGAATTAAAATCATATGGAACAGGAAGTCTTAAACGTTGTATGTTCAAGATATCTCTAAAACCCTCTGTTACAAATAATGCTATAGGTTCTCCTTTCTGTTGAAGTAGTGTATTCAAACCTACAGTTGTTCCATGAACAAAATAATTTATTTCAGAAAGGTTAATGCCTTGTTCCTTCAATAACTCTAAACCATTTTTCACACCTTCTGTACTATTTCCTGGCACTGTTGGTGTTTTCAAACTAACAGTTCCTTTATCAGGAGTAACTAATGTTATATCTGTAAATGTACCTCCAATATCAATTCCTAATTTATAACTTTTTTCCATAATTGTAACCTCCCATTCCAAACATTACATTTTTGATAGTGCTTGATCTAAATCATTAATTATATCTTTAGAATCTTCCAGTCCTAATGATAAACGTATTAAATTATTACTAATTCCAAAACTCACCAATTTTTTTTCAGGTATAGATGAGTGTGTCATTGAAGCCGGATGTTGAATTAATGTTTCAGGATCACCTAAACTAAATGAAATTATAATAGTGTTAAGAGACTTCATAAATTTTTTACAATTTTCTACATTTCCACACACTTCAAACGAAACAATCCCTCCTGTATCATTCATTTGTTCCTTAGCTAAACTAAACTGTGGATGCGAAGATAAACTTGGATGATATACCTTTTCAATTTTTTCATGCTTATTCAAATATTCAGCAATTTCCCTGGCATTTTTACAATGTTTTTCCATTCTGATTCCCAAGGTTTTTAGTCCTCTTAATATAAGAAATGACTCCCACGCATTTAAGGATTGTCCTAAATCTCCAACTTCATTTTTTCTAATATTCTCGATAACATTTCCTTTTCCACATATAAAACCTGCTATTACGTCACCATGTCCATTTAGATACTTTGTGGCGCTGTGCACAACAACGTCAGCCCCAAATTCTAATGGTCTTTGTAAATAAGGAGTCATGAAAGTATTATCTATAATTAAAGGTATTTCATTTTTTTTCGTTATTTTACTAATTCCTTTAATATCAAGTACAGTTAAATTTGGATTAGAGGGAGTTTCAATATATATAGCCTTTGTATTACTTTTAATATAATCTTGAATATGACTGACTTGATTACAATCAACAAAATCAAACTCAATTCCATAACGCGGTCCGAAATTAGATAAAAATTGATGCGTACCTCCATAAACATCTTTTGTCACAACTATATGATCTCCAGTATTTGCAAATGCTAAAATAGCTGAAGATATTGCCGCCATTCCACTACTCACGCCAATAGCTTTTTCAGCATTTTCTAACTTAGCAATCTTTTTTTCTAATATTTGAGTAGTTGGATTGCCATAACGTCCATAATAAATTCCCTCTTTTTCACCTTTTACAACTGAAGCAGCTATATCAGCGTCTTCAAAATCGTATGCGACAGCCGGAACAATCGGTTGTGAAACTGCCCTTGTTTCAGAATCAAAAAGTCGTCCATAATGAATTGCTTCCGTATTAAAACCTAGATAATCACTCATAAAATTATTCCCCTTCCATACTACTGTCTTTATCATATTGTTCAATGGCTTCCATTGCTATCTGTAATGAACTATGAATATGAGATTCAATTAATTCTTGTGCTTTTAATTTATCTTTTCTTCTAATACTATTTAGAATTAATTCATGTTCTTTCAAAGAATTATCATTTGACTGCATAGGTATAATATTTCTATAACGTTTAATCTTATCATTTACCTGTTTTAATATTTGATATGCTATTTTATTCTGACTAATTTCGTATATGGCTGAATGAAATAAATCTCCATACATTAAAACGCTTTCAATATTATTTTGCTTAAATGAACTTTTTAAACCTTCTATGTAAGTAGCTAGTTCTTTTATATCGTTTGATGTAACATGCTCAATAGCTTCTTCTACTATAATTCCCTCTAATTTTTTACGAACAGTAAATAATTCTTTTACTTCTTTCCGTGAAATAGAAGCTACCTTCATTCGACCATTTATTAACTTAATCACTAACCCTTCTTGTTCTAATACTGATAACGCTTCCCTTAAAGGGGTTCTACTTACTTTAAGTTCTTGAGAAAGTTTCTTCTCAACAATTGCCTTACCTGGATACATCTCCCCATTCAATATCTTTTTTTTAAGCTTTTCATATACAAATGCTTTTGTAGATTGATTATTTTCTAGAGTTTCTTTCATTATCATCTATCCTTTTCATGTTTTATAAAATCCTAAAATAATTACTACTACAATTGTATAACTGTATACAATTATACAATTAATTTTTATAAAATCAACACATTTCTGAATATTTATATTATTTTTATAATACTAAACACAAAATTGAATTGAATTGAAGAGTATAAAACATTTATAATTGTTTAAGTTATATAGATATTAATACCACTATGTATGTACACTTTCACTTAACTTGAAATATAAAAGACCTTCGGCAGGCTAACTACATTTGCCGAAGGTCTTTTATAACTTTTCAAATAATTCTCTTTCAGATAAACTATTACTTGCAATTAATAAAGTTATGCTTATGATTAATATTAATAAAAAGAAATGGTAACAGGAGTTGTCTTGTTTATTCTAATGACATTCCTTTTAATTTATAATTTAGTAATAATATTGCTATTTGGATTGTTTTTTGTATATGTAGTTTACCATTAGATAAATTAAAATTATATAGAGAAAACAACAATATATAACTAAATAATATTATTTCACATCTTAATACCTTGCTAAGATAAATTCTAATGACCTATCTAATCATTATGTTATCATGAATTTTTCTTGCAAAAATTCTTCAATATGTCATTTGGAATCAAACTTACTATTTTACAAGACACATACTATCTTTTCTACACTTTAAATATTTATTTAACAAATTATGCAAATCTGCAACTCTGTTCTATAAATAATACACGAAACATAAAAGTATTCAATTTGATTTTCTATTACTAGGGGGAAATAATGGGGGGAAACTTTATTAAACTGTATTTTAATCTATCAATTACATCAAAAAAACATAGTTTTTTCTAGAAACAAAACTAACTACAACAACTTTTTCTATTAAAAACATTTTATATATTTTACTAGGCTATGCGTGGCACGCAGAAGGACATCGGTTCAAGCCCGACATACTTCATTATCTATAACGCTTGGCAAATATAGTATCAAGCATTTTCTATTCAAGTAACTGTATACAGAGTTAGTATCTTTCTGTGGTATAGAAGAACGATAATGACTATGCTTTAGTATACACTAGCATATTGACTTAAACCTATTTATATTATTCATTATTTTATTTAATTAATTTACATAATCAAATTGAACTTCATCAATAAATTCCTCTACCTTTTCGGGCGTAGACGAATCAATGTACTTATCTTCCGCACTCTCAGGTACATCCTCTGCTAGATTGTCTAAATAATCTGAGTCAGTTGATTTCATTAATTCGAATTCTGATGGTTGATGATACACTGTTATATGACCTTCACCATGCATTAAAAATGCAACTGAAAAATATCATGATTACTATATATTTCAATATCCGTTCTTAACGATACTACATCTTCAGGATATGTTATTTCACTATCCTTAAATATAGATGTATTTGCATCAATTTTATTAACATGCATAACAGGTATTTCAGGATTAACTCTAGGAGAATCTAACATTAGCAAAATTCGTGCATAATCAATTCCATGTATATCATAACTATCTAGAATATCTGATTCTTCTTTGTTATCTTTTTTGTTTTTACTTTCTCTATCATTTTTATCATCATTTTGTAGTTCATCATTTTCATTAGTTTGATTCCCGTTATCCTTTTTATCCCCCCTTCATTACTTCTTCTCCCTGTTTATTTATAGCTGTATCTATTCCTAAGTTAAAAAAGACAAATACAGCTACAATTAAAACAATTAGTCAAATCACCATTTCTTATAGAATTGTGTTTTCTTTTCAGTCAAACGTGAGGTACGTGTTTCCCTATCGCTATACATTATACCGATCTTCTTTTTTCTATTCTTTCACCTTGTAAAAGTTTCACTTGATAAACTTATGTACTTTTTACTACAATACATTACTGTATCTATACTAATTTAGCTCCTAAGAGACACTTTAATTATTGGCACAATAATGTATCAAAAAACAATGCAAACATATTATATTTCTGTCACTTTTCATTCACAAATTTTATATCAAATATATACTTATGTTAAAAACAAAGATTGGACACACAGTGGAAAAGTTGCCGGAACATTATTATATGTCAAAACTGATGAAACATTACTTCCAAATCATATTTTATCTATCAAATTACTTGAAAATTATAATGTTAATAATTTTCTCGATTTCATTCATTTCATCATAAACCTTAGTTAATAATTCCGTTAATGATTTAGATGTAAATTTAATTATCATTGCTTCAAAGTTACTCACACCTAAAGTAATGCCAATGTTTTCAGACAAATTATAATGAAAAATATTGTTTCTGAATGCTTTTTTATAAATATGTTTCGGTGTGTATTGATTATAGTGTTAATTGATGTTTTTAATTCTTTTGGTAATTCCGCTTGTTTGTCGTTATAGACAAAATATAATGCTTGGACAGAATAGTAGTATATTAATAATTGGTTTCTATATTTTAATAGATATTCAGAAATTAAATTATCTAGTATATGAAGTGAAATGTTTAATTGACACTGCATATTGAATAAATATAATGACATTCCTTTATCTAAAAGATTATTAAATATATCTCTATGTTTTTCTTCACTATAAATATAGTCTTCAACATCAATTAAACTTCTATCTATAGTAGTAACGATATTCTCTTTATTTAATTGAGATAGTAATGTACTCTCTAATTTTATTGAAACAATATTAATATATTTAGTTATCTGACTGCTAAACTGAAATACGTCATCATTCATTTTAGTTATATCGGAATTTAAGGGGTTAATATAAAGATATAACTGACTCGTATTAGAAATAGACTTTTCCCCATAATAAGTAACACCAAGATCAGCTTGACCGACATTTTCTATAAATGTCATTGTATCCACATCATAATCCTTTATTAACTCTTCTCTGAACAACCTAGTATTCTTATCTAGTATTTTTATTGATTTATTAAGGCTTTTTTATCAGTAAGTAGTTTTGAACTAACTCTTACCTTTTTTATAAGTTTTGTAAACTCTTGTCCATTCACTTTTGCAAATTCACATGAATTTATTTCTTTTCCTAAAGGAGGTAAGATATCTATTCCATCATATATCATTGCTAAATATGGCAATAAAGATAGAGACGTCATTGATTGAACATCTTTCGGCATATTTAATAAACGAAATATTATCTTTTTACTCTCATAAACATCATCGATTAAATTTATTAAAGCATACGTCATAAACTATGATACTGCCAATAATTCATATGTTTGGAGTACTGATGAACATATTATTAAACAAAATGATAATATATCACCTAATCATCAAAAATAACTGACTTATTTAAAGGAAAATAGAAAAGACATTTCTTTTATTGGAGAATATAAATCAATGAGAACTAAAGGCACACATTTATATGCTAAAGGACACGAATGGTTTATACAACCAATAAAAGTTAAAATTGGAGAAAGATGTCCTAAGTG
>Ga0079226_10000880_pt1 | contig 22345 bp, 23 predicted proteins | sample Poulit2014_FD_76345 | JGI IMG/M metagenome (GOLD analysis project Ga0079226, IMG submission 76345) | Agricultural soil microbial communities from Georgia to study Nitrogen management - Poultry litter 2014 | ecosystem: Environmental > Terrestrial > Soil > Agricultural land | place: USA: Georgia... | reverse complement strand
TTATACTTCCCATACCTTCACCATCAAATAAACGTCTTACGATTTCTATTTCGTTTTTATACAACTCTTTTACTATATCTTTATCTGCTACCTCACTATCTTTTAAACAGCGCTCCCTAAGTTTATATACCCTTTTCATTTCCTGTCTGTAATTATTAACAAAATACTCTATCTCTCTTTCCGTTAAACCTACTTGTCTTTCTAGTACACTTGCATTTATACCGGCTAAATAACCGACACGTACCATTCTTAGTTTTTTAAATGTTGCCTTAATTGCTACTCTCCCTACACACGATATTCCTTCTTCTCTATATACTCGTGCGTAAATTGAACCCTTTCTCATTTATTATCCCCCTAAATTATCTAACTTTAATTCTATACTACATCATTACCCACCCTCTAAAGTCTATTTCCTTATCACACCTACTATTTTCACACCTAAACTAGTAATCCCCTTCTACTAGATTCCTAATCTAATAACCCCCGTTACACTATTTTAACTGTAAACCCTCGTTACCAAACTTCTTTAAATAAGGTGCTGGATTGTGAAAATCTCCGTCAACGTGTACCTCGAAGTGTAAATGCGCCCCATCAGATTGTCCCGTATCGCCTATGATCCCTATCACATCCCCCGACGAAACTTTATCCCCTTCTTTTACTTTGACCTCTTTCATATGCGCATACACCGTTTTATACTTATCGTTATGCTGTATCTTCACGTTATTTCCTAAGTAACCCCCACACGGAATATCGCCAACTACACACCCCTCTGCCGTTTCAACCACCTCACCGTCTTGATACGCTAAAATGTTTAAACCTTCCGCATTTCCCGCTATCGCTATATCAATCCCCTTATGGTCAGTAGAACCTATACCACCCGGTGACTTCCTTCCACCCGGCAATGACGTGACATAATTTGCTTTATCACTCGGCCACGTGCTTCCCTTCATAAACTCTTTATCCGATTTCGCATTTATTTTTCCTCCTCCACTTCCTTTACTTTTCTTTTCCTCTTTACCTTTATCTTCTTCCACTACTTCCTCTGTTTCTTCTTTACCACCATCATCTAATGCAACAAACGTCCCTGTTGGCAACAAAACGACTGTAAACGGTATTACTACAAATATAAATAATAACACCGACACCAATATAGGCACTGCAAATGTCGTTAAAAAGGACATTACCGCCCCCGTATTTCGCAATCTCCTAAACCATTTCCATGCTCTCTTTGCTCTTCGTGCTGCGTTTTTCGCCATCCTAAACGTCTTTTTCGTAATTCCTTCTTTTTCTTCTTCCTCGTTTACTCCCTGTTCGTTATCGTTTAAATCGGGATACGGTACTCCCCCTAAATTATCGTCTAAGGGATTCCCTCCTAATCCATCATCTAAAGGATTCCTAACACCTTCATCCCCCAACGGACTTCGGTTCGTATTGTCCCCTAAAGGATTGTTATTTCCCTCTGTCCCCGATGGTCTTCCTCCTGTTCTTGATTTCTGTTTCGGAGATCCTTTTTTATTTTTACTCTTTGATTCTATTTTCTTTTTCCTACGTTTTTTAAGCCTTTTATTCTTTCTTCTCTGCTTTTTCTTTTCTTCTCTTTTTTTCTTTCTCTTTTCTTCTAACTCTTTCCTACTTACCTTTCTTCCATTTCTAAACATCCGCCTATCTCCTTCGCATCCTTCTCGCTATCTTTTGTAACTTTTCATTGTTATAAAAAACCTTCCCCTCGTAAGAAAACCTCACTTCACAACACGGCGTGTAAATTTCCCTTACAGCTGGGTCTTTACTATTCGGCAACTTTCTTTCCTTCAACATGTATATCCTCTTACATTTCGAGCATACGTAAGTATGTAATTCTTTCCCTACATGCGATACCGTTCCATAATGTTTTAACCCTTTTCTCTTTAATTCATTTGCAAACTCCACATTCCCATCCCCATACGGCTTACGCATATGCCACATCGCTACTCTTACCGCCTCTCGCAACACCTCTTTTAACATCGTTTCTTTTCCTTTTAACAGTAACGAATACGCTACGTCTATCCCTACTGGCTTACCTCGTTTAAATATTGTCCTCGTTAAATACCCCTCTTTTTCTATTTTCTTATTTCCAAATACCTCTATTTTGTATTTAATTCGATACTCATATTTTAAAAACTTCTCTACTTGTTCCATTAAATAGATTAAATTGTCTTCGATTTTTTCTAATTTCTTACTCACTTTAATCCGTCCTTCCTATTTAATATAATCTGTTTCAACCTTGCCCCTTCTTTCACACACGACCACTTATTTTAGACACAAAAAACCCCATAGAATTTAAACCAACTCTATGGGCTCCTCTTTTTTCTATTCTATTTTTATGTATCTACTTGTTCTATTTAATTCTCCTTTACCGAAACGCAGTACTCATACAAAAAAATGATTAATGTATATACAACAAACACTACTGCATACGACACTGTTCCTCCTATTACATACTGCACTGTTACTCCTGTTTTCATAGCACTGTACAGCATTCCTATCACATATATTCCAGTTATAACTATAATAGTCTTTCCTCTCAAATAAACCTGTAACAACCCTCTAAACCCCATTATTCGTGTTTTCTCTCTTTTAGCGAATCCCTTTTTTACAAACTTCATCAAATAAGGTATGTATCTCGTTGTTAGTTTACTCATTATTTTAAACAATAACGTTGCATAAACACTAATTCCAACGAGATACACTAGGTTTAATAGGACACTCCCTTTCTCTAACATTTAACGTATCCCCTCCTAATCTTTTTTACCTAACGTTTTCCATTCTTACCCCTGTTTTTATCTTTAATTCCTCCCTCTTATTACATTTATTCGAGTAACTTTCCGAGTATTTGTTTTATTTATTACTTTTCACAATATCTCGGAAAATAAGATACGCAACTAAAACATGCAAAACGAAACTAACAAACGGTACGAGTGATCCTAAAGATGCAAACAATCCAGTCACATGTATTGTTCTATTCAATCTCTCCGTTCTCCACACCTCAGCTAAAAACCATGTTACCACATGTATTCCCGCTACTGCTAATATAATTTCCGTTCCACCCGTTCCTATAAATGAGTCGATTACCAACGGAATTGCCAACATTCCCTCTATTACAAGTAATATATACAAAACATACCCATATATTTTCTCATCATTTACATTCATAGTATACTTACCTCGTTATCTATCTCCACCATAATATCACTATTCAAATCCTCAAAAAAGTTTTTTTCTCTTTTTTTAGAAAGTTTATATTCCCTCAAATCTTTATACTTCGTCACTACCTTATTTGCAAAGGCCTCGTGTTTTGTATGTCCCGCCTCTAAATATTCTAAGCACGTGTATGCCTTCTTATTTGCCAACAACACCAACTCAATATCGTTTCCTTGAAAATATAATTTATTTACATTTATCGTCCCGTCTTCATTCCTCATAAAGTCCAGTTTATGATTTGCACCCTCCGTCTTCGGGTCGTATATACGTCTTACATCCTTTATAAGTAAATCCCGTACTACTTCTTTTAATAACCGGTCATCCGTAACATCCACTTTCTCCATACGAATATTCTCAAATTCCTCCGGTCGCTCGCAGTCGTAACACTTTACCTTTCCTTTATTATCTAAATAAAACTTCCCTCGATACTCTTTGCCACACTCTTCACATTTCGAATATTCAAAAACATTCATGTATTTTTCCTCCCCCTAATTACCTTATACCCTAACTAATTGATACGTATCTCCCCTCAAGATAGGCTCTACAATTAACTCATCAGATTCTTTACCCGTAAAATCCGTAACTATCCCTTTAGAAAATACGATATCTTTCTTTCGTTTACTTACCTCGTCTACATGCAACGCACCACTAACTCCATCTTTTAAACGCACTTTAATAGATTCCATATTAACTCCCGAAAACTCGTTAAAAATTGCTAAATCTACCCACGTTTTCTCACTTAATTTCCCAATCTTAACTGAAAACGTTGCTTTCTTTTTATCGATTTCCCCATCGTACTCGAAATTTTTAATAAAGTATTTTAAATCTTCGTTACTAACCTCAACCCCACAGGCTAAATCATGTCCCATCGTCTTAAACCCATACTCTTCTAACACCTGTCGCTTAAACGAATTACTTCTTAAACTACCTTTCCATATTCCATCTTCCCTATTTAACACTAAAGCAGGTCGATTATGTTCAGCTAAAAGTTTGTTACACACTAATCCCCCAACCGTCCTTAACTCTTCTCTTTCCTTCCTTAAAAATAACACGACATCCTTTAATCGATACTTCTTACTCACTTCGTATATATCATCTACCATCTTTGCTTGCTTATCTTTAACTCTATTTCTATCTCTTTCTTCTGTATTCATTTTTGAAACGACATTCATACTATTAACAAAATCCATTGCATGTCGCTCTTCTCCTACTCGAATACATGCGTTTAAGTACGGAATAACTCCAAATGAATAGAACGACTTTCCAGATCCATAGAACCTAAACTGCTGTAAGAATCTATTTCCTCGATACTCTTCATACGCTCTTTTTACATAATACCTGTTCTCAGCGTCACTCATATCACACATATCACTCAATACCGTAATACCTACGTACTTTTCGTATTGTCCCACTAAATCATCGAACATCTCCGACATACGCTCTACAAACCGGTAAACAACCCCACACCCACTTAACTTAGGTAATTCCGGCTTATCGATAATATTTAAAATACGACACTTATCTTCTTCTAAATCTACGTTATTTTCGTATGGATGGTGGTCTAATACAACGACTTTTATTCCCTCATTCGTTATTTTTTTAATGTACTCACCATCTCCGCTCCCCGCATCTACTACAAATAACCAATCTATTCCGTCCTCTATAAACGTATTCACGTTACGGTCATTTAACCCGTGCCTTTTCTTCTTGTTCATATACCTTATTACTTTTAAACCCTTTCGGTCTAAATAGTCTTCCATGATATACCCCGCAAATATCCCGTCTACATCCACATCGTACAACACACCTACTTTTAACTTTTCAGCGCTTAAAACTAAATTTTCTACTACAAAATCTACTGCATCATCTAACTCTTTCCACTCAAATTCCGACCTTTTCTCTTTCTTTAACTCGTCCTTTGTTATTCCCCTAGCTTTAACTATCTTTTTAAGTAACCCACTTTTACTCACTGCACATCCTCTCTTTCCGTCTCTACCTCTATTACCTCTACCTTGGATAAATACTTCCACCCATCGAAAACATGTTTGTATCTTGTTCCATCTTCCGTTTCCTCCACATACATTCCGCCCTCGAATCCTCCGGCTCTTACGTCTCCCGTTACATACCCCTCATTTTCCATTTGTACCTGTACCATCGCAACGTTATACCTCACCATATCCTCTAAAATAACAAGTCCCAATATCACAACTATAATCTCCATTGCTATACGTAATTTACCTATCTTTTTCTTCTTTTTACTCTTCTTTTTAGGTTTTACTGTAACGTACTTTTTCTTTCCGTCTTCCCCTACTACCTTTTTCTTCTTCTTCTTTTTAACCCTTCTTGTATACCTAAATGCAAACAACGCTGTTAAAACAAATACAACTCCTCCAAATAAACCATCTCTATTCCCTAAAGCAATCCCAATTATCCCTAATACTACTAAAAAAGGGAGAAGGAATTTCGTAAATACATACGCATTTTTCCATTCTCCCTTTGTTATTCTACGTCTATTCATTCCCTATCCCCTTTTCCACTCATGAAAGTCATTAATACTATACACATCTTTTTTATAAACAATATAAGGAAGTGGGATGTTTTTAACCGATTGGTTATATACTCCATCATTTACTATTTTATACCTTAACTCGAACCAATCCGTTTTTTTATCCCCCTCATCCTCTATTGTCATATATACCTTGCTCCCTTTTACAGAATGCATAAGTAACCGCTCTCCCCCATACCCTGAGAGAGATGCAATTACCGCATAATTCGTTGCCATACCCCACCACTCCTTATTAATCGATAAGGTTTTTATTACCCATTTCAAACTCTAACCCATCACGTTTAAGTAATTTACACAACTCTAACTCATCTACACCCGCTCTTACACATACTTGAATAATTGTTTTACCCTTCATTAACTCCCGTAACAACTCTTTATATAATTTTTCAGTAATATGTCGATAGACTAAACCAAATGCTAACTCGTCCTGTATCTCCTCCTCAACCGTATCGAAACTCCGTACCTTGAAATATGTGTTGACCCCTAAATCCTCACTATCTCGCTCTTTACGGTTAACAATGTTTGTACAAGCTACCCAAAGATCTCGTTCAAACTTCATTAATCCCTCTTGTGTTGTACTACGTTTGCCACGCTCTTTTAACGAAAAAACTGGAAGTGAAATTCCAATCTCTCTCGCTACGTCCGCTTTTGATAGATTAAAACTCTCTCTTATGCGAGTAAACTCCGTTTTACCTTCCTCGTCCCTTTCGTGCATCATCTCGATATCCTCAAAGTTATCTCCTGTTTTTTGCATAATCTAACTACCCCTTTCGCGTACTCTATGTGTGTTTTTTATCTTATTTACAATACTACACCTTTTTTATCCTGTTGTCAACACTTTTATCTATTTTTTAATTTTCTGCTTTTTCGCCTTTCCATACTTCCTTTAAAAACATTGACGGATTGTTACTGTCGTACTCAACTACTAAACGCTCCGCTGCCCTTGTCCATCCAACATAAAATAGTCTCCTTTCTTCCTCTAGATACTCTTCTGCATATTCAAAACCCCTTTTATCTATTAAACTATGATACCTATCCATATCCGGCAATATATCGTTATTCATCCCAATCATATACACCGATTCAAACTCCAATCCCTTTACACTATGGATAGTATTAATGCTTAAAGCCTCGTCAGAGTCACAAAACAAACGTAACTTAGAGTGTTTTCTCTTCTCTCTATCTAAAAACTCTCTTATTTTCATTCCTTTTGAATGTTTTAATATATGCTTCATTATCGTTTGTGTTTTATCGAACGAACCATACCCTTTATCCCCAAGCATTTTATAATGCCCTTTCAGTAGCTTCCACGCACACACAAACGCATTGTACATACTGTTTGTACCCTTAATTACTTCAAGCATATCAATGTCGTGTTCCCTTATATTATAGAACATACGTTCTGTTATATCAACATACCAACTAACATCCTCGTACAGATAATGTTCTACCTTATACCTGTTCAGATGTTTAAACATCTTATTAAAATGCTTCACAAACAACTTATTATCCTCGTTTTTAATCATTTGGATAACTTCAATTAAAGTTTTATAAAAGCTATTCTCTTGTAATGAAAATTTTATGTTGACTATATTAATCGGTACGTTTTTTTCGAGCAATTCATCCGCTAAAAGCATTCGCTGTGAATTGTTACGTACCAATAACGCAATCTCTTCGTAAAACCCACTAGGTGTATGTTCTAACTCTTCCAATAACTCATCTATTAAACCCCCTAAATTGCCCGTAGACTTAATATACTCAATATGCCCACCTTTTTCGTTTGCTTCAATATTCTTTTTCATTCGTCTTTCGTTTCGCTCAATTACTGGTCTTACTGCTCCCACAATCTCACTCTTACAACGATAATTCGTACTTAGATACTTAATGCTCGCATTGCTATACGTATATTTAAAATCTAATATATACGTTGGATCCGACCCTCTCCACGAATAAATAGATTGGTCATCGTCCCCTATTACCATTAAACGCTTAAAGTCTACTATTAAATTATCCATAATATCTCTCTGTATTTTTGAGATGTCTTGGTACTCGTCCATATACACATCTCCATCGCCCCAAACTCGTTGAAACGCTTTTAAAGGCTCTTTATTTCCCTCTTCTACTATCTCTTTATATAACAACGTTTGCATATCCTCAAAATCAATGACACCCTCTAATTCTTTTACGCTATTATACTCCTCCATGATGTATAAATAGTTATCCAAATCAAAGTTATGTTGGTCTGTATACATTGATTCCGCATTCTCAATTCCATCGGTACTTATTCCGTAATTAATGATGGTGCTTCGATATCCAAACATTTGCTCCACTACATTCGGCTTATCGTCATCATCCGCCCCTTTTACGTACTTACTCAACATGTACATATACTTTGTACTGTTTTCTACATCTACATCTTCGTATTTGTCCATACACTTCAATAACATTAAAAATAACGCATGGAACGTTTTAAACGTTGCTTTCCCCCGTCTTGTTAATTTACACTTTCTCCTTGCCTTCGCATGTTTCACTTCAATATCTGCCTTTGCATCCGCATTAAACGTTATAGCAAGCATATTTAATGGTTTTACTCCATATTCCATCTCTCTGTACAACATTTTCGCTACTAAAACTGTCGACTTACCACTTCCCGCACATGACACGACACTTAACGGACTTCCTACATGTTTAATAACGTCCAACTGCTCCTCGCTAAACTCTACCCCTAAAGCCTTTTCTATTTTATTTACAGTCTCATTACTTACTTTCTTACTCTTTCTCTTTTCTTCTCGCCCTTTTATTTCAATTGTGCTATTTTTATTAACATCTCTTTTGGTTTTCTGCTTTTTTAATAATTTTCCGAACTTTGACTTTTTTTCACTCGAATCAAAATCAAAGTCAAAATCATTTTCTAACTCTTTTTCCATCCGACCCAACCCCCTTATAATTACACTAACAAATTTTTCCCCTCCATATTTCGCTTTTGTTATCAAAACGTAATTTATTTTTAATCTTTTTGATATTTTCACCCTGTAAAAACAACTAAAAAGCCAATGAACACATACGTTCATCAGCTTTTTTAAATTATCTATTTATTTTTACAATTAAACGGTATTTACTTATTTTTAGAAAATTTTAGGTCATTTTATACCTTATTCCGCCTTAAATACCTCTTCGACCTCTCCATTTCTCTTAAATATTTCCTCGACTTCTACACGTTCTGTTTCTTCCTCGTCACCTCCTATTCCATCTTCTTTACCTATCAACTCTAATCGGAATCTATCTTCTATATATCCATATTCCCTCTCGCTTCCTTTTTCATCTTCTTTTTTACGTCCTAATATATCTTGATACACACAATACGCTGTGAAAACAACATCCTCGACCTCTTTTTTATTTAATTCCTTTCCCGTATCGATATCATTCATTATCTTTTCTAAGGTGTTTAGATGTTCTTCTAGGAATTCCTTCTCACTACTTTCCACGTTAACACCCCACTATTCTACATCACGCTAATTTTACTGTTTGTTACTCCTCTTCCTCGTCCGTTTCTTCTTCACCCGTTTCCACTTCATAATCTGTTCCTTCGCCTTCTTCTCCGTCGTTTTCTATCTCGTAATCGCTTTCATCCTCTTCGTCTGAATCTTCCTCGTTGCCGTTTTCTCCGTTTGTACCTTCTTCCGTTCCTTCTCCTTCAAACTCTTCCGATAAATCATTCGACTTATCCTCGACATATTCCTCTAAAGGTCGTTTATATAAGTCTTCGTTCAATTCCAATAGCCTTTTCTGCGCTTCAAGTGGATCTTCCTCTATCTCATCCTCCGTTACAAATAACAAAAATTGTGGATTGTCGATGACCATCTCTTGCTTTAACAGATATTCGTTATCATAATAAGTTACTTGCCCGTTTAACTCTAAATGCCTATCCTTAAACTCTTCAAACTCTTTTTCAATAGATACGATACCATCTTTATACACGTCCTTACCTAAATCCCACTGTAAATACGTTCTCGCTCCTCCGTATCTTGAACCCCCTAATAATGTACTATACATATCCATCTTCAAATAAAATGAAAATTCTTGGTCTGTTAAAGGTTCTACCCCATCTTTATACTTCATTTGATCAAATTCTCGTACTATCAAATCATACTCTTCATAGTCTGGGTCGTCTTCCCTTCCTATCGTATCTTGGAAGTTCATCTCGTTCGTATCTTCCCCTAGTTCACGTTCCCCACCGTCTTCTTCATCCGTTAAATCTTCCTCCGTCAATTCCTCCGAAAAATAAACGGTTGCTCGTGGCTTCAAGTCTTTATCATACACTTCTTTCCTATCGTAAATATATATTTTTAATCCCGACAACGTATCATTCGTTTTCCACTTAAATATATCGATATAATCTTTTAATTTTTCCTCTAACTCAAACTGGTCTATAAAAGGTTCTTTTAAATATAAATATACCTCATACGCCGGATATTCCTCACTAACCGTTATATCAATCATATCCAAACGGCTAAACGTATTATCCAACTCCTTAGTTACTTCTTTCATCGCACTTACTTCTTCTACTGTATTAGGCTCTACATCCGGCGTGAGTCTATTCGGTTCGTAACTAGTCACTTTTACAAATATATAAAACGACACTACAACAACCACCAATAATATTCCTAGATATAACTGCTTATTATCTAAGAATGAATACCAAACGTCTTCTAATTTATCTTTCACTATTTCATCCCCCTTACGCCATTCCACCTGTTCTATGCATTATCTTCAAATCCCCACGCTTTTCCTGTTATTACCGATTCAAATAAATCTAACATATACCTCTCGTCCTCACTACTCGCAAATCTAAAACCTTCTTCATATTTCGCAATATCAAATAAACTAATCGACTCTCTTGTATATATTTTTTCATCTTGCTGTACTGCTCTTTCTAAATGAATAGGCTCTAAATACTTCGGTCGTATCACATTAAAATAAAAATATTTATCATCGAACATTAACGGCTGTATTACATTCATTGTTACGATTCTTCCAACTTTCAATCGGTTATCCCGTATCATTATCGGGTAGTCTCCCAACTCTACCAACTTTATAAATAACTTAATATACTCTTCCACTCCTAAATCTTTTTTAATGAATGCCCCCGTATTTACAATCGCATCGACTTCATCTCTTTTATTTCCTATCCCTTTAAAATAACAACCGTATTTATTTTCCATACTCGCAATTAAATACGTATAATCTTGATTTATACTTAATCCCACCACATTTACTACGACATCTCTATTCCCTTTTTCTATCTCCTTCTTTACGTCCTCTTCTACTCTATCTAATGTATATCTCCCTACGTAAGTATCTACGTATTCTCCAACGTTTATTTCAACCACCTAACTTCACCCCTTCTTTTTATCTCTTTGGTAAATACCACATATCGCATATCTCTTCTTTTACTCCTACGTCCCTACTAGACAATCTTCTATTATTCGTTGTTAACAGATAAACAATGTACCCTATAATTCTCTCATCTATCACACCAAACAATTTATCTAGATAAGGTTGCGATAAATACTGTAATCGTTCTACCGTATCGTCTAATAACTCTCTATCTATATCTCCCTCGTACTCCGCATATCCATTTCCGTACTTTTCTAAATTAACCACCATATAATCCAATAAATCGTTTGTACGTCTTACCGTTAAATTACTTATAATTCTCTCTAGCCTCTGATTCAGTATTTCTACCTTTTCTTTCCGTAACCCATAATCCTCCATATAATCTTTATACCTAACCAACGCAAACGGGTCTTCCGTTATATCATCAAACAAACGTTTAATTTCCTTATAAATGATATTACGCACATAATTCTCATGTACCCCAAACTCCGCTACAATCTCTTTATACGTTTTTTGGTCGACTAAAAATGCATACACGTCTTCTCTTAAATAATCCGTATTTACAATTAAAAAATAATACTTCTCTAGCATCTCCAACTCTTCTTTTGTTTCGGTATATTTCTTTATCCCTGTGAGCATTAACTTAACATCCCTATATTTACTACCCATTTTCAAGAAATCTTTTACCGAAATCGTATTGTTCCTTTGCTTTTTCACCCTTTGTTCACTCCTTTTTCACTAGAATATCCCTAGCGTTTCCCTAATTATCTTTGTTTGTTCCTTTATTCTTCACTACCATTGTCACTCACTATTGTTTACTTATCTTTTTCCAATTCCTATTTATTTCAGTATCTCTTTGTTTCTTGATTTCCGTATTTTCAAACCTCTTTACTTTTCAACCATATAAACCACGTATTACCCTTATAAAAAAACTCCAACATAATCGTTGGAGTCAAATTTCTGCTATCTTCGTTCCCTCTTCGTAATTTTCAATTTCAAATGGAATGTTATTAACTCCCTCAACGTCATCCAATTCTTTTCGATGCTCTACCATAAAAATCTGAAAATCTTCATTTTCAGCTAAAGATACCAAAATCTCACTAAATACTTTTATCATCTCGTTGTCTTCCATTCCAGTGAATACCTCATCCAGTACCATAACCCTCGATGACTCGTTAAACTTAATTACTATCATCGTTAAAATAAATGAAATTACTTGTACTATCCATGTACCCGTCTGACTTCTCAAATTACGACGATGTCCTGTTTCTACATCCGTTAAAACAATATTTAATTCTTTGCCACTTCTTTTACTTTCCGTTTCCTCTAAACTTGCTTTATAGCTTTGTTCTAAAGGAATATTTCCTAACGCATAATTCAACACGTCCTCTATCTGCTCTTTTGCTACTTTGTTTGTATCGTCTGCTATCTTTTTAAATAACTCTGACGACTTTTCGCATAACAACTTTTCTTGTAACTTTTCTTCTATATCTTCTTCGTAACCAGTTACCGTTTCTTGTATCGTGTTTACTTGTCTATCGAGCAACTTTACATCCTCTCGATACTCTTCGCACTGCTCAAGCAACCCCTCTACTCGCATCAACTAAAGCGCCCCCCCTATTCTAAATCTGTATTAATACTAAAAATACATTCTCCCTCAAAATCGTCTTCCTTACTTCCATACGTTAAATGGAAAAACTCCACTTCTTCGGTCACATCAAATTCTAGTTCTTCTCCCGCTTTATTTGGCAAGTTTGAGATTACACCTACCAAATCCTCTACAGATGCAGTAAATTCAATATCTCCACACCCATTAGCATTAAACTTACTATCTACCAAATCTCCATCCATCGTTTCCATGAAAATTCGACCCTTACCATCTTCTATACTAAAATTAATGTCCGGATCCATTGAATCTGTTAAAACTTTTGCCATGTTAAGCATACGTAAACACTCATCTTTATCAAGAGAAATATGGTTATCTTCTTTTTCATAATCAAGTACCTCGATATAATCCTTATCTACTTCGTCCGCTAAACCGTCTACACGATAAATATCGTTCCCAACTAAAAACCACGTAAACCCGCCCTCACGTACAATTTTCATCTCTTCTACATCTTCATTCTTTTCTAGTAAATCTAAAATAACTTTAATCGTATGCATATCTAATACTAATTCCATCGGAAACTCGTATTCATGTTTTGCAACGTACAAGTCACTTACTACGTACCCCGCCTTTTCCGTTAACATAATCCCCGTTTCTAACTCTTCTCTATCCTCACGCTCTTGTATACCCCGTAAGTATTTCACTACCTCGTGTAGCTTTTCTCGCTCTAATGTTACTCCTTTTTCGTCTAAACTTTTCTTACGGTCGATTAACTCCTGTATATCTTCAACATCTGTATTATCCGCCATCACATCTACTAATTCCGTTTTCGATGTATTATCTGTTATAAATACACCTTTTTCGGTTAAATCTAACTCAATTTCTTCTTTCATCAGACCAACCAAATCCCACAGATAATTAAAATCTACGTTCTTAGACTGGTTATCCCCTTTAATATCTGCCAATTTAATAAGTAGTTCGTGCTGACTTCCAAACCCCGCTAACCAACACTCCCCGTCTACGTGACTTACCTTTAAATAAGACGTATCTAACGCAATTACCCTGTTATTAATTAACTTTCCTACCGTTTTCATTCCACCCACTAAATTATCTTTTTCTAGTTTAATACCCAACTCACATTCTCCTTATCGTCCCTAATTTTTATATCTCTTTACAGTTCAATATCCTCAAAATCGTCATCTTCTTCCTCTGCGTCCCCTAATATTTCTTCCATACGCTCGACTTTTTCCTCGATACGCTCCTCGTAATCTTTTTCAATCTCCTTTAACTCTTTTAACTTAGAAAATTCAATTCCCATTTCCGCTAATTCTTCTCGCCTTTCCTTAATCGTATCCCTCGTTACTTCTAAAACTGCTTCCTCCGTCCGTACCTCATCCTCTAACTCTTTATACTGTTCTTGCATATTTTCATATCTTTCCATTAATTCCGTTACACTCACAACTAACACCCCTTTTTATTTCTTACCTCTATATTACAATGCTTCCGCCTTGCTTTTACGAACTTCCTTATCTCTTTCACTCATTGTTCCTTATAAATGTCACTTTCTTATTCCATCCCCCACGTAAACGTAAATTTCCCCGTTACCACTAAACGTTACATCCTTTTATTTCTTTACCCATAACGTTTTAGGTCGTCTGCGCTCACGTTTTAAACGTGACGAACTTTTCTCGTAATACTCTTCACCTAACTCAAACACTAAATACTTTCTTCGCAACCTCGTACAACTTACTGCCGTCACACCACTTCCTCCAAACGTATCCAGTACAACATCCCCTACGTTTGAATGTACTTTTAATAACTTATTCCACAAACTTAACGGCTTTTGCGTTGTGTGAAACCGTTCATTCTGCCCCTCGTGGCTACTCGCCTCATATCGTCCACGATTGTAATTAATACCTTTAAAAAATTCCTCGTTAAATACGTAATTATCGCCTTTAGTCGCCCACACAAAATGCTCCATCGAACTTACCGGCATCCGTTTCGGAAAATGCGGGATTGGATTCGTCTTTATCCAGTAAAGTGGTACTGTATGCACGTTAAACCCGTGTTTTTCTAATACTCTTGCAATAAGTTCGACATTATAATACGAATTAAATATGATTACTTGCCCACTTCCCTCTTTAATTTTAGGGATAACTGCTCCTAACCATCCCGCTATATCGAATCCATAATCCCAGTCTCCAAAATCCAGCCCCACACGTCCACCCCCGTAAGCCTCTTCTCCGCCTTTTTGAGAAATATTATACGGTGGATCCGTTAAAAGTAAATCTACCGAACTATCATCTACTTTCTTTAATAACTCGAAACTATCTCCTTGATATATCTTATTTAACTCCAAGACTTAGCACCTCCTCTAGATGTACGTATTCTCTTTTTTCAGCCTCGACAACGTCTTTTATAATACTTCCTTTATGTTCAGTCACATCTAATACTTTTCCGCCTTCGTTTGAAAATGCCTTTACAATATCCCGACACACACTTTCCGCATCTTGAAAATGTTCTCTATCTCCAAAATACTCACCCCTAAAAAATGACTTCCCCTCTTTTAAATTAAATATCCACCCTTTTCCCGCTACTGTCCACGCAAAAAAGGCTAAATCTTCCGTATACCCTTCCGTTACGTCAACGTCCTTATTCCACACCAAGTACCTCTTTGTATTATCTCGACCAAACACATTCTCACCTAAACTAGTAAAAGAAAATGCGTCTGCTCCCACAATCGCATTTCCACTCTCTCTACCTTTTTTAAGTAGCTTTTTCGCCTCTTCTAACTTTTCAGCGATACCTCGAATATACTCGTCTCGCTTTTTCATCGAACTAAACTTTTTAATTTTTCCCTTTTTTGTAAGATGGCCATAAGTATCACAAATAACCAAATCAAATTCTTTTTCCATACCCAATCGTCCCTCTCTTATCCGTTATTATGAATGCTTTCCATTACCCCAATCGCATACTCTTTTACTTCCTTTTCTACATCTTCAAATGAATTAATATCGTCCCTAAAATCTGTTGATACTCTCTTTTTCTCTTCCATCTTTAAATTAAAATCTTTGTACTCTTCTTTATATTGGTTTTTACGCATCATTTTCTTATACGAAAAATACTCTTTATACGGCATTAAATCGAATTCCACCGTCATATACGTTTCAACATCCCCGAAATCCATTAAAGCGCCATACCCTACATCTCTTTTTGCCTCTTCCGTAAACCCTGTTCTTGCCATTGAACCTACTTGCCACAACACCGGTAACGTTCCATCTTTCCCGATATATAACGGGTCTACTTTATCGTGTACGTGTCCTAGTATTGTTACATCCGTGCCTTTTACAACGTCTTTTGCGTCTAGATACTTTTCCTCCGCATCCGGTACATTCCATAAACTACTTTCCGCATGTAATACATCGTTATGCTCTAATGCAATTACATCTGTTCCTTTCGGTAACTTAGGTATTTTTCTACTATCTGTCTCGTAATCACGGTACGTAAAGAACGTCTTACTCCCCTCTACGTTCACTAACAATCCTTTTACGTTTACGATTAAACCTTCCTCCATTAACTCATCGTAAAATGTATGCCCTAATATCGTATCGATATCGTGATTCCCTCTTGTCGTAAATATCGGTAAAACTCTACCCGTTTTAAATTTCTCTTTTACCTCATCGCTTGCTCCAACTAACTTATATCCTTTTATATTTTCTTTGAATCTGTCATACATTATCATTCCAATTTTACGAAACTCTTCTCGCCACTTCGCTACCTCTCTTCGATTAAACTTGTTTACTGGTGTCGTATGCTGTATATCTCCGTTTATATTAAGTAACACCACATCCTCGTTTTCCTCGATAAACTCACGTAATTTCACCAATGTAATTAAGCTGTTCTCTACCATTCCCTTTGTCGACCGCATTTCTCTATCGTATAAATGCAAATCTCCTACCGTTAAATGCCTCACTCATCACCACTCCCATCATGTACATGCGTCTCGTCCATATCCGCTCCACAAAACGGACATACCCCTAATTCTTCTTTGAACTCTTGTATTTCTCGCTCTTTTTCTTTTAATTCCTCTCGTTTTTGTGTAATTATCTTTTTAGACCTCGTTGCCTTCGTTGCTACCTTTATCATGTCACTAATAGTCTCTAACGTCTTTAAATCCCCTAAAATATCATCGTCTTCTATTTTATTTAATTGCTCTCTTTTTTCCTTTAACGCTTGTTCCTTTTCTTTCCTCTCTTCATACTTACCAACTAAACCCGTTACTTTCTGTAATACGTCTAAATCGCTTTGTACACTTTCAAATTCCAAATCAGCTAAAATATCTTTCTTTTCTCTTAATTCTCGTTGTTGCATTCCCAAATCTTGCGTATCTTGTACTAACATCGAAATGTTTTTATACGTCTCGTACTCTTCTTTTAACGTTGACTCATACCGTTCTATTTCATCTAACTTTTGTCGTTTTAACGTTAGTTCCGACTTCGACTCGTCTAATTTCTCCGTTTCCTTATCTAAATACTTCTCTAAAATAGTTACCTCTTTATTAATCTCACGGCCTTGCCTATCCACACGCTTTATACCTAACATATACTCCTCTGTTCCTAACGCTTTTTGTAACATCATTGCGTTATCTCCCGCAGTTGTATCAATAAAAAGTAATACTTCTCTAGGTAACCGTATATTTAAGCATTCCTTCGTCTTCTCGTTTTCCTCGTACAAGTTAAAATACCTTTGTAACATCTGTGGTACTTTTCCTTTTGTTTTATCTACTCGCTCCCTATGTCCTCCAATTTCCCACTCGTAAAAATCTACCGCTCCTCGTGACAATGTAACCCAGTTTCCTTCAAAATCGGTCATTCTCACTTGAAACGTATCCTCACCATCTCTTAAAAAATCTTTATAGTTATTATTCGATACGTTACGCATTAACGCTGTTATCGCTTTTAAAAATGCTGATTTCCCTGTATTATTCAACCCCTTAAACCGATAGACTCCCTTTTCTTCAAAATCTACTTTAATGTCTCGTAAGGATTGAAAATTTTTAATCTCAACCGTCTTTATCTTCATGTTTATCCTCTCTTTCAAACGTCTTTTATTACTACTCTAACCGTACCACATCGTCCGTTCACACTTTTTACTTTCCTTATCTAAACACCTAAAAAAGACTACTTATTTTCGTCCTTAAACTATCTACCCCTATCCTTTTCTACTTTCTTTTATTCCGACCCCATACAGAATCGTCCCCCTTACCTCTTATCTTTCTTATTCAACCAATTAAAAAAGACTGTAATCTTTACATTACAGCCTTTTATCTTCCTTTATTCTTTTTCCTTCTCACGTTCTTTTTCTTCTTTCAACTCCTCTATTCTTTCCCCTACTTTTTCCAGTAATTCCGCATCTTTAATAACTCCATCTAATTCCTTTTCGCCCCTGTCTACCTCATTAAATATATAAACTGCCGGCTCCAATTTATTATGGTACTCCAAAATATCTTTATTACCTACGACATCTCCCTCATGTAATTTATATATCTTAAAGTTACCTGTCTCTTCTTTTACCCACTTATCAAATTCCGTGTTATTCTCTTCTTTTGACGAATAAACATAAACCACATACTCTTTTTCCACTTGCTTATCGACTACTTCATCTGTATATAACCGATTCTTATCGTAAAAATCTTCTTCAAATTCGTCACTTATGTTCTTTTGCGATATCTTATCTAACGTGTTCTTAAATACTGAAAAATTCTCTTCAGACGTACTGTTCCATGTTCTTAAATCAATTATATCCGATTCCTTCACTGCAAAAACAAGTACTCCGATTAATGCCACCGCTACGATTACACCTAAACAACCCCCGTTCCTGCCTTCTCGATCTTTAAATATCTTCTTTCCTTTTTCCTTTTTATCCTTCTTGTCTACTTCGGACTTTACCCGTCCTTTTTCATCTCGCTCGTATTTATCCCTAACCGAAATTCTATCGTCACCCAAATCCTCCTAACCCCCTATTTAATCGCTTTTATTTTCTTTTTAGCCTTCTTTTTTGCTTTCTTACTTATCTTTTCTTCCTTTGCATATTTATCGTATTCTTTTTCTAACTTTCCCTTTAACCCTTTATCTGTATCCTTTACATACCCAATTGCATCATCTAAATTTCCCGAATGAACATACGCTTTTAACACACTAACTTGTCTATCTTCTCTATCTTTTACTTTATCTTTTAATTCCAGTACCTTTTCCCACTCTTTTTCTACTACTGCTTTCTCGAAATTAATGACATCTCCATCGTACTCAATGTCTTTTACGTCCTCTATCTTATCTCTTTGTTTTAGATATTTAACTAGCGTTTCTTCTCCTTCTTCTCGTACACTTAGTGCTTTATCGTACTTCCCTACCTTAATATACGTAAGGTAGATACTCGCCTGTTCATCCTCACCTAAACTGTTTATACTTTCCTCGTCCATTTCATCAAACATTTCTGCTGCCTCTTCGTACTTTTGTACGGACGCTTTCACAATCCCCCCGTAAAAATCATCGTCTACCATTTCTACGGTTTCATCCTCTTCATCTTCTACCTTTTCTTGTTCTCCTTCCTCCTTTGTTCCCTCATCTATATCATCTACTTTATCCCCAAAACCTCCGACTACTTTGACAAACAAAAATATCACCAATATAGCAACTAAAGCGATTGCACCGTACCTAACTAACGGATTCTTTAATAACCCTTGTTCTTTTTCTTTTTTCTTAGGTTTTTCTACTTCATTAGATATCGGTTCGATTACTTCCTTTTCTTCCTCGACATCTTCATTGTCCACATCCTCTAAACCTAATGCCACATCTACCGATGTTACGTTCTTTGGTTTTTTAGCATTTCTCAACATTGACGGGAATCCTTTTAATTGTTTATATACCTTATCCGTAAACCATTCCCTTGCCATATCATCTACGCTAGTACTCCGCATTATCCTTAAATACTGTTCCGCAATTCCTTCTTCCATCTCCGAATAAAAGTCTTTCGGTTTTAATTTACTGTAATTTTCCTCACTAAACTTTGTATCCGAAACAAGAAAATACCCGATAACCTTTTTAACCTGTAACAACCATTCATCCGTTATCTCACTTAACTCCCTATCCTGTCGATAAAAAGCCTTAACCCTACTACCCTCTTTTTCATCTGTCGAAATAATAAAGTTAAACGGATTCAATTCAATATCGTAAATCTTACCTTCACTAACTAAAAACAATAACTCCATTAACCCATCTAAAATAACTTGCTTGCTTTGCTTATCATTTGAAGATAGGCGATACATATCTAAAGGCTTTTCCGTTTCTTCATCTAAATCATAATAAACCTCTTTTTCTTCGGGATGGTTCGCTACATCTCGCTCATATAACTTCGTAAAATGTTTTTTCGTCCCTCGATATACCTTTTGTTTATCTATTTTAGATACAGACTCCTCATTACTTATCTTCGTCTGTAACGTATAACTATCGTCTCCTGTTCGATTAATTTCTATTATTTGATCCTCACCCAATCTCCTTACCATCTCTAATCCCCTTTTCATAATGACCTCTTTTTATACTTAACCTATTTCTATCCATCTTTTATTTCCCCCCAACAAAAAGATATAGAGTCTAAAGGACTCTTAACCCATTAGACTCTATACCTCCCTTAGATTCTTCTCTTACTGTTCTACTTGTTCCTCTTCAACTTGCCCCTGTTCTTCGGTTACTTCTTCCTCGCTAAACTCCTCTGCTTCATTGTTTGTATTTTCTTGTGGTTCTTCTACTTGTTGTTCCGGTTCAACTTGCTCCGTTTCAGCTTGTTCAGCTTCAACATTCGCAGTTTCTATCTCTTCTTCGTACTCAACTGCTTGCTCCTCCGCTGGCTCTTCTGCACTTTCAATCGTCTCTACTTCTTCTTGTACTTCCTCTGTTCCAGTTTCTTCTACTTCATTATCTGAATACGCCTCTACTTGTTGCGCTTCATCCACTTCACTCACGTTCGTTTCCTCCGCAACAACTTGCTCCGGCTCTTCTTCAACATATTCCGTCTCATTATACGCTACTTCTTCTACCTCGTTTTCTGCCCATTCTGTTTCCTCAACAGACTCCTCTACTTGCTCCTGTTCTACATCTTGCTCTGTAACCTCTTCCGATTCACTTACTTGTTCCGTAACACCTTCCTCAGTTGTTTCAGCCACATTCGCATACGTTTCTTGCTCCACTTCATCCTCAACTTCTTCTACTTGCACACCGTTTAACTCACTTTCTACGACTTCCGTATTCTTTTGACCCTCTGCTTGCTGTTTCTTACTTATCAACTCGTCCTCAACATTAGCTGTCGAGATTCCTTTAGCATTTAAAGTGTTAGATTGATTATTTAATTCCGTCTCTAATTTATCGTATTTTCTATCTAACTCATCTTTTACGTCTTTTGCACTCTCTACCTTTTCGTTATACTGCCCTACTAAACTGTCGTACTCCTCTTTTTCTGCTCCCGTTACTGTACCTTTGTTTTCAAACTCACTTATAGATGCATATAAACCTTCTATCTCATCGTTTAAACCATCTAAAGCGTCTTTTTCGTTTGCTACTTCTTGTTCTAATTCCGTAGTATCATCTAAAGATTCCTCTACAAATTGTTGCTCCTCTTCAGTTTCCTTAGCTTCAACGGACTCATCAAGTAATTTTTCGTACTCTCTAATTAAATCATTACGTAACTTACTGTAGTCAACATCCTCGTTACCGTTTTCTACCTCTTCTCGGATACTTTCTAACAACTCCGCATAACTTCCGTAACCTTCTAAATCTTCAACGTCTTCAATGTCTCCTACACTTCCCTCGATAATATCGATTGCTCTTTCAACTTCTTCTTTTCCTACTTCGACATCTCCGCCCGCATCATTAATAGTACCTTCTACTTCTTCAGTAAGTGTTTCTAAATCATACTCACCTAAACCATTTTCTATCTTTCCTGTTACTTCATTAACATATTCCTCGTCTAATAAGTCTTTATGTGACTCAAGCAATGCCTCTAGTTTCGTTGTATCTTCTCGCTCAACTAAATTACCTTTTGCTGTATTTAACGTTTCCGTTGCATCGTCAATCGTTTCTTGGTCGAATTCATCCGCATTATTTATAATATATACAGCGTTATCATAGGCAGAATCATAATCACCTAAAGAACCATTCGTATAGTTTCCTCTATCCGTATTTCCATAGTCATTTATTGCTTGTTCTAATTCATCTGTGACTACACTAGGTGTTTCATCCCCATCGTCTCCATCGTTTCCGTCTTCTCCGTTTCCACCATCTCCATTATTACCATCTTCACCATTTCCATCTTCGCCGTTGCCACCTTCACCATTGCCGTCTTCACCGTTGCCACCGTCTCCGTTATTTCCTTCTTCGCCATTGCCATCTTCGCCTGTGCCACCATCTCCATTGTTACCATCTTCGCCAGTTCCATCTTCTCCGTTGCCATCTTCTCCATTTCCGTCTTCGCCAGTTCCATCTTCTCCA
>Ga0079226_10000879_pt1 | contig 22348 bp, 32 predicted proteins | sample Poulit2014_FD_76345 | JGI IMG/M metagenome (GOLD analysis project Ga0079226, IMG submission 76345) | Agricultural soil microbial communities from Georgia to study Nitrogen management - Poultry litter 2014 | ecosystem: Environmental > Terrestrial > Soil > Agricultural land | place: USA: Georgia... | reverse complement strand
GCAGCTATTGCAATCTAAGCAACCTTGGCATTCTGCACATGTCATCGAATCGCTAAACGGCCCCGTGTGGCGGCTGGCATTTTTAGCTAAACAGCTTTTAGGGTCTGAAGGGTTAATTGTCCAACACTCGCCATGAGCTACAAATGTTGAAGTGCTGGCAGGCAAATCATTCTCATGCACAAATGCTCTATGGTCGCTACTACCGCTGCACGGCGTAGCCTCTACCCAAACTTTGCAATCGCAGTATCTAAACCATGTCATACTGCACAACTCCCATCTACAGCGTTCACAGCTTGGAATACATAAGCAGGTTCGCCGCTGCTTGAACTTGAGCCAGAGCTACTTGAACTGTCGGCAACGCAATCAGGGCAGGAATACATTATTACCACAGCGCCTGTTCCTATAGGCTTAATCTCTACGCCTGTCGGCAAGTTGGCTACATTAACGCCGTTGCCTTGTATTCCAGAACCGGAATTATTAGCTTCTATAGTGTTATAAGCAGTGCCGGTTATCGCGCCCTGTTTAGTTGCGAAGTTACCATCAGTTTGGTATTTAACCTCCGCAAACGTATAAGCCCACTTGTTAGTACCGTTAGAACTGCTGCCGGTTATCTTGGCATAAAAAATGGATGGCATTGCTGATTTTGGATAAGCAAAAAGCCATTGGGTTTTGTTTTGGTCATCCGTCGCCCGAAAGATTCGTACTATCTTTCCAACAGGGACAACCGGATTATGATTATCCTCGACTACTTGCGGCAAGTTGCCGACCGCGCCGTCAAAAATCAACGGATCGATTAATGACACCGGCGTACCGTCAGATTTTACCCCCTTAATTTGCGTTGCTTTGTACGCCCCGTCTGTGTCGCCTTTGCCGGTGATTTTGACGAGTAATATCTTTTCCAGTCGATTCCCAAGTCGCACCACAGCCCACTTTAAGCCGGTTCCGCTCTGTTTCCAGAGGATTTGCGCAGAGCCGGCGGCAGCGCTTTGTAAGTACACTTCGCCGCTACCACCAGAGCCGCTACCGCCATCATCGCCAGGCACTTCGGCGAATTTATCCGTAGTATTTTGGACATCAATTTTGCAGATGCACACACCTTCTACCGCCGCTTTTCCCATGGCGCCCGCGGCGATCGGCTCTAAAGCGATTGCGAATTTGCCGGCATGTTTGGTCGAGTCAATTTCTGTGCCGTTAAGGGCAACACCTCGGCGAAATTCCGGCTCATTGTCGCCTGGGTCAACCGTGGATGTGTCTATGCCTAAAATTTCAAAGATGCTAATGTCGCTGGCTGTGGTGTTTTTAATCAGCACACTTTCGCCGCCAGCCTGTTGGTTTGCCAGGTTAGACAGCTTGCCATTGGCAAACGCATCCGCCACGTCCATGGCGCCATTCCAATCTGCTGCGGGCAGTTGCAATTTTTGGCCAGGATGTACGTGTTGGAAGCTCATTTATTTTGTAGGCCAGGTTTTAGCCTGGCGATTATTTTGGTTGTTTGTGCCATGCTAAAGCATGGCCTACGTTATAGCTGGGAAAAATCTCCGCGTTCATATACTTTTTCGACATAAGCTGCGGTCGGTTGTTGGACGACCGCTTTAGCATTGGTGTCATCTTTGGGCGCGTAATGCACCCAGAAATAATCCCAGCCATCTTTGCTGATTCCGGTAATGTCGCCCACAACCAGTCCGGTTTGATTGGGGCTACCAGCAAAGTTGTAAGTGACAGCCCAAGGACCGTCACCATGTTTCGATCCTGTGGCGCCCAAGAATAAACACTCGCCCGCAGCCAACCCTTTAAATGTGGCGTCATTCACTTTCCCCGTTAAAGCAAAGAGCGTGTTTTTATAAGCTTGGGAAACCGTAGCGAAATAATGGGTTTCTGAAAAATGATAGGAATGCACAAGAATATCTGTGCCATTGACATTGCCGTTGTTATAGCCTATCGCACCTTTGTAATCTGGGGCGGTTTGCCCGCTTGGGGCGTAACTATTAACCGTACTAAGTGATTGGTTAATGTGCTTTTGTTGACCGCCTATTTTAAATTGATAGCTGGGGTCTTGATTGGGCTGGGGCACTTGTCCGGGCGTGCCGTATGTCGCTGTGCCTGTGTAGCCTCCGCCAGAGATGCCGGCGATTTCATCGACCTTAGTATCTTTGCGAAACAAGCCCTGATAGCTTGTCGGAGCTGTAGCATCTAGTTTTGATTTAGCTACGCCCGCATCTTCGGTGCCTAAGATAATATAAAGTAGCTCTCCGGATTTTTCGCCCAGTTGTCTTCCGAATTTTTCTTGTATTGTTACTGCCATTGTTTTATAATGTGGTTATGGAATTATTCGTTTCATTTTTAGCTTTGCTTTTTTTACTGGCGGTGGCCGGTTCGGTTGTTTTGGGTTTTATCCAGTGGATTCGCATTTTGTTTAAGTAAACGCGCCACCTCCTTCATTTTCCAGCCATTTGTAAATTCGCTCGACAAATTTAGCCGTGTCAGCGGTGTTTCCTTCTGTTTTTTCTTGCGTTGTGTCTTTTCTGACAAATGTCGCGCCAAATCTTTGCGCCAGCGCTGCTGTGGCAAATGAACCGCGGGCGGTGGCTTGGGCTTTATCCAACCCTGCATTTTGCTGTTCGAGCAATTGTTTACGCAGCTTGAACTCCTTTTTGACCAGCGCTATAGATTGACCGTTGGCTTTGGCTTTGGCGATAGCCTCTTTTTTGTGCAAGGATAATAGCGCTTCTTGTTGTTTTTTGCCAGACAAATTGGTTTTAATTTGCAGCTCGGCGATTTTTTGGCGACGGGTTAAATCGGCCTGCCCGCCGGCACCACTTTTTGCGTTTTGCTTGGCTAGTTGCTTTTCTCGACTGCGGGCGGTTTCCATTTGCGCGATCAAAGCTTTGGCGTTGGCACCGTATGTTTGGCGGGCACGTTTTTCTTCATGGTCATATTTTTGATCGATAAGCGCAATTTGCTGAGCCAACCCTTTTTTACTTAGTTTTATGCGTAGCGTGGCTATTTTTTGCGCCAGATCAGCGCGTTTTTGATTGAGCTGTTGAGTTTGGGATATAGTTAAACCGCCAAGTGAATTTTTGTTATTAGTTGTCGAGCCTGTAATCGCATTTTTATCGCCTGAATTTAAGGCTTTTAATCTTGCCAGTGTTTTGTTTAATTTGTTTTGCGCCGCGCGAATACGGTTGTTAATGTTTACGCTGGGATCGCCAAAACCTAAAAGCTCGCTTCCGCCGGCTATAGCGTTTTGGAAAAAGTTGTGGGTATTGTTGTGTAGTTTGGTTTCCAGCTGTTTAATATTGGCTTTTTGTTCGCTGATTTGTGCTTGCAGTTGTTGTTTGGCAGCTTTAGACATTTGGGCGTTCAGCTTTTTTTGGGCTTTCGATAAGCCGTTAATTTTGCCTGTGGTTTTGTCCACACTCAAGCCTAGGTCGCCATACCGATCAGTTAATTTTTTAATAATATTTTGCGCTTCTTGTTGCTGCGCGGCTGTTTTGAACTGAATGTCGTTAAGCCTTTTAAGCTGTTTTAATCGAGCCAGGTCGTTGGCTCGTTGTTTGTCGCCAGCCGTTAGCTGTTTGCTCATCGCGTCCGAAAGTTTAGCGGTGTAGCTGGTGGCATAATTAGCCGCGATACCTATGGCAGTAATTGCCGCGGCTATGCCGGCGATGGTTAGAATAATCGGATTAGCCAAAAGAAAAGCAAACGCGGTATTCAGGCCAGTAACAGCGGTGGCTGCAATCGGCAGTACCAGCCCCAGCGAGGTTAAGGCGACTCCCAAAGCGCCAACTCCGGCCACAACGATGCCCACCGTCGCGGCTACCGTGCTGTTGGCCCGGATGAGCTTAGCGAAAACAGCAATCACCGTGGCCGCTTTGCCGATGATTGCGGTTAATATCGGCGCCAGTGCTGAGCCAATATTATTGGCCAACTGACTAACTGTGCTACTAACTAATTCCAACGCTTTGGATAGCTTGATCGCATTTTTAGCGTCTTGCTTGGTCATTACCACTCCCATCGCTTTGGCTTGAGCGGTGAGCTTGTTGATTCCATCGGCTCCCTGGTTAATCAGGTTAATCATTTCACGCCCCTGACCGCCAAATATCGAATCAATGGCAAAGTTTTTATCCGCCTTGGTTGGCAGTTTGCTGATGGCCGCGGCGATTTTAGTAAATGCCTTGGCGGGGTCTTCTTGCTTGAGCCGCTTGGCACTTAAACCCATCAATTGAAAAGCATCATAAAGCGCGCCGCTGCCCGTGTTGGCGGCTGTGGACATGCGCAATTCCATTTCTTGTAGATTTTCGTTGAGCGCATCCACCTCGGTGCCGGTTTGTTTGGCGGCAAATTGTAAGGCGGTTAGGTTTTCCACGGATGTGCCCAGTCGTTTGGCCACTCGCGCACTGTGCGCTCCCATTGATGCAAAATGAACCGTGGCCGCGGTCATCGCTGCGATGGCTGGCGCGGTGGCCGCAGATATTGACAAGCCAATCTTTTTGACTTTATCGCCAAAATGTTTAACGGCGCCCTCAGCGTCGCGCAGGCCTTGTTTTAATTTTTTGTCGTCTGCGGAAAGGCCATAAACCACGTGACCTGCTTTGATTTTTCCAGCGATGGCCATTTTTTATCCTTTCTTATCAATAAACACTTTTTTGAGCATATTCATACTTTCCTTGCTCGACATTTTTGTTGGTTTCTTGGGCTCGGCAAACGGGTCAAAATCTTGCGGGCGGGCCAGCGGCTTTTTAGGATCGCGGTTGATATTCAACAAGATAGCCAGCACGGCGCTGGTCGCTTGCTAGATTGTTTTTTGTTTGCCTGTTGCCATCCATACTAACTCTCGTAAGCTGTATTTTTCTGGTTCTACGCCGGCTACGCCCGCCAGCTCGTAAATCACTTGCCAGGTTCCGGGTTCGTTAGTTCCAATATTTGTTGATTGTCGATCATCTTGACCTTTTCGCTGGCTTGCTGTATCGACATTTCCATCAGCGCGGTTTGCTTTGCAATCGCCTGAACCAGTTCCGCTCTGCCCAGGCTCTGGAAAAAATCCGACAAGCCTTGCCAGAATGCCTCTGTTGCATCCGCAATTGCTTGTCCGCCCATCGCCTGGCCGAACGCCACGTCTGTGATTTGAGCTTCTTTTGCTTGCGGTTCAACGAGCACAAATATCACGTCAAAGAGCAACACCAGATCGAGTTGCAACCGCGAGATTAGCGGCGTGCCATCTTTGTCTGGCTCGGTCAGATTGAGTAGGTCAATATCCAGCGTGTTTTTTACCCGCTTGATGTCGGCGATGGTGGGGTTGATTTGCCAGATGCGTTGTTTGTTGTCTTGGAAGTTGCTCATATCAGTGTTCAGTGTTCAGTTACCAGTGTTCAGTTCTACGCCGCTCGGCGGCTGATACTGGACGCCCAAAATTCGTCTAATTTTTCCAGCCATTCGTCAAACGCCGGCTGCATAAACGGCCGGGCTTCGTAATGGGCTTTCACTTTTGGCGCGTCGCTGGCGTGGAAGTAAATTGCTTTGTTTATGTGCCCGGTTACTTTGTTAGGATTGAGCCAGGTAATTTCTGCTGGCTTGCCGCGCTTTTTGGTTTTTTTTCCCAGCCAGAATTGGGTAGTAACATCGCCGCCCTCTTCTAAAAGCTGGGGAACGGTTACTCCGCCATACGGTGAGCTGTTTAGCCCTACCGGCCCGATGATAATTGATTGGCGAAACCGATCGTAGTAGTACAGGATGTTTTTTATCTCGTCGCTATGGGCACTAGGCGGCTGACCAGGTTCGGATACTTTTTTTCGTCGGCGGATTGAACGCCTGGCCGTTTTGCGTACAAACCCGCCAAAGCGGCTAAGCACTTTAGCCGTTTGCCTATCAATTTCAGCTAACACTTTGGCTCTATCAAAGAATAAGTCTTTGGCAGTGGCTGATTTTATATCTAGTTTTATGAAATCTTCGCTCATAATATTTTTTGTTTAAGTGCTTAACCAGGCGATATATTCAGAAGGCACAACCGTAACGCTGGCGGTCATCACATCTTCAATCGGTTCGTTGCGGGTGAAGTTGGTAACCATAAAGTTGGCTGCCAGACCTTCGCCTGTAGCAACATCCTCGCTCATTACCGCCATTGCAACCATATCACCATTCAAATAGGCATCGCGCACGGCTTGGAAGGCTGTGTCATCTTCTTCCCAGTTCATGGTGAAGTCTATCGATCCCTCGCGCAATATTGCCAGCTGGGCTTTCCAGCCGTTGTTGGCGCGTGTGGTGCCGTCAGCTGTTCCTGTGCTCAGATTGAGCGTGACATCTTTGGCGTTGGTAATCTCTGTCCAGCTGTCAGCCGTTGTAGGCGTAGCAGTCAATTTAGCGGAGAGATAATATAATTTTCCGTCCATTCCCAATTTCATAATTTTTCCTTTCGGTTTGTGTCATTCCCGCGAAGGCGGGAATCTACGTTTTGTTTTTATGCGGATACAGTCCGCTTACTTCGCTGCGCTACGTGCGCGGCTCTTTACACTGGCGTTAGCGCCAGATATTCGATGCTTACGACTGAGGTTGTTTGCCCAAGTTCACGCAGGTGCTGGGGTGAAGCGGTCGGGTTGTTTTGCACGCTTTGCACAGCCAGGGCGTGACTATCAGTTGTTATTTGCTGGTCTTGCGCCCAATCGGCGATTTCTTCGGCCAAGGTAATTACCTTGTCTTGTCCATCTTCATCGTCCAGCACAGTTTTTTGCGCCACAGCAATATCTACCTTTAAAGTTCGCCTCACCTCGCCGCGCGTTTCCCAGCTTCGCGTATCGGTGCGCGGCGCTACAACCACATGCAAATCTGCCATCTCTTTAAGATCAAAGGTTGGCGCCAGCTTGCGATAAGCGGTGAAGACTTGGCTGAATACAGAGGTGTTGTTTAACGCTGCGACTAAAGCATCTGCGGTGTCAGTTAGTAAACTCACCTTAAGGCTCCTATGGCTGTGGTAATAATTATTGTTAGCGCTGAGCCAACTGCCGTGAAGGTGCAACCAATCATCAGCCAGCTCAATCTTTTAATCGACGACGACCAATTTTCCAATAAGGCCAGTCGCGTCTTAATCCCTGGCGCTCCGTTGCCATTTAGGGCATATTCGATCCGCGCTAAGGATTGTTTTATTTCTTTGAGTTCTTGGTCACGATTATCCATTTGGTCAACTCTCATCAATCAGTCTGGTAAATACTCTTATCGTTGAGCGCCCCGCATCTGAATATTGCCAGTCCGGCACACTTCCGCCAGGCGAGGTAATTTCGTAAGTGCGGCTGACGGCAGCGTCAATTTCAACAATCAAATCACCACGTTGGGGCTGTGTTTTAACGTTACTTAAAACTAAATCTTTAGCGGAAAAAAGATATTGACGAACACGCACTTTTTCGACCACACCGTAATCCGTTGCCACATCCACATTTCGATCGCCAACGGCGGCGGTGAGTGTTAAAGACTCACCGCCGCGTTTGTAGGTGATTTGCCGGCCCGCAATATCGCGGATGCTCGACAGTCCTTTGGCTATCTGTTTTGCGAAGTCACTCATTATTAAGTAAGTAAGTCTTCGGTGTTAGTGATTCCAAGAGTGGCGTAAATCGGGATACCCTCAACCTCAGTGGGTGTGGGCGCCGGTGCGCCAGTGGCATTGGTGGCTGTGCGGCTACTTCGCAATTGTTTACGGCTGCGATAGCTCATAAACATGCCGTCCGGCGCGACGCCGTAGTTTTCACCAAACAGCGAAATCGCGTCATAAAGCAAATCATCGGTCAAGCCCTTGCCGGAATCCTCTGTAATATTGGCGATTCTGACAATCGATTTGTGGTTGGTGATTTGCAAGCCGGCGTAGCCTTCGACAGCCTGCGCTTTACCCATGTAAGGGTTAGAGCTGTTATCGTAAAGCTGCTGCTCGGTGACCTCGCCAGCTGTGATTTGGCCATCGTTTCCCCAAGCTAAGCAAGCGTCTTGAGTTCCAGATTTGACCAGGTAAACACTGGAGCCAGTCGATGCGGTCGAGCCGCCAGCGTCAATCACGCCATCGCCTGAAGCGCTGGTAAACAGCGAGTTGGCGCCCGTAAATCCATTGGCGTCATTGTCCGTGCCGTTCCAGATTTGGCTTTGCAGCTCTTTTAAGGCGGCGAGCAAATGAGCTTGTTGTAGCTCAGCAACCGGATCGCCCCAATCTACGCCGGTTAAGGCTGCGTTATCGGCGTCCCAACTGGCATCTAAAAATTTACATTCCACGCTTCGGGCGGCGATTGTTCCAGCGCTGCGGCTGCGGCCCGAGTTAATATCTCTAAAACCGGCGCTGGGCAGCGCGGTGCGAACCAAAGTTTTATAGGTTGTTTTAGATACCGGCGAAGCGGCGAAAAACGCCAGTTCGGGAATCTGTTTTGAAATTTCGACAATCTGACCAACGATTTCTTCGCTGGAGTTGATTGCCACGACATCTGCTGAGGTTAGTGCAGGCATGTTGTTTTCCTTTCTATTTTCCCGATTTCTCGGGATTGGTTATTAAAGTTATCGCAGTTTTTACGCTGCGGTATTTTGCTTTTGTTGCATGTCAAGCGCGCGTTTTGCGCGCTCCTCGTCGCCATCAAAAGCTTTGGTTAGTTTTTCCAGACGCTTTTGCTCTGGAGTCGGTTCAGCCTCCTCTCCCTGGTCGGAAAATTCAACAGCTTCGTCAGCGCCGCGGTCGGCGGCTTTTAAACGGGCCTCAAGATCGGCGATTTTTTCATTTTGTTTAGCAAAATGTTGCTTCATCGCTTCTTCCATCGACAACCCCTTGGCAAAGTAAACCGCGCCAGCCTGTTCGCCGAATTGCTCCATAAACTCTTGGCCTGGAGCTTTTGCGGTCTGGTCTTTGCTGTCGTCAGTTTCAGATAGCTGCTTAGAGCTATCATCGACAACTTCAGATTCGGTTTTGGCTTCTACGGCTTCGCTGGCTTGAGCAAGCTCGCCAGTTTCTGCCTCTGCCGTTTCGGTTTGGATTTGGTCATCGACTTTTGCTTCGACCTGATCACTCACTTTTGTTTTCTCGTCTTTTTCAGACATAATTTTTTCCTCATGTTTAGAGTTATTAAATACGCCAACGCTTACTTTTCGCTGGCTGGTAAATTCGGATTTGGTGTTTGAATCCTGACCATAAAGGCAAAGCGCCACACCACGCAAAGGCCATTTGCGGATGATGATGCCCGGGCCGGTGAACTCATAACCATTGACCTGGGCAACTTGGTTCTCGCCGATCTCCTCAATTTGCACATCATCACCGGCAAAGTTGATCGACGCCTCAAAAGGTACGCCTTGATGGGCTTTATAAATCACCTCACTGGCAATATCATTTTCACCATAAGGTGTCAAAGCGCCAGAGCAAACCAAATCACCGCTGTCAGTATTAAATTTATTTAAATAACCAATCGGCTGTTCCTGGCGGTGGATGTAATCAATGGGCAGCCGCTGGCGGTTTAAGGTCATGCCGCTTAAATCGTGCACAACACGCCCCCAGTACCAGTGCTCTACAGGTTTGCCGCTGCGCGCCAGCATGGTGATTGGGGCGGTCTTGGAATTTTCGCCGTTGTCGCCCACCTCAAAATGGCCAATCGACATTTGAAGTACCTCAGCCGGCACTTCTTTGAAATCTCGGGTTGTTTGTGCATCTGCTGGCATCAGTTGTTTTGCTCCTGGGATGGCGCTACAGCCTCGGGGTTAAAAATCTCGCCTGTCGGCGCGGTCAAAGCCACGCCCAGCTCGTTAATAAAGTCCTGCTCCTCTTTTAATGAACGCGCCACATCGCGGAAGTCTTTGCCGGTGCGCCGGCGAACGACGTCGCTGCGCGTTTCAAATCCGGCGGCTACGGCGCCGACGTCCGCCTTGAGGTCTTTGTTTGGATCCCACCACGGCACACCATCAGGAACCCAGTCCCATTTAAGGTTGTCAAGCGGGAAATTGCGCGGCAGTTTGAGCAGGCCATCTTGAATGAAAAGATTTATGCGCCAGAACGTGATGCGGTCTAAGATTTCTTGCAAATCAGCGCGTTTAGATTTGCAGCTTTTTAGATATTGCATCATCGCCGCGCGGCTGCCGAAAAAGTTGGTGAAGCTTTCGTCATGAAAAGAGTAAGGCAGGTCTAAAGATTTAAGCGACAGAGCAATCACCTGCTGCATGAAATCGGCGAACTGGCTTGAGGGTTGATTACTTTCCAAAAATTCCGCTTTGTCGCCTGGGTCTAAATCCAGAAATTGCGGGCCTTTGTCAAAGTGAATTTGGTAAGGCGTTTTAGGGTTGCCGTATTTATCCAGAGGCTGGTCGCCCTGGGCGCCAAAGTCCAGAGAAGATTCAGTCGTGAAGGTAAGGGCGAACATCTGGGCTACTTTGGCCTTGGCCAGAGCATACTCAACGTTTTCAGATACATCACCAAAGGAATTCAAGGCCGCAGCTATGGGGCTGACTCCGCGAACCTGATCGAAGCGATCCCAGAAGGCGTGTTGCAGAACATATTTGGCGGGAATTTCTGACTTATAGCGAAAGCCGCCTTGTTTGTTGCGTTCGCAGATTAGGTATTTGGTGGCGCGGCCGGCTTTGGTCACTTTGACGCCTTGAACCCATTGATCCGGATTATGTCCCGGTGGTGTGTTGATGCTTGGGTTGCGAACCTTATCGCCCTCGATGGCTTGCAATTTGCCGCTGGATAATTTGATTAAAAAGACATCTCCATCAACGCACCGTTTGGCTTCCAAGATGCGAATCATGCGGCGCAAAGGATGACGTGCGGCTACATCAACATTCCAGGGGCGCGCCCACCAAGTCATTAAATCCTCGATCTGTTTGTTTAGCTTTGGCTCTCCTTCAATATGAGATTGAAAATTGAAGCTGGAAACATAATCAAGGTGCTTGCGAATCGCCCAGGCGGCTAAGGCGAAGTTGCGCTGCAAGTCGCGGGTGGTAGAAACCAACTTACGGCGCTGAGATTGGGGTAAAATAGTATCTTCACTTTTAAGATTAACAGAGCGGCTGCGCCGGCGCGGCGAGTTTTGCGCCGCGTCATAAACGAAAAGCCTGTTTTTAATCGTGTCAATCAATCCCATTTAAGCGTTTTCCAAATTTATTTTGCCAAGCATGGAGCGTTTGCCAGCTTCACGGTCGGCTCGTTTTTCCCAAAAGAGCAATTCCTTCATGGCTTGGTCGCGGCTGTAGTTGATGGTCTGGCCGTCAACGCTGACAGACACCACGCCCACCGGTTGCGCTGCCATAGCATCTTCAATCGCCGTTACCATGTCATCAGCTTTACTCATGTAAACCACTATATATAGATATGAAGGTATTTTTCAACCCAAAATATAGAATAAATCTACTAAGTAGATTTATTTTTAAAAAATGGGCTGTTTTTTTACTTTTTCCGGTTTTCAATAGATACATCCGTGCGAAATTGACCACAATTCAAGCACTGGCAGCGGCGCCAGATGACATGCGTATATCTTTCTCCTTTTTCATTGACGCCGTTCACTACCAGCTCACGTTTTGATAAATATTTACCTCGCTCAGTTGAGCCGCATTTTTTGCAGCGCGACATGACGGCACGGGAAATATCCTTAGCGTTTTTCGCACCTTTGGGGCGGCCGGCTTTCGCTTTGCTCTTTTTAACTGGTTTAGTTTTAGGTTTTGCTTTGGTTTTTGCGGGCATTGTTTAGCTCCTGGTTCAGGGTTAAAAATTAAAAAGTTACTTTTGGTCTTTGGGTTGGTTTTCGCCTTGCAGGCTTTTTAACTGATTCATGGCCGGCGGCGGCCACACCTAAAGTAGAGGCGGCGACCGCGCAGCCGACTAAGCCGTCAAGCCAGTGGTTGTCGCGGGCGGGGCGCAGTTTCCATTCGTCAACTTCGCGATTGCGGCCTGTGACTTTGATGCGATATTCGCTGGTTAGATGCTCGGCGATCATTTGGTGTTCGGCTTGCGAGCCATCGCAAAGCGACAAGCTTCCAGAGTCGCCAAGAGGAGTCGCCCAGCGCGACTGAATATGTGATTTCCAGAGGTTGGCATCAAAGACGATATGTCGCACGGCGCGATTTTGGCCAGTACGGATTCTCCAATGGTGACCGAACTGATCGCCGGGGCGTTTTGGCCACATGCTCATCGGATTTGAGCTGGCGCCGATAAATCGGCCATGTGCCGGCATGACAATGGCAGCGTGTTTGGATTGGCGAGCAAAAAGATAAACCGTATCGGTCGATTCGCCCCAGTTGGCATCTATTAAACAACGCTCGATGCGCAACATGGTTTCGTCCACGCGGCGATATTCTTTGCCAAGTAAATTCTCGCTGCATTTTTCAAGGCCGTTATATATAGCCGCTTCCAAGCCGCCGGTTGAGTCGTCTTGCAAAGTGGGCTTGACGTCTTTGAGTGTGAAATATTGTTTGTCCTGCTTGGGCCATACGCCATAATCAATTATCGCACAGGTAAACCCTTCGCCAAAGCCACATATTGTCCACCACAAAGATGATTTTTGAACATCAATAAAACAAGTTAAATGATCCAAACCAGTCGGCACTTGACCGCGCGGTGTACCATTTGTTTTAGATACAATTTGTTTTGCCGTAAAGATGTCGCTGTTGCCGGCGCCGGCGCGTTTGGGCTGATTTTGATACTCGGCGGCAAAAGAATAAGGGTCGGCCAGCTTTAAATTCATGGCGTGTTGCAAGGCGCTTATTTCGCCTGTTAAATATCGATCCGGCCATTGAATTTTTGCGCCTTTGTCCATCTTTTTGCGATTCTTTTTATAGAAATTAGTCGCCTGGGATATGTCGCCGCGCTCGATTAAAGAGCGACGGCGGATTTGCGCGTACTCATCCCAAAGTTTGGTATCTTTGGGAAATTTATAAACCAGTTTCATGCGCTCGCCAAACCATTGCGGATTCTTTTCGCGGTCTAAGAGTTGATCCGCAACATCGTTTTCCTCGATGACTGTACAAGGAACGGCTATTGCTGTGGTTTTGCCCGGACCGGCCAAGCCGCGGATGGCGCCATTGATGGTGGAAAGTCGGCTGGCGCACTGTGAAGCTGATCGAGCGGATTCGTCGGTTTGTGGGTCATCCAGAATGACCAGTGATGGCCGAACCTCGCTTCCATCAGCGCGCGTGTGTTTGGCGCCGCGAATGTTGCCGGTGATGCCAGCAACTCTAATAATGGTTCCGCTGGCGCGAGAGCCTGGAATTGTTGGGATGACGATTTGATCGGATGACCAGGATATTTGTGTGCGTATGCCGTGATGGTGTTGGCCGGCGCAACGACGCGCTTCGCCATCTAAGCATCGAATCGGATAAATGATTTCCGGAAAATCGGCCAGCAAAAGCTCATTTGTGGAAAGCTCGGTTTTTACAGTTTCTAATCTCGATAGAGCTTCATCACCGGCTGCGCCTATAAAGAATATGAATGGATGGATGCCTTTAAGCAGAGCCCAGATTACAGCGCATTCGCAAAGCGTGGTTTTGCCACTGCCGCGCGGCATGGAAAAGGCGAATTGTAAATTTTCTAAAACACAGCGTTCGATTTTCTTGATAGCTTTTAGATGGTCGTTCGACCATTTAAGAGTGAATTTATATGAAAAATAAATTTCGCAAAGCGCTTGCAAGCTTTGCTCGGCATCTTTGCGGCGCTTGTGGTCAACCACTGGCGGGATGTCGCCGATGTCGCGCCCCGACTGGCTGCGGGCGGCGCTGCGCTGGGCGGCACGTTGTTTGTGCTGGGCGTAGTCGCGGCGCTGTGTGTGTTTGGTTGCTTTAGTCATCTATATTTTTGCGGATTAAATCGGCGGCTATACGGGCATGCTCATGCAGCGGGTAATTTTCGCCAGCCAGCTCCAGGGGCAAAAGATGAGCCGCTATTTTTGCCAGTTCTTCTGATTGCTGCGATTCTTGAGTTTCCTCTTTTTCGACTGTTATGTTGAAAGTTTCGTTAAGACGATTGATTTCTTTTTGCGCAGCTAAGGCAGCTTTGACATCTTGCACTTTTATCGAGCGCGCGTATAAATCGTTGAGACGTAAATATGCCGTGCCTTTTTCATTGTCGCCATCGCGCAGGGCAGCTTGTTTTATAGATTTGCAAGCGTCATCGACTAGTTTTGTAGCTTTTGATTTTTGTTCACCAAGTTTTTCTACAGCCACTTTTTTAGCATCCTCGCGCGAAACGCCGCTGGTCAATATCACAACTAATTTTTCAATCTTTTCTTTTTTAATCACGATGCAATCAACTCCTTCATCCAGTTTTTGTGAAAGTCGTAAAGCTTTTTATCATTACTCACAATGTATTGCTCGAGTCGCGGATTGCTGGTTAGATTGGCAGAACCTTCGATTGTTAAAAATTGATTGGCTTTGGTATTTTTCAAGAGCACGACTTTGGCGTGATTGCGCGATGCTTTGAACTCGCCATCGCGCTTTTGAATCTCATTTAGCAAAAAAGAATAAACCGCACTTTCACGACGCTTGAAATAAAGCCCTGTAAGCATGTGGATTTTTCCACGTATGATTTTATTGTCTGCCAGCTCTATCAACTCAACGCAATTGCTGCGGCTGGCAGTCCAGGTCGAACACCAAAGGTCATCCGTGCCGCTCATCATTTGGCAAATGACAGGACACCAAGTCCAGAAGTCGAATTTTGCGCCGCTGATGATGTGGATTGATTCATTTTGCTTTGGCAGGTCTGGCAGGATTTCTTTTAGACTTTGTTCGCGTTCAAGCTTTCTAAGTTTTAATTTGGCATCGCGCTTTATGGCTTTAGGGTTGGGTATGTGCTGGGTTTCAAGATCATCATCCGTTTGCCCGACAAGATCACCACCGATGATGTCATCGATTAAAGCGTTCGATAAAAGTTCATCATTAAAACCATTCATAAGAAATAAATTTTTGGAAACAAACAAACATTACCAACAAAATCGACTGTTCCCGTTGGAATAAGGGCAGGCCGACAACCAAAGTAGTACCTACACATAATTAGCGGCGCTGGGAGTTGCACCCAGTTCTTGTGGTTATGAGCCACACGGCTTAATTCTTTGCCCTCGCCGCAATAAAGAAGGCGGGCGGGAATCGAACCCGTCTGTGGCATTTAGCTAAGCATTAACCAAGGTTTCTGCCACTTACCAATACCGCCTTACAATGCGCCGCCCAGCAGCGAAGCTGGTAAGAGGGCTTTACCCTACGGCGCTGCCGGCCACGACATTTGACGCAGCCTGATACTGTTTTGGCTCATGGCCAATCAGTGTAGAGACGCACGGCCGTGCGTCTCTACTTCGCCCCAGCAGCTTTTAAAACATCTTTGCGAAATCTCTTTACACATATAAATAATGTGCTGATTACGCCCAGCTCAAAAGTTGCGATTGCAATTGCGATTGTTGCTATAAGTCCCATGATTAAATCTCCTGTTGTTTTTTCTTTGCCCGTTTGTAAGCTGCGGAGTAGGTCGGGCTTGTCCTGGCTGCCGCTATTGATTCTCGTTGTTGTGGCGTCAGCGTCCCCGCTACGTCCGCCGCCGCGTCCAGCGCGGCTTGATGCGTCTGATGGCTGGGGATAAAGCTGGTTATCCAGCCGAACGCCGCTCGCACTGCCGGCAGCGCCCCGCTCATAATCAGCACCACGATCAAGCCGACCACCGCGGCCCCGATTGCCAGCCACTTGAGCAGGTTCGCCCACCATGGCGTGATGTCTTTGACTTTGGTTAGATTGTGCAGCACGTCTTTGATTTTGCTCTGCGTATCCTGACTGCGAGTGATTATTTGGCCAGCCTGATTGCTGGCTTTGGTTAAAAAAGGGCGTGCCGTCTGGCTCACCCCCTTGTCTTTGGCTGTTGCGATGTTGGTCTGGATTGTCTTGGCTGAGGTGATGTTGGCCTGGGAATTGTCATATACGCCAGTCGCGTTGTCGCTGATTTGCTGTGTCGCGCTACATCCGGCCAGCAGCGCCACGGCCAGCACGAGCACTGGCAAAATTAAAATGTTTGGATAAAAAAAATACACACGCATAGAATCTCCATGTTTTGGAGTTAATGGGTGTGTATGCGTGTATTGTACTTTATCTTTGAGCAGCGTCAAGTTTTCGCGTTGCAATGCCCGGCTATCCGCAAATCACATATAAGCCACACCCACCAGACAGCCAAGCAGATATACTGCAAAAGCAAGTACTATTATCCAGATTACTAAGGTTTTATTGGGCATATTTACTCCTCATTTGCAAGTTTTAATAACACATCTGCGTGGCAAGGTTTATCCAGTGGACACCAGCAGGCAAGGTCTTTGCCTTTAACAGCTGAAATTAAACTCGGGTGATTTTTAACCCATTGCTCATACCACCGCACAGCATCTCGCAAGGCCTTATCTCTGTATGCATATTTCGCTAGTACTTTGTAGTTATTATCCACATCGATTAAATCGTATCCTGATACAAGACCCGCTCTAACCATGTATGGATTCCCCCATTTGGTTGGCCGCCCAACATACACAGTATTTTCTGGCATTTTCCAGCCTTTAGTTCTTTTGCGTTGTATTCGTTTAGGCATTTTCTTGCTCCATTAAGTACATTGCTATTTCTTTACCCATTTCTCGCTGCATTCGTATTGTCAAGTCAACCATGCCTCTATCCTCGCCACCTGTTACCTGGCTCATTTTTAACAAGCGGTGGAATTTATCTATGTCAATAGTAGGCTCTTTAAGCCCTCTCATTACTCCGCGCTCTTGGGCGTCTTTTAGCTTGTTTATAAAATCACTCATTGTTATGTCTCCCTTTCTCGCGGATGGTTTCTTTCTCCGCTGCTTTTTCTGCATCCTCATAAGTTTTGAAAAACCTATCCGTATATGTTTTTTCATCGACCTTAACCATCCAGATTCTCTCGAAGGGGCAAAAATGCGGCGTCAGTTCATTTCCCACATCACAGGGTTCTATACTTCTAACATACCATACTTTATCAACACCCGGCACAAACGGCGTGCCGTCTACGTATTTTGGTAGTTTGTCGATGATCTTAGCCTGCGATTCGATTAGCTCATACAATTCAAAGCAATCATCCTCATCTAAATTCATGTGTGCGTTTGCGCAGCACAATTTCTCTTTTGCTTGTTCTTTAGTTATCATATTTATTTCCTTTTCTATCATTGTTCATAAGTTAGTATTAAACCCAAATATACAATCCCTGCACCGATTGACGCCAGCTTGCTTTAGTTGTGCCTCAACTATCGCGGCTATCTCGGTACGTTTATATGGCGGGTTGATAATTTGCAGTACTGAGTTAGCAATACGTGCCGCCAACTCACCATGCAGGTCGTTGGGCTTGGTATCTTTTTGCCGTAGTAACTCGGCTATCATATCCTGGCAAGTATCGATATCAATACCAGTATCATCGCTTAACCGCCGTGCGGATTGATTTAGTTTCTGTTGGTCAGTCATTTGGTACTCCTGGTACTTTGATATTTCCATTCAGCCACTCAAAAAATCCAAGCAGCGACTCACGACTTATGATCACTGCGCTATGATTACCATCCTCATCGATATCATCTATTATTAAATCGTCGCTTCGTGACTGGAAAGCGATTAACTTACCTCCGTGTTTGTATTCATATATATAGTCTTTCATACTTCCATCTCCAAATATGCGTTAATAAATTCAGCCGCTACTTGCGGCACGATTGCGTTACACCCCCGACTTCTTCTTACACTGTTTTACCAGCCAATCTAAGTATTTATCACTTGGCCAGTAATTTTCATAGCCTGCTATTGTTTTGTTTTTAACGCCATATAACTGTGCTATTTGTTTGCGGCTAAATCCAAGATACTCACGCCTTTCAATTGCCAGTTCAGGCGGCCAGCAGTCATAGCAAGTACCGCACATAAGGCATTTAACCCCGATATAGCCATAGATACCTTTGCCTCGCCGGCAACAGATATCGCAATAAAAACTATCCGACACATCGCAGCTAGCTAAGTATGATTCATCGGTCGCTATGTGTAGTAACTTATTCATTTATTCGTATCGGTATTTTTTAATATCACCGGTCGAGATTATTATTTTTCATCGCCTGTAAATTCGGTTGATTTTCGCAGGTCGGGGCTTGCCACTTGATACGCTCGCCGTTTAGATAGTATTTTCTACTCATTTTTATATCTCATTCTCCAGCTATCTAAGGCCGCTGGTAGCCTGTGTTAATTATTACCCCACCGCTCAGCCATAGCATCCGCAATGCCTTGGTAAGTTTTGCTTCGTAGCTTTGCTCTATCCTTTGATGGCGGCAGATTATTTTGTCCGGACTTAGTCTGGTTTCCCCAATGCCCGGAATTATCACTATCTATATACTCAGTGTCATTTAGTGGCGGCAGGCCTTTAAGCCATAAGCAAGTGGCTTTGCTGGCATCGTGACCAAACTGCCAAGGCTGGATGATTTGGTCTGGCTTGCGATATAAAGTGCTCATAATTCCCACGGGGTTTTCAATTGCCACCATTGGCACGTGATCTAATTTTGTAAACAGCATAAAAAACGACGCTGATACGTACTGACGCCCATCTTGCTTTTTATCTTTGAAGTACCTTGCGCCGCTGACTGACAAGTCTGTACATGGCGGGTGTGCAATGACAATATCCCACGGATATCCCAATATATCTCGCACATCGCCTTGGTAATGCGGCCCTGGGTTATCGGTAAGCAACAAGTCACAGCTTATTGCTTCATGACCTTTAGCGATAAAGGCATCTCGAACCACGCCACTATATTCACAAGCTACAAGTATTTTCATTCGTTTATCTCCCCACATTTTGGGCAAGTGTCATACACAGCGCCCCAAACGGCGCCGCATGTTTTGCAAGTTTCAAAATCATCTTTTAGGGTTTTTATTTCCACTTCGACAAAATATTCCTTTTCTTTGCGCTGGCGATAAACATATTTATTACTTTTGTCGCCATCATCAATACCGATTGCATCACAAATACCATCTTGTACATGCTTCAAACTACCAGCGTTGTTATCCTCATCCAAATATCTTTTACCACAGCGGGTCAGTATTATTAACCAGGGCTTAGGCGGCAGCTTGTTATTACACGCCTGCAGCGAGTACATATATGCCCCGCTGCGTTGATTTTTTGCGCGTTTGGCTTTTTTCGCCCAGTGTTCGCTCTGATTGGCTTCACTTACTGTTTTAATGGGGATCGTAAATTTCATTTTGACTATCCTCGTAGATCTTCAAACCAGCTGTCTGGCACCCCGTCCCACGCTTCAGTGCCTTTTTTTATGGCTATGTCTAAGTCGCAGTCATAATTCGGGTCGAGTTCAAAAAGATCACAAACCGCGTAAATATCCCAGCCCAGCTCTTTGGCTATGTGGTATTCCAATTGCGCGCCTTTGGAGTTTTCGCAGCCTTCCAGCTGACAAAGCGCATAGCATTTTGTCATCATGTCCGTGATATCCCGGGTCAAATAATCCCGCCAGCACTTTTGCTCATGACCTTCAGCAGGATTGATTATTTTCCAGCCTCGCTCCCGTAACATTACTGCGACATGATTAAACCGGGGCCGATTGAATTCTTTAATACCGGTCATCGGTCCGGAAAGATAAATGTGATCCGCGGCTTGGTTGCTCTTGTCCTGGGCTTGCAGGGCGCAATTGATACTGTGGTTAATAATTAGCGCAAGCTCATGTTTCAGCGACGGCGGACTGACCGTGCCATACACCAGGTTGACAGCGTTGTGGACGCTACTGGTCACGTCCACATCAGGATTATTGACATCCACCAGCTCGCGACTAAGGCTGTCGATGGATTCCTGACAGGAGTCTATGAGGGCCTGAGTCGGTTCTTCGGGGTGGCTGATATCGGCAGCCAGTCGGTATGCGGCATTTTTGAGTTTTTCAATCATTGGGAGTTTTTTTTCATCGTTCAAATTTGTATTTTTTGATGTCTTCACTTTTCAAAATCACCTTGCCGGCTCGCGTGATGCCGGATGAGTTATATTTTTCGCTGCCGTCAAAAGCGATCAGCGTGTCTTTATTTTTTTCCGGATCGAACTCGGCCAGTGTGGCGGTGGCAATCTCGGATTTTTTGATCGCCGACAGCAGTGGCTTGGGCGTCCAGCCTCCCTCGGGCGGAGAATGATTGCTGGCGTTTCCCTGGCTCTGCCAGTCGCCTGGGTCATCGTCGTAGCGCCCATCGGCGAACCAGCTCGCCGGGTGCGGGCGAAAATCAGTCTTGCCAGGGGCGGGGGGTTGACCGGCGGGGCTGGCGGCGTATTTTTCCGTGGCGGTGAGTACGCGCCCGGCGATGTCGCCAATTTCGCCGGCTGCGACGCAATCGCCCACCGCCTCGATTATCGCCGCGATTGCTTTACGTTTGCCCACCTGCCGCGGGTAGGCGGCGTAAATCTGCTCGGCCTGGGCGAGGGTGATGCGGTGTTCTGTCTCGCTGTCTGGCGCATTTTCCTGCTGATTTTTTTCCGGATTCGATTTTTCCAAAATTTCTTTTTTTATATTTTTTTTCTTATATTCTTTCTCTTTCTCTTTCTCTTTCTCTGGTAGCGCTTTTTGTAGCGCGTTTGTAGCGCCGCCAGCGCTACATGAGCGCTTCACGGGTTTTTCGGCGTCGTTTTTGGCTCTGGATTTAGTCACACGCCGGTTTTTTTGCGCACGTTCCTTTGCAGTTTCACCGTTATGGTGTTCAAAGTTGGCCATATAAACTTGTTCGCCTTGACTGTCTTCGCCAAGCCACCCCACTTTTACCATCGCCGCGCAAAAATTTGTAACGCCGGCGAGACGGTCAAGTAGCGCTTTTGTAGCGATTGGAGCGCCACCGTCTTTTGTGTGCGCGTCAAACCAGGACCAGACTCGCAGTAGCTTACCTGCTACCGCATCCGGGTCTATGCTCAGCTCGTCGGCTATCTGCCACACTTCTGGCTTATCAGGCAGTTCGTGTTCTATTTTTATCCAGGGCATTGCTATCCTTTTTTATTTATTATTTTTTAATAGACTCGTCTTGTTCTTCGCATCTGGTCAGGGGGGCGCTGTTAAACAAGCAGTCATCACAAAACCACTCCAGTGTTTCACCGACATTATTAACTTCCGGATAACAATCACAGCAAGCGTTATCCTCTTCCAGCCAGTCAAATTCAATTAAGGATTTTCTGTTGTGTTTACCACTTATTTTGACTACTGATCCGGCCGGCGTTCTGTATGTTCCATTTTTCAGCATTTTTATATTCCTCGTCTTCTTGGTAGGGCAGGCCCTGTCCCGCCATTGCGGCGAAGCCGCAGCCAAATCCTGAAGGCAGGCCAGGGCCTGCCCTACAAATCATTTTCCAAAATGATCCTCAACTTTCGTCATACTGTCTCGCAGCGAAGCGTAAATCTTTTTAAGATTCACCAGTTCATGTTCAGTTGTGGCATTTATATCATGGCCCAGTCGGGCTTCTATCATTTGCTGCGTGACTTCGTACTCCTTAAATGCTTTTGTCATCTTGTCGATCCGCTGCGCTAGCGGCTCTTTGTCTCCATCTAAAAGAGTTTTCTCACACTCCGCCACCGCATCCTCTACTATGTCAATCGGGATAATCGACAGTATGCAGCTGCGCAGCAGGCGAGCGGCATTATTGGCGCATAGTTCATATATTTCGCGCGGGTCCGTTAGTTCATAATCCCCTCTTTTAGTGTGGCGAATATGTTTAACTTGAAACACTTTCGCTTCTCTGGTATTTGTTTCCAGGTCGATTGCAAACGCCATCATGGTACTTTCGCCGTTCGCCTGTTCTAATTCGCGCACGCCGAATTCGATGTTTCCCCAGCTTCGCGCCAATTGCTCGGCCAGGCGAATGCTGGCACCGGTCACGGTAGTGCCACCCTTGGGATAGCTATAAACGGCATTTTCCGCCAGCCCGCGCCGCTTACAGGCTTTCATGATTTTTTCAACTGCCAAATCTTCATCGCGCGGAAACCTTTTAGCTGATACTATTTGCGCCTGCACTTCCTGGGCTTCGCGCTGGATGGCAGCATCAATCATCTCTCCGCGGTTTTGCAGTTTGTCCGCCGGCACAAAATCAATTCCGGACTCGTTTTTTATTTTTTGTACTTGTGTGTTACTCATATTTTTTACCTCATGGTTTTGGGTTTGGTTAAATAGTTGCGGCGGTGTTGCGCCGGGGGTTATAGTTTGTAGTGGGTCGGTTTGGCTTTGCATATTTGTGTGTTTGGGTTTAGTCATCCTCGCTTTTCGTTATACCGGTCATCCCAGTTTTGCCGACTCTGATATCGATATCCATTTTTAATAGTTCGATATCAATCCTTGCGGCAGTTGCGAGATCATTTTTAATATGAGCGTCAAAATAATTCCGCAATAGCCAAAG
>Ga0079226_10000878_pt1 | contig 22348 bp, 16 predicted proteins | sample Poulit2014_FD_76345 | JGI IMG/M metagenome (GOLD analysis project Ga0079226, IMG submission 76345) | Agricultural soil microbial communities from Georgia to study Nitrogen management - Poultry litter 2014 | ecosystem: Environmental > Terrestrial > Soil > Agricultural land | place: USA: Georgia... | reverse complement strand
AGGCTAATTGTCTTTTTTATGGTGATCTTACCAATAAAATATACATAAGTTAAACTTTGATTTTTCTTAAAATTCTAAAATGTTATTGACATTCATAAGAAAAAATAGTATAAGTAGTATAATATTCTTTTTATTATAAAAAGAAGAATTTAATTCTTTATTTGGAGGGAGAAAATTGAAAAAGAAACGTCGTTTTCCTATGCCGGATGCCATGGTTATTTTATTCTCTTTGTTACTATTAGTTTGGATAGCAAGTTTTATCATTCCTTCTGGACAATTTAGCACGGAAGGAGATAGCGATATAGTAATTCCCGGAAGTTTTGAGCAGGTTGATGCAGACCCGGTAGGAATACTCGATTTATTTTTATCCGTACAGAACGGTTTAATCGAGTCAGCAAACTTAATTTTTTTAGTTTTAATTATCGGAGGAGCAATTGCTGTTATTGAGCAACCTGGAACGATTAATGCGGGCATCAAAACGCTAGTAGACAAAACAAGAGGAAGGAAATATTTATTAATAGGAATTGTAAGCGTTGTCTTCGGGATCATTTCAACATTAGGTATGAGCGCTAATGCCGTTATAGCTTTTATACCGCTAGGTATTATTTTAGCACGTGCTTTAGATTTGGACGCTATTGCTGGAGTTTCGATTATTTATTTAGGATATTATGCAGGACAAGCAGCAGCGGTTTTTGATCCAATTATTTTAGGTGTTGCGCAAGAGATTGCAGATGTTCCTATTTTTTCTGGGTATGGATTAAGAATTGCTTTATTTATAATATTACTTGCAATCACTATCTTGTATGTATTTAATTATGTGAAAAAAGTTTCTAATGATTCTTCTAAAAGTATTATGGGGTCTCAAAGATTTGCGGAAAAAGATCTGAAAGATGAAACAGAAAGTATACCTGCTTTTTCATTAACCCACATGATAATTGTTTTGTTATTTTTTATGACGATAGGTGTTTTTGTTTACGGTTCTTTGCAACTTGATTGGGGGATCAATGAACTTGCTGCAGTATTTCTTATCAACGCTATTTTAACGGCCCTCATATCTAAACAAACACCAAACTCATTTGTCCAAACGTTTATGGGTGGAGCAAAAAATATTTTATATGGAGCATTAATTATTGGTATTGCAAGTTCCATTGTTGAACTAATGGAAGAGGGGATGATTTTAGATACTATAGTCAATGCAGTTTTTATTCCGTTAAGTTACCTGTCACCAATGATTGGTGCCATCGCCATGTTTGTATTTAATTTGTTTTTGAATATTCTTATTCCATCAGGCAGTGGACAAGCGTCAGTTGCAATGCCCTTGATGACACCTCTGGCAGATTTACTGGATGTGACTAGGCAAACAGCAGTGATTGCTTTCAAATTAGGTGATGGAATAACAAATATGATTACGCCTATATCTGGAGTTTTAATGGCTGTTCTGGCAGTCGGTGGCGTACCTTACACAAAATGGTTGAGATATATAATGCCGCTAGTTGGCATTTGGACTGTTGTAGGAGTCATATTCGTAATTATTGCCGTTCTAATAAATTACGGTCCTATTTAAGTAGACTTTACCTACATTATTCGTTACCTTTAGGTAAATAGATGTAATGTAAAAGGGTGAAACTTTATGAATAATGAATCGATGGAAGAATTAATCAAGGAAGAATATAATAATTTGTCTAAAGGGAAACAGAAAGTAGCGAAATATGTCCTAGGTTCACTCAAAAAAGTGAGTTACAGTACTATTACGCAACTAAAAGGAGAAGTAGGCGTAAGTGAAACGACAATTATCAGATTTGCCCATGCTCTAGGATTTAACAGCTTCTCTCAAATGCAGCAAGCTATACAAAGTGATATTTTATATAGAGAAAACAAAGCATCCCCAACTACACAAAATAATAGTTTTCATAATAAGGAGAATAATAGTATCCTTCAGCAAGACATTAATATTTTAAATGATATGATGAATAACCTGGATACAGATAGTTTGGATAAAGCTGCTCATTTGATCACCAAAGCTAAAAAAGTGTTAGTGATTGGTCATCATACTGCGTATGCATCAGCGTATTGGTTTGCATCTACATTAGGATTAATGTTACCTCATATTCAACTGCTAGATGAAAAGAATATTTACAACGAACTACTTAACGTAGATGAAAACACTGTTATTATAGCAATAACTTTTCCCAGATATAGAAAAAGCACATATAATGTAGTCGAAAAAGTACGTGAAAAACATGGAGAGGTTATAGCTATTAGCGATTCCGAATTATCTCCAGTGTGCAGATTGGCGAATGTTTATTTATTAACTACAACAAATCGTGACGTAAGTGGATATAATTCGATTTCTTCTGTGATTAGCTTATTAAATTTATTAGTAGTAAATGTTAGAAAGCTAAACCAAGAACAAGTGAAAAAAAGATTAGTAGAATTAGAGAAATATTATGAGGAAGACGATGAGTTATTTGAATAGACGGTACGAGGAGGAGACACATGAACGAAATTTATGATTATGTAAAAGAAAAAGAGGAAGCAATTTTATCGGATATAGAAAAAGTGGTAAAAAAGGAATCTCCAACAAAAAGAAAAGATTTATCAGATGTATGTAAAAACGAACTGGAAAGCTTATTTAAGGAGTATTTAAATAAAAATGCCAGTGTTATAGACGATGATAAATTTGGCGACCATTTACGTTATACAATTGGAGAGGGAGATTCTCAAATATTGATAATTGGTCACTATGACACAGTGTGGAACGAGGGAGATTTAGAGTATAAGCTGGAAGGTGACAAAGCATATGGCCCCGGTATTTTAGATATGAAAGGCGGCCTCATTATTGCTCTTTGGGCTTTAAAAACGTTGAAAGAGTTAAAACTGAATCTGAATAACCAAATCGTTTTCTTATTAAACAGCGATCACGAAGGAGTAGCTTCCCCGCATTCAAGAAAAATCATAGAAGAAGAAGCCAAAAAAAGCAAAGCAGTCTTAGTGCCTGAAGCATCTGTCGATTATACGAATGCATTAAAAATAGAAAGAAAAGGAATTTTAAGATATGTCATATCTACTGAAGGAAAAGCAGCCCATTCTGGCAACAATCATGAAGAAGGAGTAAACGCGATCTTAGAATTATCGAATCAAATAAAATATTTGAGCAGTTTAACAGATTACACTGTAGGAACCACAGTAAATGTTGGTAAAATAGAGGGCGGGCAAGGAATTAATGTTGTTCCCGATTATGCTGAATGCTCAGTTGATGTAAGAGTAGTGAATAATACCGAAGCAGAAAAAATAAAAGATGTTATTGAATCAATAACACCGGTTAATACACAAGCTAAACTAAACATTGAAGGGGGCATTGTCCGTCCAGCAATGGTGAAAACACAAGAATCAGAATCTTTACTTAACTTGGCAAAGGAAATTGGAAATGAAATAGATTATGAAGTGCAAGGAGCGTCTGTAGGCGGAGGAAGTGATGGAAGCTTTGCTGCAGCATTAGGCATACCTACATTAGACGGCTTAGGAGCAGCAGGCGTAGGCCCTCACTCAAAAGAAGAACATATTTAATTAGTCATTTACCCAAAAGAGTAGCATTATTTGCTAACCTGCTTTGTCAAATCGATGAAAAAATATAATAATAGTATATTATTATCGGCTTATACCATGTCCAAAGAACCATATGTAGACCATGATGATCTGGTTTTGTTGGAAGTTTGAGATTATGGATCAGGAATTCAAAAACAAAAGATAGAATTAAAAATAAACAAGCCATTGGGATGAAATATGAAATACATTCCAATGGCTTGTTTATTTATACGTTATGAATGGTGTCTGTCCTTTTTTATAGGTTGATGAGGGGTAGGGGTTAGTTGAATGAAGTATAGTATGGTGCGATTTAGTTGGCTATTGGTGTAGATGTTTTTGATCTTGGTGCAGTTTGTTGGAAGAGATGTGACATTAGGATTTGGAGATGAGTAGTTCTCGCTAGATGATGTGTAATTTTTATGAAAGATGTGTAAGAACGGATGAAATATGTGAAGTTGATCGCTGAATAAGTGCGTTCACTGTAAAAGACGTGTAGTTCGTAAAGGGGTAAGTGAGATTTAATGTAATAGAAGTGCGTCTGAGTGTCGATGAAGTGACACTGGGACCAACCTCGGTGAAGTTTACCTTCTATTATGTTCGTTTGCAAATGATAAATGTGTAGCTGTTTTAAAGATGCGTCTTTGCTCCTGCCATAAGGAAACAAAGGAATAGGCCAAAGAGCGGCCTATTCCTTTGTTTTGAGTGTGAAGGAAGTGAATGGAACTGTCTTAACGGAATAAGAATAAAAAGGATGATGCTATGTTCTGAGAAGCCGGTTTATGCAAAGAAGGCACATTGAATTTCATTTTAAATGAGTTTGGAATTGGTTTAAAACAATCAGTTTACTACATATGATCCAACTTTTCTGCTTTTATTTTATAATTTATTTTAGTGGAATGGAGGCAAAAATAGCTAAGTCTATATCGATAAAAAATGTTACTTTTATCGGAGGAGCAATCTGTGCATAGTGAAATGGTTTTGATTCGCAACAGTATAGGAAATACTTCATTTTTTTATAACAAATGGAATCAAAGAGATTGTAGGTTCATTATATTCTTTTCATTACAAGTATGCTAACATATTTTCTATGTGGAACTGGGTAAAGAGAGCAATTGGATAGCCCGTACTATCTCTTTGAATATTATTACGGCAATCAGCTTGGCACATTTTATACTTGGTTTTCTGTTATAAATATGTTTTGTGTCATTATTGTAGTTCTGACAGGTGGCGGGGCATAATTATTAAATATTTTATCTCCAGTCCTTGCCTATTCGGCTATCATTTATTGCTTTAATAATTTATAAAGCAATAAAGCTAAACTTCGTACGTAATTAAACGACTACATGATCATTGACACGGAGAGTTTTCTAGACAACTAAAATAAATCATTACTAGAGGTGAGTATATGGCAGATTTAAACAATCAGATAATTCTTGTGACAGGAGCTAATAGAGGGCAAGGAAAAGCTATCGCTGAGCATCTAGCTAATTTGGGGGCTAGAGTTATTATAAGCGCAAGGAATTTTAACGAAGCCGAAAGAGTGGCAAAAGAAATTGGAAAAGATAAAGCTTATCCTGTGCAATTAAACGTAACAAATGAAGCAGAATGGGAAGCAGCAATAGATGAAATCATAAAACAATTCAATAGACTTGACGTATTAGTTAACAACGCGGGTAGTTTTATACGCAAACCTTTTACGGAAACGACGTTACATGATTATCGACAACTTATTAATGTGAACCAAATTGGTGTTTTTTTAGGAATGCAATTAGTAATCCCACAAATGATAAAACAGCAACAAGGTTCTATTATAAATAATGTGTCCATTTCGGCTTTCTCACCTATTCATCATTCATCTGTTTATGCTGCAACAAAAGCGTCTGTCGTTGCAATGTCTAAAGCCGCAGCCGTTGAATTAGGCCCTGAAGGAATTCGTGTGAATATGATCCATCCAGGAGAAATTCAAACTGAAATGATTGGTGAAAATGAAAGATCTTCGGCTGATTACGATGTAATTCCATTAGGGCGAAGGGGAAAACCTGTTGAAATTGCTAAAACTGTAGCTTTTCTTGCTTCCGAAGAAAGTTCTTATTGTACGGGTTCAGAAATTGTTGTTGATGGAGGGATAACGCTAGGGACAAAAGACAATTAAATGAACGAACGGGTTTGAATGATATAAACTACTTTATTCTTTAGATGATACAGGCTATGTTTTAAGCTAGTTATTTATTATGTGAACAATTTTAATCCTTTTTTATATAAAAGAGTTTACTTTTATTCATAAATTTGATATATTCATAATTGACGAAGTTAAAAATACATGAATTATTTAATCCTTTATGAAAGCGGTTTATATAACGGGTTATGTAATCATGAAAAATAATTATAGGAGGAGTAATATGTTTAAACCATTTGGAATGATTCCTGCAATTACAACGCCAATGAATGAGGATTACAGTATTAATTATGAAGGTATTAAAAAAAATATAGATCATGTGTTGCAAGGTAATGTACACGGGGTTTTAGTAGGCGGTAGTGCTGGCGAATATTCATTGATGAGTTTTGAAGAAAGAAAACAAGTAATTAAGTTCGTATGTGATTACGTTGCTGGGTCTGTGTCAATAATGGCAGGTACAGGGTGTCATCGTACAGAAGATACGATTGAACTTACTCAGTATGCTTCATCGGTTGGAGCTGATTGTGCTTTAGTGATAACACCATATTATATGCAAACAAGCAGGGAAGGAATTATTGATTTTTACAAGACTGTCGCAGATAATTCAGACATTGGCATTGTATTGTACAATTACCCTGAAGTTACGAACGTGGAGCTCGATCCTGAATTAATCTGTGAACTAAGTCAATTAGACGGCATTGTCGGAATTAAAAATACGGTTGAAATGCAACATACTAGTAAACTCATTAACCTGACAAAAGATAACCCAAATTTTTCTGTGTTAACAGGCTACGAACATCTAATCCTATCAACTTTAGCTATAGGTGGTGCTGGTGCTATAGGTGTTGTTCACAATTTAGTCCCTGAAAAGATTGTTTCACTGTACAATTTAGTCACTCACCAAAACAATATTCAGGAAGCAATACACCAAAATAAAAATTTAATGCCTTTATACAATGCTATAGAAGCAGAACCAGTTCCAGGAACTGTAAAAGCAGGATTGGAAGCATTAGGTCTTCCTGGTGGAGAAAGTAGATTGCCACTAGTTTCTGCTTCTAAAGAGTTCAGAGAAGATATAGATAAGATATTAACAGAGTTGGAAGAAGCGCGTGAGTTGAATTAGGAGGTGACATCATTGAAGGACGTTATTATTGTTGGCGGTGGTTTGGCAGGATTATCATCGGCATGGCGTTTGAAGCATCATGATATTTTGTTATTAGAATCCAATAACCGAATTGGAGGGCGTGTTGAATCAGAAAGAAGAGGCAATTATTGGTTAAATTGGGGAGGTCATCTTTATGGTGGGGAAGGAACTGCTACAGATGAACTTCTTCATTCAGTCGGTGTAGAAGCCTCCCCTGTACCAGGAGAATTAGCAGCCATGTTTATGAATGGAAAATTACTCGTGGATGGTAAAGTCGAGACATATCCATTTAAAGTATCAATGTCTTGGAAATCTCGCCTTGCATTGCTTCGTGCCGGTGCTAAAGTACGTGCATCCGTTATGAAATATGGAAAGGTAGCTAAATTACGGCCAGGAGAAAACTACAAGGTCCAACAACAACGAATACTGGACTTCATGAATGATAAGACATTTACTGATTTTGTTGGCAAATTGCCTCGCGATGCAGATTCTATTTTTCGCCCTACTGTTAGCCGTTCGACTGGAGATCCTGAACAAATCTCTGCTGGGGCAGGCGTTGGTTATTTCAATTTAATTTGGGATAAAAGTGAAGGGTTATCTCGAAATATTGTGGGCGGTCCTTCTACTTTAACGGAAACCATTGCTGCTTCTTTAGGGAATCAAGTTCAATTAAATGCACAAGTGAAAAATGTATTTCATAAAAAGAATTCCGTCGTAGTTCAATACACACAAAACGGAATAGAGCGTGAAGAAGAGGCACGTTACGCAGTCATAGCTACACCAGCTCCAATTACTAGTGAAATAACAGCAGATTTAGAACCAGAGTCAAAAGCAGCTCTCGATCAAGTTTATTATGGCCCGCATGTAAGTGCTTCCTTTTTAACAAACGAAACAGAACCACAAGCTTGGGATAATTTATATTCGATTGCTACACCTAAAAAATCATTTGATGTTTTGATTCATAACTCGAATGTGAATCATTCCATGGAAACAGAGAGACAGCCTGGCAGTAGCTTCATGACATTTTCTCCTGCAGGGCGTGGTCGTCAATTAATTAATAAGTCAGATCAAGACATTATTGACACCTACTTAACAGAATTAAATGAAATGTTTCCCGGTTTCAGTAACCATGTCGTAGAGTCTCAAGTGCGACGATGGCCTTTAGGTTCCGCTTATGTGTATCCAGGGAGAGCAAAAATACAATCTACTTTAATGAAACCGTCAGGTCGCTTACATTTTGCTGGAGATTATTTAGGTACTTTTTATACAGAGACTGCAGTACAAACAGGTTTTGATGCTGCACAAAATATCAATAGCTTATTAGTTGGTAATAAATCTGTATTAACGAATAAAGAAAACAGTCAAACTACACTATCCAGTTAAATACTCACAAAACTAAGTAAAATATATGCTACAAAGTTTATAGAAATGATTTTGCCAAATAACTTTATAATAAACGTTTAAAAGAAGCTAAAACAGATGAATTTATCTTTTAGCTTCTTTTTTGTAAGCAAATTCCATGCTTAAAAGTTATAAAATTTTAACTGAATCTATCTAAGAGAAATTATAAAATTATAGAGAAAAAGTTTGCTTTTAATCGACTGATTAAATTTTAGCAATTATATCCGCTTGAAACTGATTAATCTAGAAGGTATTCTTATGATAAATGTTATCTCTTATGGAAGGAGATTCTAATGAATCCATCAACTAATCTTATAACTAATAAATTTTACAAATGAAAGATAATTTACCAAAAAAACAAAAAAAATTATCTGAATATATTCTGGAAAATTACCAGTCTGTTGGCTTAATGACGTTGCACACCCTTTCCGAGCAAGCTGATGTAGGTGTATCCACTGTTATGCGTACTATAGACGCTTTTGGTTATGAGAGTTTCAGTGATTTTCGCAAAGACATATTAAATGAATCATTTCCGGTAGATTCAAAATGGACACTCAAAAAAACATTGGAAGACACTAACAAAGTAGAAGATTCTTCTGTTATAGCAGGCGTTTGGGAAGGAACTATAGAAATTTTAGAAAACTCGTTAACTCCCGACCTTATACATAACTTTACAACTGCAACTGAGATGATTATTCAGTCAAGCAGACTAAATATTTTAGGGAGCAGGCCATACAAAGCGATGGCTTTATACTTAGAACAATTACTGGGTGAATTTTATTCAGACATCAACCAATTAAGTCACGACACAGAGATAGTGTTCGATAAAATTTTACAATTTAAACAAGATGAAGTAATGCTTGTTTTTGCTTTTGATCCATACAGTGAACGTATTATAAAAGCAGCTAAACTTGCTAATGAATTAGGAGTAAAAATCATCCTCATAACCGATTATATCTCTTGTCCGATTCTCCCATATGCTTCAGTTACCTTAGAAGTCAAAACTAGCAAAGAACAGTTTTCCGTAGCGCCGATCATTACATTAATAGAAAGCTTAGTAATTGAAATAGGCAAACAATCACCTGATCAGCCTATTCAAAAGCTTACTAAATTAGAAAAAACGCTTCTTGATAATGAAGTGACCTTTTCGCATAATCAGACCGAATAATAGCTGATTAAATTCATTTAGAAGGGTTTTCAATATAAAAGAAACGCTTAAATAAAAATGGGGTCCAGCAATGGAATACTTTACATGTTTTTTTAAAACCTAGAATCGATCAAAGGAGTGTAGTAGAGGCAATTTTCTTTTCGTTTTGCTTATATGTAATTAAAATAACAGAAAATACAATTAATATGATACCTAATATTTGCCAGTAGTTTAGTTGTTCTTTTAAAAATAATATTCCAGCTAATATTGCTACAATAGGCTCTATTGTTGTCAGAATAGAAGCTTTACTTGCTTCTAAATATTTCAATCCTGTAGCATAAAAAATATAACCAGCAACTGTACCTACTAGAGAAAGTAATATGACATATAGCCAAACTTCCGGGTGTTGAAACTTCTCCGTTTTTTGAACTAGATTACTGGAGAAGACCATGAAAATGCTTATATAAAAGAAAGTATAAGTGGTAATTGTTACCCCATCATATCGCTTTGTTAAAGGCTTGCTAAAAATACTATATAGTGCGTAGCAAAAGCCCGAGGCAATACCCGTGAGTATTATATGTAAAGATAAATTTGCTTGTTGAAAAGGTATAAGCCCTACAACAAAAGCGCATCCAATAATGGCAAAAATTAGAGATAGCATTTTATTAACAGTTAACGACTCTTTCAGAAAAAATCTAGATAGAAGAAGAACAAAAAAAGGTCCCGTATATAATAGTGTTACTGCAAGCGACAGGCTTGACTTGGAGAAAGTTTCAAAATAAAAGTAATTAAAAAACGCAATACCTAAAATTCCTGCACCGGCAAAATAAAGCTGATCTTTTAGCTTGGTATGTAGTTTGTCACGGTGGAATATGAGCATAAATATAATTAAAATAATGAAAGAAAAAATACCTCGGATAGCAACTACATCCCAAGGTGTAAAACCATAGTTATACAAAGGATTAATAAATAAACCAATTAATCCCCAACACATAGCCCCTACAATTGTAATAAAATAAAATCTTAAACCTACTAGTTTTCTTTTCATTACGTCACTCCATGTTCATATTACAAAGTATTTTTTCATCATAGTATACTCTTTCTTCTCTCTGTACTGTGATAATTCTAAAGTATTTTCAGTACGCCTTTATGTTAAATTATCTGGATAAATTGATGTTAACCTGAATCCTGTCTAGGAGCAGGATTCAGGTTAGTTGTTTAGCTTTTTTTAGCTTTCGTAGGGACCTCTTGCTTCACGGATTGTTTCCACGCTCCTTTTATCCAAAGTACAACAAAAGCTATAATAATGAGTATGCCCAAATAGCCAAATAAAGGGTAAAAGAAATTAACAAGATCGACAAATCCAACAAAGCTCAAAATATAAGCGGCGATTAATGAGATCCCTAACATTACATAATATTTATTCGTATATGCTTTTGTAAAGCGTGTGAGAAATGGATATAAAACTCCAATTACACTATTAAACATTACCCCAACCATCACCGAAGCCATTAAAATTTTAAATCCTGGGTGTATCTCATTAGCCATCAGTAATGTAGGTAAGCTTACTGTATTAGCAATTTCTAAATCAGACATGAGACCTGCTGTCATCAATAATAGTAAGACTGTAAAAATTAACCCTCCATAAAGAATCCCTCGTTTAGATACAGATTTATTTTCGCTTTTAGATCCCATAATAACTAAGAACCCAAAACTGTTTGCGATTACAAGACCACCGTAAGTAATAGCGTCCCAAATCCATACCTTTGTCGGAGTTCTATCTAAATCTGTATGTTGTCCCACTTCGCTTAAAGGAACGTTAGGATTAATTATATTATATCCTGCAATTACAAATACAGCTATAATTAAAAAAGGTGTGATTATTCCTAAAATTTTAGCAACATTTTTGAAGTCAAATAACAGAACTACAAATAACAAAGTAACAGTAATTAATGTCCCGATCCAGGTGGGCAATCCAAAACCGTCATAAAAAGCCGACCCTGTTCCAGCAATCATAATGACTGATAACCCATAAAAAAAGAAAATAAGTAAATAATCAAAAACTTTGCTTATTTTTTCTCCAAATAAGTAATTTAAAGATAATGCATAATCTTCTGACTTCAAGGTGAAACCTAATTTTGAAATCTGTACCCCTACAAATGTAATTAAAAGTCCTGCAACAGCAGCAGTAGCGTATCCCCACACTCCATAATTAGCAAAAAATTGTAGTATTTCTTGCCCTGTTGAAAATCCAGCCCCTACTATAAAACTGATATACGCAAAAGCTAAAGTAATAGAAACTCTATTTACTTTACTCATATTCAATTGACTCCCTTCCTTAATTTTTTTGATAGTATACATTTTTAAAATATTCAAAAAATAGACGATATATTTTTTCGGAATATTCAGTTTTTAAAGTTCTAAAAATTCATCTATATACAATAAATTCATCTTTTCATGGGCGTCATAGTTTACTTGTATGATATTTTGTTATACCACTTCGAAACCTACCTCCTCAGAATCTAAGTTTCTTTTGCAATTTCATTAAAATAGTGCAATTAGTATAAAATCTAATTTATGAAAGAAAAATCTACTATTTATTTCCCGATAGGTAAAAGAGATGTCAGCAAAATCTACACAATTTATTTGTTATTATCATCAACCTCATTTCAGTAGAAATATATTACTGTAAATTCTTGTAGATAAATCCTCCATAAATAAAACGCTTTCATTTTATTGGATAGTATTTCCATTTGAAAGTAATAATATCATTAATATGAATAAAAGTAAACCACTTTTATTTAAAAAGGGACTAAATATATTCAAATTTAAAATAGCCGGCTGGTTGCTTACCTTATCATATATACGATTGTATGAAATTTATCTGCGTATTGAAGTGATGTGTAACTTGGTTGGCTGCGGATGTGAATAATAAGATTGGTCCTGGTGCAGTTTGCTGGAAGAGATGTGTCGTTTAGATTTGGAGATGAGTAGTTCTTGCTAGATGATGTGTAGTTTTTATGAAAGATGTGTAAGAACGGATGAAACATGTGAAGTTGATCGCTGAATAGGTGCGTTCATTGCAAAAGACGTGTAGTTCGTAAAGAGGTAAGTGACATTTAAGGTAATAGATGTGCGTCTGAGTGATGAGTGTAGCTGTTCTCCATTCTGGTGCAGTTTACCTTCTGTTATGTTCGTTTGAAAACGATACATGTGTAGCTATTTTTAAAGATGCGTCTTTGCTCCTACCATAAGGAAACAAAGGAATAGGCCAAAGAGCGGCTTATTCCTTTGTTTTGAGTGTGAAGGAAGTGAATGAAACTGTCTTAACAGAAAAAGGATAGAAAAGCTTAGAAGCAACTTTTGTAAACCAACAAATATCAAACTTATAATAAAGTAAATAAAAATTTGTATAGTGATAGGCGCAAAACAAGAAAATAAAATTGGTTTATTTTTACAAAATGTGGTAAATTCGATGCAAGACGAATGAATGGCGATTTAGAATTTTTACTAGTGTTTAAGTAGTGATTCTCTTTTGACCACAATATACTCTTTACTTATGAGAAAAGCCGAAAATAAAAATGGTAGTCAATATAGACCGGGTCTCAAAACGTCTAAAATAAAGAATCCCAATTTTACTATTCTTTGAGTTTATTATATTTCTTATAATAATCGGTCTATGAGGAGTGAAATTAGCATTATAGTAACATGGTTGATTCAACAATAAAAATGTATATAAAAGAAGAGGGATCATTATGGATGAACCAAATAAAGAAGAAATTTATGAAAAAACTGAAGAATTATATCATTTAAGAAATGAAGAAAATTTATTAGAAAAGCATAATTTTGATGAAGCTAAGACAAAAGTAGAAAATTTTTTAAGAACACATTTAAAAAGCTCAAATTTAAATATCTTCCTAGGGTCAGGTTGTTCATTGCCAGCAGTTCCATTAATGGGAGAGTCTTTTAAGGAATTGAAAAAACAAAATGAAGATTTAGAATTAGGAGATTTTGGTGGCGATAATAAAAACATAGAAGGGTATTTAGATTGGCTGAGTACAGGCATTAGTTATTTAGAAAATACCTCTTTTGATTGTGAAAAAGATAAGTTAAAAGAGTCGTTTGAAAAGTCAAAAAATTTTTTAGTAAAAAGCATTGTAAAAGATTATGAAAGCGATATAGAGAATATAGATAAAACACTACACCATTACAGACAATTTTATAACTCTTTGTTTTCAATCAGAGACACGAAGGATTATTCTCCAGTGAACATTTTTACAACAAATTATGATTTGTTTAATGAAGTTACAATGGAAGAATTAGGAATTCAATATACAAATGGATTCTCCGGCACAGTTAAAAGAGAATTTTCACCTGCTGTATTTCAACTTCGGCTTGTAGATGATGAAAACCGATACAAAGATAAATGGAGCGTAATAAGAAGATATGTAAAATTATATAAAATCCATGGTTCTATTGATTGGAAGTATGATGAAAAAAGTGACAGAGTCGTTCAGACTGATATTAAAGAAACTGATGGAAAAGACGCTTTAATATATCCAACAATTGATAAACATTTAGAAACTCAACAAACCCCTTATTCAGAATTATTTAGAGCTTTAACGATTAGTTTACAAAAACCAAATTCTACATTAATCGTAGTAGGGTATGGTTTCCCGGATGAACATATTAATCACCTTATTTCACAGTCTCTAATGAATGAAGATTTTAACTTAATAGTATTTGGTGATAAATCTGAAGATGGAGCTGCTAAATTTATTGATAGACATAAAAATAAACATAATTTTCATTTCATAGGTGGCAGTATAGAACAAGAAAAAAATAACGCTCATTACTTTTCTAATTTTATAAAATATATAATTGGTGATCAATATGATGAAAAATAAATCTATAGGCATAATAACTAAGGTTTTTTTTAATAAAATAGTTGTCGAAGCACCTAGCCCATCAGATATTCAACATAATTACAAAGGAGATTTATATACTTTAGAAGGGTTAAATGACTACATAACCATTTATAAAGATCAAAAAAATAAATATATTTATCAAATAACAGGACTTTACGAACAAGAAAAACCAATGCTTTCAGTCGAGGAATCAAAGTTTGAACGAAATGCTTATTTTGAAGCAATTCCCGTAGGAGAAATCTATCACGATCAATTTGAATATGGTTTATCTATTTTTCCTATTATAGGTGAAGATGTGTACCTTACTACAAGAGATGATATCCAAAAAATCTTAACTTCAAAAAATAATACATTGCCAATTTCTTTTGGTAAACTAACAACACATGAGTATATACCAGAGTTTCCTGTGGACTCGTTATTTACCAATCATTTTGCCATTCTAGGGAATACTGGATCTGGTAAATCAACAACAGTTAGAAAAATTTTGAATGAACTGTTAAATTTAAAAGATAGAAATATAGATCCGAATGAAATGAACTTTGTTATTTTTGATGTTCATAATGAATATACTGTGTTTAATGAGCAATACCTAACTAAAGTAGACTTAAACGAAATATCTATCCCACTGAATACATTAAAACTTGAAGATTGGATAAATTTAGTTCAGCCTGCAACTAGAGTTCAACTACCTATTTTAATGAACGGATTAAAAATGGCAAGCATTCTAGAATCTGATAATGAGAGTTCTAAGTGGCTTAAGGCTTATTGTGCGTTGGAACTTTACAACAATCAACAAACGGATGCAGTAGCAAAAAGGACAAAAATTATCAGTTTAGTAAGTGGTATTTCAGATGAAGAAGTACAAAGTAGTGTTGAAGAGTATGATTCTCGATTTGGTAATTTTACTCAACAGAATGAAACAAGATTTAGACAAGCAATTAAAAGTTATATAAAACGTGTACATGGTTTGGATTATCACGAGTGTGAAGGAAAGGTACAAGAAACACTTGAGACTGCTAATCAAGGATTTAAAAAGTTAGAAAAGTTAAAAGATGGAATCAATATGGTAATTCTATTAGAAGAAGCTAAAGGAAATACTCAAGTTAAAGCTAATTGCGAAACTTTAATGACAAGAATTGATAGCATAATTTTAAACTACTCTAGTAATTTATTAGATAATAATGAAAACAAAATCAGCAAATTTAATAAAATCATTGAATATAAAAAGGCATTAACAGTATTTGATTGTTCTAGTTTAGAAAGTACAGATTTACTTTTCTTTTCTGGCTATTTATCAAGAGATATATTAGAGAGCCAAAAATCTATAAGAAAAGAAAGAAATCTCAATAAAATGTTTAACATTATCCTCGATGAAGCACATCAGTATATTAAAGAAGGAAATGATGACGCAAAATCAAATTCTACGATAATTTTTAACAATATTGCAAAAGAAGGAAGAAAATTTGGGGTTTTTATTGCAGTGGCAAGTCAAAGGCCTAGCGAGCTTTCAAAAACTGTTTTATCGCAGTGTAATAATTTTATCCTCCATAGAATCAGAAATAATTTAGATTTGGATCAGTTAAGAAAAAGCATTCCTTATATAAGCGATTCTCAGGTGTTCAGATTGAGTTTTTTGAAAACTGGAGTAGCTTTATTGGTTGGCGATTCTTTTACTGTTCCAATGGAGATGCATATTGATGAGGAAGATTTGGGGGAGATTTCTGAAACAGTTACCCCCAGCGTGCTTTGGAGTTATCCTAAAAATTGATGTAAGTATAGTATGAAAATTAAATTTATATTAGCAGACTTCTCACTTTCACATAACGAGCAAGTGGATGAAAACAATGAAATATAGAGTATACTATACTTTTTTCTTTCTTTTTTCTCGTTATGTTTTAAAATAACATAACGAATATACACTAGGTCAAATGAATGCGAATATGGAATTTTACCTTTGACTCGTTATGAGTTTGCGGGAATCCAGGATATTAGCACGAGTGTCTGATATATCTTTGATAGCAGGGAGTTCGTTTAAAAAGTTAAGAAAATCTAGTTATATTTAAAACTCATTCATGTAACTATATTAATAACAGAGGGTGATGATTATTAAAGTTAATTACTATGAAAAAACATTCGAAGGATATTTTATAGAAGAACTAAAAAGTAGATTAATAAGTGGAAATTCCATGTCTGTATCTGAAATGGATGAAAAGTGGATTGGAGCGGATATGATTGCGCTAGTGAATAATAGATCGTTAGGGGCGATAAAGTTAAATACTGATATATATAACTTTAAAGACTTAGAGAATATTAATAACAAATTAACTCAGGTAGCACAAAGATTACCAGTTGATTTGAAATTTAATTTATTCATTCAATTTAAAAAACCAGAGTATATGATTTTTAAAAGTGCAAAGGAATGGTGGTTATATAATAAGCCTTATTTTAGGTTTAAACTATATAAAGAGCAACATGAAACATTAATTAAAATACAAGATGTATTACATAATTTAAATATTGTTTATGCTTCACCAGAAGCTAAAAATTCCGATGAGCTATTTCGAATTAAAAAAGATAGTAAAGTAATAGAAAATTCATGTATTGTTGGGTTAAACTCGACCAGAGGTCATGAGGCAATTACATATTTAAAAAATAAAGTTCATTTTCATAGTGAACCAAAACGAGATACATATATAAATATTTATAATTATCTCAATACAAGAAGTCGCGTTATTATAGGAGCAAAAGAAATAAAAAAAGCCCATCCACATCTTTATGAAAAAATAAATTTGTCTATAGAAAAAATTTTAGAAAATAAAACTGAAGAGATAGAAAAAGAGCAAATTATTGAAGAATTAAAAGAAATAGAGCGGGAAGAAGATGCAGAAAACTTTTCAGAACTTATTAATGAATTTAATGAAGATAACAAAAGCATAAACGAGATATCATATTATGAAAAAATAATAGAACTATCGAAAAAAATAGAAAATAATAAAAACGAACTGGTGGATATTTTTCCAGCATGGGATTTTCAAGATTATAGAAAATATAATGAATTGCATTTTATCAAATCATTAAAGATAGTCAATGATTTTTTAAACTTATCCTCGCTTACATTATTAATATAAAGGGTGGCTTTTTAATTTAAGGGATAATCCCATGTAAACTTCAGGCAATCAGATTATGAAAATATAAAATGGAGTATTTGAATGAAAAAGTTCCTGAACGGTGTATGAAATTTGATTGCATACCTTGATAAAAATTGAATTTCAATATTAATTGAAAATATAAATTATCGTCAACTCCTAAACTTTTACTTTAGGAGTTGTAATTAATTTTTATTCGTTCATTAAATTCCTCTCATTTAGAGCCTTCAAAATCACTTTTTTTGCTCTTTTTCGATGTGATTGCATCATAAGCTTCGCAGACTCATAATTTTGTGCTTCCATACATTTTAGAATGGCTTGATGCTCTGTTATAGAATGATAGGGGGTGGGTCTATAATTAATAGTATACAATCTAGCTCGGTATAAATGGTCCGTGTACATATTAATATTTTTTTTTAAATGATAATTGTTAGCGAGGTCAATTATATGTGAATGAAATTGATCATCTAGTTTCGACCACTCTTCTAATTTGTTACATTGTAAAGCGATTTTTTGCTTTTTTATAATGTTTTCAAGATAATGTATCTCTGTTTCCTGAACTTTTTTAGTGGCCAATTCTGTTGCTAAACCATCTAAGTTTTCCGCTATTTCGTAAATTTCTTCAAGTTCTTTTGCTTCTATTGTTTTAACAGTAAAGCCTCTTCGTGGAACAATATGTATTAATCCTTCAGTTTGTAATCGTACCAAAGCTTCTTTTAAAGGTATCCGACTCATATCCAACATTTCAGCCATTTCTCGTTCTAAGACGTTTTGCCCTGGATCTAACAATAGGTTGCGTATAGCATATCGAAGAATTGAATACGCTCGTTTGGGAAGTAAAGGCTCTTCTTCTTTTTTAATTATTGAAGATAATTCTTTTTTAAAAATATTGTAATTCTTTTTTTGGGATTCTGGATTATCTTCAGACATGAGAGAGCCTCCTAATAATTTGATGAAATATATCCTTTAATTAATTTTACCATAAAACTGCATAAACTTTATAGTCATTAGATATTAAAATCCTTAACCCTCGAAGAATGGAATTCATCTAAGAGGATTAAGGCTTATTAGAAAGAATAATATAACTTCATATTAACAATTTTATAGATGCTTAATAATAGTATCAGTCATCTCTTTGGTTGAAGTTCTCCCACCCATGTCTACGGTTAAAACACCTGATTGAGTAGCTTTTCTAATAGCTTTATTAACAGAAGAAGCTTCTTTTTTAAGCCCTAAATGGTCCAATAAAAGAGCAGCGCTACCAATTGTGCCAATAGGATTAGCTATTCCTTTACCAGCAATATCTGGAGCAGACCCATGCACGGACTCAAACATACTGGGGTACCTATCATCTGGATTTAAATTCGCACTAGCAGCAATGCCTAAACTTCCAGCTAATGCACTGCCTAGGTCGGATAAGATATCTGCTAATAAATTTGAAGCTACTACGACTTCAAGATCTTCGGGATGTAAAACAAATTGTGCCGCCATTGCATCAACAAGCCATTTATCCGTTTCTACATCCGGATAATCTTTGCTAACGCGCTCAAAAACTTCATCCCATAATACCATCCCATATTGTTGAGCATTACTTTTTGTAACACTTGTTACCTTTTTGCGATTTCTTGTACGTGCTAGTTCAAATGCATATCTTATAACACGCTCGCAGCCTTTTTCAGTAAAAACTGAAGATTGAACAGCTACTTCGTTTCCCGTGCCTCTTCCAGTAAAATTTCGTCCTCCGATACCAGAATATTCGCCCTCTGTATTTTCTCTAACAAGTACCCAATTCAAATCATCTGTATTAGGATGATTTAACTTTGCTTTAACATTAGGAAGAAATTCTACAGGGCGAATATTTGCCCATTGGTCAAACCCTTGGCATATAGCTATTCTAAGCCCCCATAGGCTGACATGATCAGGAACACCTGGATAACCGACTGCTCCAAAATAAATAGCATCATGGTTTTTAATCTTTTCTAGTCCATCTTCTGCCATCATTTTTCCATTCTCTAAATAATATTCGCATCCCCATGGAAAATAGTCATATTCAAATGAAAATTGATTGTTTGATTGTTCTGCTAGATAGTCTAAAACTCTAACTCCTTCATTAATTACTTCTTTACCAACTCCATCCCCTGGTATAACTGCCAACTTGTATTGTCTTTTATCACTCATTATAATCCCTCCATTTAAATTGCTATATTTATAATAACAATGTATTCATTAAAGTCAAATAAATGTTAATTATATTAAATTTACAATAAAATATTGACTTTACGTATACATTATATTATTGTATATAGAATGAAAGCGATAACAAAGGAGTGTAATATATAATGAGTTCTTCTATTATTACTTTAATATTTTTAATCTTCGCAATTATAATGTTTGCTATGGAAAAGATACCATTATCTGTTACAGCTATGATTGTTGCTGTTGGACTTGCTTTAACAGGAGTAATTGAGCCTGAAGATGCTTTTGCGGGTTTTGTAGACAGTAATGTTTTATTATTCATAGCTATGTTTATTGTTGGAGCAGCTTTTTTTGAAACTGGTATGGCACAAAAAGTTGGCGGAATAGTTACAAGATTTGCAAAAACAGAAAGACAGTTGATTATTTCTGTCATGGTGATAACAGGTCTAATGTCTGGACTACTGTCCAATACAGGGACAGCAGCTGTGTTAATTCCTGTAGTAATTGGGATTGCATCTAGATCTAATTTTTCTCGTTCTAGATTATTAATCCCATTAGTTTTAGCCGCTGCAATGGGAGGGAATCTTAGTTTAATAGGAGCTCCTGGGAATTTAATCGCCCAGTCTGCATTAGAAGATATTGATTTAAAGTTTGGTTTTTTTGAATATGCAAAAGTGGGTTTACCAATTTTAGTGATAGGGATTATTTATTTTGGATTTATAGGGTATAAATTTTTGCCGGAAGGAAGAAAGAGTTTTCAATCAGACGATGTGTTCGATGAAAATATAGATTATTCTAACGTTCCGAGATGGAAACAAATAATGGCTTCAATAGTTCTTATTGCTACCATTTTAGCAATGATTTTGGAGGATCAAATAGGTGTTGATTTATATATATCGGCTTGGATTGGAGCTCTAATTTTAATGGCTTCCAGAATAATTACAGAAAAAAATGCAATGAGATCTATAGATATGAATACTATTTTGCTCTTTGTAGGTTCATTAGCGTTAGCGAAAGGGATGGAGGAGTCAGGGGCAGGAGAATTGATAGCTGATACTGTTATTGGAGCCTTAGGTAATAACCCTTCACCTCTTCTCCTTTTATTTGTGATTCTTGTTTTATCTGCTGCTATGACAAATTTCATGTCAAATACAGCTACTACAGCATTATTAGTACCTATAGCTTTATCGATTGCTAATAGTATGGGCGCTGATCCAAGGGCTGTTTTGATGGCGACTGTAATGGGAGGGTCTTTTGCATATGCAACACCAATTGGAATGCCTGCAAATACAATGGTATATGGAGTGGGTAACTATAAATTTTCTGATTACGTTAAAGCCGGCACACCTCTAATATTAGTATCGATTATTGTCGCTATGATTTTATTACCTATATTCTTTCCTTTTTACCCTAATTAATATTAAATAAACATAATGAAAATAAAGTTAGGAGAGTAGATGATATGAATATCTTGGTAGCACCCGATTCATTTAAGGGAAGTGCAACGGCTAAAGAAGTAGGGGAAGCAATGAAGTGTGGTATTTTAAAAGCTTGTTCTACTGCTAGTGTAGATGTTCTCCCTATGGCTGATGGTGGAGAAGGAACTATGATTAATTTGGTAGAAGCTTTTAATGGAAGCATTGTAGAAGTAGAAACAAAGGATCCGTTGGGAAGACCTACTTTAGGTCAATATGGAATTATAGAAAATAATAGTCTCGCAATAATTGAATTATCTTCCGTTTCAGGTTTAAATAAAATACAAGTAAATGAGTTGAATCCTTATATTACATCCACTTTTGGAACTGGACAATTAATTGTTGATGCACTTAAAAAAGAAATCAGACAATTTATCATTTGTTTAGGAGGGAGTGCTACCAATGATGGAGGAGTTGGCATACTTAAAGCACTTGGATATAGATTCCTTAATAAAAATCGCGAAGAAATAGCAGATGGAGGGTTAGCATTAAATAATCTGGATATTATCGATGAATCGTGTGTTTTACCTGCTGTTCATGAATCTACTTTCCATATTGCATGTGACGTTCAAAGTCCATTAACTGGAATTGATGGCGCTAGTTTTGTATTTGGCCCTCAAAAAGGTGCTTCGTTAGAAATGTCAAGAGAACTAGATAACGCTTTAGAATCTTTTAGCAATTATATAGAAATCCATAAGAATAAATATATAAAAGGCATACCGGGTTCCGGAGCTGCAGGCGGTGCAGCAGGCGGGTTATTAGCTTTTTTAAATGCTTATTTACATCCAGGAATTCAGTTAGTAATAGACGTTGTTAATTTTGAAGAAAAAATTAAAAACAATACCTTTGACTTGTTATTAACAGGAGAAGGAAAAATAGATGGTCAAACAGCTTTTGGTAAGTTAATTTCAGGCGTATCAGAAATGGCAAACAAATTTAATCTTCCTACTTTAGCCATAGCAGGAACAATTGAAGGAAATCTTAAACCTTTGTATCAAAAAGGTTTAACAGCAGCATTCAGCATAACAGACGGACCTATGTCTTTAGAAGAAACAATGGCAAATACACTTCGATTAATAGAAAAACAAACGGAGCAGATTTTTAGACTATATACAATAATGAAATAATTTGGCTCTTTTTCAAATGTGGT
>Ga0079226_10000877_pt1 | contig 22354 bp, 15 predicted proteins | sample Poulit2014_FD_76345 | JGI IMG/M metagenome (GOLD analysis project Ga0079226, IMG submission 76345) | Agricultural soil microbial communities from Georgia to study Nitrogen management - Poultry litter 2014 | ecosystem: Environmental > Terrestrial > Soil > Agricultural land | place: USA: Georgia... | reverse complement strand
ACCAGTTGCCAACCCCCATCCAGCACTGGTCGCAATATTTCACCCCCATTAGCTGGCCCCAGATATTGAATAACACCAAGCGCAAGCTACCCACCCAAGTCGAACTCAGTGGCTTGATCATCGAACCACCCGAAGAAATCGGCGCCACCTTTTGCGTTTTTGGTTTTGACGAGCCCCCCTGCCGGGTGCTCTATTTGGTGCCAGCAACGGCCTACCATGCACTCATGATGGCCTCAAACCTGCGCCCTCCCTTAAGCCAGCACACCTACAGCATCAAAGGACTAGAGAACCTATTCCAACAACTGCAACAGGAATTGCGGCGCACTAATATCGGCCGACCCAGTTATGCCGCCTACCTCAAACTGCAGCCCCGTTACCCCGCGCCTGACGGTCTACAGGAAATTGAATTTCCAATTAGTGATGCCCTGCAATGGCTTAATCAACACCAATAAAAACTGCACCATCTGGATTGCCTCAACCTTAATCTAAGTGGCGTGTCTTTGAATGAACCGCAATTCATCAAAGAGCTTTTTGATCTCTTTGATCGCTACCCGTGCATTTTGCCCAAAGTGTGCATTGAAATTACAGAAAGCATTGCCTTGGCCGATCTGGGTTATACCCGCCAACTGATGGAAAGATTGCAAAGCCGGGGCGTAAGAATTGCCCTGGATGATTTTGGTGCTGGTTATACCTCTTTTTCCTACCTGCGGGAACTGCCTGCCAACGCTTTGAAAATCGATGGCAGCCTCATCAGAGACATGTTAAAAACCCCCAGCAACACCGCCATCGTACGCACCATCGTGGAATTGGCACAGAATCTGGGCATGCACAGTATGGCCGAATGGGTGGAAGATGGTGACACTCTGATGGCCCTGCGTCAGATGGGAGTTGATTATGTACAAGGCTTTGCCATCTCCAGGGCGATTGAGCCACCGCAGATATTAAAACACAAGAACATTTTGCCGCTGGTGCAAAACCCATTAACGGCTTCGCAGCTGTCCCAGCCCATGACCTTATGCTAAGCGCCACAAAATAACAAAGCTGCGGCCAAGCCAGCTTGCCCTACTCGATGGGGTCTTTTTGCGCATTGAGCAAGCTTTCCAGAACCACGGCACCACGGCCATTGGCTTTAAAGCGTCCCCATTTTGCCTGAGCAAAAGACAACCCCTGGCCCTCGGTAAAAAACCAGGCATTGACACCATCTGGGGTCCAGCGCCCAAATTTCTTTTCCATGGTAATGGGAATGGCTGTCTGCAGCGGCTCTTGATTCACCATGGGCACCAAATGAAAATTGGGATGCGGATTGGTTCGGCCCCCCAAGCCCCGGGGCGCATGTGGGCTGCCCTGAACAAAATGTGCCCCCTGCGGCCTACTGGCAGTGCCCGCGAATGCCTTGACAGGCTGGGGCAATAAGTCAGGGCCTTGAGCATACAGATAATTATCCGCGCGCTGGACCAGGTAGTTATCCCCTGCCAGCTGTATGGCGTATAGATAGGAACCGTAAGTTCGGCTGGGCCGCACCCAAATCTTAAGGCGTAACTGGGGCCAGTCAATCTCGGGGTGTTGGTATTGCAACAGGCGTATGTTTTGGTTAAGGGCAAAATCCAAGGCCATATAATCCCCCTGGATTAAGGAGCGGGGATCAGCTGGCATCAAGGCCAGATCAAAGCGCGTACCATGACGTAATATTTGCTCTTGACCGTAGACATACCAGCCTGCGCTGCCATATACCGCCAAAGCACCTGCCAACAGGCTTAGGCCGGCGCTGCGGGAAATAGATAAGGGCGCCTTGCGCTGGGCATTCGAAGAGCCGCCAACCCGCCCCAAAGGCAAGCCAAAGACATAGCTCAGGGTCAGGGCCAACAGCCCCAGTACCCCGGCAGATAGCAATAACCGGCCTGCTTTTTCCAGCAAACTGATATAGGTGGCGTCATACCACCGGGCCAATACCAATAAAAACAAAAAACCAAAGAGGCTGATGCCCGTATTTTGCCGCCGATAAGCGCTGTACAAAAAGGCGACCAGGCATAAAAACAGCCAGGGAACGGGCCACCAAATAAAGGCCAGACACCAGGCAGCCAGCAAAGCCAGCACCTTTCCGGCCAGGGTTAACGTCGTTGGCAAGATAAACCACAAGCTGATGCCACCAACAAAGGTTGCCACGATGGTAAACATGCTGAGCTGAAACCCCGCGGGGGCCAAACCAACCACAGCCCACCAGACCACCAGATTGATAACCACCAACCAGAACCAAGCCGCTGCCAACAAGGGTCGCAACCAGCGCTGCTGACGCGGGTTAAGCCAATAGTACAAACCGGTGCCCAAAAATACCGCCAACAACAATACACTTAACCGTAAATCCAGTTGTGGCTGATGCACCTGCCACAATGCGGCCTTGGGGTGGATCCAGGGCCAGGCCCAAAGGACAAAAATGAACCAGCCTGCCGTCAATCCGCGCACGGTGCTCGCATTGGTCCACCAATAGCTCAATGCAGAAAACCCAAGCAGAACCACCAAACTGGGGGTGCCAATCCCCCCTTGCATCCAGACAGCGGTCATGCTGATCAAGGCGCCCAACCAGGTCATGAGCCACAAGTCTGCCGCCCAGCCTTCCTTTTGCCAAAGCCGCGCCAACCCCAGCACCACCGCAAATGCCAATAGCAGCCAAGCGAAAACAGGCAAGGGAAGCTTGCCCCAGACACTAAGAAAGCTCACCCAAAATACGGCCGCAACCGCCAACACAAGAAAACGGACACTACGCACCGGCCACCACCACCCATGGCCGGCATTTTGTGTGGCCGGAGGCGATACCGGCTTGGCGGTGGCGGAAACGGCCTGGGCTGGAGTCGAATTATTTTTGTGTGTAGCCTTCAACCCACCATCTACAACCGTCGCCTCGTGGGCATGCGCAGCGCTCTGAGGGGAGGACGAAGCAGCAGCCCGGGACTTTGCACTACTCGCCACCATACGGCGCATCATGCGCCGCAGTTGGGCAAACATTATCAAGGCCGCCAAGGGCACCAACAACAGGGCATAAAGCCCAAGCCCGGTTTGGGGAACCACTACAATCATCAGGTGCAATACCAGGGACACCCCGGCCGCGCAGTAGCCCAATATCGCCAACAAAAAAGCCTGACGGCGCTGTTGAATCAGGCTTAATATAATCAGCAGCCCCAACCCGACAAGCCAGGGCCAATTGAGCAGCCCCTGCGGGTGTAGCTGCTGGCCTGCCTCGACCGTAGCGAAGGCCCAGGAAAAAGCAAAAAAGCTGTAACTGGCGGCACCCATGGGCTGGCCTACTGCGGGCTTGCGGCGGCTAACCCAACCAAACAAAATATAAGCCAGCATATTCCAGCCCGCCAAGCCCAGGTAAAGGGGCAGTTCTCCTGGCAAGCCCACACTGGTTACAATAAGCAAGCTTAAGCCAATATTGGTAATGAACCAGCAAAGCAGTATGATAGGGACACTTTGCAGCCCCAGGGCCCAGGGTAAAAGCAGTAACGCCCACCAGGCAAACAGTTGCCACGAATCAGCGCCGCTATGATAATTTTGGCTTAACAACGCCAACACAGCCCCTATCAGCACGGCTGCCAAAGCAAGTAGTACACTTGACACAGAGAACGGCTTGGCCCAATCTTTGGGGTGATGTTGCCCAGTACGTGCAGCGATTATCAGGCTAATCGTAAAGCCACCCAGCACCAGGGCGATACGCTTGATATAAGCCCAATACTGCCAATTCGCGGCAACCCACATAATGGCCGCGCTGCCCAGCAGTACACAGGCGCAGAGCAAGGTGCTGCGCATTAAAAATAGCACCCAATTGTATTCCGCATGTCTGTTCGTGCGATCAGAGCGATGAGCTTGCATCATTGAAATCTTGTCTCATATGATTTGCGCTATCGCCATGTATTAAAAATGGAAATCCATGACTAAAACGCTAATCATTGCTGAAAAACCTTCTGTTGCTTTAGATATCTCTCGTGCACTGGGTGGTTTTACCCGCGAAGGCGATTATTTTGAAAGTGAAGAATATGTCCTAGCTGCCAGTATAGGGCACTTATTAGGTTTGGTTGCACCCAATGACCCCGTTCGTGGCAAATGGACCTTTACCCATCTGCCTGTCATCCCGCCCCAATTCGAGCTCAAGCCCAATGACAAGCGTTCGACCGAACGTCTCAAGCTATTGGTCAAACTCATCAAGCGCAAAGATGTTAATCACATTATCAACGCTTGTGACGCGGGACGCGAGGGCGAGCTGATTTTCCGCTATATCATGCAATATGCTGGCGTTGACAAGCCCATTTCCCGCTTGTGGTTACGTTCGATGACGCGTACTGCCATTCGCGAGGCTTTTAATGAGCTACGCTCTGACGAAGCGCTCAAACCGCTCGAGGCTGCAGCTCGTGCCCGGGCCGAGGCCGACTGGCTTATTGGCATCAATGGTACCCGCGCCATGACAGCCTTTAACAGCAAAGATGGCGGTTTTTTCAAAACGACCGTGGGCCGCGTCCAAACCCCAACCCTAACCATTGTCCACAATCGCGAAGAGGAAATTCGGCGTTTCAAACCCCGCGACTATTGGGAAATCGAAGCCACCTTTCAGGCCCAAGAGGGGGATTACACCGGTCGCTGGTTTGATCCTGATTTCCAAAAAGATGAAAAAGACCCCGAGCGCCGGGCCCACCGGCTTTGGGATAAAGAGCGTGCCCAGGCCATTGTCGATCAATGCACCGGCAAGCCTGGGGTGGTCAGCGAACAGTCCAAGCCAGCCCGACAACTCTCACCTGCCTTGTTTGATCTTACCAGCCTGCAGCGCGAGGCTAACTCGCGTTTTGGCTTTTCGGCCAACACGACCCTGTCCATCGCCCAGGCCCTCTACGAACGGCACAAAGTATTAACCTACCCGCGAACTGACTCACGTTATCTGCCCGAGGACTATTTGGGCACGGTCCACAACACCTTTTCCCTGATGGCCGAATCCGAGGCCCCAGCCCAGCAGGCTTTGGCCCCTTTTGCCCAAACCATTTTGGAAAAGCAATGGGTTAAGCCCAACAAACGCATCTTTAACGACCAAAAGGTCTCTGATCACTTTGCCATCATTCCCACCCAACAGGCGCCCAAAACCCTTAGTGATGCCGAGCTTAAAATCTACGATTTGGTCGCACGCCGTTTCCTGGCCGTCTTTTTCCCGGCCGCTGAATTCCGCGTGACCACCCGCATCACCAAAGTAGATGGTGAGCACTTCAAAACCGAAGGCCGCATCCTGGTGTCACCCGGTTGGTTGGCCATCTATGGCCGCAGCGCCCAGGGGGACGCAGAAAGCCTGGTACCCGTCCAGGAAAATGAAACGGTCAGCACCGAGGCCATCGAACTGCATGGGCTACAAACCAAGCCACCGGCCCGCTTCAGCGAAGCCACCTTGCTGACGGCCATGGAAGGGGCTGGCAAACTGGTTGATGACGATGCCCTGCGCGAAGCCATGTCCGAACGGGGCCTGGGCACACCTGCCACCCGTGCCTCCATTATCGAAGGGCTGCTCAAAGAGGCGTATCTGCGCCGCGAGGGGCGCGAACTTATTCCCACCGCCAAAGCCCGCCAGTTAATGACCCTGCTCAATGGGCTGGGCGTCAGCGAACTGACCTCGCCCGAACTGACCGGCGATTGGGAATACCGCCTTAAGCAAATTGAAATGGGCCAGCTCGAGCGCAAAGACTTTTTGCACAACATCGAAGACATGACCAAGGTCATCGTGGGGCGCGCCAAAGAATACGAACGCGATACCATTCCCGGCGATTTTGCTACCCTGAGCACCCCCTGCCCGGCTTGTGGCCAAGTCGTCAAGGAAAACTACAGGCGTTATGCCTGCACAGCTTGTGATTTCTCCATTGGCAAGCACCCTGGCGGTCGCACTTTTGAACTAGACGAAGTCGAAACCCTGCTAAAAGATCGCGAAATCGGCCCCCTGACTGGTTTTATCAGCCGCATGGGGCGGCCCTTTGCAGCCATTTTGCGCATTAACGAAGAAAACAAGCTGGCCTTTGATTTCGGCCAAGATGACGAAGAAGATAACGAGCCCGTTGATTTTTCTGGCCATACGGCACTGGGCCAATGCCCCAAATGCCAACACCCGGTCTACCAGCATGGGCTAAATTATGTCTGCGAAAAATCTGTCGGCCCCAACAAAAGCTGCGATTTCCGCTCGGGCACCATCATTTTGCAGCAGGAGATCAGCCCCGAACAAATGACCAAACTGTTGTCCGAGGGGAAAACCGATCTGCTCGAGGGCTTTGTCTCTAATCGCACGCATCGCAAATTTAAAGCTTTCCTGGCCCTGGATAAAAAAGGCAAAGTCGGCTTTGAGTTCGAACCCCGGCCCGCAAAAAAAGCCAGCAAAAAATCTGCGGCCAAAAAGGCGGCCAAAAAAGCAGCCAAGAAAGCGGTAACAAAGGCAGCGAAAAAGGCGGCTAAAAAAGCAGCCAGCAAAAGCACAGCAGCCAAAAAGGCGGCCAAAAAAGCAACAAAAAAAGCGGCTAAAAAGGCCACCCAACCGACCTCTTGAACCTGGGGCAGCTTGATTTTATGCACGATTCTGATTCTGACTGGCATTATGTCGCCCCCTCTGCCTTGCATGGCAAGGGGGTTTTTGCCCGCCGCTTTATCCCCAAAGGGACATACATCATGGAATATCAGGGTGAACACATCACCGCCGAAGAGGCCGATGAGCAGCCTTCGGCAGACCCTGATAACCCCTACCACACCTTCTTTTTTGCCCTCAGCGATGGCACCATCATTGATGGTGGCCAGGGGGGCAATGAAGCGCGCTGGATCAACCACAGCTGCGAGCCCAATTGCGAGGGCTATGAAAATGAGGCTGGTGACAAGGTTTATATCGTCGCCAAACGCGACATACAGCCCCACGAAGAGCTGCTTTACGACTATGCACTCACCATTGATGAACCGCTGACCGATAGCCTCAAGGAAAATTACGCCTGCTGGTGCGGCGCCCCCTCATGTCGGGGCACCATGCTGTCTCTTGAACAAGAGTCGGCTACCGACGCTGAGGCTGAATCCGGGGCCGGGTTTGAATCCGGAACCGCCGTGGATGAGGCAAGCAACGACTTTGATGCCGGCCCCTTCCTGCCTGTCATCTTGCGGCGCCTGCGGCCCCACATCCGTCGCGAAGTCCGCACCCAGCTGCAGCGCCAACGTCAAGGCCATAGACGCCGCCAGCAACGTCGGCGCCAACTATTGAAAAGCCGTTTCGATAAAACTTCTTAATTTTCTGGAATGCAGTCGGGCGGCCGGCATCTCGCGTAACAACTCCAGGGCGCGAATGCCAATATGCAAATGCTGGCCCACTTGGCTGTCATAAAAAGCGCTGGCCATGCCTGGCAATTTCAGCTCGCCATGCAAAGGCTTGTCCGAAACACATAACAGCGTGCCGTAAGGCACCCGAAAACGAAAACCATTGGCGGCTATCGTGGCTGATTCCATATCCAAGGCGATTGCCCGCGATTGGGACAGCTGCCGCACCGGCTCATGGTGATCGCGCAGCTCCCAGTTACGGTTATCAATAGAGGCCACGGTTCCGGTGCGCATAATGCGTTTTAACTCCCAGTCACTTAATCCGGAAATTTGCGCCACAGCCTGCTCTAGTGCCACCTGTATTTCAGCCAAAGGGGGCACAGGCACCCAGGTCGGCAGATCATCATCCAGCACATGATCCTGGCGAACATAACCATGAGCCAGCACGTAATCACCCAAGCGCTGCGTCGTCCTGAGACCAGCACAATGACCCAGCATGATCCAGGCAGAAGGCCTGAGCACGGCAATATGATCGGTAATGGTTTTGGCATTGGAAGGCCCAACCCCGATATTGACCAAGGTGATGCCGCTATGCCCTGGGTGCAGCAAATGATAAGAGGGCATTTGCGGAATGCGACTGGGAGCCGTCCCACTGACATTACCCTGGGCATCGATGATCACATTGCCCGGCATGACCAGAGCGGTATATCCCCCCTGCTGCTTTTGGATCTGCGCTTTAGCCCAGGCACAAAACTCATCCACATAAAACTGGTAATTGGTAAATAAAATGAAATTTTGGAAATGCTCGGGCTTGGTGGCCGTGTAATGCTGCAGCCGATGCAAAGAGTAATCCACCCGGGGGGCAGTAAAGGGCGCCAAAGGTTTTGGGCCATGTTCTTCGGCTGGAGCCCAGGTGCCGTTGACAATGGAATCATCCATCATGGCCAAATCAGGCACATCAAAATGATCGCGCAAAACATGCGCCGGTGCTTCGGGATAGGCAATTAAGTCATTTTCCGTTTCCCCCAGCGCAAAATGCAAAGCGATGGGCTGGGCAGACTCCCCCACCATCACAGGTACCCGATGGTTTTTTAATAACAGTGATATTTGCTCGTACAAATAATCATAAAAAAGGGTGGGCTCGGTGATGGTCGTTTCATAAATACCCGGCTCGACCACATGCCCAAAAGACAAACGGCTATCCACCTCTTGATAGGTATCTACCTGGATGCGCAGGGCTGGATAAAAGGCCCGATACCGAACTCGGGGCGGAAAGCCCTGACGCAAACAAAGCAAAAAGGCATCACGCAAATAAGCCGTATTGCGTTGATACAACTCCAAAAGTCGGGTCAGGGCCTGCCGGGCATTATCAAAACCTTGAAATGCGACCCCCGAAGGGCTTTGCACCATGATGGCAGAATCCTTTAAGCCCGTAGAACCAGAATGCGAAGTTGTCATGTCAGCCACCCACACTAAAAACTCATCAGATTGATCTGCAGCCCTAAAATAAGCAACAAGACCGTATAAATGAGTTGGTCCATACTAAAAGTATGGTCTGTTTGAACCAAAACCCCATTGAGCCTTTATAGCGCACGGCCCATAATGATAGAGGGAGACAACCTCTTGTCAGCACGATTCAAGCAGCAACTCATTGCCCAAATTCCATTTTTTACATTCATTTAGTGTACAGGGTTATTATGACAAAACGAATTCATTGCCACGGTCTGCAAGTTGCCGAGCCACTTTATCAGTTTGTCGAACACGAGGCATTGGCCGATACAGGGATAGATGCCGATCAGTTCTGGCTGGGGCTAAGTGCTTTGGTTAAGGATCTCACCCCAACAAACCGCGCCTTGCTGGAAAAAAGACAGCAGTTGCAGCAACAACTTGATAAATGGCATCAAGACAACCCAGGGCCCGTTCATGATGTCGTGGCCTACAAAGAGTTTTTGCGCCAAATCGGGTATTTGGTGCCCGCCCCCGAAAAGGTGCAGGTGCGCACAGAGAATGTAGACCCGGAAATTACCCAGCAAGCAGGCCCGCAGTTGGTCGTGCCCATCATGAATGCGCGTTACGCACTCAATGCCCTCAACGCCCGCTGGGGCAGTCTCTACGATGCGCTGTACGGTTCTGACGCCATCAATGAAAGCCAGGGGGCCGAGCGCACAGCCAGCTACAACCCCGTGCGCGGCGCCAAAGTCATCACCTTTGGACGCAAATTCCTGGACGACACCATCCCCCTGGTAACCGGTTCACATCGCGAGGTTGCCCAATATGCGGTAATACAAGGGGCGCTGCAGGCAACTCTTGAATCTGGAACACACAGCACACTTAAGGATGCCGATGCCTTTTTGGGCTACCGCGGCGCACCAGACAACCCCGAGGCCTTGGTCTTTGTCCATCATGGGCTCCATTTCGAAATCCTGATTGACCGCAACGATGATATCGGCAAAAACGATCAGGCCGGAATTAAGGACATTCTGCTTGAATCAGCCATTACCACCATCATGGACTGCGAGGACTCCGTAGCCGCTGTGGATGCCGATGACAAAGTACTGTGCTATCGCAACTGGCTGGGTTTGACCACCGGGACACTTACCGAAGAGGTGACCAAAGAGGGGCGTACCTTTACCCGACGCGCCAACCCCGATCGCGAATACACAGGCAAAGATGGGCAGCCTCAACGGCTGGCTGGCCGCTCGCTCATGTTTGTCCGTAACGTTGGCCACCTAATGACTACCCCTGCCATTTTGGACCAGGACGGTAACGAGGTCTTCGAAGGTCTGCTGGACGCCGTATTCTCGGCCCTGATTGGTGCCCGCGACCTGACCCTCAAACGCAATTCCCAGACTGGCTCTATTTATATCGTCAAACCCAAAATGCATGGCCCCGAAGAGGTTCGCTTTGCCAATGAATTATTCGCGCGCGCCGAGGAGCTGACCGGCCTGCCGCGCAACACCCTCAAAATGGGGGTTATGGACGAAGAGCGTCGCACCAGTCTGAACCTCAAGGCCTGCATCGCCGAGGCCACTGAACGCACGGTCTTCATCAATACCGGCTTTTTGGACCGCACCGGTGATGAAATCCACTCGGTCATGCAGGCCGGGCCTGTGGTACGCAAGGGGGACATGCGTCATAGCCGCTGGCTCGATGCCTATGAACGCAACAACGTCCAAACTGGGCTTGAGTGTGGCCTGCGCGGGCGTGCCCAAATTGGCAAGGGGATGTGGGCCATGCCCGACCTGATGGCGGCCATGCTAGAGCAAAAAATTGGTCATCTGCAGGCGGGCGGAAATACCGCCTGGGTACCTTCACCAACGGCTGCTACCTTGCACGCCTTGCATTATCATCAAATCGATGTCTTCGCCCTGCAAAAAGAAATGGAAGGCCGTCAGGAACCGTTGCTGGACGAGATGCTCAGCATCCCGGTGGTTGCTCGTGCGCAGTGGTCAGCCCAGGAAATCCAGGAGGAACTCGACAATAACGCCCAAGGCATTTTGGGCTATGTGGTGCGCTGGATTGACCACGGTATTGGGTGTTCCAAAGTACCTGATATTCATGATGTTGGGCTCATGGAAGACCGCGCCACTTTGCGTATCTCGAGTCAGCATATCGCCAATTGGCTTTTGCACGGGATAACCAGCGCCGAGCAGGTTGAAGAAACCTTGCGTCGCATGGCCAAAGTTGTGGATGAGCAAAATGCGGATGATCCCAGCTATCAACCCATGGCAAAAGACTACGAGGGGTCAAAGGCATTTCAGGCGGCCCGCGATCTGGTCTTTAAAGCCCTCGAGCAGCCCAGCGGATATACCGAGCCGCTACTGCATCAGTGGCGCCTGGCCCTTAAAGGGGCTTAAAGGAGCTTAAAGGGGGTTAAGCCGCCCATAAAACCATTGGGGCCCACGTGGCCCCAAAACCAATCTCGCAGCGTAGCCCGGGCTGAGCCCGCTATACCACCCGAGCCGACCCAACTACACCACCCAGGCTCACCCCGCTACACCACCTGGACAGACCCCACGACACCATCCGTGCTGACCTTATAACGCCGCCCGGGACAGTGGTTAAAGATCTAGCACTAAGCGCTGGGTACGCGACCGGGAACAACAGGGGGTCATCAGGCGCTGGCTGTGTTTTTCCTGGCGGGTCAGATAATGATCGCGATGTTCGGGCTCACCTTCCAATACCGGGGTGACACAGGTACCACAGATACCTTCCTGGCAAGACACCAGAATATCAACACCAGCCTCTTTGGCTACCTCGACGATGCTTTGCTCAGGCCCTACCCACAAGCTTTTTTGTTGACGCGCCAAAACCACCTCGAAAGGGCGGTTTTCCTGGGGTACCGCTGGCTTTTCCAAACCCTGCAAGGAAAAGTACTCGTAATGGACCTGCTCGACCGGCAAGCCGACCACACGGGCGCCGGCCAAGGTGGCCCGTATCAGTGTCGCCGGGCCGCATACATAGACTTGGGCCTCGGGATCAATCCCTTCCAGGGCCATGCGCAAACTAAAGGCCAAATGCCCCTTGTAATCATCATGGTAACAACGTACCTGGGCGGCAAAGGGGGCCTCTTGTTGCAAATAATCATAAAAGGCGGCCCGTGCCCGCGTGCTGGTACTGTAATGCAAGGTAAAAGAGGCCTGTTGCTGATGCAATGCCTGGGCCATGCTTAACAGGGGAGTAATGCCAATACCCCCGGCAATGAGTACATGGTGCCTGGCCTCGGGCACCAGTTGAAACCGGTTTTTGGGGGCACTCACTTTAAGGATCTGACCCTCGTGGGCTTGCTCAAACAGGGTTTCTGACCCGCCACGTGACGGCTCTTCACGCTGAATCGCCAATACATAACGGTCGCGCTCTTGGGGATCATTAAGCAAAGAGTATTGCCGGACGAGATCGGTGCCCGGTATGCAAACATCCAGATGCGCGCCTGCCTGAAAGGCAGGCAGGCTTTGTTGCTTGGGCGAACGTAATTCAAGACTGAAAATGCCCTTGGCTTCGGTTCGGCGCCGGGTGATGACGGTATCAACAAAAGGCATTTTAGCGATGCTGGGCCAGGGCTTTTTCAAGTAACGCCAACCCCTGGGCCAAGTCTTCATCCGTGATATTGAGTGCAGGCATAAAGCGAATTAGATTGGGACGCGCCGCATTTAACAGCAACCCTTGGGGGCTGAGATCCCGGGCGGTAGTGACAATGGCTCCGGCATCCTCGCGATCCAGTTTGAGTACCCGCAGCAACCCCATGCCACGTTCCCCCGCCAGACCCCATTTATCGCTAAGCTGCTGCAACCCTTGGGATAATTGCTCGGCCTGTCGCTGCACCTGATCGAAAAAGCCAGGCGCCATCAGTGCATCAAATACAGCCACCCCGGCAGCAGCCACCAGAGGGTTACCGTTATAGGTACCGCCTTGATCGCCGTGCTCAAAAACACTGACCTCTTCTTTGGCACACAACGCTGCCAAAGGCACCCCACCACCAATGCCTTTACCCAAGGTCATGATATCGGGCTCGATGCCAGCATGCTGATAAGCAAATAGCACCCCGGTACGGCCCATGCCGGTTTGCACTTCGTCAACGATGAGCAAAATATTTTCCTGATCGCAAAGGGCGCGCAGGGCTTGCATAAACTCGACCGAAGCCGGAATAACCCCGCCTTCGCCTTGTACTGGCTCGAGCATGATCGCCACGGTCGACTTATCGACCAAAGCGCGCACTGAGTCTATATCGTTAAGCTCGGCCTTCTGAAAGCCATCTACCTGGGGGGCAAAAATGCTATCCCAACCGGCTTTGCCCGATGCCGACATGGTGGCCAGGGTGCGCCCGTGGAAGCTGTGCTCGAAGGTAATGATTTTATAAGCCCCGTTTTTATGCTTCTGCCCCCATTTGCGTGCCAATTTGATTGCCCCCTCGTTGGCCTCGGCCCCACTATTGGCAAAAAATACGCGATCAAAGCATGAATGTTGGGTCAGCCGTTTGGCCAAGGCCATGGCAGGCTCGTTATAAAAGGCCGGGGAAGGATTAATCAATTGCCGGGCTTGCTGGGCAATGGCATCTGTCAAAACCTGGGGCGAATGCCCCAAAGCGTTGACCGCCCACCCCTGGATCATGTCCAGATAACGCTTGCCCGCATGATCTTCAAGCCAGGAACCCGAGCCTCGTACAAAAACCAATTCAGGCCGGGAAGTAATATCCATCAGTGCTTGTGCACCTTGTACATCGAATTTCATTGCGCTGACCCTTAAAAAAAGTTTTTCGTCATTTTAGCCTATTCCGGCTTGTAATTGCTGGCCCAGTCACGGGCAGTTCGTCTTGTTTAGCCCACCAACCTGGCGCGGTATCCGGGCATTGCTGCATTATAGACGCCCAATATTTGGCGACCTATCATTCGCCATCATTTGGTTATTCATCATATAGCCTTAGCTGCATGCCGAATTGTCCTTGTTGCTGATATTCGTTGGCAGATAGCAATCGGCCCGCCTTGATGCCCAACAGTCGCAACCGGCGTTGCTGCAAAAACACGCGTCGCAGACACTGCCGGGCATAATGACGCAAATGTTCCGCCTCTTGGGTGGGCTGACCGGTCAAGGTGCTGCGCGTTACGGTTTCAAAATCATCAAAGCGTAATTTGATCTCGATTTGCTGGGCATAAAACCCTTCTTCTACCAAATCGGCCGCCAAACGCTGACATAATTGCCATAACACCTCACTCAAAAGCATTCTGTCATTCTGCACATGCAGATCTCGGCTAAAGGTACGTTCGCGGCTCAAGGATTTGGGCCGTCGCACTGTTTTAATGGGCCGATCATCCTGCCCATGCGCCACCTGCAATAACCAGCGGGCATAATTGGTACCAAAATGCTGCTGTAACAATGCTGCCGAGCTATGAGCCAAAGCGCCAACGGTAGTAATGCCCAAAGCCACCAGCTTTTCCTGGGCTTTGGGGCCAATGCCATTAATCACCCCCACAGGCAAAGGCCAAATGCGATGCGCTACATCAGCCACCTGCAAGATAGTTCTGCCCCCCGGCTTGTCAAAATCAGAGGCAATTTTGGCCAACAATTTATTTGGTGCTATGCCTATGGAACAACTTAACCCCGTAGCCTCATGAACCTGCTGCTGTAACATGAGCGCCAATTGCTCGCTATCTTCGTGCAAATGACTGGCATCCACATAAATTTCATCTACCCCGATATTTTCAATCAGGGGGGATATCTGACGCACCGCCTCTTTAAAACGCTGACTATAAAAGCGGTAAGCCGCAAAATTGGCCGGCAACAACACCGCTTTGGGCGCCAATTGCGCGGCCTTCATCAAAGGCATGGCAGAGTGCACTCCCAGCGCCCGGGCTTCGTAGGTTGCCGTTGTCACCACCCCGCGCCCTGTGTAATGCCCCAGCAAGGCAAATTGGTATTCCCCTTGGGCATTGCGCTGGGGCGCATCAACACGCCGCCCTCCTACCACCACGGGCTGACCTTTAAGCATGGGATAACGTAACAGTTCAACAGATGCAAAAAATGCATCCATATCCACATGCACTATCCGCCGCGACATTTTTTTATCCAAAGCATCCTGGGCCTGAGCAAAGCATGAGGGAAAACATTGCCATGCAATATTTTGCTTATATGCTTAAAATTGATGAGCAATTGCAAAAAAGGCAAACTAATAATTTTTAATATTCGGAGACAACCATGCGTCAACACATCCTTGCCGGGGCGCTCGCTGCTGCCTTTCTGTTGCCTGTCAGCAGCCAGGCAGAAACGCTACGCTGGGCGAGCCAGGGCGATATTCTCACCCTTGACCCCCATGCCCAAAACGAGGGTCTGACCATTGCTGCCAGCAGCTATGTTTACGAGCCCCTGGTGGAATACGATCAAGACTTTAACCTAGTGCCCGCTTTGGCGGTTTCCTGGGAGCAACCCGAGCCCACCAAATGGGTATTCCAGCTGCGTGATGGGGTCAGTTTTCATGACGGCGCCCCATTTTCTGCCGAGGATGTCGTCTTTTCCATTCAGCGGGCCATGGCCCCAACCTCCAATTTTAAAGCTTATGTCAATGGTATCAAAGACGTTAAAGCCCTGGACGATTTAACCGTAGAAATCGAAACCGAAGGGCCCAACCCGGTGTTATTGCGACAGCTCACCAACGTCTTCATCATGAACAAGCAATGGGCCGAGGAAAACAAAGCGGTAGAGCCACAGGATTTCTCTGCCAAACAAGAAACCTACTCTGCGCGCCATACCAACGGGACAGGGCCTTATCAACTTGTCTCACGCGAGATAGATGTCCGCACCGCCTTTAAAGAAAACCCCAATTGGTGGAACAAGGACAACAAAACAGGCAATGTTACGGAAATCATCTACACACCCATCAAGCAAAATGCCACCCGCACGGCCGCTTTGCTTTCGGGGGAAATTGATTTCATCCTGGACCCTCCCGCCCAGGATCTCGAGCGCCTGAAACAACAAGCCAAAGTGGTCGAGGGCAACGAATACCGCACCATTTATATTGGCCTGGATCAAAGCAGCCCCGAACTGAAATACAGCTCGATCAAAGGCAAAAACCCCTTTGCTGATCAGCGCGTGCGCGAGGCACTTTCCCTGGCCATCGATATCGAAGCCATCAAGAAGGCTGTCATGCGGGGGTCTTCTGATCCCACCGGCACCATGATTGCACCGCAGGTCAATGGCTGGACCGAAGAGCTCGCCGTACCCGCCCCTTATGATCCCGAACGTGCCCGCGACCTGCTCAAAGAAGCTGGCTACGAGGACAAGGAAATCAGCTTTACCCTCGATTGCCCCAATAACCGTTACATCAACGACGAAGCCATTTGCCAGGCGGTTGTTGGCATGTGGGCCCGCATAGGGGTCGATGCCAAGCTCAATGCCATGCCCCGGGCTACTTATTTCCCCAAAGTCCAGTCGAACGATACCAGTGCTTATCTGTTTGGCTGGGGGGTACCTACCTTCGATGCCCTATACACCCTGCAAAGCCTGATTCACAGTCCAGGCGAAGGGGCCGACGGTTCCTTTAATTTTGGGGGCTATTCCAACCCCAAAGTCGATGAGCTCATCGACCAAATCAAGGTGGAAATCGACGAAGAAAAGCGCAACGCAGCTATCCAAGAGGTCTTGCGTATCCATGCCGAAGAGGTTGGCCATATCCCCTTGCATGACCAGGTAATCCCCTGGGCCATGGCCAAAAATATCGACGTGGTCCACCGCGCCGACAACCGCCTGACGCCGCAATGGGTCACCATCGAATAAGTCAGGCTTGATTTTTCCATCCGGGCCAGGCCATTTGGCCTTGGCCCGCGTTGATTACCTTGGTTGCCTATGTTGGTCTTTATCCTGCGTCGCCTCTTTCAAGCTGTGCTGGTCATGCTGACCGTTAGCCTCCTGGCTTTCATCCTGTTTCGCTATATTGGCGACCCAGTCACCATCATGCTGGGCCAAGATGCCACCGAAGCCGATCGTATTGCCTTGCGCACCCAATTGGGTTTAAGCCAGCCAGCACCCATTCAGTTCTACCATTTTGTCACCAACGCCATGCATGGCGAATTTGGCTTGTCACTGCGCCAGGGCCAGCCCGTGGCTGAGCTACTTAAAAACCGCTTGCCGGCTACCGTCGAGCTTTCCGTGGCAGCTGCCTTGTTGGCCCTGCTATTGGGGCTGCCCTTGGGGGTATATACCGCCCTGAAGCGCAATACAGCACTTAGCCAGTTTATTTTGGGCTTTTCGCTGTTAGGCATTTCCCTGCCCACTTTCTTCATCGGTATTTTGCTCATCCTGATCTTTTCAGTACAACTAGGCTGGTTTCCCAGCTATGGCCGCGGCGAGGTCGTCCGCTTTGGCTGGTGGACCAGCGGGATATTTACCCTCGATGGGTGGAAACACCTGATTCTGCCAGCCATCACCCTGTCTTTGTTTCAGCTCACCCTAATCCTGCGCCTGGTGCGTTCGGAAATGCTCGAGGTGCTACGCAGCGACTACATCAAATTTGCCCGGGCACGGGGGCTGAGCCAACGTGCCATTCACTTTAGCCATGCCTTGAAAAACACCCTGGTACCAGTGATTACCATCACCGGGCTCCAGCTTGGGGGCATCATCGCCTTTGCCATCGTTACCGAAACCGTTTTCCAATGGCCGGGCATGGGGCTTTTATTCATCCAGGCCGTACAATTTGCAGACATTCCTGTCATGGCGGCTTATCTTTGCCTTATTGCCCTCATTTTTGTCTGCATTAACCTTATTGTCGATTTGCTCTATTTTGCCGTAGACCCCCGTCTAAGGGTTGGGCAATTGGCCGCAGGGGGGCGCTCATGAATGCCCTGAAAAAACTTTGGCATAGCGATCTGGCCTGGTCTTGGCGCCACAGCCCTGTAGCCATTTTTGCGACCATTTTGGTGGTCCTGTTGTTTTTCGGCGCCTTTGGCGCCCCCTGGGTCGCGCCACATAATCCCTTTGATCTGGCCAGCATTCAGCTACTAGATGCCCTGTTGCCTCCGTTATGGCACCCAGATGGCCACGAAGCCTATTGGTTAGGCACCGATAGCCAAGGGCGTGACCTATTATCCCTGCTGCTATACGGCACCCGCATTTCCTTGCTTATTGGTTTTGCTTCAGTAGTGCTGGCCATGCTGCTTGGGGTGGTATTGGGTCTGGTTGCCGGCTATGCCGGCGGCACCATTGACGCCGTAATCATGCGCATCGCTGATATCCAGCTTTCTTTCCCTGCCATCCTGATTGCCTTGCTGATTGATGGGGTGGCCCGCGCCATGTTTCCACAAAACTTGCATGATGTCATTGCTTTTCCGGTGCTGATTGGCGCCATTGCCCTGGCTGGCTGGCCCCAGTATGCGCGCACCGTACGGAGTTCAACCATGGTAGAAAAAAACCGGGAATATGTTCAAGCGGCCAAAATTATCGGGGTCTCGGGCCCGCGCATCATGTTCAGCCACGTGCTGCCCAATGTGCTGGGCCCGGTGCTTGTACTGGCGACGGTGCATTTGGCCACCGCCATCATTACTGAGGCCACCCTGTCTTTCCTGGGGGTTGGGGTTCCTCCCACAGCGCCTTCCCTGGGTACCCTGATACGGGTTGGCAATGATTTCCTCTTTTCAGGCGAATGGTGGATCACCATCTTCCCCGGCCTGATGCTGGTGTTATTGGTACTGTCCGTCAACCTGCTGGGCGATTGGCTCCGCGATGCCCTCAACCCCCGTTTACATTAAAGGCAGCCCATGGACAACTTGCTCACTGTTAACCATTTGCATGTCGAGTTTCCCACCCGCCATGGGGTTCTGCACGCCCTTAGTGATGTTTCCTTTGCCATCCGCCCGGGCGAGGTCCTGGGCATGGTCGGCGAATCGGGGGCGGGCAAATCCCTGACCGGGGCAGCCATTATCGGCCTGCTCGAACCCCCGGGGCGCATGAGCCAAGGCGAAATTCACCTTCAAGGCCAGCGCATAGACCACCTGCCCGAAGCACAAATGCGCAAAATACGCGGCCGCCATATTGGGGCTATTTTTCAAGATCCGCTGACCTCACTAAACCCTTTGTTTACCGTCGGGCAGCAACTGATAGAGACCATCCAGACCCATTTGCACCTGTCTCATCAGGCGGCCCGCCAGCGGGCCATTGAACTGCTCGAGGCAACTGGCATACCTGCCGCCGCAGCACGCATCGATCACTATCCTCATCAATTTTCCGGGGGCATGCGCCAGCGCGTGGTCATTGCCCTGGCGTTGGCTGCTGAACCCCAGCTGATCGTTGCCGATGAGCCCACCACCGCGCTCGATGTTTCCATACAGGCACAGATCATTGATTTGCTAAAAACCCTGTGTCGCGAGCAAGACACCGCCATTTTATTAATTACGCATGACATGGGCGTGATTGCAGATATCGCCGATCGGGTTGCCGTGATGTACGCAGGACGTTTAATCGAGATAGGGCCTGTGGAACAAATCATCAGACACCCTCTGCATCCTTATGCCGCCGGGCTGATGCAATCCATTCCCAGCATCCACCAGCTCAGCGAGCGCCTGAACCAAATACCCGGCAGCATGCCGCGCTTAAATGCCATTCCAAGCGGTTGTGCCTTTCACCCTCGTTGCGCCCAGAAAATGCCAGTGTGCAGCCAGCAACTGCCGCGCCTGATCAGCCCCCAGCCAAAACACCAGGTCGCTTGTTGGCTTCATGATGAGGTGGCCCCATGAATACCCCCGTATTTGTACAAGCAGAACAAATTGCCCGCTGGTTTGATGTTTCCCCTGGCTGGCTAGAGCGGGTCATTTACAAAAAACCCAAACAAAGCCTACGGGCCGTTGATGGGGTCAGCTTTTCAGTCCGCAAGGGTGAAACCTTTGCCCTGGTCGGAGAATCAGGCTGTGGAAAATCAACCCTGGCACGCCTGTTGGCTGGGCTGTATCCGCTGACCAAGGGCAAGATTTACTACGATGGGGTCGATATCAGCACCATGACCCCGCGCCAAAAGCGCCAGTGGCAACAACGCATTCAAATGATCTTTCAGGATCCTTACGCTAGCCTTAATCCACGCTGGCGCGTGGGCCGAATTATTGCTGAACCCCTGGCCACCCATACCCAGCTCAGCCTGCAACAACAAACTCAAAAGGTTATTGACCTGCTTGAACAGGTAGGCTTGGGGCCAGCTGATCGCCACCGCTATCCGCACCAGTTTTCCGGAGGGCAACGCCAGCGCATTTCCATTGCCCGCGCCTTGGCCCTAAACCCCGAATTTATTATTTGCGATGAGCCCACATCAGCCCTTGATGTTTCGGTGCAGGCCCAAGTATTAAATTTGATGAAAGACCTACAGGCCGAGCATCAACTCAGCTATTTATTCATCTCGCATAATTTGGCCGTAGTCCATCATATTGCCGACCGCATCGGGGTCATGTATCTGGGCCGCATTGTGGAAATTGCCCCCCGTGACGCCCTCTTTCAAAACCCATTGCACCCGTACACCAAAATGCTGCTTGCTGCCATTCCCGATCTTCGGCAACGCAATCAGCCTCGGGTACAGGTCTCGGGCGAGGTGCCCAATCCGCTTAATCCCCCCAGCGGCTGCAGTTTTCATCCCCGCTGCCCCCTGGCTACCGAAATATGCACCCAACAGGCCCCCCAGCTCGAGCCCCGTTCGCAGCCCGAACACGCGGTTGCCTGCCACCATGTGCCTTAGCTGCTGCCCTGCCATGGTCCCGCCCTGCCACGGCCCCGCTTTAATTTGCTGACAGTCTTGAATAAGGTGTTAAGATAATTACGCTGTAAATTTATCCCTCCTTCTGGCCCATCGGTTGCTTTTTTATGTCAGCAACAACCCAAGAAAAAGAGAACAACTGGTTAGCCGTCACTATTCTGGTATTAAGTGGTGTGGTATGCGCCTTGCAGATCGGTAAACTGCCCATTGCCACCCCCTTTTTGCAAGCAGAGCTTGGCGTCAGCCGCGGTACCATTGGTAACCTTGGCGCTGTATTTGCCACCTTGGGAATTTTTGCTGGCATTCCCATCAGCACCATGGCCTTACGCCTGGGGTTGCGCTATTCCATCACCATGGGTTTAACCGCCATCGGTATCAGCTCATTATTAGCCCCCTGGTTTCCTTCCCTGGAAGCCATTTATGCCTTGCGCATCATCGAAGGCTTTGGCTTTGTTTTTGTTACCGTTTCAGCCCCTTCCCTGGTGCAGGCCTCGGTACAGCTGTCTTATCGAAATGCAGCCATGTCCTTTTGGGGGGCTTTCATGCCCATTGGCATGACGGTCATCATGATTTCAGGCCCCTTTTTCCATAATTGGCAAAGCCTCTGGGTCGTCAATGGCCTAATCGCTTTTGCGGTCATTGCCCTGGTACGCCTTTATGTTCCTCGCCCAGCTACACGCCCCCAAGCCTTAAGCTTTCAGCAAACCATGGCATTGCTCAAAAGTGTAATTACTGCCGGAACACCGCTACGCATGGCCCTGACCTTCGGCTGCTATACGCTGATGTACTTTGCCATGTTCAATTTTTTGCCGCTGCTGCTAATTGAGCGTCTGGGGTTAAGCCATCACGAAGCGGGCATTATCTCTGGCCTGGCCACCGGGGCCAATATTTTTGGTAATTTGGGCGCTGGTTATTTTTTAAGCAAAGGCTATCGACGGGTTGTCCTCATTCCCCTGACCTTTCTAATCATGATTATCATGGGTGGTAGCGCTTTCTTGTTTGAGCTGCCCGTGATAGTCGTCGCGCTGGCCTGCATTATTTTTGCTGGTATTGGCGGCATGATTCCAGCATCGGTGCTGTCTTCTGCCCCTATTATTACCCCTAGCCCAATGGCCATCCCGATAACCATCGGGTTACTCATGCAAGGCAGCAATCTGGGCCAGGGGCTAGGCCCCTTGTTAACAGGTTGGGGCACCGAACTTTTTGACTGGAGTGCGGCCGGCGTTATCCTGAGCCTGATAGGCCTACTGGGCCTTGGGCTAGTATTGTTCCGGCGCCTAAACCTTTAAGTGGCGCCAGACCAGGCACCACCCACCACCCCCTTAACTACCAACCAATTCTTGGGTATCAAAAAAACACCAAAATTTACCGTAGCCACTGTTGTGGATGTAGCGGTTGCAATGGCCACAAAAACCACAACAAAAACTATAAAGGCGACAAAGGCTGTAATACCAGTGGCGGGCAGTTATGGGCGGTTGTGGTGAACAGCCTTAAATATCGATATTACCTGCCTGTAAGGCATGTTCCTCGATAAAGGCCCGTCGAGGCTCAACCTCGTCACCCATCAAAGTGGTAAAGACCTCGTCAGCGGCTATGGCGTCCTCGATTTTCACCTGCAGTAAACGACGCACTGAAGGGTCCATGGTAGTTTCCCAAAGCTGCTCTGGGTTCATTTCCCCCAAACCTTTGTAACGCTGCTTGACCACACCGCGCTCAGACTCTTGTCGCAGCCAATGCACAGCATCACGGAAATGGGAAATGTTTTTTTCCTTGCGTCTGTCGCCCTGTCCACGGTATACCTTGGCCCCCGGGCCAATCAACCCCATCAGCGTT
>Ga0079226_10000876_pt1 | contig 22356 bp, 17 predicted proteins | sample Poulit2014_FD_76345 | JGI IMG/M metagenome (GOLD analysis project Ga0079226, IMG submission 76345) | Agricultural soil microbial communities from Georgia to study Nitrogen management - Poultry litter 2014 | ecosystem: Environmental > Terrestrial > Soil > Agricultural land | place: USA: Georgia... | reverse complement strand
TTCAACAGAATAGCATAAACTTGAATTCCGAAACCAATAATCACCAAAGCTGGTGCTAAACGAATTCTTCGCCAATTATACATATCAGGATTAAATATTTCTGGATCTTTACTTCCTCCTCCAGCCATCAGAATAAATCCTAAAGCGATTACAGCTAAACCAATAAACATGAAGGTGTAGTTTTTCTTTTCAAAAATAAACTCAGGTTTATAATTCTTTTTTCCTTCTGCATCAAAATTACTGTTCTTATTTTTAGCCATAATATTCTTTAGTTTTTGAAGAAGTTTTTACAAACTTAAAATTTTAAAAGAAATAAATCTATTAAATTAAATCTTATTAATAATAAAGTTCATCTGTTCTTAAGTTTAAGAAACGCTGTGTGGCTAAAAATGTGCTAAATAAAGTTAAGATAATTCCCAACACAAAAACTCCTGCGAAAATTAAACTCAACAACACCACATCTTGCATTAATCCTAAGTCAGGAAAACTGTTGTTGAGATAATATAAAATCATTCCCATTCCCAGCATTGCCAATACTGCACCAATCATTCCTAATTTTACGCTTTGCCAAATAAAAGGTTTTCTGATAAATCCTTTTGTTGCCCCCACCATTTGCATGGTTTTTATGGTAAATCTTTTCGCATAAACTGATAATCTAATAGAACTATTGATCAATAAAACTGCAATAAATAAAAATATTCCGCTGACTATCAACACCCAAAAACTGATTTTATTTACATTATTATTTACAATAGAAACCAAAGGTCTGTCATAATCTACTTCATCTACAAATTCTTTTTTCATCAAATCTTCTGAGATTTCTGAAATTTGCTGAGAAGAAACATATTCTGCTTTAAAATGAATATCTATTGAATTTTGCAATGGATTATATCCTAAAAACTCAACAAAATCTTCTCCAATATCTTTGCTTTGTGCTTTAGCTGCTTCCTCTTTAGAAACAAAGTTTATGCTTTTGACATATTCTGCCATTTCTAAACTTTTTTCCAATTGCTCAGCTTCCACTTCTTTAGCAGAATCTTTTAAGTAAACCGTTAAAGGAATTTGCTCTTTAAAATAATCTGCTGCTTTTTTAGTGTTTAAAACCAATAAACCTAATAATCCCAACAAAAAAAGCACCAATCCAATACTGATGATTACTGAAAAATAAGATCCTATCAGTCTTCGTTTTTGATATCTCTCAAAAGATGAACTCATAAATCATAATTATTTGTGTAAAAATAAGAAAGTAAAACGAACCTCTTGTTTTGAAACGACAAAGTTTTTGCTTTCGTACAATAATAGTATTTTTGTCAACTTAAAATTCAACCGAATATAATTATTTTATTTAGAAAATTAAATCAGTTTCGGCTAATATATTAAAAACAGTTTCACGGCAATGAGTTATAACTTCAACAAAATAGAAGCCAAATGGCAAAAATATTGGAAAGAAAACCAAACTTTTAAAACTGAAAATCCTAAGGAAAATGTTGAAAAATCTAAACCTTATTATGTTTTAGATATGTTTCCTTATCCTTCTGGTGCTGGTTTACATGTTGGTCATCCTTTAGGTTATATTGCCAGTGATATTATGGCAAGATATAAACGTCATAAAGGTTTTAATGTGCTTCATCCTATGGGGTATGATTCTTTTGGTTTACCAGCTGAACAATATGCCATTCAAACAGGGCAACATCCTGCTATTACTACAAAAACAAACATCAATAGATATAGAGAACAATTAGATAAAATTGGCTTTTCTTTTGATTGGAGCAGACAAGTAAGCACAAGTGATCCTGCTTATTATAAATGGACGCAGTGGATTTTCATGCAACTTTTTGATAGTTGGTATGATAAAACTCAAGATAAAGCTCGTTCTATAACTGAATTAATCGAAATATTTAATACTGAAGGAAATTCTAAAATCCAAGCAGAAACAACTCAAAAAGAAACTTTTCCTGCAGAAGATTGGAAAAACTTTTCAAATGAAAAACAACAGGAAATTCTGTTGAAATATCGTTTGACTTATTTAGCAGAAACTGAAGTAAATTGGTGTCCAGGATTAGGAACGGTTTTAGCAAATGATGAAATCATAAATGGAGTTTCTGAAAGAGGTGGTTTCCCTGTAGAACGCAAAAAAATGAAACAATGGAGCATGAGAATTACTGCTTATGCTGAGCGTTTATTACAAGATTTAGAAAGCTTAGATTGGACAGAAAGCTTAAAAGAAACTCAACGCAATTGGATTGGAAAATCTGAAGGAGCTTTGATAAATTTTTCTGTTTTAGAGGAAGAAAAAAACATTTCTAATCATAAAATAGAGGTTTTCACCACTCGCCCTGATACTATTTTTGGGGTTAGTTTTATGACTTTAGCACCTGAACATGATTTGGTTTCTAAAATTACCACAGCTGAACAAAAAGAAAAAGTTGAAGAATATATCAAGCAAACTTCAAAACGCAGTGAACGCGAAAGAATGGCAGATACAAAAAGTATTTCTGGAGTTTTCACAGGTGCTTTTGCTGAACATCCTTTCACTAAAAAACCAATCCCAATTTGGATTGCAGATTATGTTTTAGCAGGATATGGAACAGGAGCTGTAATGGCCGTTCCAGCAGGAGATGAAAGAGATTATAATTTCGCCAAACATTTTGATATTAATATTCCTAATATTTTTGAAGGAATAGATATTTCTGAAAAAGCTTACTCCGAAAAAAATGAAGAAGTGAAATTTATCAATTCCGATTTTTTAAATGGATTATCTCATCAAAAAGCTTTAGCTGAAATTCTTAATAAAATCGAAGAAAACAACTTAGGAAAAGCAAAAATAAATTACAGATTAAGAGATGCTGTTTTCAGCAGACAAAGATATTGGGGTGAGCCTTTTCCTGTTTATTATAAAAATGATTTTCCTTGTTTAATTCCAGAAGAAAAATTACCTCTTCAACTTCCTGAAGTAGAAAAATATTTGCCTACACAAGATGGACAACCCCCACTTGGAAGAGCTGATAAATGGTTTTGGAATGAAGAAAAACAAGAAGTAGTCAGTGTTGAAAATCGCGAAAATCTTCCTGATGGAATTTATCCACTTGAATTAAACACCATGCCAGGTTGGGCAGGAAGTTCTTGGTATTTTTTCAGATATATGGAAACAGAAAATAGAGATGCTGTTTTTGCTTCAAAAGAAGCCATGAATTATTGGAAAAATGTAGATTTATATATTGGCGGTAGCGAACATGCTGCTGGACATTTACTCTATGCTCGTTTTTGGACAAAGTTTTTATATGATCGTGAAATTGCTCCCGTAAAAGAACCTTTCCAAAAACTGATTAACCAAGGAATGATTTTAGGAGAAAGTGCTTTAGTTTATCGTTCTGATGAAAACCCTAACCTTTTCATCTCTGCTAATGCGGTTAAAGAAACAAAAGTTCATGCTTTACATGTTGATGTTTCTTTGGTAAACCTTAATAATGAATTAGATCAAGAAGCCTTTAAAAACTGGCGCCCTGAATTTAAAAATGCTGAATTCATTGCAGAAGATGAAGGGAAATTTATCGTCAGCAGAGAAGTAGAAAAAATGTCAAAATCTAAATTCAATGTGGTAAATCCTGATGATATTTGCGAAGAATACGGAGCAGATTCTCTGCGTTTATATGAAATGTTTTTAGGTCCATTAGAACAAGAAAAACCTTGGAGCACAGCTGGCTTAAGCGGAGTTCAGAGTTTCTTAAAAAAACTTTGGAGATTATACCACAAAGTAGATTTATCAACAAATACAGAAGAATTTGAAGTTTCAGAAGAAAAAGCTACTAAAGAATCTTTAAAAACACTTCATCAAACTATTGAAAAAGTAACTTCAGATATAGAAAACTTCCACCTCAACACTGTGGTTTCCAATTTGATGATTTGCGTAAATGAATTGACTAAACAAAAATGCAATTCAAGAGAAATCTTAGAACCCTTAACTGTTTTGATCGCTCCTTATGCTCCGCATATTGCAGAAGAATTATGGGAGAAATTAGGACATAAACAAAGTGTTTCTAAAGCTGATTTTTCTTTGTTTGAAGAAAAATTTGTCAAAGAATCTACTAAAACTTATCCCATTGCATTTAATGGAAAAAAACGTTTTACTTTAGATCTTTCTATAGATTTATCAAAAGAGGAAATTGAAGAAATCGTAATGAATCATGAACGCACAAAAGAACAATTAAAAGGAAGAACTCCTAAAAAAGTGATTGTAGTTCCTGGTAGAATTGTCAATATTGTTGGATAATTTAAAAATTAGAAATGGCAAAAAAAGTTGGACTTTATTTCGGAACTTTTAATCCAATTCATATTGGACATCTCATTGTGGCTAATCATTTTGCAGAGTTTACCGATCTTGATGAAGTTTGGTTTGTAGTAACGCCAAGAAGTCCGGATAAAGTAAAGAAAACTTTACTCCCTGATCATCAAAGATATGATTTGGTTTATTTGGCAACAAAGAAATATCATAAGCTTAAACCCAGTAGAATTGAATTTGATTTGCCTCAACCAAATTATACGGTAAATACTTTAGCGCATTTAGAAGAAAAACATCCTGATAAAGAGTTTGTCTTAATTATGGGTGAGGATAATTTAAATACTTTACACAGATGGAAAAACTATGAAGTTCTCTTAGAAAATCATGAGATTTTTGTTTATCCAAGAATTATTTCTAATACTAAAGTCAAAAAAGGAAAGTTAGCAGATCACCCAAAAGTAACTCGTGTTGATGCGCCTATAATTGAAATTTCTTCCAGTTTTATTAGAAAAGCCATCAAAGAAGACAAGAATGTGATTCCTCTTCTACCTACTGAAGCTTGGGAATATATTGATGATATGTTGCTGTATAAATCTTAAGTTGCTTTATGAATTAGTGCTGCCCTTACGGGCAGTGACTTCCTTATCCTTAAGCCACCACAGGCTTGCGCCTATGGTTATTTATATATCGCCCTACGGGCGAAACTTTTCTATGTAGAGTTATCTATAGTATCTAATTTTCAGGCATCTACATAATATTCATATAAATAAACATCTATCTATAATCACTACAACCTGTTCGAAGGACAACATATGATTAACCACAGGATTCATCTTGTGGAAAGCACTACCCACAACTCTTACAGCACCCCCACAAAGAAAACCCACCTATAAATCACACCAACTTGTCCGAAGGACAACATATAATTAACCACAGGATTCATCCTGTGGGGAAGCAACCCGCAACCTTCCTTCGCCCGAAGGGCGACACTATCCTTATCTATAAGCTTCTACATTTATTTAAGTTTTATCTTCTTTTTCATAACTTAGTTGGAACAAGTTTTTATTCTAATTAACCTTCTAAAATAAAACCCATGAGCTACATACAGTCCTTACACCATATTATCATCCGTACGAAGTACAACAAACAAGTTTTCCCAGAAAAGCACGCAGATGAATTATACCGTTATATCTGGGGATTTATTAAGAATAAAAAATCATTCTTATATAGAATCAATGGTATGCCTGATCACATTCATATCTTAGTGAGTTTACACTCCACCATAGCATTAGCTGATTTTGTAAAAACTCTCAAAACTTCTACTAATTCATGGCTCAAAGTCAATAATGATAAATTTCCTAAATTCCAATCTTGGGGTAAAAAGTATGCTGCTTTCAGCGTCCGATATCAAGAAAAAGATATAGTGATTAACTATATAAAAAATCAACAAAAACATCATAGACAAGAATCTTTTCAAGAAGAGTACCGACGATTAATTACAGAAAGCGGTGTTGATATTGACGAAAAGTATTTCTTAACAGATTAATTCAATGCTGCCCTTACGGGCAGTGACTTTCTTACCTTCAAGCCACCACAGGCTCAGCCTATGGTTAATTATATATCGCCCTCACGGGCGAAAATTTCTCTATGCAGAACCTTATATAAAACTAATCTTCAAGCATCTACATGTTCATATAAATAAATATCAATCTATAATCACACCTATCTGTCCGAAGGACAGCATATAATTAACCACAGGATTCATCTTGTGGAGAGCATAACTCTTATAATAACATCCACACAAAGAAAACCCATCTCTTAAAAAAAGAAATGGGTTTATTAATTATTAATCTTCTAATGATCAAATTACATCATTCCTGGCATTCCTCCACCCATTGGTGGCATTGCTGGAGCACCATCATTTTCTTCTGGAATATCAACTAAAGCACACTCTGTAGTTAAGATCATTCCAGCTACAGAAGCTGCGTTTTCTAAAGCTACACGAGTTACTTTTTTCGGATCGATAATTCCGGCTTTCATCATATCTACAAATTCTTCTGCTTTAGCATCAAATCCGTAGTTATCTTTTTGTTCTCTTACTTTGCTGATTACTACAGAACCTTCTCCTCCTGCGTTTTCAACAATAGTTCTCATCGGAGCTTCTACTGCTCTTTCAACAATATTGATTCCTGTTTTTTCATCATCTGTTTCTGCTTTAAGCTTAGCTAATACTTCTTTAGCTCTGATTAAAGCTACTCCTCCTCCTGCAACAATTCCTTCTTCTACTGCTGCTCTTGTAGAGTTCATTGCATCTTCTACTCTATCTTTCTTCTCTTTCATCTCTACTTCAGAAGCTGCTCCTACATAAAGTACTGCAACTCCACCAGATAATTTCGCTAAACGCTCTTGAAGTTTTTCTTTGTCATAATCAGAAGTAGAACTCTCAATTTGAGCTTTAATCTGATTTACACGATTTTTAATCGTTTCATCATTTCCTGCTCCGTTTACAATTGTAGTATTGTCTTTGTCAAGAGAGATTTTTTCTGCTGTTCCTAACTGCTCTAAAGTAGTATTTTCAAGAGAGAATCCTCTTTCTTCAGAAATCACTGTTCCTCCAGTTAAGATTGCAATATCTTCTAACATTGCTTTTCTTCTGTCTCCAAATCCTGGTGCTTTAACTGCAGCAATTTTTAAAGATCCTCTTAATTTATTTACTACTAATGTTGCTAAAGCTTCTCCATCTACATCTTCTGCGATGATTAATAATGGTTTTCCGTTTTGTGCAACGGGTTCAAGAACTGGCATTAAATCTTTCATAGTAGAAATTTTCTTATCTACAATCAAGATGTAAGGATTATCTAATTCTGTAACCATTTTTTCACTATCCGTTACAAAATAAGGAGATAAATATCCTCTATCAAACTGCATTCCTTCCACTACATCAACATAAGTTTCTGTTCCTTTAGCTTCTTCAACAGTGATTACTCCTTCTTTTCCTACTTTTCCAAAAGCTTGAGAAATTAAATCTCCTATCAATTCATCGTTATTAGCAGAAATAGAAGCTACTTGTTTTATTTGAGCTGAAGAACTTCCTACTTGTTTTGCTTGTTTTTCAAGGTCTTTAGTTAAAGCTTCTACTGCTTTATCTATTCCTTTTTTCAATTCCATAGGATTTGCTCCTGCTGCAACGTTTTTCAATCCTTCTTTAACGATTGCTTGTGCTAAAACTGTTGCTGTTGTGGTTCCATCTCCTGCTAAATCATTGGTTTTAGAAGCTACTTCTTTTACCATTTGAGCTCCCATATTTTCCAATTGATCTTCTAATTCAATTTCTTTAGCTACAGAAACTCCATCTTTAGTAACTGTTGGTCCGCCAAATGATTTGCTGATGATTACATTTCGCCCACGTGGACCTAATGTAACTTTTACAGCATTTGCCAAAGCATCTACTCCACGTCTGATGCCATCACGTGCTTTTGTATCAAAAATTATATCTTTTGCCATTTTTATGTTTTTAATATTAATTAATTACGTTTAATTGATTAAAGAATTCCTAAGATTTCATCTTCTCTCATGATAAGATAATCTTTTCCATCGAGCTTCAATTCCGTTCCAGAATATTTTCCATAAAGAACAGTATCTTTCACTTTAACTGTCATTTCATGGTCTTTTGTTCCTTTTCCTACTGCTACTACAGTTCCTTCCTGTGGTTTTTCTTTAGCAGTGTCAGGAATATAAATTCCAGATTCTGTTTTTGTCTCAGCGGCTTTAGGTTCAATCAAAACACGATCAGCCAAAGGTTTGAATTTCAATGCCATATTTTTATCAATTTTATGGTTATTAATTATTTTCTTTTTCCGCCTTATAATTGGCTAAAACTGTGCCATTTCATTAGAGCTGTCAAAAAGAAATAAAAAAGTGTCAACTTGTCATTTTGACCCGTTGGCACTTCTCAATATTTTATTTTCTCTTATTTTATTCTACAGAATCTTCTGGTAAAGCATCTGTGTTGAAATCAGCTGCAGGTTCTTGATCTGTAGCTTGATTACCTGCCGGAGCTGTAGGTGTTGCTCCATCCATCAATCTTGATTCTTGCATTCCTGAATTATTCATTCCTGTTACGTTGTAAAGCAATATCAACACTAATAATACAGTGTCCAATGTCCACGTACTTTTATCAAGAAAGTCGCCTGTTTTTTTGACGCCCCCCATTTGCTGTTCTCCACCTCCTCCGAAAGAAGAGGACAATCCACCTCCTTTTGGGTTTTGTACCATTATAACGACTACTAATAAAAAGCAGACTATTAGAATTAATGCTAAGATTATTACTGATGTATTCATTTGTTCTTAGTTTCTATAATATTTTCAATTTCCTGAATTCGATCTGCAAATAAACCACTTTTTTTGGGATTTTTCAAAATTAATATCTTATAAGCTTGAATTGCCTTAGAATAATTTTTCTGTTTTGCATAAATTTCCGCCAAAGTCTCTGTCATTAGAGGGCTATCAGGTTGGTAATCTTTTATTGAAATTTCTTTGTTAAATTTTTTCTTTGGGGTGATCTTTGGATCATTTTCTATGAATTTCTGGATAATTTCATGTTCTCGAAGATTTTTAGGTGCATAATCTTCTTGCTTTTCTTCTCTTTTTATAGGTTTTGCTGAAGTTAATTTTAACCATTCTAAAAAAGTTCTTTGTTTATCTTCTTCAAATTCTATAGGTTTTTTTTCTTTTTTAACTTCTGCTGGTTTTTTCTCTACTTTTTCTTCTTCAAACAACTCAGGATCAAATATTTTCTCTGCATCTTCCTGAGACATAAATGTTGTTTCTTTTACTTCTTCTTGTTTATCTTCTTCATGTCTTTTTTTGATGCGTTCAGAAATATGATGTTGTTTAAACTCTTCAGAAGTAATATATTCAAAAAGTACACTTCTATCTGTGGTGTAAGCAGCTGTTTTCTTTAAAGCTGAATTGTATAAAAAACTCTGTTCTTGATAAAAACCTTTCAACTGCAAAGCACGAGCAGCTTGAAAATAAGGAAATTCTTCCACAATACTGTTTAATTCTCTTGTTCTCACTTGATCTAAAGCGGTGTCAGTGCTAAGAATTCTATTGAAATTTTGTGGATTCATAATTTTATTTGTTTACCAATTTGTCAAAGAAGCATTAAAAATTTCTTCTGTAATATTTTCAAAAATCTCTTCTAAAGCAGTGTCTAAAATCGGTCCTGTTAATTGTTGATCTCCTGGATAATCATAATAAAATGAAAATTGTTTTTCAAAATCTTTATCAGGATCTAATTTATTTATAAATCTGACATTTATTCCTACAGTCAATCTATTTTCTGCTGCTCTACTATCACTTGTTGCAGTCATAGGAGAAATATAATACTGCACAATTTCTCCTTCATACACCAAATCTCCTCCATCATTAGTCAATCCTAAACTGGTTTGATTTTGAATTACGTCTTGCAATTCAAGTGTAAAAGTTCGATCTATTCCAGGTTCAATTAAATCTGCATTATTTTCAAATTGCCTGACTTGAAAAGTTTCTGCTGCTCCTGTGTCTGCTCCTGTAAAAGAATAAATTCCACAAGACTGAAAACTTATCATCATTAAAAATGCAAAAACAATTTTTGCAAAAAAATATATTTTTATGTTTTTTCTCATTTCTTGTTTAACTTTTACAAATCGTAGAGTTTTATTTTTCTATATAATGTTCTTTCACTAATTCCTAATTCTTCAGCAGTAGGCTTTCTTTTTCCATTATTTCTTTCCAAAGCTTTTTTTATCAATTCGATTTCTTTTTCTTGAAGAGATAATGTTTCTTCTTCCTCTACTTCTTCTGCGTAATCATAAATATCTTTTTCAGCTTCTGATTTTCTAACTGTTTTTTGACTTTCATGATCTTCTGGAATTTGTAAAATCTCTAATCGATTTTGATAATCTTCTTCTTTATTTCTGCTTTCACTTCCATAAATCTTCTGAATCAATCCTTCATTTTCTGAACGAACTTCATCTGTATTACTATTTTGCAATAATTCTAATGTAAGTTTTTTAAGATCATTGATATCATTTTTCATATCAAACAAAACTTTATATAGAATTTCTCTTTCATTACTGAAGCTTTCTCTTTCTTTTTCCGCTGGAATTACCGCAGGTAAATTTGAAGTACTACTTGGCAAATAACTCTGTAAAGTTTTTGCATCTATTTGTCGTTTTTTTTCTAAAACAGAAATTTGTTCTGTTATATTTCTCAGCTGACGGATATTTCCTTCCCAGCGATTTCTCAACAAAAGCTCTTGTGCTTCTTCATCTAAACGAATGGTGGGCATTTTATATTTCAAGCCAAAATCTGAAGCAAATTTTCTAAACAACAAATGAATATCTCCACTTCTTTCTCTTAATGGAGGTAAGTGAATTTCTACTGTACTTAATCTATAATATAAGTCTTCGCGAAATTTATTTTTTTTTATGGCTTTTGCCATTTCTACATTTGTTGCCGCTACAATTCTTACATTTGTTTTTTGAACTTCTGAAGATCCTACTTTTATAAATTCTCCATTTTCTAAAACTCTTAATAATCTTACTTGAGTAGTTAAAGGTAATTCTCCAACTTCATCTAAGAAAATAGTTCCTCCATCTGCTTCTTCAAAATATCCTTTTCTTGTTTTTGTAGCTCCTGTAAAAGCTCCTTTTTCATGACCAAACAATTCACTATCAATTGTTCCTTCAGGAATTGCTCCACAGTTTACAGCTATATATTTATTGTGTTTTCTATGAGAATTGGCGTGAATTATTTTAGGAATACTTTCTTTTCCCACTCCACTTTCTCCTGTTACCAAAACGGAAATATCTGTAGGCGCAACTTGTAAAGACTTTTCTATTGCCCTGTTTAATCCTGGATCATTCCCAATAATTTCAAATCTTTGTTTTATAGATTGTACTGATTCCATGTTTGTTTTTTCAACAAATTATTTTAATTATTTTTAGAATATCCTACTGCTTTTCCTATTAGTGTTGCAGTAGTACAATCTAAGATTTCTACATTTACGAAATCTCCTACTTTATAATTTTCTTTTGTAAATACCACCATTGCATTTTGTGTATTTCTTCCAGACCATTCTTGATCAGATTTTTTAGATTCTTTTTCTATTAAAACTTCTACAGTTTTTCCAACATATTTTTCTGTGTTGTATTTTGAATATTTCTGTTGAAGTTCTATTACTTCTGATAATCTGCGTTTTTTCACTTCTTCAGGAACATCATCTTTCATTTTTCTGGCAGCTTGTGTTCCTGGTCTTTCAGAATAAGCAAACATATATCCAAAATCATACTTCACTCTTTTCATCAAGTCTAAAGTTTGCTCATGATCTTCTTCTGTTTCTCCAGAAAAACCTGTCATCATATCAAAAGAAATTGCACAATCAGGAATTCTTTTTCTAATATTATCAATCAGCTCAAAATATTCTTCTCTGGTGTGCTGACGATTCATAGCTTTTAAAATCTTATTACTTCCACTTTGAACAGGCAAGTGAATGTATTTGCAAATATTTTCATATTTTGCCATAGTATCCACCACATCCATAGTCATATCTTGCGGATTTGAAGTAGAAAAACGTATTCTCATTTTTGGTTGAGCTAAAGCTACCATTTCTAATAAATCAGCAAAATTTACAGCATTTGCTTTCTGTTCTTCTGTAGCTTTTTTAAAGTCTTTTTTCAATCCTCCACCATACCATAAATAACTATCCACATTTTGCCCTAATAAAGTGATTTCTTTATATCCTTTTGCAGCTAAATCATTTACTTCTCTCACAATACTTTCTGGCGCCCTACTGCGTTCTCTTCCTCTGGTGAAAGGAACCACACAAAAAGTACACATATTATCACATCCTCTGGTGATGGAAACAAAAGCTGTTACTCCATTACTTTGTAAACGAACAGGAGAAATATCTCCATAAGTTTCATCTTTTGATAAAATTACATTTATAGCATCTCTTCCATCATCGATTTCTCTCACAAGATTTGGCAAATCTTTATAAGCATCTGGCCCTGCAACTAAATCTACAATATGTTCTTCTTCCAATAATTTAGTTTTTAAGCGTTCAGCCATACAACCTAAAACCCCAACTTTCATACTCGGGTTTTGCTCTCTTTTTACAGCATTATATTTTTCTAAACGCTTTCTAACCGTATCTTCTGCTTTTTCACGAATTGCACAAGTATTTACAAAAACTAAATCTGCTTCTTCTAATTTATCAGTCAAGCCAAAACCTTCTTTTGCCATAATAGAAGCCACGATTTCGCTATCATTAAAATTCATAGCACAACCATAACTTTCTATATAAAATTTTCTATCAAATTCTACAGCTGATTCTGCTGCTTTAGGTTTTTCTTTTGCCAATACTTCTCCTTGTCTTCGCTCATCATGTATTTTAAATATACTTTTCATACTTCCTCAATTATTCATTTCAAAATAGTATGCAAAGATATTAAATTCAACCTTATGACAAACTGTCAGTTAGAAATTTTTATGAATTATTTTTTAAGTTAAAAAAACAAGCATCTTTAAACTTGCTATAAAAAACATTTTACAATTTAAAAAAACCTGAAAAAGCACATTATCACTAACTTTAAAAGATTTTCAAGCCTTGTGTTTTTCTCTCTTATCATATATATTGAAAAATAAGTAAAAAAAAACTCTTACTTTTGCATGCAAAATTTAAAGATATATGGCAGAGAATTTAGTGATTGTGGAGTCGCCTGCGAAAGCTAAAACGATTGAAAAGTTCTTAGGAAAGGATTATACAGTCAAGTCAAGTTTTGGGCATATTGCTGATTTACCGACAAAAGAACTGGGTGTAGATGTTGAAAAAAATTTCAAACCTAAATACCAAGTTAGCAAAGACAAGAAAAAAGTTGTTAGCGAATTGAGATCTTTAGCAAAAAAGTCAAAAACCGTTTGGCTGGCAAGTGATGAAGACCGTGAAGGAGAAGCTATAGCTTGGCATTTAGCAGAAGAATTAAAACTAAAAGACCAAGACGTTAAGAGAATTGTTTTTCATGAAATCACGAAATCAGCAATTCAAAAAGCAATAAAAAACCCACGAGATATAGATCAAAATTTAGTAGATGCTCAACAAGCGCGAAGAATTTTAGATCGATTAGTAGGTTATGAACTTTCTCCTATATTATGGAGAAAAGTAAAAGGTGGACTTTCAGCAGGGAGGGTGCAATCTGTTGCAGTGCGTTTAATTGTAGAACGTGAACGTGAAATTTTAGATTTCAAACCCAAAGCTTCTTTTAGAGTTGATGCTGAATTCATCACTAAGGAAGGAAAAACTTTTAAAGCTAAACTTCCTAAAAACATAAAAACCAAAGAAGAAGCTGAAACATTCTTAAATCAAAATATTGAAGCTGTTTTCAAAGTAGCAGAACTCACCAAAAAACCTGCTAAAAAAACACCAGCTCCCCCTTTTACCACTTCAACTTTACAACAAGAAGCTGCAAGAAAATTATATTTTCCAGTAGGAAAAACCATGATGTTGGCTCAGCGTTTATATGAAGCTGGACACATTACCTATATGAGAACAGACAGCGTCAATCTTTCTGAAGAAGCAAAAAGAGGAGCAGCAAAAGAAATTAAAACTGCTTATGGCGAAAAATACGCCAAAACAAGAAATTATACTTCTAAATCTAAAGGTGCACAAGAAGCTCACGAAGCGATTCGACCAACAGATTTTTCAAAACATACTATAAGCGGAGATTATGATCAGCAAAGATTATATGAACTGATTTGGAAAAGAGGAATTGCTTCACAAATGAGTGATGCAAAACTGGAAAGAACCAACGTGAGAATCAGTGCTGACAAACACGATAAGCTTTTTAGCGCAAAGGGAGAAATCATCACTTTTGATGGATTCTTAAAAGTATATTTAGAAGGAAGTGATGATGAAAACTTAGAAGAACAAAGCGGTTTACTTCCGATGATGAAAACTGGAGATACTCTTGAAAATAAATTCATCACTGCTACAGAGCGTTTCACCAGAGCACCTGCTCGATTTACAGAAGCTTCTTTAGTTAAACAATTAGAAGCTTTAGGAATTGGTCGTCCTTCAACTTATGCTCCTACTATTTCTACTATTCAGAATAGAAAATATATAGAAAAAGGAAGCATTGAAGGAAAAGAACGCAAATATGCTTTCTTAGAATTAAAAGAAAACAAACTCAGCAAAAAAACCAAAACAGAAAAGTTTGGCAGCGACAAAGGAAAACTGATTCCTACAGACACCGGAATGGTAGTAACTGATTTTTTAGTCAAACATTTTGATACTATTTTAGATTATAATTTCACTGCTAAAGTAGAAGAAGATTTTGACCAGATTGCAGCAGGAAAAGAAAACTGGACAAAGATGATGTCTGATTTTTATGATAAGTTTCATCCTGTTGTAAAAGATGTAGAAAAAAATGCCAAACGAGAAGTTGGAGAACGAATATTAGGAAAAGATCCTAAAACAGGAAAACCTGTAAGTGCTCGTTTAGGAAGATTTGGCCCTATGGTGCAATTGGGTTCTGTAGAAGATGAAGAAAAACCTAAATTTGCCAGTATTCCTAAAGACAGAAGCATTCGCACCATCACTTTTGAAGAAGCGATGGATTTATTTAAACTTCCTAAAGAATTAGGAGAATATAAAGGCGAAAAAGTTGTCACCAACAACGGTCGTTATGGACCTTATGTTAGATATGGAAATAAATTTGTTTCTTTAGCTAAAAACGAAGAACCTTTAGATGTAGATTTTGACAGAGCAATGGAGCTCATCAAAGCCAAAGAAAAAGCTGATGCTCCTATATATGAATACGAAGGAAAACCTGTTCAAAAAGGAGTAGGTAGATTTGGCCCTTACATCAAGTGGAATGATATGTTCATCAATGTGAACAAAAAATACAATTTCGATAATCTTTCTGAAAAAGATATTATTGAATTGATAGAAGATAAAAAGCGAAAAGAACGCGAAAAAATCATCCACAATTGGGAAGAGGAAGGAATTCGTGTAGAAAAAACACGTTGGAAGCGCAGTAAAATCACTCAAGGAAAAATCAAAATTGAACTTCCAAAAGAAGTAGATGCAAAAGCTTTAACTTTAGAAGAAGTTAAAAAAATGATAGAAGATCATAAACCTGCATCAAAAAGAAAAAAGACTAAGAAAAAAACAACCAAGAAAAAATCGGGTAAAAAGAAGAAATAAAGTTATATGAATTATGATTTTTTAAGCCCTGTCGAGGAAGAAGTTCTGAGCTATATAAACACAGCTCATCCTTCTTGTCTTGGCAAAAACATTCTTGTTCATTCTGCGGAATCATTTCCTGATCTTAGCGATGTAAAAATCGTTATTTTAGGAGTACTCGAAAACAGAAGAGAACAAAACAGAATAAGAGAATCTTTTAATTTTAATGAAATTCGGAAATCTTTTTATCATCTTTTTCCTGGTAATTGGGAAACAAAAATTGCCGATTTAGGAGATATCACTCCAGGAGATACTATAGAGGACACCGAATATGCGCTTCATGAAACTATAAAAGACCTACTTTCACAAGAAATTATTCCTATAATTCTTGGGGGTAGTCAAGACATGACTTATGCACAATATCGCGCTTATGATTATCGTAAAAGCATGGTCAATATTGTTAATATAGATGCAAAATTTGATATTGGAAACACAGAAGCAGACATAAATGACCATTCTTATGTTGGAAAAATGATTGTAAATCCACCTTATAATTTATTTAATTATGTTAATTTAGGTTATCAAACTTATTTGAATCCGCCTGAAGAAATTAACTTAATAGATAAATTATTTTTTGAAGCTTATCGATTGGGGAGCATTACTGGAGATATCAGCTTAGCTGAACCTGTTTTGCGTGATGCAGATATTGTCAGTATGGATATAAATGCGATTTCCAGCACAGTTAGCAGTAATCTAAAAGATCAACCCAATGGATTTGACGGACGAGAAATATGCGCTTTAGCACGTTATGCTGGGATAAGTGATAGAGTAAGTTCTTTTGGTTTTTATAATTTGCAAAACATTAACTACGAAAGAGGAAACACCTCATTATTACCTGCAGAAATCATCTGGTATTTTATAGAAGGAATTAATTTTAGGAAAAATGAAAAAAATATTTCATCTTCAAACAACTTCTTAAAATACAGCGTTCCGCTTGATAATGAAGTCTTAACCTTTTACAAAAGTATAATATCAGAACGTTGGTGGGTAGAAATCCCTACTTATGTTAACAATAAACTAAAGAAGCCTACGTTCTTACCTTGTAGTCATCAGGATTACTTGGAGGCTTGCAACCAAGAAATACCAGACAGATGGTATAAAGCAAGACGAAAAAATGAAATATAGAAAAAAACAAAACTTAATTTTTTAATAATTATTTATTGGTTATTTGGAAATAATTAAATAGGTTTACGCCTTCCAAATAAAATCGACATAGTTCAACAGTTAAAATTATGAAGAAAATTGTAACCATTATCGCCGCAATCGCCTTGTTAGCCAGCTGTGGAAAAGGAGATCAAGGGCAATTGGTCGGAGCAAAAGGTAAAAAATGGCATCCTGTTAAACCAAAAGGGATGGTATTAATTCCTGGCGGATCATTTGTCATGGGTAAATCTGACTTTGATATTGCCGGCTTAAACAATGCTCCCACTTTAACGGCAACTGTCCGTTCATTCTATATGGACGAGGCTGAAATCACCAACTCTCAATATCGACAATTCATACATTGGGTTCGTGATTCTGTTACTCGTCAAAAATTAGCAGAAGAAGCAGAATTTTCTGGTGGTGGAGATGGTGACGGAGGAGGATCTATCCAAGATTTTGCCTTTAAGAACTCGGGAGACGATGAGGAAAATCAATCTGCATATCAGCAATATTCTATGCATTATGATCCCATTCACCAAGCTTTAAATTGGGATCCAAAGATAATTTGGAATAAAAACAAATATCCAGACGAAGGCTATGTTAGAGTAATGGACGAAATGTTTTTGCCTGTTGATGAATCTCCTACAGGAGATCGTATGTTAGATGTAACACAACTGGTTTATAAATACACAACTATGGATGTTGAAAGTGCCGCAAGAGGAGGAGGAAAAAGAAGTGATTTCGTACAAGAACATTCAGTAGAAGTTTATCCTGACACCACCGTTTGGGTAAAAGACTTTAACTATTCTTATAACGAACCAATGCACAACAACTATTTCTGGCATGCTGCTTATGATGATTATCCAGTAGTTGGTGTAAATTGGCATCAAGCAAAAGCTTTTGCTGATTGGCGTACACTTTATCACAACGCTTATAGAAAAAAGAAAAAATTAGCAGCTGTACCAAGTTACAGACTACCTTCTGAATCCGAATGGGAATATGCTGCACGTGGAGGTCTTGATGGAGCTACTTATCCGTGGGGAGGTCCTTACACAAAAAATGACAGAGGTTGTTTCTTAGCAAACTTCAAACCGATGAGAGGAGATTATGCTGCAGATCAATCTTTATATACAGTTGAAGCTAAATCTTATGAACCAAACGGCTATGGATTATATAATATGGCAGGAAACGTTTCTGAGTGGGTAGATTCCTCTTATGATGCGGATGCATATAATTTCTACTCTTCAATGAACCCAAATGCTAATCAAGCATATATAAGCAAAAAAGTAGTTCGAGGAGGTTCTTGGAAAGATGTTGCTTATTATTTACAAGTAAGCTCTCGAGATTATGAATATGCTGATTCATCAAGAAGTTATATCGGATTTAGAACAGTTGAAGATTATGTAGGAACTTCAAGCACTGTAAATAGACCTGCACAATAATAAAACATAAACAAGTAAATAATTTAATTCAAACCTTTATTAATTAACTAAATTTTAATCAACAAACAAAACCTAAAGTTATGGCAAAAAAACAATCAAGAGCATTTGACAAATTCATCAACATGTGTTACGGATTAGGAGCATCTGTTGTAATTATTGGAGCTTTATTTAAGATTCAACATTATAGCATAGGTCCTATCACAGGAGGTGTAATGCTTACGCTTGGACTATTAGTAGAAGCGTTTATTTTCGCGATTTCTGCTTTTGAACCGTTACAACCCAAATATGATTGGGCTGCAGTTTACCCTGAATTGACTGGTGCTGGAGGCGGTGGAAGAAAAACTGCAGGAGTTACTCAAAACACTCCAGATGAAATTGAAGCTTCTTTATCTAAAAAATTAGATAAAATGCTAAAAGAAGCTAAAATTGATAGTCAATTAATGGACAGCTTAGGCAACAGTATTAAAAACTTTGAAGGAGCTGCCAAAACAATTGCTCCAACTGCAGAAACTATGGCTTCACAGAAAAAATATAGTGAAGAAATGAGTCGTGCTGCATTAAACATGGAAAACCTAAATAATCTTTATAAAGTTCAGCTTGAGTCTTATAACAAACAAAGCTCTGCAAATGAAGCTATGGCTCAAAATGCACAACAATTACAAAAACAAATGGAGTCATTAACGCAAAACATTACCAGCTTAAACGGAGTTTATGGTGGAATGTTAACAGCTATGCGTCCTAACAAGTAATTGTTAAAAACGAATAATTAAAGAACTTTATAAATTTTAAAATAAACGTAGGAATATGGCATCCATACAAGAATTAGACGGTAGGCAACGGATGATTAACATGATGTATATCATCTTTATCGCTATGCAAGCGTTAAACATGTCCAAAGAAGTTTTAACAGCTTTTGGAGATGTTAACTTTAGCCTTACCACTAATATTGAACAAAACACAAAACAAAATGAGCTTTTAATGGCTGGATTAGCCGCAAAAGCTGAAGAACAACCAGAAAAATATAAACCACTTCAAGAGAAAGCAGTGGTTATTGATAAACTTGGTAGTGACTTGGTATCTTTCATTGACGGAGTAAAATCTGATTTGATGACTGATGTTCCAAGAGATGAAGACGGTGATCCATTATATGAATCAATGGACTCTAACGATGAAATCAACCAGAAATTCTTTGCTAACGATCAACTTACTGATGATGCAAAAGAATTACAAGAAAGAATAGAAGATTTCCGTGAAAGAGCTGCAGATCTTGCAGAAGAAAGCGGGAATAGTAAATTAGCCGAAGATATCAGAGCTAAATTTGATACCAGCCCGACAAAAACTAAAGATGCGGGAACTTTAGATTATATGAATTATAACTTTGAAGGATTCCCATTAATCGCTGGTATTACTAAACTTACTAATATCCAAGCTAATGCTAAACAAGTACAATCTGACTTATTATCAAGCATGGTAAGTGGACAAATGGAAAGTGATGTTTCTATGACCAACTATACTGCAATAGTTGTTCCTGATAAAACTGCTTTCTTCTCTGGTGAAGATTTTACTGGTAAAGTTGTACTTGGTCGTTTTGATAGTACTTTAAATTTCCATGATGTAACTATTAATGGAAACAAAGTTGATGATATTGAATCTGGACAAGTAAACCTTAAATTTCCTGCAGGAAATGTTGGAGATCAAAAAATTGAAGGAGAACTTCATTTTAAAGAAGGAGATTCTATTGTTCCAATTCCAGTAAAAAGTAGCTACACAGTAATCCCTAAACCAAATGCAGCGGTTATTTCTGCTGATAAGATGAACGTGGTTTACAGAGGAGTTCAAAACCCGATGACAATTTCTATTCCAGGAGTAAGCGACGCACAAGCTTCAGCTCCAGGATTAACTAAGAAAAGTGGATCGAGCTACGTAATGACTCCAGGTTCTGGTCGTGAAGTGAAAATCAATGTAACAGGAAAATTAGCTAACGGAGAATCTGTTTCTGATAGCCAAACTTTCCGTGTGAAAGATATTCCTTCACCAGTAGGAACTGTTCGTGGACAAGAAGGAACAGGAGGAGCAATTAAAATGCAGAAAAATGGTCTTAAAATTTCAACAGTTGGAGCAGTTATTCCTGATTTCGACTTTGATCTTAACTTAAATATCTCAGGATTCAAATTACAAGTACCAGGAAAACCTGTTGTTGTGGTGCAAGGACAAAAGTTAAATGCACAAGCTCAACAAGCTGTTGATGCAGCAAAACGTGGTTCAACTGTTATGATTTTTGATATCCAAGCAAGTATAGCTGGAAATTCAAGCTATAAACTGAAACAAGTTTCTCCTATTTTAGTGGAGTTAACAAACTAAAAAAGAACACTTAAAAATAATTTCTCATGAAATTGAAAAGTTTTTTAGCAGTAGCATTTATATTAGTCTTTGGCTATAGTTTTAGCCAAAGCAACCTCCTGAATGCAACATCTGCAGATGAATTATATGAAAAATCTGAAGGTGAATTAAACGCTGAAGAGGAAGATAAACCTTTAGCTTATGGTTATATCAATAACAGAGATATTCTTTGGGCAAAAACTGTCTGGGAGTATATTGATTTAAACCAAAGAGTGAATTTCCCACTACTCTACCCTATTGATACAGGACAAATCGGGCAAGACAGAAAATCATTGTACAATGTTTTAGTAGATAACGTAAAAAACGGAAATATTAAAAACATTTATGCAGATTCTTATTTCTCTCGCAAAAGAAGCTTTGAAGAATTAGAAGCAACTCTTCATCGTAGAGATACTCTTGATATCGGTTATGAACAAATAAACGCAGGAGAAGAATTAAGTGATGAATATGTTGACCGAATAGACGTAGATGGAAATGACGTACAAGGGTTTAGAATCAAAGGTTATTGGTATTTTGATAAACGCCAAGGAGATTTGCGTTACAGAATCTTAGGAATTGCTCCTATGGTTTATGATGCTACCGCAAAATCTATGGGAACTGAAGATGCTGAACCTGTTGAGTTATTCTGGATTTTCTATCCTGAAGCTCGTGAGGTTTTATATAAAGCTCAAGTTTATAATGCTGATAATGCTGCACAACCTTTCAATTTTGATCAAATCTTAAACGCTCGAAGATTCACAGCCTATATCTATAAAGAAGATAACGACTATGGAGATCGAGAAGTTAATGATTACATCACTGAAAATTCTTTAAAAAGACTACTTGAAGCTGAACGCATCAAGGATGAAATCAGAGAATTTGAATCTAATATGTGGAATTATTAAACTTATATAATTAAGATAAATTAACACAGCGTCCTTATGCATTTTAAGGACGCTGTTTTTTTTAAAGCACTTATGAAAGATTATATTATTGTAGGTTTTGGATTAGCAGGAATTCATATTGCCCAACAATTAGAAAAAAGAAATAAAAGCTTTGTCGTTTTTGATGAAAACAAAGAAAATGCTTCCTTAGTAGCTGGTGGAGTTTGCAATCCATTAATCTTAAAAAGATTTACAAAAGCTTGGAATATTGAAGAATTTCTTCCGCATTCAAAAAAGACTTACCACCAATTTGAAAAAGATTTAAATATTGAAATTCATCAACCCATTTCAATTTATAGAAAAATCTATTCCATCGAAGAACAAAACAATTGGTTTGTAGCCCATGATAAACCAGGTTTAAGCAAATTTATGGATGATAAAATTCATAATTTACCCAATATAAAATCTGAATTTGGATTTGGAAAAGTTCTTCAAGCAAGCATAGTAAACATTGAAAAACTAAGCAACACTTATAAAGAAAAGCTGATTAATAAAAACTGTTTTATTCAGCAAAAAATTGACTTTTCAAAACTTTCTATTCAAGAAAATTATATTTCCTATAATAATATTAAAGCCAAGAAAATCATCTTTTGCGAAGGACATCAATTATTAAAAAATCCATTTTTCGATAATCTTCCTTTAGTAGGAAACAAAGGAGAATATTTAGTTTTTAAAGCCCCTGAATTAAAACTCAACGCTATTTTAAAATCTTCTTATACTTTAATTCCGTTGGGAAATGATTACTATAAATTCGGGGCAACTTATTCAAGAGATTATAAAAATGAAAAATCAGAAAAACCTACACAAACTCATCTGATTGATAAATTAGAAGAATTAATTGATTTTCCTTACACGCTTAAAGGTTTTGATGTAGGCATCAGA
>Ga0079226_10000875_pt1 | contig 22357 bp, 20 predicted proteins | sample Poulit2014_FD_76345 | JGI IMG/M metagenome (GOLD analysis project Ga0079226, IMG submission 76345) | Agricultural soil microbial communities from Georgia to study Nitrogen management - Poultry litter 2014 | ecosystem: Environmental > Terrestrial > Soil > Agricultural land | place: USA: Georgia... | reverse complement strand
GAAGGATCATCTGCCTACAGGAACTTATTATTACGTCTTAAAATACCGCAATTTGATGACTTCCAAAACTGAACAAAAAATTGGATACGTATATATACAAGGATAATTACAAACCGTTAAAGAATTAAAAATTGAAAAACTTAAAACAACCTACCTTTTCTTTGTTATTCCTTCTTTTAGGAATCTTCTTCTATACAGATTTTTATGCCCAACAAGAATCTCAATACACCCAGTATATATACAATACAATGAGCATAAACCCTGCTTATACAGGCGGAAGAGGAAGATTGAGCATGATGGCATTATATCGCAATCAATGGGTGGGATTAGACGGTGCGCCACAAACTTTAAATATTTCAGGACATTCTCCATTAGGAAGTGAAGCCAGAGTAGGAGTAGGCGCTGAATTCAGCAATGATAAAATCGGACCTGCCACCACCAATATAGTAGCCGGAAATTTCTCTTATGTCATTCCTTTTGGAGATAAATTTCATTGGTCTTTCGGCGTAAAAGCAGGAGTTACAAATTTGAATTTAGATCCTAATAAATTAAATATTTATGATCAAAATAATTTAGATTTAAAATTAAACGATCAGATGATGCCTATGTTAGGAATAGGAACTTATCTATATGGAAGAAACTGGTATTTAGGAATTTCCACTCCTAATTTATTGGAAACAAAACACTATGATGATGTGAAAATTTCTACAGCAAAAGAAAAAATGCATTATTATTTAATCGCTGGATATTTCATTGAATTTAGCGAAGAATTTGCTTTAAAACCTTCCGCATTATTAAAAGCTGTTCAAGGTGCTCCTTTAGCACTTGATGTTTCTTTGAATAGTATTTTCTACAATCGCTTTAGCCTGGGTGCAGCATACAGAACCAGTTCTGCTGTTAGTGCAATGGCAGGTTTTCAAATTAATGATTATTTGATGATAGGCTATGCTTATGATTACAGCATTTCTGAATTAGCCAAATACAATGACGGATCTCATGAAATATTTTTAAGATTTGAAATAGGCGAATTAAAATCAACTTTTTATCCAAGAGGATCTGGACCTGCTTTTTAAAATTAATTCTTTAGAGTATTTAATTCCTTAATTCTAAAGTTGAAAGAAATTATTGTAAATTTGCAATAATTCTGATAAAAACTATGATAGAAAGACTTCAATTAATAAAACAACGTTTCGATGAGGTAAATGATCTCATCATTCAACCTGATATTATTTCAGATCAAAAGCGTTATGTAAAACTCACCAAAGAATACAAAGAGTTAAAAGATTTGATGGCAGAACGCAAAAAATATCTGGAATTAGTAGAAAACATTGAAGAAGCAAAAGAAATCATAGCAAATGACAGCGATAAAGAAATGCTGGAAATGGCAAAAATGCAATTGGATGAAGCTGAAAGCGAATTACCTGAATTAGAGGAAAAAATTCGTATGATGTTGATTCCTAAAGATCCAGAAGATGAGAAAAATGCTGTGGTAGAAGTTCGTGCTGGAACAGGAGGAGATGAAGCCAGTATTTTTGCAGGAGATATTTTTAAAATGCTCAGCCGTTATTGTGAAAAAAATGGTTGGAAAGTAGGAGTAGTTGACTTTAACGAAGGAACCAACGGCGGATTTAAAGAAATTCAATTTGAAGTAACTGGACAAGATGTTTATGGAACTTTAAAATATGAAGCTGGCGTACACCGTGTGCAAAGAGTTCCACAAACAGAAACACAAGGCAGAGTGCACACCAGTGCAGCTTCTGTAATGGTTTTTCCAGAAGCAGAAGAATTTGATGTAGATTTAGATCCAAATGATGTAAGAGTAGATTATTTCTGTTCTTCAGGACCAGGTGGGCAATCTGTAAATACTACTTATTCTGCTGTTCGATTAACTCACGAACCCACAGGGTTAGTTGCCCAATGTCAAGATGAAAAATCTCAACATAAAAACAAGGAAAAAGCTTTTCGTGTTTTACGTTCCAGATTATATGATTTAGAATTGGCAAAAAGACAAGCTGAAGATGCTGCCAAAAGAGGAACAATGGTGAGAACAGGAGACAGGAGTGAAAAAATCAGAACTTATAATTATCCACAAGGAAGGGTTACAGATCACAGAATCAATAAAAGCGTATATGATTTACCAGATGTGATGGATGGAAATATCCAAGATTTTATTGATGAATTAAAATTTGTAGATAACACCAATAAGCTGAAAGAAGCTGATTTATAAAATTAAAAAATCTTCTCTGATTTTTTATCAAAGAAGATTTTTTTGAAATTTATTCCACAGAAAACTCTACTTTTCCAAAGTTTTCTAATTCGCTTTCAATTTTATCATTGTTTTTTAAATAAACAGCCGCAGTTGCAGCACCAGCTAAAATAACTTGTCCTTTTTTTACGGTTAATCCTGCTTCAGAAGCCAATCTACTCAACTCTACAACAGATTGTAAAGGATTATCTAAAATAGCAGCAGAATTTCCTTTTTCAACAATTTTATCATTGATTTTTAAAGAAATTTCTAAATCTGCAATGTTTTTTATATCTAAATCTTGCCATTTTCCAATTACATATCCTGTGGAAGAACAGTTATCCGCCACCACATCTTCTAAAGAAAATTTAAAGTTTTTATATCTTGAATCAATCACTTCAATTGCAACGGCCATTTTATCGATATAAGTTGAAATTTCTGATAATTCAATAGGTTTTGAAATGTCTTCTTTTACTTGAAAAGCAATTTCAGGTTCAGCTCGAGGATGAATCCAACGATCTAAATTTACTTTTTCAGCAGAATTTATAATCATTTTATCCGTTAAAATTCCCCAAATCAAATCGTGAACTCCCATTTGCTCCATCTTGGCATAACTGGTAAAACCTAATTTATATCCTGTTATTTTTTCTCCTCTTTCTTCACGTTTTTTAATAGAAAGTCTTTGGATTTGATAAGCTTCTTCTAAAGAAAATTTATTTTTAATAGAAATTTGTTCAACTGCTTTTGCTTGTTGCGCAGCAGCATCTAAAAAAGTAGCTATTTCTTGATTTGTCATAGTTAATTTTTAAAAATTTATCTGTAAAAAGAATTTGAAAAACTCTTTTTAAATCAATCTTTTGTTTTTCTTGTTTAAAATTTCTTGTGTGGCTTTATTAACCAATGCTAATTTTTCTTTTAAGCTGCTGTTTTCTGGAATTTTTCCTGTAGCCAATAATTCTAACATCGCTTGATCTTGCGCTCTTCCAATTCTTAAAGCTTCTGCATAACCGATTTCATCTTTAAAAGTAACCAATCTATATTTTCCAGAATATTCCTTAGGAAATTCTTCTTCTAAAGCAGTTTCTAAATTTCTTTTCTGTTGAAATAGGGGAGCAGCAGTATCAGATTTCATCTCTTGGAAATTATCTAAAGATAAATCTCCAATAGCATCAGCATCTGCTTTTCTTTCTTTTTGATAAGTTTCAAAAATTTCTTCCCAAGAATTTAAGTTTTTATCTAAAATCTGATCAAACACAAAAACATCTTCAAAAGAAGCATTCATTCCTTGTCCATAAAAAGGAACCACAGCGTGAGCAGCATCGCCCATCAATAAAGTTTTGCCTTTATAATGCCAAGGTGAACATCTGATTGTTCCCAAAGCACTGGTAGGATTTTTAAAGAAAATTTCTTCTAAATCTGGCATGTGTTCTAAAGCATTGGCATAATTTTCTTCAAAATAAGCTTTTACAGCAGCTGGGGTTTTTAATTTTTCAAAATTATCTTTTCCTTTTTTATAAGATAAAAATAAAGTAACTGTAAAACTTCCATCTAAATTTGGCAAAGCAATCAACATATTTTCCCCTCTTGGCCAAATATGTAAAGCATTTTTTTCCAATTGAAATTTTCCATTTTTTCCAGCAGGAATATAAAGTTCTTTATATCCGTGGTCTAAAAACTGTTGAGAAAAACTAAACAAGAAATTTTTATGTAAAAACATGCTTTTTCTCAACACAGAACCTGCGCCATCTGTTCCGATGACAATATCTCCAGATTTTTTGATTTTTTCACCGTTTTCTTGGTTGATAAAAACCGCTTCTGCCTGTTCTAAATCAACTTCAATACACTCCATTCCAAAACGGATTTTTACATTTTCCATTTTTTCTGCTTCGTCTAATAACAAAGCATTCAAAGCAGTTCTTGGCACCGCACTGATGAATTCTTCTTCTAATCCACTGTAAGGATAAAGCGTTGATTTTCCGTCTTTATCATGAATCATTCTTCCATGCATCGGAATTAATAATTTTTCAACTTCGTCTTGAATTCCAGTTAATTTCATTGCTTTTTTTCCACGATTTGACAAAGCCAAGTTGATGGACCGTCCAGAATGAATTTTACTTTTTCTTAAATCTGTTCTCTTTTCTATTACTTCCACATGATATCCTCTTTGCGCTAATCTTAAAGCCAAAAAAGATCCGCAAAGTCCAGCACCTACAATAAGAATATTATTTTTATTTTTCATTTTTATAGTTTTAATCTAAAAGGGATTTTATTTTTTCTACCAATAAGAAAACATCTTCAAAACTATTGTATAAAGGAATTGGTGCCAAACGGATTACGTTGGGTTCACGCCAATCTGCAATTACTCCAGCAGCAGTTAAGTCTTTGAAAAAATCTTTTCCAGCAGATTTTAATTCTACAGAAAGCTGACAACCTCTTTCTGTTGGATTTTTAGGAGTGATGATTTTTATAGCATCACCTTTAATATCTTCTAATAAAAATTCTAAAAATCCTGTTAGTTTTTTTGATTTTTCTCGAATATTTTCAAAACCAGCTTCTTTAAAAACCGCTAAAGAAGCACGAATTGCTGCTAAAGATAAAATTGGCGGATTACTCAATTGCCAACCTTCAGCTCCTTTAATAGGATCAAATTCTTGACGCATATTAAAACGCGTTTCTTTGTTGTGTCCCCACCAACCTGCAAAACGATTTAAGTTTATATTATCAGCATGTTTTTCATGAACAAAACATCCGCCCACACTTCCTGGTCCGCTGTTGAGGTATTTATAAGAACACCAAACCGCAAAATCAGCTTGAGAATCGTGAAGATTTGGTTGAATATTTCCTGCTCCGTGTGCTAAATCAAAACCTACTAATGCATTGTGTGTATGTCCTAATTTTGTGATTTTCTTTAAGTCAAAAGTTTGTCCGGTATAATAATTAGGGACGCCAATAAGAATTAAAGCAACTTCATCAGCGTTTTCTTTTAAGAGTTTTTCTAAATCATCAAGATGATAATAATCTTCTCTTGGTTCCCACAAAATCAAATCAGCTTTGGGATCAAATCCGTGAAATTTTATTTGAGATTCTACTGCATATTTATCAGAAGGGAAAGCATCTTTTTCGATAATGATTTTTCTTTTTTTCTTTGTGGGTTGATAAAAAGAAACCATCATCAGATGTAAATTTACAGATAAAGTATTCATCATCACCACTTCAAGTGGTTTTGCTCCCACAATTTCTGCCATGTTTTCTGTTAAAAACTCATGATAAGGTTTCCAAGGATTTTTCGCATCGGTGTGTCCTTCCACACCAAGTTTAGACCAATCATCTAATTCTTGTTGAATATATTCTTGTGTGATTTTAGGTTGAAGTCCTAAAGAATTTCCACAGAAATACAGCTGTGTTTTTCCATTTATTTTCGGAATATGAAATTGATTTTTATAGTGAGTTAATGGATCTTTCTCATCCATTTCTTTAGCAAATAATAAAGAATTATCATAATTTATTTTTCCCATTTTCGAATTTAAAAAAGTTCTTCGCTAATGTAGGAATAAAATTATTTTTCAACAATTTCTTAGGAAATAAATTCTGAAAAGATAAAATTAATAATAGAAGTTATAATATTAATTATATTCTTTGTTTAAATCGATGTTTAAACCGAAAAGACTGGATCCGCCTGTGCTGTTAAAACGTGCATAAGAATAACTAAATCTAAATCTTTTTACTTTGATAGCAATTCCTCCGCTTAATCCTGCGAAAGATCTTTGGTCAATTACTCTTAATTCTTCTGAACGTCTAAAACTATAGCCTAAACGAACATTAAAACCGCCTTCTGGAAATAATTCTACACCTAAAACAGTGTGTCGTAAAGCATTATTGAAAAAACCAGGATTATCTTTTTTTACATTTCCATCAAGATCGGTTTCATCTCTTGCAGTATTTCTAAAAGCTAAATTCCATTGTTGCATATTTTCAAGTGTAAAATGCCAACGAACAGGTAATTCACTTAATTTTTTAGAAATTCCTAAGTTTAATTCTAAAGGTAAAGATTCGTAAATTTCATCATAAGGTTTAAATTGAGAACCTGCATTTCTTAAAACAGCACTGATGATTAAATCTTTTTCTTCATCGAGATAGGTCAATCCTAAATCAACAGCGGCTCCATAAGAAGAATAACTTTCCAGTTTAGAAGTAATTCCTTTCAGATTTGCGCCAACATGAAACTTTGATTTTGGAATATGATAAGCATATCCAACAGAAAGTGCTACTTCACTTCCGCTAAAGCTTTCTGTTGCATTTCCATATTCATCATATCCATCAAAAGTTCCATAATTAATATAAGTAACTCCCGCTTGTAAAACTCCTAATTTTGGATTGATATCAAAAGCATAAGCTGCTGTTCCATAGTTGATATCACCCATATAACTAACATAATTCAACGAAAGTTGATTAGCCATTTCTTGATTAATAGTAGAAGGATTATAAAGCGCAGAAGTAGGATCATAAGTATAGCCAGTAATATTTTTTCCTCCTAAAGCAGCTTGTTTAGGAGAGCTTACCAAGTTTAAAAACTGATAAGTATGTTTTCCTCCAATTTGTGCTTGTAGAGAAATTGCCAAGAAGAAAAAGATTATAAAAATCCTAAATTTTAGCATAAATAATACTGAGTTTACCTAATCAATAACTGTCATTAAGATAATTTTATTTCAATAAAAGTGAAATAATTATAAAATTAACTTTCAGGATCTAAATAATCTGGTGTTCCGCTGTTATTAGAATCAGGAAATTCTATATCATCTGGGGTGAGCCAATCTTTATCTGTTTCATGAATAATGATTTCTTCTCTGGTTGGAATTCCATCTCCATCATCATCAGGATCTAAGAAATTTGGTGTTCCATCTCGGTCAGTATCTGTTTGGTAAAGGTTTTCATTTCCTTCCAAATCTTCCATAAAAGAAGGGATTCCATCTCCATCGTGATCCATTTGAACAGCTTTATAAAGTTGAAAACTAAAGATAAAAGGCTTATAAGGAAGTAGAGGAGAGTTGACAGGTGTATTTTGGAAAAAAGCTAATCCTGAAGGAATAAAAACAGCACCAATTCCATAATCATCTTCATAAGAAATCGTTCCATCTGAGTTTTCTTCAAAACCTGAAGAACCTTTAAATTCAGTTATTCCAGCAATAGTTCCTCTTATTTTTCCCTGATTAAAAAACATGTGATTAGTTTGTGGAAAATCTATAGCTTCTGCATTTACAGTTTCTCCAAAAACATCTCCTTCCATATTTGTAGCGCGATAAGTAACAGCAACTTTATCAGCAAAAGTAGGCTGATATTCTTCTTCATTTCCTTTTCTGATTTCTAAATAATAAACTTTATAATCTACTTTGTTGGTTTCAACGATTTTAGATTTTAAAGCTTCATCTTCAATCAAAGGAGTTTGATCTGCATTTTCTCCTGTAATACTATCAAAAAGAACTTTTTGATAATCAAGAACTCCATTATTTTCTTCTAAATAGTAAAAATGAGTAGATAAAAAATCTTCAATTTCTTGTAGGTTTTCTTGATAAACTTCCATTTCATCTCTTGGTGGATCAGGTTTATCACTATCATCAGAACTACAAGCGAGTAAAAATGTTAATAGAAAAATTGTACTAAATCTGAGAAACTTCATCATTTTTGTAATTTAAGTTTGCAAGATACAATTTTCATTGATTTTTGCTTATTTTTAAACAAAATTATAAGGAATGAGGGTAGATAAATTTTTATGGTGCGTCAGATATTATAAAACAAGAAGTTTAGCAACAAAAGCTTGTAGAAGAGGAAGAGTAAAAGTGAATGGAGAAAGTGCTAAACCAGCAAAAGATGTTTTTCCTTCAGATATTTTGGAAGTAAGAAAAAACCAAATTGATTATAAGATAGAAATTTTAGAATTACCAAAATCTCGAAGAGGAGCTAAATGGATGAATCTTTATATCAATGATATAACGCCAAAAGAAAATTTAGAAAAACGAAAACTATTAAAATACGAAAGATCAAAAGGAAGAAAAAAAGGAACGGGAAGACCTACTAAAAAAGACCGCAGAGAATTAGAAGAATGGTATGAAGAAAGAGCAAAAGAGTGGTTTGAAGGAGAAGATTAAAAATAAAAAAACTGAAGAAAAATTAAAAATGGAAACAACAACATTAATATTAAATCACCGTCAGATTCAACAAAAAATCAGACGAATGGCATATCAAATCTATGAAAGTAATAGTAAGGAAACAGAAATCATTTTGGCAGGAATTATGAATTCTGGTTATAAACTTGCCGTAAAAATAGAAAAAATATTAAGTGAGATTTCTGATATAGAAATTAAACTTTGTCAATTAAAAATAGATAAGAAAAATCCTTTATCAACTATTGAGTGTTCTTTTGAAAAAGAAATATATAGAAATAAAGTAGTGGTTTTAGCAGATGATGTTTTAAACTCAGGATCTACTTTAATATATGGTGCAAAGTATTTTTTGGATACTCCTTTGAAAAAATTACAGACTTTGGTTTTGGTAGATCGAAGTCATAAAAGATTTCCTGTTCAAGCAAATTTTAAAGGTATTTCTTTGTCCACTTCTTTAAATGAAACGGTAAAAGTAAGTTTTGGAAAAGAAGATATGGTGGAGTTATTTTAAATAAAAACCCTGTTTTTAAAAACAGGGTTTTAAAATATTAAATCAGTTAAAAAGATTATTGCTTATCTTTTTTCTTTAAAGACTTTAATTTCTTTTTAGCGTCATCTTTTGCCTCTTCTGTTTTTTCTTTGGCATCATCTTTTAAATTATCTGCCTTTTCTTTAGCATCGTCTTTTACGTCTTCAGCTTTGTCTTTAGCTTCATCCGTTTTTTTATTTAATTTTCTTTTAGCTTCTTTGAGTTTGTTATCAGCTTTAGCTTTTTCTTTTTCAGCTTTTTCGATAACATCTTCCTTACCTTCTTTTATAGCTTCTCCAAGATTTCTTTCTGCTTCTTTAGCCTTGATTTTAGCTTTATCGTATGATTTTTGAGCACTTTTCTCAGATTTTTTTAAAGATTTCTTAGCGTCATCTTTCATTTCTTCAGCTTTATCTGCTGCTTTGTCCATTTGTTTTTCAGCGTCTTCTTTTAGATTTTCAATCTTATCAGAACTGCTTTCTTTTTCATCTTTACAAGAAGTAAGGGTAAAAGTTGTTCCCATTAATGCGAGAACTGCCAAGGTGAATACTGTTTTTCTCATAATAATTTGATTTTTGTTTTTTGTTTGAAAGAACGAATTTATAATTTTTATTTAAAAAACAGAAAAATTTAAGAAAAAAAATCAATTAATTTATTATAAAAATATTTTTAATCTACCTATTGAGCTGAAAATGAGAATATATATAACTAATTATTTTTTCTGTAGCTCCTTGGTTTTCTTTGATAAAATCAGCAGAAATTTCTCCTGTTTGTATTCTAAAACTTTCATCAGAAAGAAGTTTTTCTAAAATTTTAGAACATTCTTTTGAATTTTTTACAGAAAACAAACCTCTTTTTTTAAGTAAAAGATTGGCTTCAGGAAATTTTTTATGGTTTTTTCCAATAATAATAGGAACTCCAAAAGCAGCGGGTTCTAAAATATTATGTAAACCTGTATTTCCTGCTGCTCCACCAACATAAGCAATATCTGCATAAGCATAAATTTTTGTCAATAATCCAATAGTATCTATAATAAGAATAGGAAAATCCTTTAAATCAGCATTGTCTTTTTCTGAAAACAAAACTGATTTTTTCTTTAATTGCTGACGAAAATTCTGAATTTGTTTTTCTTTAATTTGGTGAGGAGCAAGAATAAATTTTATTTCATCTGAAGAAGAATTTATAAAGTCTATTAAAAGATTTTCATCTTCTGGCCAAGTGCTTCCGCAAACTACACAGGTTTTTCCGTTTTTAAATTTTTCTATAAAATCTAATTTATTATCTAAATTTAATTGTTGCAAAACCCTGTCAAATCTTGTATCTCCGCTAATACTTACTTTTTCAAAACCGTGTAATTCCAACAAATCTTTAGAACTTTTATTTTGAACAAATAAATGATCAAAGCTTTGTAAAGCTTCTTTCATAAAATTTGCTTGAGATTTGAAAAATACTTGATCTTTTCTAAAATTTCCTGAAATGAGTAGAGTAGGAGTATTATTTTCTTTTAAGTATTTTAAATAATTTGGCCAAACTTCATATTTGACAAAAATTGCTAATTCAGGCTGAAGTAAATCGATAAACTTTTTTGCATTTGATTTTGTATCCAAAGGTAAATAAGTAGTAAAATCAGCTAATTTAGTGTTTTTCTTAATTTCATAACCCGAAGGAGAAAAAAAACTAACCAAGATTTTATGTTGAGGAAATTTTTCTTTTAATTTTTCTAAAACGGGAACTCCTTGTTCAAATTCTCCTAAAGAAGCTGCGTGAAGCCAAATGATTTTATCATTGGGAGAGATTTTTTCTGTCAAATCAGAAAATACATTTTTTCTGCCATTGACAAATAATTTCATCTTAGAACTAAAAATTTTGCTCAAAGGTAAAATTTTTTCAAAAAGAGCAATCAGAATATTATATATGAAATGCAAGACAAAAAGTTTTTTGCTAAAATAAGGCTTTCTTAAAAAAAAACAGGCTTGAAAAAGTGGATATTTCGTATTTTAGCACCGATAAAAATAAAATATGAAAAAAATACAGATGGTCGATTTAAGAGGCCAATATGAAAAAATAAAAAACCAAGTAGATTCTTCTTTCCAAGAAATTATGGAAAATACAGCTTTTATCAATGGACCAGCTGTTCATGAATTTCAAAAAAACTTAGAAGAATATTTAGCTGTAAAACATGTAATTCCTTGTGCAAACGGAACAGATGCTTTACAAATTGCGATGATGGGATTGGGTTTAAAACCAGGAGATGAAGTCATTACAGCAGATTTTACTTTTGCAGCTACTGTTGAAGTTATCGCTTTGTTGAATTTAACTCCTGTTTTGGTTGATGTAGATAAAGAAACTTTTAATATTGATGTAGAAGCCATAAAAAAAGCAATTACTCCAAAGACAAAAGCAATTGTTCCGGTTCATCTTTTTGGACAATCAGCAAATATGGAGGAAATCATGAAAATTGCTGAAGAACATAATCTTTATGTAATTGAAGATAATGCACAAGCTATTGGTGCAGATTATGTTTATAAAAACGGAAAAAAACAGAAAACTGGAACTATTGGAGATATTGGAGCTACTTCTTTTTTCCCTTCAAAAAACTTAGGTTGTTATGGAGATGGCGGTGCTTTGTTTACTAATGATGATGATTTAGCACACACCATTAGAGGAATTGTTAATCATGGAATGTATAAAAGATATTATCATGATGTAGTAGGAGTAAATTCAAGATTAGATAGTTTTCAAGCTGCAGTTTTAAATGCAAAATTACCACATTTAGATAATTATAATAAACTCAGAAGAAAAGCAGCAGAAAAATATACTAAAGCTTTTTCTGAAGTTGAAGATTTAATCACGCCAAAAATAATTGAAAGTCATGAAAATTCTCATGTTTTTCACCAATATACTTTAAGGGTTTTAAATGGAAAAAGAGATGCTTTAGCACAGCATTTGCAAGAGAAAAACATTCCTCACGGAATTTATTATCCTGTTCCTTTACATTTACAAAAAGCTTATAAAGACGAAAGATATAAAGAAGAAAACTTTAAAATAACCAATCAGATTTCTGAAGAAGTGCTTTCGCTTCCGATGCACACAGAATTAGAAGAAGATCAAATTGATTTTATCACTCAAACAATTATTGATTTTTTAAAGTAAAAACATAAAAAAATCCATTTCAAGTTAATTTTATGAAATGGATTTTTCTTTATTATTTATACCAAGAAGAATAAAGAATATAATTATCAGCAATTCTTTCAATTTCTCCTTTGCTGAGTTCTGGATTTATATCTTTTATTTTCTTAGCAGGAATTCCTGCATAAACACTTCCGCTTTCTACAACTGTATTTTTAGAAACTACAGCTCCAGCAGCAATAATACTATTGCTTTCAATAACTGCATCATCCATCACAATGGCGCCCATACCGATTAAAACATTGTCTTGAATTTTACAACCATGTACAATTGCATTATGTCCGATGGAAACATTATTTCCTATTTCAGTTTTAGAAACTTGATAAGTAGCATGAATCACCACTCCATCTTGAATATTTACTCTATTTCCAATTCTGATGGAATTTACATCTCCGCGGATTACTGCATTAAACCAAATGCTGCATTGTTTTCCTACTATAACATCTCCAACAATTGTAGCATTTTCAGCAATAAAACAATCTTTTGGAATTTCAGGTTGTTTATTTCTTACTGATTTAATTAGCATAGGAAAAATTTTAAAAAGTGTTTAAAGGAATTTTAATTTCAATTAAAGTTCAGGTTTATTTACCGTCATTTTTCTATCAATTTTCTTAACTAAACCAGACAAAACACGTCCTGGACCAACTTCTGTAAAAGAAGAAGCGCCATCTTTAATCATATTTTGAATGCTTTGTGTCCATTTTACAGGAGAAGTCAATTGCATATTTAGGTTTTTTTGAATCTCAGCAGGATCTGTTACTGCTGTGGTAGAAACATTTTGATAAATAGGCCAAAAAGGTTTATGAAAAGTTGTTTTTTCAATAGCTTTAGCCAATTCTTCACGAGCAGGTTCCATCATAGGAGAGTGGAAAGCGCCGCCAACAGCTAAAGGTAAACAACGTCTGGCTCCTTTTTCTTTTAAAACTTCACAAGCTTCTAAAACTGCTTTTTCTTCTCCAGAAATAACAATTTGTCCAGGACAATTATAATTGGCAGCCACCACAACTCCTTCAATACTTGCGCAAGCTTCTTCAACAACTTCGTTTTCTAAACCTAAAACAGCAGCCATAGTAGATTTTTGTAATTCACATGCTTTTTGCATTGCCAAAGCTCTTTTAGAAACCAAGGTCAAAGCATCTTCAAAATCTAAAGCTCCACAAGCAACTAAAGCAGAAAATTCACCTAAAGAATGTCCAGCAACCATTTCTGGTTTTTCTTTTTGACTGATAATTTTATTTAAAATAACAGAATGTAAAAACACAGCAGGTTGAGTAACTTTAGTTTCTTTCAATTCTTCTGCTGAACCTTCAAACATTATTTTTGAAATTTCAAAACCTAAAATTTCATCTGCTTTTTCAAACATTTCCTTAGCTTCTGGATAAGCATCATATAAATCTTTACCCATTCCAGAAAATTGTGCTCCCTGTCCGGGAAAAACATAAGCTTTCATATATAATTGTTTTTTTCTAAATAAATTTTAATCTATATAAAATAAGTTAACAAATGTAAGCATAATTTTAAGCTTCAAAGAATTTGAGAATATGGTTTTTTGCTATTTTATTATCCGTTGATTTTTACTTTGAGTAAAGTCTATCTCTTAATTTAAATTCCTTATTTTTGCGAACAAATGAGAAATATGACAAAGGTTTTAATTATTGATGATGATGTTTCTTTTTGCAAAATGTTGGCTACATTTTTAACGAAAAGATCTTTTGAAGTTGAAACTGCTTTTTCCGCAGAAACAGCTATGCAAAAACTGGAAGAAATTTCATTTGATATTGTGCTTTCTGATGTTCGTCTTCCCAAAAAAGATGGAATAGAAGTTTTGAAAATAGTAAAATCAAAAATGCCAAAAACCCAAGTGATTTTAATGACGGGTTATGCACAAGTCAGCTTAGCTGTAGATGCTATAAAAATGGGAGCTTTTGATTATATTTCAAAACCTATAAATCCGCAAAAACTTTTAGAAGTATTAGAAAATGCTTTAGAAAGTGATATTCCAGAAAACACCAAAACATTAAAATCTCAGAAAAAGTTTAAACCTTCAGAAGAAGTAAAATCAACAACTTTAGGAACTCCAGAGTATATTTCAGGAATTAGTGAATATTCAAAAAAATTAAATCATTATATAAAATTAGTAGCACCCACAAATATGTCTGTTTTGATTTCAGGAGAAAGCGGAACAGGAAAAGAATATGTAGCCAAACAAATTCATGATTTTAGCAAAAGAAAAAATCAAGCTTTTGTAGCAGTAGATTGTGGAGCAATTCCAAAAGAATTGGCAGCAAGTGAATTTTTTGGACATTTAAAAGGATCTTTCACTGGAGCTATAAATGATAAAACAGGACATTTTGAAGCAGCTAATAAAGGAACTTTATTTTTAGATGAAATCGGAAATCTTGAATATGATTTGCAAGTTCATTTATTAAGAGCTTTACAAGAAAGAAAAATAAAACCTGTAGGAAGCAATAAAGAAATAGAAGTAGATATCAGAGTGATTGCTGCTACAAATGAAGATTTGGAAAAAGCGGTTGAAGATGGAAAATTCAGAGAAGATTTATTTCATAGATTAAATGAATTTTTGATTTCTGTTCCACAATTAAAAGATAGAAAAGATGATTTAGTGATTTTTGCTAATCATTTTTTAGAAAAAGCAAATGAAGAATTAGAAAGAGAAGTCATTGGTTTTTCTGATGAAGTTTTAGAAGTATTTAAAAAATATTCTTGGCCTGGAAATTTAAGAGAATTACAAAACTATATTAAAAGAGCAGTTTTATTTACAGAAGGAGAATTGATTGAAAAAGAAGTTTTACCAGATAAATTATTAGAAGCTAAACCTGTTGAGCAAGAAGGGCTTTTCAAAAACGAACATGAAAAGCAAATGATTATCAAAGCTTTAGAGAAAACGGGAGGAAATAAAAGTCAAGCTGCAAGAGATTTGAATATCGACAGAAAAACACTTTACAATAAATTAAAACTTTATAAAATAAATGCTTGATTTATATAGTATTAATGTATAAAAAATGCCGAAGCTTGAAAAAACTTCGGCATTTTATTTTGTTTAAGATTTAAGCTTATTCCTCTTTTTTCTTCATTTCTCTTTTTTGAATTTTCTTTGCTTTAAATTCAGCTTTTCTCTTCTTGTGTTCAGGATTTCTCAGCTTGTGATTTTTCTTATTTCCTCTTTTAGCTTTCATCCTTTTAGATTTATGATGATCTGATTTCATTTTTCTTCTGTTTCTATAATCAGATTTTTTAGCTTTATTTAAAGAGCGTGCTTTTTTACTTTTTAATTTTTGATGTTTTTGTTTTTTATCAACTTGTTCTGCTTGATCTTTTACAGGTTTTTGATCTTTCACACGATCTGTATTTTGTGCACTTAATGTAGTTGCACCAATTATTGATAATCCAAATAAAAAATGTTTAAGTTTCATAGTTCTTATTTTATTGATTTCTGTGAGTATAAAAACAAATAATATGCCATAAAAAAGAAAACTCAATATTATTAGGTTTTTCCTCTATAATATTGAGTTTTTTTATTAGATTTTTAAGTCTTAACTTCTTGAAATATCTAAAATTTCAAAAGATATTTTTCCATTTGGTACTTTAATTTCAGCTTTTTCTCCAACTTTTTTTCCTAATAATCCTTTTCCGATAGGAGAATCAACAGAAATTTTTCCTTCTTTTAAATTTGATTCTGTAGGAGAAACCAATTTATAAGACATTTCTTGTCCATTAGCTTGATTTTTTATCTTTACAGTACTATGAATTAAAGCTTTAGAAGTATCTATTTTAGATTCATTGATAATTCTTGCATTGGCAACAACTTCTTCTAATTTTGCTATTCTCATTTCCAACATTCCTTGAGCTTCTTTTGCTGCGTCATATTCAACATTTTCGCTCAAATCACCTTTTTCTCTTGCTTCACCAATAGCTTGAGAAGCTTTAGGACGTTCTACATCTTTCAAATAATTGAGCTCATCTCTCAATTTTTGCAATCCTTCTGCTGTATAATATGATACTTTTGACATTGTTTTTCATTTTAGTTATAGTCTATAAAAAAGAAACCCGCTAAAGCGGGAGTAAAAACAAATATAATAATTATTTTTCAAATTTAGGAATGTTAGTATCTTGCTTCCTGAAAAATTAATGATTATGAAAATTAAATATTTCTTTATCAGCTTGATTATTATGCTGTTATTTCTTTCTTGTAGCAGTGATAATCATACGTATAACAACCCTAACTTATTAAATGTATCTGTTTATTTTACAGTAAATACAGATTTACCACAGTTTAATCCTTTAAAATTTTCTATGAATCCGGTTTTTGTTGATGGATATGGAAATGGAGGAGTGATTATTACCAATACAGGATCAGGAAATTTTATTGCTTTTGATGCAGCAGATCCTAATCACCCAGTGGAAAATTGTTCTACTTTAGAAATAGAAGGAATTGAAGGCGTTTGTCAATGCAATGATCACAATACTTATAATTTAATCACAGGAACAGCAATTGAAAGTAAAAGTGATGGAGATGATTTTGAATATACGATGAAACCTTATCAAGTTATTGCAAATGGAGATGGAACTTTAACTGTTAAAAATTAATATTTAATCAATATGAAAAATTATATAACACTACTATTAGCTTTTGTTTTTAGTTGTCATTTTTTGATCGCGCAAGAAGTAGATTGTATTGCTGCTGAAATTAATGATGAAAGAGATTTACCTGAAAATATTCAAGGAGAAACGATGGGGCAAAAATTGGAAAGTTTACTTTTTTGGACACAAGAAGAAAAAGAAAGAAGATTTTCTATAATGCACAGCATTTTTCCGAGTACAGTTGTGGCTTCAGGAAAAAATATTTATAAATTAACAGAAGAAAAACACATCACTCCAAAATGGGAAGATAAAACAACTTTAGAATCTTATATAGAAGAAAATCGAGTGGGTGGAATTGTGGTTTTGCAAGATGATAAAATAAAATTAGAAGTTTATGGAGAAGGCGTAAATAAAAACACACTTTGGACTTCTTATTCTGTGGCAAAATCAATTTCTTCATTATTGGTGGGTGTAGCTTTAAAAGAAGGAGATATTTCAAATCTTGATGATAAATTAGAAAAATATATTCCAGAATTAAAGGGAAAAGATTATGGAAAAGTTAGTGTTCGCCAGCTTTTAACTATGACTTCTGGAATTGATTGGAATGAAGATTATGCAGATCCAAATTCTGATGTAGCACAGATGTATCTTCAACCTTGTGAAGGAGAAGAAGCACATATTCTAACTTATATGAAATCTCTTGAATTTTCTCATCAACCAGGAGAAAAATGGAATTATTCTACAGGAGAAACAGATTTAGTAGGAATTTTAATTCAGAAAGCTACAGGAAAAGATATGGGAACTTATCTTTCTGAAAAAATATGGAAACCTTGGGGAATGCAGCAATGTGCTTTTTGGCTGGCAGATGAATGTAGTGATATGAATATCGGCGGTAGCGGATTATCAGCAAGTGTTAGAGATTATGCACGTTTAGGAACTTTAATGCTGAAAGATGGAAAAATTGATGGAGAAAGCTTAGTGAGTGATGAATGGTTGGCAGATGCCACCTCATTATTATATCAAGTGAATGATCAAGGAGGAGGATATGGATATTTATGGTGGAAAAACTCTGATGGAAGTTATGCTGCTCACGGAATTTTCGGACAAATGATTTATGTAAATCCAGAAGAGAATTTAGTAATTGCTCAAGTAGCGGCTTGGCCTGAAGCGGCTTCAGAAGAACTTTCTCAAAAACAACACAACTTTATTAAAGCAGTGAGAAAAGCTTTATAAGATTTTCGAAAATAGCAGATAAAAAAAGCAAAGCTTGGAATTTTCCAAACTTTGCTTTTTTGTTTTCTTAAAGGATTTTCTTTAAAAAGCTAAGGTAATTCCAGCTAAGAAATTAATTCCAGCTTGAGGATAATAAAGTGGTTCATATCCTGGGGAATAATATCCGTTGGAAACATATTTCTTATTAAAAATATTATTGATTAAACCAGAAAAAATGATTTTATCAAAAGGTTTTGCTTTTTGCAAAGTATATTGAATATTAAAATCACTTAAAAAATAACTGTCCAATTTTGAGATTTCTTCTTCTGTATTGCTCATATATTGTTCTCCGATAAATTTTGATAATAAATTAAATTGTAAATTTTCAAGCGGTGCATATTGAATTTGATTTCCAATAATAATTTCAGGAGAAAAAGAGATTTTAGTCTTTCCATAATTAATCATTTCATCTTCAACTAAAGCTTTGTAATTTTTGTTTTTATTTGTACTCAAAGCAATGTTGGGAAGAATATGAATTTCATCAGAAATTTTTAAATTTGCATCAATTTCAATTCCTGCTCTATAACTTTCTCCAGAGTTTTTTCTAATACTTCTTCCTTCAGGATCAATTTCTCCTGTTAAAACCAATTGATTTTCATAATACATAAAATATAAATTGGTGTTTAAAATCAAATTAGAAGAATTTAATCGCCAACCCAATTCAAAATCATTGAGTTCTTCAGCTTTAGGGTATTCAGGATTTTCATTATCTAAAATAGCAGATTTATAATCTGATCTGTTGGGTTCTTTATTTGCGCGAGCATAAGAAAAATACAACTGATTTTCTTTTGATAATTTGTAAGTCAATCCAACTTTTGGATTAAAGAAATTAAATTCATCTTTGAGTTTAAAGTTTTGTCCTTCGTAAGGACCATCTGTTTTATAAATAGTATTTCTCCATTGCATATCAGCAAAAGCTGTGAATTTTTCACTTAAATTCCATGTTAATTTAGCATATAAATTCATGTCTTTTTTAGTTCCTAAATTGTCATAGTATTTAGAAAAAGGAGTGGGATTTTCAGCAAATTTTGTATAAATAACTTTTCCAAAATGATCTCCAGAATAATAACTCCAACCTCCTCCGAAAATGCTTTCTATTTTTTGATTTTTATAAGTTAAATTAAAAACACTTCCGTAAAAATAATTATCCAACCATTTTTCATTGACTAAATCAGAAGTGGTAATTTGCTGATTATTATTTTCAAAATAGGGGAGGCCATAACTTTCTAAATCTGCGTCTTCTTTATAACTTTCATAATATCCTGCTCCAGCTGTGTAATGAAAACTTAAGTTTGAAGACCAGTTTTGATTGTACTTTTGATTCCATAAAAGCTGTAAATGATTTTGCTTATAATTATCAGTTTGGTTATCATAAAACTTTACATTTCCATCTTCATCAGTATATAATCCAGCAGGATTATATTTTCTGTTTTCTTTCATTTCTTCTTTAGAAATTCCATAATAAGCTTGATAAGTTTGTTGTTTTCCGCCAAAACTTAAAGCTTTTATAGAAGTATTGTTTTTTTGATAAACGCCTTGTAAAAAATAAGAAGTCATATCAGAAAAAGCGCGATCTCTATATCCATCACTTTTGAGTTTAGAGAAATTTCCTGAAAATGAAAAATGTTCATTTATTTTTCCAGTACTGAATTGAACTTGATGTTTTCTCGTATTAAAAGACCCAAAAGTATTGGTGATTTGTCCAGCTGCTTTTTCATTTATTTCTTCAGTTAAAACATTTAAACTTGCCCCAAAAGCACCTGCTCCATTTGTGGAAGTTCCTACGCCTCTTTGTAGTTGTAAATCTTCAATAGAAGAAGTGAAATCTCCTAAATTTACCCAAAAAGTTCCTTGGCTTTCTGCATCGTTTATAGGAATTCCATTGATGGTGACATTGATTCGGTTGGAATCACTTCCGCGAACTCGCATTCCGGTGTATCCAATTCCAGCTCCAGCATCACTTGTGGTTACTACGTTTGGTAAATAATTCATCAAAGTAGGTACATCTTGTCCTAAATTTCTTTTGCGAATTTCTTTTTGACTTAAATTACTGTGTGTAATTGGCGAATCTGCATCTACTCGAAAAGCTGAAATTAAAATTTCGTTTAAACTTTCAATAACATCAGTCATATCTACATCTAAAGTTTGATCAGCAGTGAGATGTACAGCAATAGTTTTTTGATTTCCATAAGTGAAAATAACTTGGTGATTTCCTTCAGGAATTTTAAGTTGATAGTTTCCTTCAAAATCAGTGTAAGTAATTTGATCTGTTCCTTTGATTTTTACACTTGTTTCTGGAAGTGGCTGCTCATTTCTTGTCACTTTTCCTTGAAGTGTAAAAGTTTGCGCAAAACTTGAAAAACTAATTAATAATAAAGTTGAGATAAACAATAATCGTTTCATCCGTATAAAAATATTTTACGAATAAAAGGGGTGATTATCCACTTGGTTAAAAATTAAATTAAATAAAAAAATCCTGTAGAATCCGATTAAAAAAGGGTTCATACAGGAAATACCTAAACTCTTTTCCCTACGCTGGCATGATCCAGATCAGGTTTTTTGGGTATGATCTCAGTCCAAATTTTGTTAAAAAAAGGACACCCCTTTGAGATTTATGGCAAAACTAAACTTTTTTCTGATATTTCCAATAAGAATCAATATTTTTGAAAATTAGAAGTAATTATTATTCTTTGTGAAAAAATCAAAATTCTCTATTCCGTTTAAAGTCTTATTCGGTTATATCTTATTAAGTATAATTGGCGCATTGACCATTTGGTTTATTTATAATAAAATCATCAAACTTAATTTATTTGAAAAACCAGATGAAAGCAGTCAAAAAATGACTTTAATTAGTCAAGCTGCAACAAGACTTTACACCACAGAAGGAATAAGCAGAAATATTATTCAAAATAAAGATACTACAGAATTAAAAGATTTTAGAAAATCTATCGATACTATTTCTATGGTGATAGATTCTTTAAAAACACTTTATACCACGGAAACTACACAAAGTGAATTGGACAGTATTGGAAAATTACTGACTTTAAAAGAAGAAAACTTATTAGAATTACTTGAATTTAGAGCTGAAAACGCTTCTGAAAATTATTATGATCGAGTTTTAAAAAGATTAGAACAAGCAGATTATCTTTTTGGAAGTACAGATTATGATGAAATGGTGAAAGATTTGGAGCCTTATCAGCAGAAAGTAATTGTTGAATTTTTACAATATGGAGAAGAAGATAAAGCAGATCAATTAAGTTATAGAACGGCGGAAGAGTTAATTAATACAACAAAACAAGTTTTGCTTTCTTTGGAAATGCAAGAGCATGAATACCAAAAAAACATAGAAAAGAAAGAAAATAAATTATTGAGGAATGATTTAAAAATTTCTGAAAGATTACAAAGTATCAGAACAAAAATAGAACAAGAAGAATTTCAAAAATCTTTAGAAAGAATTGAATCTGGACAAAAAACAATGGATCAAACTTATATGATTATGATTGTTTTTGGAGTAGCTTGTTTGATTACGATTTTGATTTTTGGAGTGATTATTATAAAAGACAATAATAAAAGTCGTCTTTATAGAAAAGAATTGGAAGAAGCTAAAATTTATGCAGAACAATTGTTGAGTAGTCGTGAGCAAATTATGGCAACGGTAACTCATGATTTAAGATCTCCTTTGAGCAGTATTTTAGGATATGCAGATTTGATAGATAAAACAGATTTGAATTCAAAACAAAAGAATTATTTGAATCAACTGAGGAAATCTTCAGATTTTACAATGAAATTAGTCAATGATTTGTTGGAATTATCAAGATTGGAATCTGGAAATATCAGCATTGAAAAATTTCCTTTTGTTCCCCAGCAATTGATAAAAGATGTGGTGGAAACAAATATTCCTGTTCCTAATTCTAAAAACTTAGAAATAAATCTGGAATTAGAAAAAAACTTAACTCAAAACTTGATTAGTGATCCTTTTAGAATTCAGCAGATTTTAGCAAATCTTATTGGAAACGCTTATAAATTCACAGAAAAAGGAGAAATAAAAATCCAAGCGAAATTAATAGATTTTAAAACTCAAAAACATTTAGAAATTAAAATTATTGATACGGGAATTGGAATTTCAAAAGATCGACAAAAATCTATTTTCAAAGAATTTTCTCAAGCAGAATCCAGCACAGAAAAAAAATATGGTGGATTTGGTTTAGGATTGACCATCAGTAAAAAAATGATAGAATTACTTCATGGAGAAATTGAAGTGGAAAGTGAAATAGGAGAGGGGACAACTTTTACGGTGAAAATTCCTGTTGAAATTGGACAAAAAAAATCTTTTAAAAAAGTTGAAAATATAAAACTTCTTGG
>Ga0079226_10000874_pt1 | contig 22388 bp, 23 predicted proteins | sample Poulit2014_FD_76345 | JGI IMG/M metagenome (GOLD analysis project Ga0079226, IMG submission 76345) | Agricultural soil microbial communities from Georgia to study Nitrogen management - Poultry litter 2014 | ecosystem: Environmental > Terrestrial > Soil > Agricultural land | place: USA: Georgia... | reverse complement strand
GGAGTGTTGTAGGAGTTTGTCCACTATGGTGGTTTTACCGTGGTCAACGTGAGCGATAATGGCAATATTGCGCAACTTAGTAATATCTGCAGACATGAAATGTGTTCGCCTAAGTAATAGAAGTAAGGAGATATTTGGCGTAGTTCGTCCTGAGTTAGCCAAAGCGGCCACATGATACACCCTTTCAAGGGATTTGTATTTTACTCATTTGCGGCCTGATACTTTTATTAGGAATGAGGCTTGGCGGTAAAGTTAAAAGGGTTTTACGTTATAAGACCACTTTTTTTTGAATTTCTATTAGAATATGCGCTCTTACTCGAAAGTCCTAATGATGATTTGTACCCTGCTTGATAAAAGAAGGGTGAGGAGAAGTTGTAAGGTGTTGAAACGTTGGTGGGTGTTTGCCTTAGTGGGTTTGTTGTTAAGTGGGGGAGCCGCTGTGGCCAAAGAGTTTAACCATAAGGTAATTTTTGGGTTGCATGAAAAAGTATCCATCCCTGAGTTGGATCTGCAACTAGAGGCTAAGCTCGATACAGGTGCTGTGAGCGCCTCTTTAAGTGCTTATGATATTGAGCTGTTTGAAAAAAATGATGAAGAATGGGTGCGATTCCGCTTGGGAGCAGAAGATTATGCAGGGCAAAAGGTTGAGCTGCCCGTGGATAAAACGGTACGTATTCGTCGTCGTAAAGAAGATGTGGCAGATAACGAGAAGACCTACAGCGAACGTGTTGTGGTAAGGCTGAAAGTGTGTATCGGGGGGCGCGAAGTGCCCATGCGTGTTAATCTTGCCGATCGCCGTAACTTTAGTTTCCCATTGTTAGTGGGGTCTGAGGGGTTGCGCGAAATTGGCGCTTTGGTGGATTCATCCCTGGAGTTTGCAACGAGCACTCCCCACTGCGATTAAGCGATATTGAGCTAACTTGGCTTGGCAAAAATGAATAAGGACTCTTAAATGCGTGGCGTAAAAATACATGCAATGGTATTGGCTTTAACGTTAATTTTAGTAGGCGCCGGCGCTACTTTATATCAGGTGTTTGTTCTTGGTGTTCCTGTGATGGAGGACGAAACAGACACAGTGTGGGTGCTTGATGCGCGCTTAAACTTTAAAGCAGAGCCAGATACACCCATCAAGATACAAATGCATGTTCCGCCAAAAAGCGATCATTTTTTGAGCCTTAACGAGAGCTTTATTTCGCAAAATTATGGGGTGAGTGTTAGCCAGCAAGATGAAAATCGCATTGCTACTTGGTCAGTACGCCGTGCAGAGGGCGAGCAAACCCTGTATTACCGCCAAGCTATTTCTCAGCGCTTTGGGCGCAGCAGTACTATAGGGCAAGGCCAACAGTTCCGCCCGAGCCCACCTTTGCAGGGGGCTGAAAAATTGGCTGCAGAAGCCCTGCTAGAGCCTATTCGCCAACACTCTGCGGATGTAGAAACGTTTATCACAGAAATGATTCGTCGTTTAAACGTGCCTAACGATGACAACGTCAAGTTGCTACTTGGAGGGGATACCAGCGAGGCAAATCGCGCGCGTGTGATTGAGACCTTGTTAGCTGCGGCGCATATACCTTCACAACAGGTGCATACGGTGCGTTTGATGGATTCGCAAAAACAACACCCAGAGCTGTGGTTGCGTAGCCATAATGGTAACCACTGGGTGTATTTTAGCCCTGTAACAGGTAAACAAGGGTTGCCTGAGGATCGTTTGATTTGGTGGGTTGGCCACGAGCCCATGGTGAAAATTGAAGGCGGCAGTCAGCCTAGCGTGAGCTTTAGTGTGGCGAAAACCGAGGTTAATACAATTCAGCTTGCGCAAACCAATGAGGCCGCCCGCAGCAAAGCACTGTTAACGGCCTCTCTATACGAGCTGCCTGTGGCTACTCAAAGCACGTATCGCGTTATGCTAATGATTCCCGCTGGCGTGCTGTTGATTTTGTTGCTGCGCAACCTAGTGGGCCTTGAAACCCTGGGCACCTTTACACCTGTGCTGGTGGCGTTAGCGTTCCGCGAAACCGAGGTGGTAACTGGTATCGTTATGTTTGCCGTGATTACAGCCATAGGGTTGTCGCTACGTTCTTACCTTGAACATTTGCGGTTACAGCTATTACCGCGTTTATCCGTGGTGCTCACCTTTGTTATTATTTTGATGGCTTTAATTAGTTTGGTGGGCTACAAGCTTGGCATTGAGAAGGGGTTGTCCATCGCTCTGTTTCCCATGGTTATTCTTACTATGGTGATCGAGCGCCTATCCATCGTATGGGAAGAACGCGGCAGTGTGCATGCGTTAAAAACCGCCATTGCGACATTAATTGCCGCCACCTTTGCACACTTACTGATGAGTCATCCGCAGCTGTCTTATTTCTGCTTCACTTTCCCCGGTATTTTGTTGGTGATGGTAGGCGTTATGCTGCTAATGGGGCATTACCGTGGTTACCGCCTAAGCGAATTAATCCGCTTCCGCGCATTGGCCAGAAAGGAGCTATAGATGCTAGGTATTCGCAAGCGTTTGGAAGCGCGGGGCATTATGGGGATTAATGCGCGGAATGGGGACTACGTGCTGCGCTATAATCGTCGCCATTTATACCCTTTAGTGGATGACAAAGTGCTAACCAAAAAGCGCGCTATGGAAGTCGGCATACGGGTGCCTGAACAGTTTGCGGTGATCGAAACAGAGCAGCAAATTAAAAGCTTTGCCCGCATTCTTGGTGAGCGAAAGGACTTTGTGATTAAGCCAGCACAGGGCGCTGGTGGCGATGGTATTTTAGTTATTACGGATAAATTTGAAGGTTTGTATCGTACTGCAAGTGGGCGATTACTTACTTTGGATGATATAGAGCATCACCTATCAGGTATTTTGTCGGGGATTTATTCCTTAGGCGGTTATCGCGATAAAGCCTTAGTAGAGTACCGTGTTATTCCCGATGATGTTTTTGGTGCTATTAGCTTTGAAGGGGTACCCGATATCCGTTTAATCGTGTTACGCGGCTATCCTGTGATGGGAATGCTGCGTTTGCCCACACGCCAGTCGCAAGGCAAGGCTAACCTGCATCAAGGAGCCATTGGGGTGGGTGTAGATTTAGCCACGGGTATCACCTTAGGCGGTACTTGGCATAATCGCATTATTAGCCGCCATCCCGACACCACCAATTCGGTGGCTGGAGTGCAGTTGCCCGATTGGCAAGAATTCATGACCTTAGCTAGTGGCTGTTACGAACTTACGGGGCTCGGTTATATAGGTGTGGATTTGGTGCTTGATAAGGACCAAGGTGCCATGATGTTAGAAATTAATGCGCGCCCTGGGCTCAATATTCAGATCGCTAACGATGATGGGCTAATGCGCCGTTGTGAGCTGGTAGAGGCCCACATAGCAGAGCGGCAGCGCCAAGGTTTAAAGCGTCCACCTGTGGAAGAACGAGTGGCATTTAGCCAGCAGCACTTCGCATTTCAATAATTATTGGGTGCTAGGGTCGCCTAGTACCTTCTGTTATACTCCCTCCTGTTTTTAAAAATGTTCTTATTTGTTAGTGAATAATGGGTTTCCCAAGTCGAGTAATTTATGAGTCAGCCATCCAGTTCCACCAAGCAACCTGTTAAACGCAAAGCCTTAGCGCTGGTATCCGGCGGGCTTGATTCCATGCTTGCTGTGCGTGTTATGCAAGAGCAAGGCATTGAGGTTGAGGGTGTTAATTTTTACACCGGCTTTTGTGTAGAGGGCCATACCCAAGCGATTCGTGAACGCGATAAAAATAAAAACAAACGTAATAACGCCCTGTGGGTGGCGGAGCAGTTGGGTATTAAACTGCATATTGTGGATATTTCTGAAGAATATAAAGATGTGGTGCTTAACCCCAAACACGGTTATGGCGCCCATCTAAACCCCTGCTTGGATTGCAAAATATTTATGGTAAACCAAGCCACTTTGATGCTGAATAAAGCGCGCGAACTAGCGGGTGATGCCGGGTTTGATTTTATTATTACTGGCGAAGTGATTGGCCAACGACCTAAGTCACAACTGAAGTGGACCATGCCAGTGATTGCCCGCGAATCCGGTGCAGATGACCGCTTACTAAGGCCTTTAAGTGCCTTAAACCTAGATCCCACCTTGCCAGAACGAGAAGGTTGGGTGAATCGCGATGAGCTATATGGCTTTAGTGGTCGCAACCGTACGCCGCAAATGGAGCTAGCAGAAAAGTTTGGATTAACGGAATTTGCCCAGCCTGCGGGGGGCTGTTGCTTTTTAACCCACGAGGCTTACTCCAATAAGCTTGCGGATTTGTGGCAAGCGCGGCGCAAGCGTGATTACGAGCTTGACGACATTATGTTGCTGAAGGTGGGCAGGCATTTGCGCCCCAAACCAAACTTCAAGCTCATTGTGAGCCGCGAAGAGGGTGAAAATAACTTTTTGCAGGGCTACCGCTATCAGTTTCCGAGTTTTGAAGTTGTTAGCCATGGTGGGCCTTTAACCCTGGTGGATGGTGAGTTTGAGACTGAGGAAGAACTACAACTGGCTGCGCAAATTGTGGCGCGTTTTTCTCAGGGCCGCACGGCTGATGCAGTGGTAGTCGCGTACCGAGAGCCTAGCGGCATCATTCGTGAATTAACGGTAAAAGCCCTAAGGCCCGACCAAATTAAGCCAGAGTGGCACGTGGGCGATAGTCGCCCCGATATTCCACCCGCACCCGCTGAGGCAAAAACACATGGCTGAAGAACTTAATGTCAGGCGCTTGTTGTGCCCCTTGCCGGTGATCCGTACGCAAAACAAAATCAATACCATGGCCAGTGATGAAGAGTTACTCGTGGTAGGCACTGATCCGGGTATGCTGAATGATATCCCCACTTGGTGTCGTATTAATGGGCACCAAGTACTAGACACAGAAAACCATGCGGGCGAATATCTCGTACGTATTCGTGTGCAACACAGCTAATAAATTCATTAAATACAATGCTCGGGAGGGCAGGCACTTATGTCGGGAAAAACGCTCAAGCTTATCAAAGAAGCCGATGCCAAATGGGTGGATTTACGCTTTACCGATAGCCGTGGCAAAGAACAGCATGTGAGCTACCCCACTAGCCAAGTGGATGAAGCGTTTTTTACCGAAGGGCGTATGTTTGATGGCTCATCCTTTGCCGCTTGGAAGGGTATCAACGAGTCCGATATGTTGCTCATGCCTGATGATGAATCCGCAGTGCTTGACCCTTTTACGGATGTGCCCACCGTTAACGTGCGTTGTAATGTGTTAGATCCTATCACGCTGCAAGGCTATGAACGTGACCCGCGTACTATTGCTCAGCGCGCAGAGGAGTATTTGCGTGCCACAGGCATTGCTGACACTGCTTTATTTGGCCCAGAGCCTGAGTTCTTTGTGTTTGATGGCGTGCGCTGGCGCACCGATATGCACGCAAGCATGTACCACGTGTATTCAGACGAAGGTGCCTGGATGAGTGGTGCTAAATATGAAGGCACTAACCATGGCCATAGGCCGCGAGTTAAAGGGGGGTACTTCCCCGTGCCGCCAGTGGACAGCTTGCATGATCTGCGTGCTGCCATGTGCAGCGCTCTTGAAAGCATGGGCTTAGAGGTGGAAGTGCACCATCATGAAGTGGCCAGTGCAGGGCAGTGTGAAATAGGCGTAGGGCCAGCTACTTTGATGCGCAAAGCTGACGAAGTGCAGATGCTAAAATACTGCGTGCACAATGTGGCTCATGCCTATGGCAAAACGGCTACTTTTATGCCTAAGCCTTTGCTTGGCGATAGTGGCTCGGGTATGCACGTGCATCAGTCTTTACAAAAAGAAGGGCGTAATATTTTTGCCGGTGATATGTATGGCGGTTTAAGCGAAACGGCACTTTATTATATTGGCGGTATTATTCGCCACGCGCGTGCATTAAATGCTATTACCAACCCCAGCACCAATTCATATAAACGCTTAGTGCCAGGTTTTGAAGCGCCCGTAAAACTGGCCTATTCAGCGCGCAATCGTTCAGCCGCCATTCGTATTCCTTATGTAACTAGCCCTAAAGGGCGCCGTATTGAGGCACGTTTTCCTGATGCCACCGCAAACCCGTATTTGTGCTTTGCGGCCTTGTTAATGGCGGGGCTTGATGGGATTCAGAATAAAATTGATCCGGGTGAGGCCATGGACAAAGACTTGTATGGCTTGCCGCCTGAAGAAGCACAGCAAGTGCCTACAGTTGCACAGTCCTTGGAGGCTGCCATTGAGGCACTTTGCCAAGACCATGAGTTTTTGCTCAAAGGCAATGTGTTCACTAAAGAAGGCCTGGACGCTTACATCAGTTTATTGCGTCGTGATGTGGAGCGCTTACAGGTGGCACCACATCCCGTGGAATTTGATATGTACTTTTCCTCCTAAGCGATGAAGGTGTTGCTGCAGCGCGTTAGCGAAGCGCGTGTGGAAGTTGATGGAGAAGTCACGGGTGCCATTGAGCAGGGGCTGCTATTGTTCGTGGGGTTCTGCAAAGGAGATACCCACGCCGATGTGCAAAAGCTCGCGCAAAAGGTATTGGGTTACCGTGTATTCTCCGATGCTGAAGGTAAGATGAACCTCAATGTACAGCAGGCCCGAGGCGGCTTGCTGATCGTTTCTCAGTTCACGCTTTCAGCAGAGACTAAAAAGGGGCTAAGGCCTAGCTTTTCTAGCAGTGCAGTACCTGCTGCTGCGGAAAAACTGTATCAGGAGTTTGTTGCTTGTTGTCAGCAACAACACCCAAGGGTAGCTACGGGACGTTTTGGTGCAGATATGCAAGTGCATTTAGTAAATGACGGGCCCGTGACATTTTTGTTAGAAAGCTAATGAGTTCAAGCAATATTTTGCAAACAAGGGTTTACAAGGCAAAAATTGCGCACTAACTTAACTACTTGGCGCTATTCTTTATGGCGCATTCGCAGGGCTCCGACAGGGGCGTAATGATGAGAAGAAGGAAAATCTAATGAAAAAAATCTTACTAGCTAGTGCATTACTTGGTGCTTCTATGTCTGCCTCTGCTGTGGCGCCAGGTGGCCCAGGCTGCGGCTGGGGTAACATGGTATTCGAAGGCAAGAGCGGTCTTCCCGTACACTTGCTAGCTACCATTGTGAACGGTACTTCTGGTAACGCTACTTTTGGTATGACCTCTGGTACCAACGGTTGTGATACGGATGGCGCTTTGACTTATAACGGTAGCAGCCTACTTAGCATGAACGGCGTACTCGAAGAAGTGGCTCACGATGTGGCCATGGGTGAAGGCGAAGCGTTAACCGCCTTGTCTGTGTCTATGGGTGTAGACACGCAAGATCGTGAACACTTTAACGCTGTGTTGCACAACAACTTTGACAGCATTTTCACCAGTGAAGATGTCACCGCTGCAGAAGTGCAGGCCAACATTAATGCTGTACTTAAAGCAGACGAAGCATTATCCAAGTACTCTGTTTAATTTAGGTTCATATAAAGTGCCCCTTTTCGGGGCACTTTTATTGCAGTAAGTGAGACCTTAATGGCCCATTGGCGCAAATGGCTACTTTGCCTGTTTGTTTTGAGTTCGGGCTTTTTTGCACAAGCGGCTACCGCCACCACGAATTCTGAATCCACTCCTTTAGTCTTTCTTGCCAAGCACGAGCGTTGGCTGGCTTTGTTGCATTGGAATCAAGGCACCACTTTCCGTAGCCGTAATAAAAGTTATGTCACCCAAGAGAGTTTCTTCTTATCGCCCCACGGCCGCAGTGATGCTTTGAGTGAGCTCAACGCCACTATTACTGCATTAAAACCTGTAAATAGCACAGAACGTTGTCGTTTTCCTGCCCGCTATCGTTTTTTGTCTGAGCACTTAGGCTGGCCTTTAGCAGGTGCTTTTGACCATTGTGAGGAATATCAAGAATGGCGCGCTATTGCGCCGGATGGCCGCGTGGTGTTGGTGTTTCCTGCAGCTTATTTAAATAGCCCCTCAAGCATGTTTGGTCATACGTTGTTGCGCCTTGATGCGCCCGATGCTGATGAAAAAGGCAGTTGGTTATCTTGGGCGGTTAACTTTGGTGCCGTGGTGGATGATGAAGCATCTATGCTTTATATCTACCGTGGCTTAGCAGGTAGTTACCCAGGCTATTTCTCTACGGTGCCTTACCACACCAAAATCCAAGAGTACGCACACTTAGAAAATCGCGATATGTGGGAGTACCCGCTGAACCTTAACCACGAAGAACGACAATGGCTGATTGAGCATTTGTGGGAACTTCAGGACGTACGGTTTGATTATTATTTTTTAGATGAAAACTGCTCCTTTCGATTACTGGAGCTAATGGAAGTGGCGCGCCCTGGCTCTGAATTGCTCACCCATTTCCGTTTTACGGAAATTCCCGTGGATACGGTACGTGCCATGATAAAGGCGGATTTGGTCGCTGGTGAAAATTATCGTCCCTCCAAGGCGGTGGAGCTGAAAGCCATAGGCGCTGAAATGACGGTGAGCCAAAGACGTATCGCACAACGCTTGGCCAAAGATCCTGATTATGACCAAGCTCCTTTTAGCGAGCTTTCTATGTCAGAGCAGCGGCGTGTATTGAAAGCGGCTTATGAATTACTGCGGTTTCAACAACGCAATAAAGAACGCGATGCTACAGCAGCACGACACAGCATGGAGCTATTACGCCGCTTGAGTGCTTACCCTAAAGAAAGCGATGCTAAGCCAACACCGCCAGAACCTCCAGAGCTAGGGCACGGCACTAAGATGGTAGCTATTACAGGCGGTGCTATTGAGGGCCATGGCTACGGGCAACTTGAATACCGCTGGGCTTACCATGACTGGTTTGATCCGCCCCAAGGGTTCTTGGCAGGTGCACAAATCGAAGCCTTTCGCACTAAACTGCGTTACGACAATCATAATCGTCTCAAACTGCAAGACTTAGGTGTTGTGGATATTCGTTCCTTGGCCACACGAGATGCTTTTGTAAAGCCCATTTCGTGGTATGTGCGTGGCGGTATCGAGCGTACTGCAGTGAGTGGGCGCTATGAGCAAGCCACCTATATAGAAGCAGGCCCCGGCCTTTCGTGGCAGTGGGGCGCGTTTCGTCCTTATGCCTTTGTGGCAGCAAGAGCAGAGCATCATAAGCAGCATCAGCAGTATATTGAACCCGGAGCGGGCGCAATGGTAGGTGCTTTGTGGCATGGCCCTAAAGGCTTGGTGCTCGGTGCAAGTGCTGAGAGCTTTTACTTTCTGCGCGATGAAATACGGCATCAAGGCCGTTTGACGGCGAGCCTGCCAGTGGCCAAAGCACAGGCACTACGTTTAAGCACCAAGCATCAAGCTTGGCGCAAAGAAGGGGATACGGAAGTGGAGCTGTCATGGCGTTATTATTTCGATTAAGAGCACTTAGGTGGGTATTTGCTTTAGGTGTGGCGTTGGGGCTCGCTGGTTGTAGCAGTATTTATTTCTTACCTTTAACCCCTTGGGTGCAAAATCCAGAGCGCCAAGAACTTGCTTACGAAGATGTTATTTTAATTCATCCCGATGGCTTGCGGATCCATGGGTGGTGGATTCCTGCTGTGCTTGAGCCAGGCCAAGAGGCAAAAGGAACTGTCTATTTTTTACACGGCAATGCGCAAAACATCAGCACTCACTTGATGGCGGTGACTTGGCTGCCACCACAAGGGTATAACCTATTTATGCTAGATTACCGTGGCTTTGGCTTGTCAGAAGGTAAAGCGAAGCTACCCGGTGTGTTCGAGGATATTCAGCTAGGCCTTGATTGGCTTGCCCACGCGGAGCGTACACAAAAACCACTCATTGTGTATGGGCAAAGTATAGGCGCCGCCACTAGCTCTTACGTGTTGGCTCAAGGGGATAATCAAAACAAATACCAGTGCGCGGTGTTAGAGGCAGGGTTTACCCGTTACCGCGATGCGGCCTCTCATATTATGAGTCAAAGCTGGGTTAAAGTACTTAAGCCTGTGGTCTTGCCCACTTTGGCTAATGATTGGGCACCCATAGAACAAGTGGGTAACATTCAGCCACCATTGCTTATTATTCATAGTGAAAATGATGAAATTATTCCCTACGGCCATGGCGAAAGCTTATATGCGGCAGCCGCTGAACCAAAAGCCATGCTGACGCTAGATGCACCCCATATTGGTGGTAATTTCTCTGAGGTAAAGCAGCAAGGTTTATTGCAGTTTTTTAATCAGCAATGTCATTAGTGGCTTTTTAACATGCCAGCAACCACAAGCCCTATTTCGAATAAGGCCCACATGGGGATGGCAAGTAGGGTTTGTGAGAATACATCGGGCGGCGTTAATAGCATGCCTACCACAAAGCATCCCACAATCACATAGGGGCGCTTTTCTTTGAGTGAGGCCACTGTGGTAGCACCACTCCATACTAGCAAAATAATAGCGATGGGCAGTTCAAACGCCACGCCAAAAGCCAAGAACAGCTTCATCACAAAGTTAAGATAACTACTGATATCTGTAGCTACTGCTACCCCTTCGGGGGCGATGGAAGTAAAGAATACAAATATCAGTGGGAACACCACAAAGTAAGCAAAAGCGCAGCCTAGGTAAAATAACAACACACTGCTGCCCAGTAAGGGCAGTGCGATACGTTTTTCATTGCGGTAAAGCCCTGGCGCAATAAAGGCCCATATTTGATGCAAGATAAAGGGCACTGCGATAAAAATACTCACGTACAAGGTGAGCTTAAAGGGTACTAAAAAAGGAGCGGCCACATCAGTGGCTATCATAGAGGTGCCTTCGGGTAAGGCATCAACTAAAGGCTTAGCTACAAACGCATAAATATTTTTAGAAAAATAAACTAACGCTAAAAACACCACACCAATGATAGCAAGCATACGCAGCAAGCGGCTGCGTAGCTCCATGAGGTGAGCTATTAGGGGTTGAGCAGTGCTAGTTTGATTCATGGTCTTGGTTGGGCTCTGGTTTTGCTTCTTGGGGAGGTAACGGGGTCTGAGTGACGTTTTGCTCAATACCCATTTTTTCCATTTCTTCTTTGTAGCGCTCCATGATTTCTATATTGTGAGCTTCGCGTTCAAGCTCTTGCTTGAGTTGCGACACTGTGGCTTTGGCGCGGCCAGTCCAGTACCCCATGGTACGCACTAGCTTGGGTAATTTCTCCGGGCCGAAAACCACTAACGCCACCACAAAAATCACCACAAGCTCAGCAAAGCCCACATCAAACATGGTTTATGCCTTGTCTTCTTCGGTTTGCTTATCTGTGCTTTTCTGAGCCTTGCCTGCGTTTAGCTGAGGTGCTTCTTCCTCTTCGCCTTCACGCATGGCGTCGCGAAAATCTTTTACTGCTCCACCAAGGTCTTTACCAGTGCCACGTAATTTTTTGGTGCCAAAAATCGCCACCACAATGATTAAAATAATAAGCAATTGCCAAATACTGATTCCCGCTAACATGTGCTGCTCCTAATTATGAGGGCGTGAGGCTTTTTCTTCTAAGCCAGATAAACCAAAACGACGTTCTAGCTCGGTGAGTACTTGTTGAGCATTGCCGCCAAGATGGGTAAGCATCACCAAGCTATGGAACCACAAATCGGCCGTTTCATATACCACTTCCTCTAGCTGCTTGGTGCTTTCTGCATCCTTGGCAGCGAGTATGGTTTCAGTGGCTTCTTCGCCGACTTTTTCTAGGATTTTATTTAATCCTTTAGCATATAAACTGCTGACGTAAGACTCGCTCGCGTCGGCTTGTTGGCGCTCGATTAATATTTGCTGTAACTCTTCTAGTACCTTGCTCATTAATGGCTCCTTAAATTGGCGCTAGTGTAGCAGTTTTTGCTGCACGGATAACGCTAAAGTGAGCGCCATAATAATAGCGCTGCCGTTAGGCCGCCGATGAGGTTAGCGGGGGCTTGCCATTGAGTGCTAGCGGTAAATAGCAAACCGAGTGCGGCAACGCCTACGAGCAGCTTACGCCTTTGCTGTTGCTGCATCAGCTGAAGGCGTTGCTCAAATTGTTGCTGCTGATAGGGCTGTTGTTGCAATGTTTCTAGTGCTTCGCGCAGCTTGTCGGGCATTTCTGGTAGCTGTGCAAGCCACTCTGGCGCACGTTGTTGCAGCTTTTTTAAGGTGGCAGCGGGGCCAAAAATTTCGAGCATGCGTTGTTCTAAAAGAGGGCGGCCAATGCTCCATATATCAAGCTTTGGATAAATGCTACGGCCTAATCCTTCAATGTGTACTAGGGTTTTGAGCAGCAGAATATATTGCAAAGGCGCTTCAATATGAAAGCGTCGCGCGGTATCAAAAATCTGCAGTACGAGAGGGGCGAACTCAAGCTCATCTAAAGGTTGCGACAGCATGGGTTGAATCATACGTCGAATGGCGCGCTCAAACTTGACTGCATCAATGGGGGCTGTGCTCCAACCCGCACGAATGACTGTGTTGGTAAGCTCTTCAAAATCTTCGCGCATCACCGCTAGTACCAACTTCCCCAAGAGCATTAAATCCGCTTGGCTCAAGCGGCCAGCGATGGCGCAATCAATGGCCATATATTGTGGTGCTGCAGCACTTTCAGGATTCACAAAAATATTGCCCGGGTGCATATCAGCATGAAATAGGTTGTGCGTAAACACCTGCTTGAAAAAGATTTGCACGCCGCGTTCGGCCAAGGTTTTTGGGTCAATGCCAGCGGCTTTAATGGCCTCAATATCGTTCACGGGGATGCCGTTAATACGGTCGATAATCAGTAAACGTTCGGTGCTGTATTCATGGTGCACCTTGGGGATATAGAGCAGAGGGCTAAATAAGAAATGGCGGCGCATTTGTTCGCTGTTGTCAGCTTCTTGGAGAAAATCGAGCTCGCCTTCAATAATGTCTTGGTAATCTGCCACGGCTTTAGAGGGGCGAAAATAGCGTGCATCCTGCCACAAACGCTCAAGCCAACGGGCACCTGTGGCCATTAAGGCTAGATCCCGTTTCACAATGGGGGCGAGGCCAGGGCGACGAATCTTGGCCACCACCTGAGTGCCGTCATTGAGTTCGCCACTGTGCACTTGAGCGATAGAGGCACTCGCCAGAGGGGTGGCGTCAAAACGCTTGAACACCATGCCAATGGGCTGGCCAAGTTCACGTTCAATACGCGCCATGGCATCTTCACTGGAAAAAGGTGCCACTTGATCTTGTAGCAGAGCAAGCGCTTGGGTCCATTCTTCGGGAAGCATGTCGCGACGTGTGGCAAGAAGCTGGCCGAACTTTATAAATATGGGGCCAAGGGCGGTGAGGGCTTGGCGTAAACGCTCGCCTTCGCTTAGCCCCTTGGGGCCAAACCAGGTAGAGGGAATACACCACTGAAAAACCACCAGCGGCGCGCGCGCTGGATGCTTGGGCAGTATCGAAAGCAGGCGAAAATAACACATAATATGGAGCACATACAGGGCGCGAAAAAGAGGAAATTTCATTGGGTGCTTTGCTCCTGCAACTGGGCGATTCGCGCGCTTAAACGTTCGGTGGCCATTTCTAATTCTTCCACGTCGCAGGCAAAGCCTTTGAGCGCACGCTTAGAAGGCAGAAGCTGGCTTTCATGACGTAGGTAATCGCTGCCTTGATGTAATAAACGCTCGCTAGCGTTGCGCAACCAGCCAAAAAGTTGCTTGCCTGTGTAGTGCACCTGTTGAGCTATTTCTGAACCCAGCACGGGAGCAAGTAAGCCGCCCCAATCGATGTCTAATTGTTTTGCGACGGCACTTATCTCTTGCAACAATGCTTGGTCGCCACGAATACGCAGAGGCCCGCCAATCAGTTGCTCCACTTTTTGCCAACCTAGGAGTTGAGCAGCCATATCAATAGGAGAGCCGCTTACGGTGACATCTGCCGTGGCTTCGCTGCTGTGATAAAGCTCAACACCATCTTCCACAATAAGCACAAATAGCTCTCGTGGGGGGAAGTTCAGCTCAAATTGCAGCAATCGGCCACTGTATTGCGCGAGTTGGTATTGCGTGGCGGCATCATGGCGCAAGGCTGTATTGATGGCGCGTTCAATGGTGGCAAGAAGGCTAGCTTCAACAATATTAGGGGTCATAGCTTGAACCCTCTGTGCAGCGCTACTATGCCACCTGTCATGTTGTAGTATTCACTGCGGCCAAAACCGGCTTCGGTCATCATGTTTTTTAACGTCTCTTGATCGGGGTGCATACGGATGGATTCGGCCAAGTATTGGTAGCTTTCGGCATCGCCTGCCACTGCACGGCCAAGGCGAGGGAGCACGGAGAAAGAATAAATATCATAAAGCTTGGCTAAGGGGCGGTGTACGGGCTTAGAGAACTCTAGAATTAATAAACGCCCGCCAGGCTTGAGTACACGTAGCATGGATGTAAGCGCTGCCATTTGGTCAGTGACATTACGCAAGCCAAAGGCAATGGTAATGCAATCAAAGGTATTGTCTGCAAAAGGCAGGCATTCGGCGTTGACTTGCACCACTTCGGTGTTATGAGCGCAGCCGGCATCCATTAAACGGTCACGGCCCACCGCTAGCATAGCTTCATTAATATCGGCGAGTACGACGTTGCCCTTGTCGCCCACTTGGCGTGAAAATTTAATCGCCAAATCCCCCGTGCCACCCGCTAAGTCGAGCACTTGCTGACCCGGTCTTACCCCAGCAAGCTCAATGGCTAAGCGTTTCCATACACGGTGAATTCCCATGGACATTAAGTCGTTCATCACATCGTACTTAGGTGCCACAGAGCGGAATACACCGGCCACATGCTGTGATTTTTCTTCTACAGGCACTTCTTGATAGCCAAAGTGCGTGGTGCGTTTTTCTGTCATGGGGTGACTCCGTTAAATGGGTGAGAACAAGCGTTAAATAAGCGCTCGCTGATTTGATTTTCCACATGGGTAAGCTGTTGGATTAAAGGGGTTACACTACGTAGCCCTCCCAATGCATCAAAGCCCTCATCAAGAAAATCATACAGGTGGTGTAGTTTAGCCGCGTAAGCGGGGCGGCGCATTATCTTAAAGCTGCTTATGAGTAAGCGCCGTCTTACATAACGGTCGATGCGTGTGGCTGCTTCTTTAATCAGAGCAAGTTGCTGTTGCCGTTGTTCAGGAGTGCTGCTGCTTCTATAAGCTTGGGCGTAGGTCTCAGTAGTGATGGTTTGCTCCAGCAGCGCGGTGGCCAATGCTTCATCAAGCTGTTGTGTAAGTACAGCCGCTTCGAGGGTGACGGCAGCAGTATGCATCACTGTTTGGGGTAGCAGGGCCATGGCTTTGTTAGTGGCGCGCTGTATATCTTTTGCCACAGGCTTTAGGTGGGTGCCGCCATACACTTGATAAAATAAAAAATTGGCAGCTTTTTGCTCAGCAACGCCTTGTAGAATACCTTGGTGGCTGGCAAATAAGCGCTTGGTTTGCCATTGCTGCAACGTCACAAGGGCTTGGTTAAAGCTTGCGTTATGTTGGTGTTGCTGCAGTGCAAAATAATTGTTTAGCGCTTGATGGAGTCGTTCGCCGTGATTCATAGCCGTGAGCAAAATATAAAAGAGGCTTGATGATAGCAGAAGGGGCTAGTGCTGGTAATAAGCGGGCGGAGAAAAGGGAGAAATGTTGTTTTGCATCAAAGGCCCGTGGGCCCTTGATGCAGGTTAGCTTACAAAATATAGCGGCTAAGGTCTTCGTTTTCAGCCAAATGACCTAGGTGCCTATCCACGGCCTCGGCATCAATCACTAAGGGTTTGTCATGGTACTGAGTGGCGAGATCATCAGCATCGAAGCTGATTTCTTCAGTGAGTTTTTCCATCACAGTATGCAAACGGCGAGCACCGATGTTTTCTGTGGTTTCATTCACTTGCCAAGCCACTTCCGCTAAACGGCGAATGCACGCTTGGGTGAATTCCACTTGTAGCCCTTCAGTGGCTAGCAAGGCGGTGTATTGCTCGATGAGGGAAGCGTTGGGTTCGGTGAGAATGCGCTCAAAATCATCTGCAGATAAAGCTTGCAGTTCAACGCGGATGGGTAATCGGCCTTGTAATTCGGGGATTAAATCCGACGGTTTGCTGAGGTGGAAAGCACCGGAGGCAATAAATAAAATGTGGTCGGTTTTTACCATGCCATATTTGGTGTTGACAGTGCTGCCTTCAATCAAAGGTAGCAAATCACGTTGCACCCCTTCGCGGCTCACATCGGCACCACTGGTTTGGCCGCTGCGAGCGATCTTATCGATTTCATCTAAGAAGACGATACCTTTGTTTTCCACGAGCTCCACAGCTTGAGCTTTAAGGTCGTCCTCGTTAACTAAGCGTGCGGCTTCTTCGTCGCGTACTAGCTTTAGCGCATCTTTTACTTTGAGCTTTTGCTTGTGTGTTTTTTTGCCCCCCATGCGGGAAAACATGCTTTGTAATTGGCTGGTCATTTCTTCCATGCCAGGAGGCGCCATGATTTCCACACTAGGAGAAACCTGCTGTACATCAATGTCGATATCTTTGTCATCGAGCTCGCCTTCACGTAATTTCTTACGAAAGATTTGGCGTGTGGTGCTATTGGTGTCGTTTTCAGTGTCGCGGGCAGGGGGAAGTAGGGCGTCGTGGATACGTTCTTCAGCAGCATCTTCCGCTAAATGGCGCTGCTTCTCCATGGCCTGCTCACGCAATAATTTAATAGCGGTTTCCATTAAATCACGAATAATGGATTCCACGTCGCGGCCCACGTAACCCACTTCGGTAAATTTGGTGGCTTCGATTTTGATAAAGGGCGCGTTAGCGAGGCGAGCTAAACGGCGTGCGATTTCAGTTTTACCTACACCAGTAGGGCCTATCATTAAAATGTTTTTCGGCGACACTTCAGCGCGTAATTCATCGCTGAGCTGCATACGGCGCCAGCGGTTACGCAATGCTAGGGCTACAGCACGTTTAGCGCTATCTTGGCCGATAATGTGGCGATTGAGTTCGCTGACGATTTCACGAGGAGTAAGAACAGACATAGTGGTTACCAAGATAATTCTTCGAAAGAGTGATGGTGGTTGGTATAAACACAAATATCAGCGGCAATGGTTAAGCTTTTTGCCACAATATCTTTGGCGCTCAGTTCGGTATTTTCTAGCAAGGCGGTGGCAGCAGATTGGGCAAAGGGGCCACCAGAACCAATAGCAATAAGATTGTTTTCAGGCTCTATCACATCACCATTACCGGTGATAATCAGTGAATGATTTTTGTCGGCTACTGCGAGTAATGCTTCAAGACGTCGCAGTGCTCTGTCGGTGCGCCAATCTTTGGCGAGTTCAACGGCAGAGCGCACTAAGTTGCCTTGGTGTTTTTCAAGTTGTGCTTCAAAGCGTTCAAATAAAGTGAAGGCATCTGCTGTGCCGCCAGCAAAACCAGCGATAACTTGATCTTTGTAAAGACGGCGTACTTTGCGTGCGTTGCCTTTCATTACCGTGTTGCCAAGGCTCACTTGGCCATCTCCGCCGATGACAACGCTGTTGCCGCGGCGCACGGAGACAATAGTGGTGCCACGATATTGTTCCACAAGCGTTTCCTTTATGTTGTTAGTGTAGCCCCATGAGTTGGGGGTGTTACCCTTGGAGTTCAAGGGTAACAAAAGAAAATTTCGTGGGCTGTAGGTGTTGGGCGCTTATTTGCGTACGCGAATAGCGAGAGTGTCGATGCCGGCCTGGGCGAGCTTTTCTTTGGCCTGGTGCATGTTGTCCACATTGCTGTAAGGGCCAACCATGACTCTGTGGGTGGTAGCACCTGAGTCTAATTCCACGGGTTGAATACGTGCGTTAAGCCCTTGCAAGCCAAGCTCTGCACGGCGGCGCTCAGCATCGGAACTGCGGCTAAAACTGCCGGCTTGAAGCAAATATTCGCCCGCCTGTGCTTCGGGTTTCTTGGCGGAAGCATTGGTTTCGGGTTGCTTCTGCACAGGTTTAGCGTTTTCAATTTTTGAGGGTTTAGGTTGAGTAGCGGGCTTGCTAGGCTGTTTAGAAACTGGCAGCTCTTCAGTGGGAACCACCACTTCCATATCGGGCAATACCGCATAAAAATCAAAATAAGGGCTGTTGCCTTCTTTGGGTTGCTCTTTTTCAACCTGAACCACAGATGCGGTATCTGCTTGTGTTTCAGATTGTTTGATAGCTAAAAAAACTAAGCAACTACCCACCACGCCAACAACGGCGCCAAGTAAAAACGAAGGCCATTTAAGCGTGTTTTGCTGGGTACGTTTGGGCGCCTTGGGGGAGGCGCCACGTTTGGGAGCAGTGTTGCGTGCCATGTTACATCCGTTCGAGTGTGTTAATTCCTAACAAGCCAAGCCCTTGTTTAAGGGTGCTAGCGGTCAGTGCGGCTAACTGTAATCGGCTCGTTTTTAAGGTGTCATCTTCCAGTTTTAAAATAGGGCAGTGCTCATAAAAGCTTGAAAATAGCCCTGCGAGTTCATACAAGTACAGGCATAAAAGGTTGGGTAATCCTTTGTCAGCCACTTGTTCTAAGGTCTCTTGGAAAGTGACCAAATGTTGAGCGAGCTGTATCTCTTGCTCTGTGTTGAGTGAAAAATCACCAGTGATTTGGTTTGGCTTAAGGTCTGCGCGGCGGAAAATACTTGCTACGCGTGTGTAAGCATAAAGTAAATAAGGTGCTGTGTTGCCATCAAAGCTCAGCATTTGATCAAAATTAAAAATGTAATCACTGGTGCGGTTTTTGCTTAGATCAGCATATTTCACTGCACCAATACCTACGGTGCGAGCAATTTGTGCCAGCTCTTGTTGACTGAGCTCGGGGTTTTTCTCGGTGACTAAGGCAAGGGCGCGCTGCTCGGCTTCGTCGAGCAAATCAATCAGCTTAACGGTGCCACCCGTGCGCGTTTTAAATGGGCGGCCATCTTTGCCATTCATGGTGCCAAAGCCCATATGGGCAAGCTCTGTGTCGGCGTTTACAAAGCCCGCTTGGCGCGCCACTGTAAACACTTGTTGAAAATGTAGTCCTTGGCGTTGATCCACAAAATACAACATGCGGTTGGCTTTCAGGTTGTGTTGACGATAGCGCATGGCCGCTAAATCACTGGTGGCATATAAATAGCCGCAGTCTGCTTTTTGCACAATCACAGGCAAAGGAGAACCGTCTTTGTTTTCAAAGCCGTCAAGGAAAACACATTTGGCACCATCGCTTTCGGTGAGTAGGCCTTTTTGTTCTAGGGCTTCCACTATGGTGGCAAGATCGGGGTTGTAAGCACTTTCTCCGCGCACGTCCTCGGGGGTTAAGCTCACATTTAAGCGCGTGTAAATATCAAAGCAGTGCTGTAACGACACTTGGTTGAACTGTTCCCATAAGGCGAGGCAATGCGCGTCGCCGGATTGTAATGCCACCACTAAATCACGTGAGCGTTTGGCAAAGGCTTCATCTTCGTCAAAGCGCTGTTTGGCTTGGCGGTAAAATTCTTCTAAATCTGAAAGTTGCTCGCTAACGTTAGTGCTGTCGGGTTGGCTTTCTAAAAAGGCCAGCAGCATACCAAATTGCGTGCCCCAGTCGCCCACATGATTTTGGCGAATTACCTTGTGCCCTAAAAATTCTAGCGTGCGTGCCACGGCGTCGCCGATAATGGTGGAGCGCAGGTGGCCTACGTGCATTTCTTTGGCAAGGTTGGGGGAGGAATAATCCACTACGACGGTTTGTGCTTGTGCGGGTGTTTTGATGCCAAGCTTGGGTAAATCGCGTATTGCTTCAAGAGCTTGGGTGAGCACGTCATCGCTTTGAAAAAAGTTAATGAACCCAGGACCAGCGATGTCAACCTTGGCCACTTGTTCGCTTGCAGGTAAGGCAGTAACAATTTTTTCTGCTAGTGCACGGGGAGGCATACCCGCAGGCTTGGCGAGCATGAGTGCAATGTTGGTAGCAAAGTCACCGTGGCTTGCGTCGCGGGTGCGTTCAAGCTTGATCGGTGGTTGCGGTGTTTCGGGCAGAACGCCGTCTTTGCGTAATTGATGTAAAGCGTGTTGAATAAGTTCGATGAAGTGGTTGTTCATGTGGCTCGCGGGGCTAAAGTGAGTGTGGGTTTAAGGGCGTGCATTATAGAACAAACCCACGGGATTTGTTGAGTTTTCTGTGCTTAGGTTAAGTCCACTGGGTCAACATCGAGGTGCCAGCGGGTGCGTTTAGCCAAAGGGTGTTGGCTGAGAGTGTGGATAAGCTGGGGGATATAGCGGTGCAGGGTGCGGCGCTCAGGCGCTAGTAATAGTAATTGTGCACGATAGCGGCCTTGTCTGCGCTCCATGGGAGCAGGCGCTGGGCCCAACACCATCACTTCTTGTTGTTCCCATAAAGGAGCTGCTGCAGCTTCAAGCAGTTGCTGGGCATCAGAGGGTTGAATAGATTCAGCGCGAAAAAGCGCTAAGTGTCCGAAAGGCGGAAACCCTGCTAACTCGCGCTCCTTCATTAGCTCTGCTGCAAAGCGGTGGTAATCACCTTGGCAAAGCAAACGCAATAAAGGGTTGTCTGGCTGGCGAGTTTGTACCAGTAATTTTCCGGGTTTGTTTTTTCGCCCAGTGCGGCCTGCCACTTGTAGGATGAGCTGAGCAGCTTGCTCGGGGCCGCGAAAATCTGCACTCATAAAACCTGCGTCCGCTTCTAGCATGACGGCTAAGTCAAGATTGTTGAAGTGGTGTCCTTTGGCCAGCATTTGTGTGCCCACTAGCACGCAAGGCTCACCCTGATGCACGCTAGCTAATTGTTTGGCAAGGCTGCCTTTGCGGCGAGTGGTGTCCCTATCAATACGAATTAATAAATGTTTGGGGAATTGCTGAGTCAGTAGTTCTTCTAGTTTCTCCGTGCCTGCGCCCCTATCGAGCAAGTGGTGCGAGCCGCAGCCAGGGCAACGAGTGGGGATAGGCCGCTGGGTGTCGCAATGGTGGCAACGCAATTGCTGGGCCACCCTGTGCCAAGTCATGTGGGCATCGCAGTGAGGGCACTCCGATTGCCAGCCACAATCGCCGCACAATAATAAAGGTGCGTAGCCTCTGCGGTTTATAAACACTAAGGCTTGCCGGCCTTGATCCAAGGTGTGATGAATGGCGCTAAGGCTGTGTTCGCTCAATGGGGTTAGGGGCGTTAAGTGACTGCAATCTTCAATTTGGATAGTGGGAGCTTGTGCTTTGCCGGTACGTTGGCGCAGTTGTAAATGAGTAAAACGCCCTTCCTGTGCACTGTAAAGATTTTCCAGTGTGGGGGTGGCGGTGCCAAGCACCACAGGAATGTTCAAAAGTTGCGCACGCCACACAGCTAAGTCACGGGCGGAATAACGAAAGCCATCTTGTTGTTTGAAGGAGCCGTCATGGGCTTCATCCACCACAATCAGTCCTAGGTGTTGCATGGGCGTAAAAATAGCCGAGCGAGTGCCAATAATGATGGCAGCCTGGCCCTCTGCCGCCATTTGCCAAGAATGCAAACGCTCTTTATCGGTAAGTCCCGAATGCAGTACGTGGATGGGGACACTGAAACGCTGTTTAAAGCGCTGAATGGTTTGGGGTGTTAAACCAATTTCTGGCACGAGTACTAATACTTGTTGGCCCGCTTCCAAACGTTTTGCAATGGTTTGTAAGTAAACCTCTGTTTTGCCGCTGCCAGTGATGCCATCCAGCAAAAAAGGAATGAATTCGCCAGCTTTGTTGATGGCATCAATGGCAATGGCTTGCTCTTCATTGGCCACTAAAGGAGCTTCGCTGAGTGGTGGTTGGTGCTGCCATAAAGATGAACTGGGCGCTTGCTCAACCAACTCTGCCCAACCCTTTTTTTCTAGCGCATTTAAGGCCTGAGTGCGGATGTCGAAGCTAGTAAGGGCTGGGCGGCTTAAACCATTGGGGTGTTGCTGTAAGCAAAGTAATGCTTCTTTTTGTCGTGGCGCACGGGTGAGGTTATTAGCGTCTGCATGTTTGCCTGTAGCGGTAATACGCCAAATGAGCTCACCTTGGATGGCTGCAGTTTCGCCCTTGCGCAGGCTCGCGGGTAGAGCGGTGGCGATCACCTCGCCAATGGGATGATGGTAATAAACTGCTGCTTTGCGACATAGCTCTAACAAGTCTGCAGGCAGGATTGACGCGCTGTCGAGGCTTCTCGTGATGGGCTTTAAGACGTGTGGCGCTACTTGTGCTTCGCCATGACCCCACACCATACCAATGAGCCTGCGACGACCAAAGGTGATTTCGCAGCGGCTGCCCACGGGCGGCAGTTCGCCCACTGGTGGCAAGTAGTCAAATAGTTGACGTAAGGGGACTGGCACTGCAACTTTTACAACCTGCACCATGGTGTTTCCTTTGAATGAATAGTGCTTGCTTAAAATTACTAAACTGATATTATTCGCGTTCCCGTTTTGCCCGGTTATGCCATAGGTATGGTGCCCGACTGTGCTCTAGCTCCGCTGCTAGTCAGTTGGTTGGTTCGGGTTAGCGATGCCGTAAGGAGC
>Ga0079226_10000873_pt1 | contig 22403 bp, 18 predicted proteins | sample Poulit2014_FD_76345 | JGI IMG/M metagenome (GOLD analysis project Ga0079226, IMG submission 76345) | Agricultural soil microbial communities from Georgia to study Nitrogen management - Poultry litter 2014 | ecosystem: Environmental > Terrestrial > Soil > Agricultural land | place: USA: Georgia... | reverse complement strand
TAGACTATTACAATACGGAAAGAACTAAGGATAAACTAAAAGAACTTACTCCGATAGAATATCGGAATAAGTCCTTAGTCGCATAATATCAATAAAGTGTCCGAAAAATGCGGGTCACTACAAATTGTCTTAGAACAATCTGATTCCTTTTTTTGATTAAAGATGTGCTTCCTGTGATGGATAATCAATGCCAGCAAAGGTCTTTAAAATAGCTTCAAAGATGATTCTGGCACCACGGCTAGGAACGGCCATTCCAATTTGCTTACGAACACTTTCCTTTGAACCCATGAATACATAGTCATCTGGGAATGTTTGCAAACGTGCACGTTCACGATTAGTTAAAGCACGAGGCTCTGACCAGTGGTACATGTGGGTGCCGCCACCACCTGAACCAGTAACAGTGTATGCTGGCTTATTTGGATCAAGTCTGCGGTAGATCTGGCTGATCTTAGCGCCTTTGACATGAAGCTGAAGTTCTTCTGGAATATCAGCAGTAAAAGCATTTTGACCCGGTTTAATGTAGCTCAAACGCTCCTTTACTTTCTTAGTTTGTCTTGGCATTTCATTATTTGGCGCATTTGCAGGAATAGGTGGATTTTCAATTGCATTTCTAGAAGTATTGTCCACGTCCTTGTAAGGTTCTGTAGATGGCACCTTGTATTGATATTTATCAGCTAAATCATTTCTGATTCCTACGATAATCACACGGTGACGAGCTTGAGGAACACCGTATTCTTCGAACTTGTATAAGTTTGGAACAATAGTGTAGCCTGCGGCTTTCATATCATGAAGAATCTTCTTAAAAGCCTTACCTTCGTTAGCTGATTTAATTCCGCCAACATTTTCTGCTAAAAACCACTTAGGCTTGTAAATCTTCAAAGCCTTAACACCGTAGGTATACAAAGGGCCGTATTCACCATCAAAGCCTTTTTGTTCACCCACAACTGAGAAGTCATTACATGGGAATCCGAATGCTAATGCATCAATAGGCCCTAATTGAGTTAAATCAAACTTTCTAACATCAGCGCAATATACAGTTTCCGGTGCATCTGGGCAGATATTATGAATATATGTATCAACTGTATCTTGATCAAAATCATTAGCCCAGGCATGAACTATCTTATCGCCATTTCCAATATCAGCAGTCACGGCACCATAAGCTAAGCCGCCTGGTCCGCAGAATAATTCTCCTAATCTATATTTCATTGTATATTCCGTCAGTATTTGGTTCTTTTTTAGTATTTATTTTTCTGCTTATAGCATCTGCTTAATTGATACATGATTTTCTTTGAGTCCAGTAATTGATTGCGTAACTAAAACTGCATTCTCAGAAATCAAATTATGCTTTTTGCCTAATGTAAATCTAGTATGATACCCCAATTTTTCCAAGACTGGTGAAGTTGCATTAGAATGCAACAAAATCAAAATTTGATTTAATACAATTGCCTTATCACTAATTTTTAGAGATTTAAAGGTCTTTTGAGCATCTACCAGTTTCTCATAGCAACGATGCAGCTCAACAAACATAGGCATATAGTTCTTGACCTGATATAGGATTTCTTCGTAAACTTTAATTAGCCGCTCATCTGCATTTTTTCGTGCATCTTTTCGTGCTTTATGGTTAGAAAAATCTGGATCTACAACCAAGTCCATCAATGTTTGTTGTGATTCTGCAGACAAGATTAATTGTCTATAGTTCCAACGATAGCTAGTGCTAGTAATAAAGAATTTACTGCCCTTGTCGACAATTACTTGATTAAACGGAACCTTATTCTTTAAAATCTTGATTTTTTTGATTTTCTTCAGGTCAACACCAAGCTCTGGTTTAATGATTTCCTTTAGCTTTTCTTCATATTCAGTATATCTCGTCTTTTTTAGAGTATCTAACTCACTAACAAATCTACCTGGAACACCATAAAAACCATATTGCTTATTACCATCGCTCCTGGTGATTTCAGCTAACATCATATAGCCATCAACATTAGACGTATAGCCACCATAAATATCGGTATCGTAATCTTTTTTCTTGGGAATAAGCTTACGAGTTTTGGCAGTATCACGATCGTTTCTTGGAAATAACGTTGCTTTAAACATCGCTCCATTATGATAATCAATAACCAGTGATATCTTTTGTGACTTGTAGTTATAAACGGTATTCATTTTTGTAATTAGATCTTTACGATTAAAAGCTATCACATCTGTACCATTAACAAATATTTGATCTTGCTTACCATAAAGTAAATTCCACAAGAAATTAAAGCCCTGAGATTTTTTTTCAGAATCTAAGTGAATATCCTGATTTTCTTGGTTTGTTTTTTTAGGCTTGAGATATTGACCATAAACAAACAGTCTGCGAGCTTTCGGATAGACTTTGTAAAGATAAGTCCCTACTACTGCCGCCAAATATGCATCAAATCCACGATAGTATTCATTCAAATTTTTGATTCTGAAATAATCGAACTGATACCTAATGTTGGCTACCTGACTATTACGAACTTCAATAATTTTTGTATGCTTAAAGCGACTTTGCATAATTGTAGCAAGCAATTTTACAATTTGTTGGGTTTCTACTAACTGACGAGCAATGTAACCATCTCTTTGATACTTATTAAGAGTGCTAAAATCAGTAGTTAAGTTTAATAGTTTACCTTTAGGAATTAATTTTAACCTATTGAGTTCAGTCCAAAATGCTTTAATTGGCATACCTAAAGCATCAGAGTAAGAATTTCCAAACTTTAAAGCAACCGAACCGTCAACAATTTTGTACTTAGTTAAGACCTTATTATTTTGCGAGTCATCAGTAAGCTTAGAGCGTGGAATTATATGAAGAACAGTGTATTTGTAAAGTTCATCGTAATCTATCACTTCCCCAGTAAGGGCATCCCTGCCGAGCTGTTGGAAATAGAAGTATTGCTTATCATTAAGCTTATATTTACTCTTCTTAATAGCATTAGAGAACTCATCAGCTAGTTGCTTGCTAAATAACTTGTTAGCAGATTTATCAGCTTTAAGCTGACTCAATATGCGGTTTAACTGTTTGCTTCTAGCTTCAGTTTGTTTTCCTTTCTCCTGCTCACTACGTTGGAACATGAGGAAGATCTTGTCAGGTTCTTTACCGTGATTAAGTTTGATATATTCGTCAACCACGCTCATAGTTTTTCTAATTGCTTTTCGATTACTTGGTGAGGTATAAGAGTTAGCAAGGATATCTTCTAAGCTTTGGTTCTTTGCAGCAGCTTGGCTAATTTTATCAATCTGTTCACGAAATTCTGGTTTGTAGACAATTTGTTGGAAATTAGCTTTAGTAGTTTCAAGCCGCTGCATAATACTTTTACCATAGTTATCCTTAAGTCCTGTAAGTAGTCTTTTAGACAATCTCCCCCAGCCTCTTAATCTAGTATTTGCCACAAATTTCTTTTGGTCATCATCAAGCCATTCGATTTCATCCAATTTCTTAGCAAGTATCTTATGATCTTCAAAGACTGTAGACCATTCGATCATTTTTTCTAGGTCTTGTTGATAAGCAAAATTATCAATTTGGTTAGGGAAATATTTTTTCCAAGCGTTATACGTCTGCAGACTTGAAGTGAACTCTTCTGGGTTAGATAAACCTGTGATCTTACTACCAGGTATATTGTGCTTAGCTAATGCTTTTAGAATACGACTAGTGTTAACCTTATTAGTCTTCTTAAATACTTCATTAAATAAAATTTGCTTAACACCGCCACTAAGTTTTTTACCATCCAAACTAACATTGCTCAATTCATTAAATACTTCGTACTTTTCGTATAGTAAGCTATGTTTTGGTAACACTAACTCACTTAATAGATAACTATCTTTAGCAATAGAGCGCTTGATGAACTTATCGGCAGTTGCTTCAATATCCACCTTATCATAAAAATTCCATGGAGTAATGGCCCCATTATCCTTACGAACCATCCAAGCAAAACGACTTGTCTTAGGAATTCCAGATTTAACTTGCTCTTCTGGAGTAACTAGAGGTCCTACGTAATAAGGTATAGTAAACTGCATTAATTGACTCAACTCATAAGGCGCATTCTTACGATCCTTTTTTGCTGGGTTAGGTTTAACTAAGAAGTCATAGTATTTACCCTGGTTTTCGAGGATCTTATTGAAAGTAATTGCATTCAACTGATAAGGGATAAAAACGTTATCGCTTGAGCGCTGAACAGGCAAGAAATTGTTCTGAGCAACCAATTCACCTACCTTCTCGCTAAATCTAGTTTGAAGTCCTTGTTTATCAATGCTCTTCAATTCTTTGTTGATTAGTTTGTAAAAATCATCTTGCGAGAAATTTTTAGCTACATTGACTTTTAACAATTTACGTGCAGCTAGGAGATCTTTTTTCCTGTTACCAATGTATAACGTATAGCCTGCCTTAAGAGTCTTGACCATTTCATCTGGTAATGTATTCAAGAACTTAAAATAAAGATTTAAATCTCTCTTATGCTTATCATATAATGCAATTTTTGCATCAACAACGTTGCTGCTTCCATTTAAAATATCAAGCAGTGAAATAGCAGAATAGATTTTTTGCAGAGTTTCAAAAATACCAATTTGGTTATCAGTCATACTACCGCTAATTGCATCAAACTTTGTATCTAGTTCCGGATCATCTAACTTAAATGACCATGCTTTACTGGTTAACTTATCCAGATCCATGTCAAAAATAAAGTTTAGGTGGAAGCTGTTCCCCATAATTGCATTAACAATTTGAGTAATGATCTTATTATTACGCTTTGCTAAATCTTTATCAGGAACATCATTTACAATTAATTTCTTTAATTCTACAATCTTTTCCTTCTTACGCATTGAACGGTCTTTAATGACCTTTTCAATTTCAGGTGAATTAGCAACTGCAAAGCTTAGTCCTTCTAGGTCATTATAGTCATCTAATGCCAACATGTCGTCCTTGAGATTTAGCTTTCCTGGCTTGAACTGTGACATAGGCGTAGTATTAAAGAAATGACCTCTATGTTTTAACAAAGAATGTAAGGCCCAGTAAATTAGTCTAATATCAGCTTTTTCGTCTGTAATCATCAAATACTTTTGTAAATGCCAAATTGTTGGAAATTGCTTGTGATAATAGCCAGCAACGTTAGGTCGATCAAAGATTACAGTTCTAAACTCCTTGCGTTCGTCAAGTGGAGACAATCCTGCTTGCTTGATACGGTCAAACATTAACGGATCTACCTTATCAATTTCTGGCTTCATAATTTCATTAAAATAATGATTGATTCGATTTGCTCTTCTTTTAGTGGTTCGTCTAGCACTTCGAGCTAATCTTCTTGCCTCTGCAGTTTCACCTTCGCCAAATTTTGCTACCCCGATAGCTTTTTGATGATGAACTGGTTCCAGAATATTAAGATCATCATCTACTTCAACATGTCCTACAGCGCTTGTACTTGGTGTCAAAGCCAAATTATAGTTTTTAATTTTCATAATATTTTCCCTTCTTACTTATTGCATTTTATCCAACTATGTAATAGAATCTGTTTATGGGTTATTACATAAAGAAATGACATACAACCTTAGTTGATCTTTTTCAACTAATTTGTAGTTTAAGATAAAGCAACAAATTACTATTTAAGTAGTTTGAAGTTTCAATGTAATGTTCCGGGATATATCGGAATCTTAAAGAGCTATGCTAAAGAGCATAGCTCTTTTTTTACTTTATTTGGTGCTTATATACCACCTCGTCTCTATCAAATTACAAATTCTTTTCTAGTAATTTATGTCTTGTTTTCTTAATGGAATTTTGTAGAAAATAACGGCAGTTTGCAATGGATCAGAAATCTCTTGTTTACAATATAAGCAAGTCAATTTATTAGGTATTTCACCAATAGTATCATAGTAATAACCAGAATATGCATTGCAATACGGGCAGTACACTGGTATCACTGGTTCAAGGTATTTATGTTGAGCTAAAAATTCCAAAAGTTTGTAAGTATCAACAATGCTTATTTTTAATTTTCCTTGGACTTCACTGGGAGAAATTAAATAAGTAAAATCATAATGCCCAATGAAATCTAAGAATTCGTCAATATCAATGTTGAATTTTTGCTTTTTGAGTTCTGGTACAATTTCTCCAAAAATATCTTTTGTTTTTTTCATTTTTTAACCTTCTAATTTCTATTTGTGTGCATCCCTACGCATTAAACTTGATATGTTAAGCATAGCAAAATATAGAAACCAAATCAGAAAAACTCCAGACTTAGTTATCATTAATAGTTTTTCAAAATAAAAGCACTATTTAAAAATAGTGCTTTTATCTGCAATTTATTGCGTATCTTTCGTTACTTTTGCCATTTTATAAAGAAAATTTACTTTTAGTTTCTTCAAATTTTCTCTGTGCCATCTTTTTTGCAATATCTTTAGTCATATCAGAAATTTGCATTGCTGAATTATAATCATCACCAAAGAACTTTTTAAGCATATGCAAACCATCAGCCATTGTAGTGCTATCTGTAGCATCTGTATATTTATCTAACCACAACCTGATTAATGATTGAGCCTTGATGTTAAGTCTTACTTGCTCTTTCCCTGTCTTAGGATCAGTTTCCTTAGTTGGTACAACATGAGCTTCCCAATAAGTTGGTCTGCCATTGTAAAATACGCCAATAATTGATTTATTGTTGTTCATTTGAGAGATTTCAACTGAAATTGCCATAGATTTTACTTCCTTGTCTGTTTACTTGCATCCCAATCTTTGATTGGGATGCATCTTTTTGTTTTTATTTAATGTTGTAGTAACTTATTCATTTACTACTGTTCCAAAGTCTTTCAATTTTTGAAACGTCAATCGTGTTATAGCTCTGATTGTCAATTCTAAAAGCGGGAGTAATGTATACGCCTATCTCTTCTAAGCTAGATCTCTGATAGTGATTAGCATTAACTACGTTCACTCTGGTTTTATCTAAACTGTGCTTAAAAATAAGCCATGGCATTACCTTCCTGCATCGTCTGCACTTTTCTCTATAGAAGATCGTCATTGTTTTAGACTGGCTAAGCGTTTCAGGAGTAGTTGTCCATTCCCAATACTTAAACCGTCCAAAAACAAATAAAGGATAAGCCATCAGCAGAATGACTATGACTAACAAAGCCTTTTTCATGTATTTAGATTTATTATTCATACTTTTAGTTTAAGTTGATTATTTAAAGCTGTAAGTTAAACTCATAAAGTCTGAAAATCCTTCTTTAACTTTCAAGCCTTCAATTTGTCGTCCCATATCAGTTAGTACACCAACGATAATTAATAAACTAGAGCCACTTAATCCCATTTCCAAGCTTGGTGAGATCAAACTTGATGCAATTAATGGTACTACTGAGATCAGGGCCAAGAATGTTGAACCAGGTAAATCTAAGTCATAAATTAAGTTTTTGACGAAGATTGCTGTTGAATCGCCAGGCCATACACCAGGAATATAGGCATCTTGTTTTGAAAGATTATCTGCCAGCTTATTAGGCTCTACCTGTACTAATGAGTAAATATAAGTAAAGAGGACAATCAAAATACCATATAATACAGTTCCACTTGGTGAATTTAGAGAGAAAAAGTCATTAACAATTCTTGCGGCAACCGAATCACTTTTTGCTTGGACGAACATCATAATTGTTTGAGGAATAGTTAAAATTGAACTAGCAAAAATTACTGGGACCACACCAGGAACAATTAATTTAAGTGGTAAGTAACTATCCTTGGAAACTGTATTATCAGTTAAACGATTAGCAGTCCGAGTATATTGAACAGGCAAACGATACTCTGAGCGGTTAAACCAAATAATAATTGCAGTCAATACTACCAATAAAACTAAGGTAATAACTACTAAGTCCCATTTAACTCCTGCACTAGTTGATACTGATAAGTAGAATGACTTAGCCATATCTGGTAGACGCTTAACAATACCTGCCATAATGATTACTGAAATCCCGTTACCTAGGCCATACTGCGTAATTTGATCGCCAAACCACATAGCAAGAAAGGTACCTGCTGTAAGTAAAGTTCCGATTACTAGGTAAGTCCACCAACTGTTATCAACAGCATATCCGAATTGCGATAAGGAATTAATGCTTGCCACAATTCCGATCCCTTGTACAAAACCAAGAATTAGAGTTAACCAACGAGTGAGTTTAGTCAGCTTTTTTCGTCCAATCTCTCCCTCTTGGCTCCACTCCGTCAAGATCGGGATAACATTTGACTGCATCAGTTGAACAATAATTTGTGAGCTGATATAAGCACTTAGTCCCATCGACATCAAGGAAAAAGTTTGAAAACCACCACCACTGAACATTGCCATCATGGTTAAAGCAGGGGTATTGGTAATCTTTGATAATTGCCGAGGATCAACACCTGGAATTGTAACGTAGGTTAGTAAGTCATAAATCAATAAGATTCCAACTGTAATTCCAATTCTTTTTAGTAAATTCTTTCTGTTTTCTTTTTTAGTAGAACTCATACTCATATTTAACGTACTCCCTCTCTAATCTCCGTATGTAAGAAGAATCGACAAACGTCTTTTTCAATGTTATTGGTCATTTGGTTATACATTTCATGAGCCATGTTCTGATACTCAACTAATGGATTGTACTGTCCATAACCTCGTAATGTAACTGACTGTCTTAATTGCTCCATAATATCAATATGGTTCTTCCAATTGGCATCTATGGCATTTAAGATCATTGTGCGTTCAAAATCTTGTAATTGATTAGGATCAATTAATGCTTCCTCTTTATCTTTAAGATCTTTAAGGGTCTCTCCAAATAAATATTCCTTCAATTCATCTCGATTTAAACTCTTGATTTGTTCTAAGTTTAAACGTCCTAGGTGGTTAGTCTTGTCAATACTACGTTGTAAATTTTCTTTGTAGCGAGAATCTCTAATCGTAGTATTCAATTCGTTTACTGTTTGGCTTGGATCTAAGTCGACATCCAGATATTCTCTTACGTACCTCACTAAGCCTTTATAATTGGTGTGTTCCTTATCTAAGAAATACTTATCAACCGTGCGTCCAACAGTGCGATTCATCATTGCCTTCAAGTGAGGTGTAAGATCTTCTTTTGAATCTAAGATGGTCTGTCTGCGACTATATAGGTGAATTCTTTGTTCATTCATTACATCATCGTAGCGTAAGGTATTTTTACGTTGGTCAAAGTTGTTTCCCTCAACCTTTTTCTGTGATTGACGTACAGCACTGTTAAACAGACGTGAATTTTTAATTGGAATAAATTCTTCACCATCTGCCACAAGTTTATCTTTGGTTTTAGCAATTCTCTCGCCACCAAATCTCTTAATTAGATCATCTTCTAAAGACATATAAAAAACTGTCTTACCAGGATCTCCTTGACGACCTGCACGTCCACGTAACTGATTATCAATACGCCTTGATTCGTGCTTTTCAGTTCCTAAAACATATAATCCGCCTAATTCCCTTACTCCTGGTCCAAGCTTAATATCAGTACCACGTCCTGCCATGTTAGTTGCAATCGTAACTGCACCTGCCTGACCTGCTTGAGCAATAATTTCTGCTTCCTTCTTATTGTTTTTAGCATTCAACACTGCATGAGGGATGCCAGCTTGATCTAACATCTTGGATAACAATTCTGAGTTCTCAACGGAAGCAGTTCCGACCAAAACTGGCTCTCTAGTTTGATATATCTTCTCAATCAACTTGAGTACTGCTCTGAATTTAGCTCTTTCTGTTGGATAAAGTACATCAGGTAAATCTTTACGTGCAATCGGCTTATTAGTTGGGACAGTTACTACTTCCATACCAAATGTTTGATAAAATTCCTCGCTTTCAGTAGAAGCGGTCCCCGACATGCCTGATAATTTCTTATACATTCTAAAAAAGTTTTGGTAAGTTACAGAAGCTTCTGTTTTATTAGCATCATGAATTTCAACACCTTCTTTAGCTTCTAGTGCTTGATGTAAGCCATCAGAGAATCTTCTCTCACTCATCACACGACCAGTATTAGTATCTACAATAAGTACTTCACCGTCTTTAACGATATAATCCTTATCTTTTTCCATCGTGTAATTAGCTTTCATGGCTTCATCTAAATAGTGAGCCAAGATAAAGGAATCTTCATCATAAACATCTTGACCACCGAAAGCTTCATTAGCTTTTAAAATTCCAGATCTTTCAAGTGTGATTGTTTTAGTTTCAGCATCATATGTAAAATCATTTTTATTCATCCGTTTGGCAATCGCATCGGCTTGCTTATATAAAGCACGGTAGCTCTTGTCACTACCTGAAATAATTAATGGAGTTCTCGCTTCGTCAATCAAAATAGAGTCAACTTCGTCAACAATTACATAATTTAGACCTCTTTGCACTTGATCTTCAGGATATTTGACCATATTGTCACGTAAATAGTCAAAAGCAAGTGCATCATTAGTTGAATAAGTAATATCGCAGTTGTATGCGGCTTTCTTATCCTCTAAGATCATTTCTTCACCATTTTGACCAACTGTCAACCCCATAAAGGTAAATACTGGTCCCATTTCTTCAAAGTCACGTCTTGAAAGATACTCATTAACTGTAACTACATGTACACCTTTACCAGTTAAAGCATTTAGGTAAACAGGCATAGTTTCAGTTAAAGTTTTTCCTTCACCAGTACGCATTTCAGCCAAGTTTCCTTGATGTAAGACAATACCGCCTAAAAGCTGTACTGGATAAGGATAAAGTCCTAACACACGTTTATCCGCTTCTCTGATTGTTGCAAAAGCTTCTACCAGTAAATCATCTAATGTTTTTCCGTTAGCTAATTCTTTTTTAAACTTTGAAGTTTGTGATTGAAGCTCTTCATCACTCATAGCAGAATACTTATCTGCTAAAGCTTCAATTTTATTAACAATCTTTTCAAGTTTCCGCACTTTAAATTTGTTATTCTCAACAATTTGTTTTAATCCCATATTGTCTCCTTACAGTTTGCCTATCAAACTAGTAATCAGCACGTCAATACCCCAATAAACAAGGGAACTCCCAATTACTACTAAAAGCACATAAATCATGTGTTTTAGGGATATTGGTATCTTTTCCCATGTGACTTTTTTTAAAGTCTTGAATACTCTAGTTAAGTAATGCATCTATTCCCTCCTATTTAGTAGTCCCAAGTACGATTAATAAAATTACTAAAATGGCTCCTAGTAATTCTGTTAAACGAAACATCAATAATTCATATCCACGTGGTTTAGGACGTTTAGAATCATCCATTAATGCAGAACTATTATCATCTGATTTATTAGGTTGCAAGAACACCGTAATGATTAATAAGCCCGAAACCATGAGCAAAGCCGTACCTAACACTGGATTAATACTGATAGTGTGCTTTGCTTTCTTTTTCTTTTGCAAATATTTCTTAGGAATGGGTTTACCATTATAGTCAACCAATTCTCCTTTATGCTTTCCCGTACCTCTAAAAGCAATAATTGGACGATTAGCTTTTTTCTTTTTATCTGCTTTTACTTTTTTGTCGTGTGCTAGCTTAGCTTTCATTTGATTATCATAGCCCACGATCGTAGTTACATATGCTTTTACTTTTGGGGAATCACTTGCGCTACCAACTTTGACTGCCGCTTTAGTAACTGCATGATATTTAGCTTGTGTGGCTTTTTGATTAGCTTTATCAGTCTGATCTTTTTGTGCCACTTTAATGTAGGCTAATACTCCTTTACTAAATTGATAAACACTACTAGAGTATCCTTTATAGTTATTCGCACCTTTTAAAGCATCTAAAGACTTTTGAACAGATTTTTCTTCCTTTTGAATACTTTTGTTATAGTATTTATTAAAATTTTTAGCCTTTTTGTCTTTAAGCTGTTCTTTGGCAGTCACGTAACCATGGACATTCATTAAGCTAACAGTGTTTTTCTGAAATTCAGAAGTTAATTTTTTCTGGGTTAATGGTGTTTTAATTGAACAGCCTGCTAAAATTAAAACTATCGTAGTTGAAAGAGCTACTAACCAAGCTTTTTTTAGTTTAATCATCCGCAGATACTTCCTTTCGCAATTCTGCTCCATACTTTGCATCATATTCTTTTAAATAGTCATTCAAGATTCTTCGTTGTGCTTTAATATTTCCGATTAACACATCTGCTTGTTCATGACGCTTGGGATCTTTAAGTACGTTGTCCTGCACAAAGGAATCAATAGTTAAGTAAATTGCTTCAAAAGGTGACAGAATTTGACCCTCTATTTCAGAAAAATGTTCTGTGGTTGCCATCATTTCTGCTACTACGCTTTTAATCACTTGATTGCTTGGTACTAAGGCTTGATCTAAGTGATTTACATAATAAAAGCTTACAATAAAGCTCCGCAAAGCTTGGGTATGCATAGCTAAAGGAATTCCTTGAAAGGCTTTACGCAACTTTTTCGTCTCCTCCGTATTGTTCCCTTGGTTACCAATTTGAAGCAAAACATTATAAACCACTTCTACCACACTAGTTGTGCTGTCAGCATCGTCCTTAGCAATCTTTTTAGCGTAATCTAAAAGGTCATTTTTAAGAACAAAAACTCCATTTTGCAATTCATCTTGTTTGGTATTTGACATGTTGATCCTCCTAATTCATTTCTTGACATTCATATCCTATAAATTTTCCTATCTCTTTTGTTTTTTTTTCTATTTTCCAAAAAATCCCCCTTTTTCTGATTTTTGAACAAACAACTATTTTAAATCGTTTTGTCTCATAATTAATTTTGGATATGGAAAGGTAGGTATTTTATGATATTTTTTACGACAATTCACCACTTAGATAAATGGCATTATCTAAACAGCAAAAATATTCGTAAGTATTTATCTGCTTATCCGTATTTGCAAAATGGCAACTACTATGCAGTTTGCTTTTACTGTCATAACCCTATTAGATTAGTCGGTAGGCTTAATGCTAAAACAAATGAAGTTACCTATTATGGCGTTCATAGTAAGAAACTAATTCCTGGCTTTTCTGTATTTGACCAGACTAAACTTAGTCATTGCTTATACAAAAATAATCCATCAACATTTGTTTTAGATCCTTTAAAGCAAAAGTCATTAAATGTTAATCAGGTTAACCTTGATTCATTACGTAAAGATCTTACGTATTACACGGGCTTTTACTTTTCTAAAAAGCTCACCTATTCATTTTTATTGCGGAACCAAAAAGCCTTTGAGTACAGGGATGTAGATCAATATAATTTTCCATTTGTACTACTATTAGTAGCCAAATCGGTATCTTTAAACTATCGTAAGGTTGCAAACCCCCGTCTTAAGTATGCAATAGATAATAATGCTGATTACTTTCAAGTATCCTCTTCAAGTCAAATAGTTCCTCTTTTCAAAAATGCTGATTTAATAATGTCTTTTGAAGAGCAAGAGCTTGCTAAAAATCAGTTGCCACTGCTGCACGTACGCATCTACGAGATTCTGGATGGTACGAAGAATTTAATTTGCGAATCTCACATTTTTGCAAAGATGTTTAACAATTTGATTGATAAAGAAAGGACTGAAATTTAGTGGAATACACACAAAAATCAAGTGGCTCAGTAAGACTAGCTTTCGCACTTATTGGTGGTGGTCTAGCATCTACTGTTGTAGCACCTGCCGTAGCTCATGCTGATACAGTTAAAGTAGAAAAAGGTCAAACATTGAAGTCGATTGCTAAAGAACACCATGTAACTGTTAAAGCTCTAGCAAAAGCAAATCATCTTAAAACCAGTGCTAAAGTATCAGAAGATCAAGATTTAGAAATTCCTGATCCACCTAAGACATATACTGTTAAAGCAGGTGATACCGTCTCTGAAATTGCCTATGAACACGGCTTAAAAACCGAAGACGTGCTTAAGTGGAATAACCTGTCATTCAATGATTCTCAGATTTATATTGGAGATGAACTTAATCTACAAGATCCAAACCAACCACAAGAAAATGACAAGCAAACCACTACCCAGAATCAAGATAATTCCAACGTTCATCAAGCTTCTTTAGTTGGCGATACCAAAGCAGAACAGATTGTCAATTTAGCAATTCAATATGCTAATATGGGAATTCCTTATCAATGGGGTGGAGAATCGCTTAACGGTTTCGATTGTTCTGGCTTGACGCAATATATTTATCGACAAGTTGGTATTCAAATTAATCGTGATACAATTCATCAAGAACAGAATGTAGATACAACTGATGTTGCTTCTGCGTCTGATGTTATCAATACCGCTCGTCCAGGAGATCTTCTATTTTGGGGTTCTCACGGTGCTAGCTATCACGTAGCTATTTACATTGGTAATGGCAAATTTGTAGCGGCACCACAACCAGGACAGAACGTTGATATTGAAACAGTATCTGATTATTTCAAACCTTCTTTTGTCGGCAGAGTAGTTAGATAAGCATTTAAATAAATCCAACAAAAAAGAGCTGTAAGTTCATCAACCTTACAACTCTTTTTTTAGATTCGGTTTTGACTAAGAATATCGTCCAACACTTTAAGTGTTTCATCGTTAGGATTAATAAAAGCCAATTTTTTATTTGTTTCTGCTTTTTTATTAAACTCTCTAATTACGTCTAGGATATAAACAAATACACTAATAAGTGCCATATGTTCTTTCTCATAAGTTAGTTTGTAATCCATCCCATCAAAAGTTATATTGACATCTTGCGTAATTGCAGGTATACGATATGTTCTACCTTCATGTGTACGACTGTCCATCATAAAGATTATGTTAGAAACCATTAATAATTCATTGGTATTGTTAAGTCTTTCTACCAATTCTCTACCTGCATCCTGTACAGTTGGCATTGCGCTACGACCAATCATTAAATACTTTTCCATATTTTCTCCTTAAATATGCTTAATCATCTATTTAAGGATATTGTACGCATTTTATTTTTTATTTGTTGATCGCTAAATTTTCTAAAAAGTGTAACATTCAATATAATGATCGTCTACAGTTTGAAACATCGTTAGTAATGCGGGATCAATATACATGACTGCTTCAAAATCTTCTCTTTTATGTGTTAAACCATGTTTAGCTAAAACATCTTTACTAAAGCTTACTTGATATACATGATATAGTTGTTCATCAATTGCTTCATTTATCTTTTTGTTAATTGCCCTAAAATTCCAATCTGTTTTAGGCTTATCTTGTTGCAAGGCTTGGAGTTTAAGTAACTGATACTTTTCCTCCTGTAAAAAGTCGGCTAAATTAACAATCCATCTATCCAATCTTCTATCTTCTCTTATTTCTTCATTTTCTACTTGGTTTACCATTTCTTTCGTTCCTTTCGTGTCTTTTTATTTTTCATTTGTTTGCAATATCTTTATTAAAACTTCTGAATCATTCATAATAGCTTTCTTAATTCTTTTACCCCATGTATCATTAGGGATATTATTTTTTAGCCATTCTCCTAATTCCATAGCCTTAGTAAGATCTATTTGTCTTTTTTGGTCTTCAAACTTTGATTTATCATATACCTTAGCTAATTTAGCAATATTTTCATACTTTCCAAAAGATGCTTTGTCTTTAGCTTGTCTACTATAACGCTTAAGTGTTGGTACAGGTATTTTAGTTATTTCATGTAATTGATTAAACGTTAAATGACTCGACAAAAGTATTGCTCTAGCTTTTTCGATTTCTCTCATGTTCAACTCCTTATCTCTTACACTTATCATTATACTCGTCTTAGTATCATTTTCAATACTTTTAAGTATCATTTTCAATACTTTTTAATATAAAAAAAGAAAAGCACATGGCCTTCCTTCTTAATTGATTTCCTATTTTTCCCCATTTTCCTTGAAGTACAATTTAAATTGGTCAGCAACCGTAGTTGCTTCCTCATGTAAGCTTGGCTCAATATATATTGAATAGAAATCCTGTAGTATTTTTCCAGCCAATAAGTCCATTGGAATACCACTCTTTACTGAATACTCTTGAAGCCCCTTGAGTACAGGCTCAGATTCCTTATCAAACCAACCGACCAAAACTTTACGTAAGTCAGATTTAATTATCAATTCATTTTTATTTTTGACCACTCTAAAATTTGTTCCTAATTTTTGAGTAAAATGTCGACATGTCTTTTCTAACTCTTCTACATTAGGCTTACCAAAAGTTTTAAGCTTTATCTCAGCTACTTTCTTTACATCATCTTTGCTTACAATAAAGTCATTTAGATGAAAAATAACAGGATCTGTGATGATTTGGATAAAGGGATGGCGGTAATTTCCGTGAGTTAAAAATTCGCATCCGATTTGATATTTACTTAAAGTAGAAAGGAGCATATTGAGAAAGTAAAAATAATGCGAATCGACATTTTTCTTTTCCGCTTCTTTTTTCTTTCGACGATCTGTAACTGAATAGTCAATCAGATCGTTGATTGGTATGGTCCATACTACTGGTTGCTTATTACCTAACTTTCGTTTTGCAAAGTGGAAGTTTCCTCTTGACTTAGGATCTAATTTAACCGCATCATCCAATTCGATATTTTGATTATACAGCGCTACTATTGGCAATTCGCACCCTGCTTTTTTTGAAAAGTAAAATCCAACAACCACGCCTTGCTTCCAAGTCCGAGTACGAACTCCTTCAAGCAAATGTACTGTTATAATTTTATCTTTAGTTAATTTTGTCTTAGCATCAAAAGATGGCACTACCGCAGTGGTATCTTTAGTTTCAGATATTTTTTTCTTCAAATACAATGAAATCAAATCATCAATTCTTGTTCTAATTAAAGCATCCGATTGATCTTTCGAAAACATATTTCTTGCAATAAAATCATTTTGTTCATTTCGATCAAAATTTTTTATGAATTTTGATAAATCTTTTTCGTTTAAGTAGGATCTTTTACAAACGCTTTCTACATTTGTGATTTCATTTTGGTAATACTCAAATTGATCTTTTACGAAATTAAAGATTTCGTCATCTACAAGACTAGCCTTTGCAAAATATTTATTAATATTTGTAATTTGTCTCAGATATTTGTTCTTAGGAGTTGCTCCTCCATCACTACCAATTACCAGGTACAAGTTTGTTTGTTGTAACCGTTTAAATGGCGTTCTTAATTTCACATAATCAAGTCCTAAAGTGTCAGCAAGTTCACCAATTGTTCTAGTTTCTGTCATATTCTACCCCATTCAAGATCAAAAGTCGTCGTCAGGTAAATCAAACAACGATTCGTCAAATCCACTATTGTCTGATGTTCCCTCTACCATCTGACTATCGACATCGGACATCTGTTTGTTTTTTGATTGTTTTACTTCTCCGCCTAGATTTTCTGTAGCCACAGAAGTTTCGGATCTAGGCTTTACTACTTTTGGTTCCTTTGAAGACTGTTCTTCAATCTTGTTTTTTATTGTATCTCTCAAATCTGATGCATCAACTTGCTTCGTTGGTGCTGATTTAGCATCTCCCTTCTGATCGTTAGATTCGCTTAATTTTGATATTTCTTTGCCAAAAATTGATAAATTGTAGAAGGTACGATCGTATTTTCTGTTTTCACTAGATACAATCTTTCCTTCTACCAAAACGAAATCATCTTTAGCAAAATTTTGAGCCACGTCTTTTGCTGTTTCACGATAAAAAACAATAGGGAATTCGTTAACACTTTTACCACTACTTTCGTGTAGTATAATACGAAGGTAAAGTGTTCCTTTTTCAGATTTATAAAGTTTCCCCTTTTGCGCAATTTGACCCGCAAGGCATACTATTTGAGACATTTTATCCCCTCATCTTATTATTTAATAATAAACATATTTTCGGATTTTACAACTATTTTTTATGAATCAAAAAGACTTATTTCCGTATCAGGCATCTTTTGACGCTTGGTGTACACATGTAAACAAACTCAATCAGTTATCTATTGATATGATAAATTCCGTGTTATTTAATTTTTGGAATTATCATGTTGCTAATGCTGTTGGAGATATTGATATTAAAAACATTAAAGTTTCAGATGTAAATGATTATCTTACACAACTTGATGTTCACGAGCATTTAAAAACTCGCACGATCAATAAATATATCTCTTACATTCGCAAATACTTCACGTTTTTAACACAAGCCCATTTGATTGACTCATATCCCCTAGTTGGCTTAAAAGGCATATCATATCAACGTAGGACTACTGTCGTAATTAATTGGATGAATGATTTACCCAATATGCTTAACTTAGGATTGCATCCCGAAACCATCAAATTACTTTTATTAATTTCACTCGGTTACACACCAAAAGAATTATTGAAAGTGCGGTGGCTTGAGATTGCTGAACACATTCATAATAGCGGATTAAAGGAATACATTGTTAAAAACTTGAATTTCACCAAAACTCGCAATCCCTTTATTTTTCAAAAGCAAAATGGAGACGGCCCCATCGCTACTAATGAGTCATTCATGCGTGCTGTTAGATTAGATAGAGATATACACCCATTAGATTTGAGTATTTCAAAGCTTCGACAAAGTTACATCTTATCTTATGTTTCAAATTCTAACTTAACAGATCAATATTTAATGACTAAGCTTAAGCTATCAAGCAAAAGGCTAGCATACTATAAGATGTGCGTTAGTTATTACAATTTAATTTCTTATAAGCAAAAAGCAAGATAGTTTCAACTATCCTGCTTTTTTAGCTATCATATCTGCGATCAGGGTCTGGTTTAATGTATGGCTTAAGTTTATAAGTACCTGCTTCACTATCTGGTTTTAAAATCAACTTTGCATTGTAAGCTGTACCCTTCTTACTTAACAAATTTTTAAATTCATGTGTTGGTTGACCAACCAATAATTTTTTAACATCTGCTTCACTTACTAAACGATTAGAGTAATGTCGCCAGATAATAAACTTACAGTCTTTATTTGTGCAAGCATAATTATCCCACTTGCCTGCATTCTTTTGATCCTTGCGAAAAACCACATCAGAACCACAAACAGGGCATTTACCTAAAGACACCTTTTTATTAAAAGCCCCTGCTTTACTTTGATAATAATTAACAGTTTTTTGCGTATTCCAAGTCTTTTCAATTCGATCAAATTCGTTATAAATCATTTGTGCCGTAGAATTAATTAAGTTTGAAGCACTTGTTTGCCCTTTATCAATCCTTTGATATTCTTCCTCCCATTTAGCTGTAAGTACTGGATCATTAACTTCCGAGCCACATAATAACCAGTTAATTAGCCAACCATTAGGTGTTACCGTAATAACATCCTTAGTGTCTACTGCAATATATTTTTTAGCAACAAGACTTGCCATGGCTTGATCCCTTGTGGCAGAAGTTCCAATTCCTTTCGTTTTACGCAAAATTGAAGCATATTTTTGATTTTCAACATATTTATATGCTCGTTCCATCATTCCACCTTTATCATAAATTTGAATAGATTTTAGTGGCTTAGGTGGTTTAGTTTTTTCAACATTAATCTTTAAATCTACAACTAGTCTATCTCCTTTTTTTAAGTATTTAGCGTAATCCATACCTTGTTGAGGATCCTGAGCTTTTTTTGTGTCTCTTTTTTTCCTTTTATTTGGTAGTAAGATAGCTTTCCAGCCCTTGCTGAGCATTGCGTTATTTTGAGCAATCATAGGTATACCGCTAACCGATACTCCTAAGCGGTTAGATACATACTGATATGGCTTAATAAACATTGTCATAGCGCGTCTTACTACTACTTCATACATTAATCTCTGATCGTCAGTTACTTCTCTTGTATTATCCATCAACTTTTCAGTTGGAACAATTCCATAGTGAGCATCATCTGACCCCTCTTTGACAAGATATTTCTTTGCCTTGTTTTCTGGCATGTCATATCTTTCATACTTACCATCTTCATGGATTATTTGCATAAAATCATTAAATTTATCTCTAAGATATTGATACTCGTACAGAGGAATTTCTCCTGCATCTGTTCTGGGATACGTTTGGTAACCATCATCATAATTTTTCTGCATGACTTTTTTAGATTTAGCTTGTGTCCATCCAGCCACTCGATTCATTTCTTTATATAAGTCCCCCTTAGTCATCATAATAGGTGGATAGGTTTCCTTGACATTAGAATCAATTAAAGCAACCGTACCATAAGCTTTTTTCTTAGATAAACCATGCTTTTTAATTTCCTCGATGAATTTTTCTTTGTTCTCACGTCCTACTTCTCTAATAGTTGATTTAAGTTCAACATTTGCTCCATTAATAAGAGTACTACCATCCAACTCATAAATCGGTTGCACCTCAAAATCATCAATCGATTTCTGCCATTGGCAAATTAAATTTAATGTTGTTGAAATGGCTCTACCTACAGCAAAATTACCAATAATACCAATATTTTTTAACTTTGAAGTGTACAAACGACTTAAGTTCATTCCGATCATCCAATCGGCTCTTGATCTAGCTATCGCCGCATGTGCATCTCTCCATGTTTTATCTATTGGTTTTAGATTTTTGAATTGTCGTACTACTGCCTGTTTATTTAAAGCGGTGGGATAAGATCTTAGAATCTTCTTTTGCTTAAGCATTCCACTAAAACGCAAGATATTAAAAGCAATAGCTCCACCTTCATTATCCATATCCGTACTTACAATTACCCTATCTGCTTTTGCTACTGCATTTTTAATTTCGTTATAAAGAAATACGTTTTCTTTTGGCAAATTGTAATCAAATTGCGATGGAATTATGGGTAGTGCATTCAAATTATCTCGGTCTTTGTATTCTTCACCATAGTGTTCTGGTTCACAAAGCTCTAATAAATGTCCTGCGGCCGAGACTACGATTGTATCATCATCTAGGAAGGTCTTTCCTCTTGCTTTATGTTGTTTCTCCGTGTGCTTTAACCCGAGACCATTCATATAGGATCTTGCTTGGTCGGGTTTTTCAGCAAGTATTACTGTTGTCATTTTCTCTTCCTCTTAAAAAATAAAGGCATTAGTTTATTGCTAACGCCCTTGTTTTTATTTCTAATTAAGCATGAATATATTTAGCTACATCTAGTGAATTTACAGACATGACAGTGAGCTTATCGGGCCAATTCCAAAGTTGCATTGAATGACCTTGTGAATCTAAATCAGTCATTTGATAGCCACCTGGAATTCCATCAACTGCAACTCCACCATTTCTTTTAGTCAACGTACCAGTACCAACAACAGTCCCGTCAGATGTTACAAACTGTACTTGTTTGCTTGTGCCATCTGGAATACTTTGAGCTGGATAAGTTGGATTAGATGATTGATCTGGATTAGTATTGCCGCTTGGTTGCACTGATGATCCATCACTAACTACAGTAATACTATTAGGCCATTGATATAGTTGCGCAGAATGACCTTGTGAATCTTCATCGCTTAATTTATACCCACCTGGTATACCACTAAGATGTACACTGTTGCCATTCTTAGTAAGAGTACCAGTACCGACTTGATTGCCACTTCCATCAACAAAGGCTACTGTTTTACTTGTTCCATCGGGTACGCTTTGGAACGGATAAGTTGGAGTGGATGGTTGATCTGAATTAGTACTACCGCCTGGTTGCACTGATGATCCATCACTTACCACAGTAATGCTATTAGGCCATTGCAATAATTGGGCTGAATGCCCTTCGGTATCTAAGTCAGAAAGCTTATATCCGCCTGGAATATCTGAAATCTGAACCGAATTTCCAGCTTTGCTTAAAGTACCAGTACCAATAACAGTCCCATCAGATGTTACAAACTGTACTTGTTTGCTTGTACCATCTGGAATACTTTGAGCTGGATAAGTTGGATTATCTGGCTTAGACGGTTGACTGGTACCATCACTTACCACACTAATAGTATCAGGCCATTGCAATAATTGGGTTGAATGCCCTTCGGTATCCAAATCTGAAAGTTTATATCCGCCTGGAATTCCATCCACACTTACATTATTACCATTTTTGGTCAACGTACCAGTACCAACTTGCTCGCCATCTGCATCGACAAATGTAACTCCTTTAGTAGTTCCATCTGCCACATTTTGAAACGGGTAAGTCGGGGTAGATGGTTGATTGGTACCATCACTTACCACATTGATAGTATCAGGCCATTGTAATAATTGGGCTGAATGTCCTTCAGTATCTTCGTCTGCTAATTTATACCCACTAGGAATGTCGCTCAGACTTACATTATTGCCATTCTTAGTAAGAGTACCAGTGCCAATTTTCTTACCACTGACATCGACAAATGTTACTGTCTTACTTGTCCCATCTGGTACTGATTGATAAGGATATGTTGGAGTTGTTGGATTATCTGGATTAGTTTGATGTCCTGGATTATCTGGATTAGTCTGATGTCCTGGATTATCTGGATTAGTTTGATGTCCTGGATTATCTGGATTAGTCTGATGTCCTGGGTTATCTGGATTAGTTTGATGTCCTGGATTATCTGGATTAGTCTGATGTCCTGGGTTATCTGGATTAGTT
>Ga0079226_10000872_pt1 | contig 22410 bp, 20 predicted proteins | sample Poulit2014_FD_76345 | JGI IMG/M metagenome (GOLD analysis project Ga0079226, IMG submission 76345) | Agricultural soil microbial communities from Georgia to study Nitrogen management - Poultry litter 2014 | ecosystem: Environmental > Terrestrial > Soil > Agricultural land | place: USA: Georgia... | reverse complement strand
TTGAATAGCGCTTTAAAAGGCGTAAAGGGAAGGGGGCTACAAGAAGAGTTTGAAAAAATGCCGTTATATAAAGCATTGAGGAGATGAATAAAAGCCTAGGTGCTGCAAAGGCAAACACCTAGGCTCGTTATTATCTATGGATATTAGAACAGATCGGTAATAGCCCCCTCTGAGGCGGAGCCCACTGTTTTTGCGTACTTGGCTAAGACACCGCGTTTTACGTTGGGCTCGGGTGCCACCCAAGCGGCGCGGCGCTGTGCTAATACTTCCTCGCTCACTTCAAGAGTGATGGTATCTAAAGTGGCATCAATGGTGATGGTGTCACCATTTTCTACCAGAGCAAGGGTGCCGCCCACCATGGCTTCAGGTGCAATATGGCCCACCACAAAACCATGACTACCGCCAGAAAAACGCCCATCGGTGATTAAGGCGACATCATTACCTAGGCCGCGGCCCATAATGGCGGAGGTGGGGGAGAGCATTTCGCGCATGCCAGGGCCGCCCTTGGGACCCTCATAACGAATCACCACCACATCCCCTGCCACCACTTCGCCGCTTAAAATGGCATCGAGGGCTTCTTCTTCGGAGTTATACACACGGGCAGAACCCGAAAAATACACCCCTTCTTGGCCTGAAATTTTGGCTACGGCACCTTCTTCCGCCAAGTTACCGCGCAAAATACGCAAGTGGCTGTCTTTTTTAATGGGCTTATCAAAGGGCATAATGATGCTTTGGTTATCAGGATAATCTTCCACGTTGCTTAAGTTTTCAGCGAGTGTTTTACCGGTGACGGTGAGGCAATCGCCATGGAGCAGCCCTTTGTCGAGCAAGCGCTTCATTAACGGCGCTATGCCACCAATGGCCACCAGTTCAGACATCATGTAATACCCAGAAGGTCTAAGGTCGGCAAGCACGGGCACACGTTTGCCTATTTCGGTGAAGTCATCAATGCCCAGCTCCACACCCACAGAGTTGGCCATGGCCAGTAAGTGCAGCACCGCATTAGTGGAGCCGCCTAGGGCGATCACCACGGTAATGGCGTTTTCAAAGGCTTGCCGCGTCATGATTTGGCGCGGAGTGATGTTTTTATCTAGCAATAGCTTCATGGCTTCACCCGCACGGGTGCAATCATCTTGCTTAGCTTGGGAAACCGCTTCTTGAGCGGAGCTGCCCGGTAGGCTCATGCCTAAGGCTTCAATGGCAGAAGCCATGGTGTTAGCGGTGTACATGCCGCCACAGGAGCCAGGCCCTGGGATAGCTTGCTTTTCCACGTGAATGAGTTGTTCCTCGCTAATATCACCACGAGCATGGGCGCCCACGGCTTCAAACACAGACACAATATCCGTGTGCTCGCCACCGGGTTGAATAGTGCCGCCATAAATAAACAGGGCGGGGCGATCCAAGCGCGCCATAGCCATTAAACAAGCGGGCATATTTTTATCGCACCCACCAATGGCAATCAGCCCATCAAAGCCTTGGCAGCCCACTACGGTTTCAATGGAATCCGCCACCACCTCGCGCGATACCAAGGAATACTTCATGCCTTGGTATCCATTAGCAATACCGTCGGAAATGGTGATGGTGTTGAAAATCACTGGTTTACCGCCCGCTTGTTTAACGCCATCAGCCACTAAATCAGCCAAACCGTTGATATGAATATTGCACGGCGTCACCTCGCTCCAAGTGGAAGCAATACCCACCTGTGAGCGGGAAAAATCCTTATCTGTGAATCCCGTGGCCCTTAACATGGCACGGGCGGGGGCTTTTTTGGCACCGTCTACCAGTTGTGAAGAATAGCGACGATTAGGGGGGTGGCTCATTGGGGTTCCTCGTTGTTATGTGTGGATGTGTAGCACTATAGCCTATGGCGCTAGGTAGAATCAGGTGTTTCATAAAATTCCTTGAGCCAGGTTAAGTTATTGGCGGTTAGCACACTAGCTTTTAAGTCAACGAGACTTGTTGAATGTCACAGTCATTAATGGCTGCTTTTCTGTTAGCCTGAATCCTCACACACATAGGGGAGCAACAAGGTGGCATTACGCGGAAAAACCGTGGTGATTACAGGGGCAGGGAGTGGCATAGGCTTGGCCACCGCAACAGCGTTTGCGCAATTAGGGGCTAACGTGGCCATTGGTGATGTTGATGCTGAGCTTGCTGAGTCAGCAGCGCAACATTTGGCAGGCTATGGTGGGTTTGTTGATGTGCGTTGTAGTGCTAGTTTTGAGGCTTTTTTAACGGCGGCTGAACAGGCTTTAGGGCCTATGGATGTGCTAGTAAATAATGCCGGCATTATGCCCACTGGCGCCTTTCATAAAGAAAGCGAAGACATCACCGATACTCAAATAGCGGTGAATCTGAAGGGTGTGATTGTGGGCTCTAAATTAGCGGTGAAACGTATGCTTCCAAGAAGAGACGGGCATATTGTGAATGTGGCTTCTATGGCGGGGCGTTTGGCCATTCCTGGGTTAGCTGTGTATTGCGCCACTAAGTTTGCCGTGGTGGGGCTCACTGAAAGCTTGCGCGAAGAGTACCGCGACCATGGTATTTATTTTACGAGTATTTTGCCCGCTAAGGTCACCACAGAGTTAGCGGCTGGCACAGAGGGTGCAGATTTAGGCATACCCTCCTCAAGCCCAGAAGAGGTGGCTCAAGCTATTGTCAAAGCCGTACTCAAGCAGCAGGGCGAAGTGGCGGTGCCGAGTTATCTTGGCTTATTAAATGGTATGCAAGGTTTTGCCCCCAAAGGGGTGCTACGAGGGATTCGCCGCATTTTTAATGATCAGCGTATTTTGCATGGCTTAGATGAGAAAGCGCGTCAAGGGTATAACCAGCGCATTAAAAAATTGAGTGATAAAGAGAGGTAAATATGGCACCTAAAAAACGTGCCCTAGTGCTTGGTTGTGGTGGTGTGGCTGGCGGTGCTTGGACGGTTGCCGCCATGAGCGAAATACAAAAGCAATTAGGTTGGCAGCTGCACGAAGCCGATTACTTTATTGGCACTTCTGTGGGGGCTGTTTTGGTCACGCTGCTTTCTCAAGGGATAACGGTAGGGCAGTTACTGGCTTGCCAACAGGGCACCAGCAACCATTGCCATTGGAACCATGAGGTGGATTCAGGCGGGACTTATCCGCCGTTGCCTAAGTTGCGTTTAAATGGTGCCAACCTTTTACGTTTAGGGTTGCGCGGCAAAGTATCGGCATTAACCGCTGTGATGGGAGCCTTCCCCCAAGGGCAAGCGGATATGTCGGGCTTTATTCGACTGGTGGATAGCGTGGTGCCCAAAGGTGAGTGGAGCAAGCATCCCAACACTTGGCTGATGGCGGTGGAGGCGGAAAGCGGTGAACGAGTGGCACTCGGGCGTGATATTACCGATATGCCCATGAGCCAAGCCGTGTGTGCTTCTTATGCGGTGCCTAGCTGGTGTCCACCAGTAAAGTGGCATCGGCACACTTATTTAGACGGTGGCATAGCTTCCCCCACCTCTGCGGATTTTTTACTCAATACTGATGTGGAAGAAGTGGTGGTGATTGCTCCCATGGCTTCAAGAGATTTAGATAATCCCTTGCATCCGTTTAGTCGTATTGAGCGCCGTGTGCGCAAATATATGACGCAGATTGTAGTGAATGAGGTGGCAGCACTGCGCCAAGCAGGCAAGCGGGTGCTGCGTATTGAGCCAAGTGCAGAGGATTTGGCCGCGTTCGGGTTTAACCTAATGGATCCCAAAAATAGAGAACAGGTACTGAATACGGCTATTGCCACCAGCCCAACCGTGGTAGAGCGTGCCTTAGCTGAGTTTTAATGAATAGGAATAATGTAATGAATTAACCAAAATTTGAAGTTGCTATTGTTGGATGCGGTTTTGGCGGCATGGGAGCGGCTATTCAGTTACGTCGCATGGGAGTTGATTCCCTTGTGATGTTAGACCGAGAAGATGATTTGGGTGGCACCTGGCATGTGAACCGTTATCCAGGCCTTGCGGTGGATATTGCTTCGCTTACGTATTCCTATTCTTTTGAGCCGAACCCTTATTGGTCTCACCTGTATGCCCGTGGCCATGAGTTAAAAGAATATGCCAACCATGTGGCAGAAAAATATGATTTACGCCGCCATATGCGTTTTGGCATATCAGTGGAGAAAGCTCATTTTGATGAAGAGGGTAATTTTTGGACTCTCTACCCCGAGGGCAAAGAGCCCATTACCGCCCGTGTGCTAATTTTAGCCACTGGCTTTTTATCCCAACCTCATACCCCCGATATTGAGGGAATTGATAGCTTTAAAGGTAAAGTGATTCACACCGCTGATTGGGATGGCAGTTATCCATTGGAAAATAAACGTGCTGCAGTGATTGGCACGGGGGCTACTGCGGTGCAGCTTATCCCCACCATAGCGCCTGAGCTTAAACAGTTAGATGTGTATCAGCGTACCCCCATTTGGGTGACGCCAAAAGTGGATACCCCCATTCCTAAAATCGTGCAAAACGTCTTTGCCAAACTCCCTGTAACACAAAAAGGGGCGCGCTTAATTAGCTCTGGCATTTTAGAAACCATTATGGTGGCTGGGGTGTTGCATAATGAAAAATTGCCCGTGCTTACCAACACCATGGAGAAGGTGTGTAAAGCGCATATGGCACGCACTATTAAAGATAAAGCACTGCGTGAAAAACTTACCCCTAAATACAGCTTCGGTTGTAAACGCCCTACCTTCTCGAACACTTACTATCCCACCTTTAACCGCGATAATGTGGAGCTGGTCACCGATAGCATAGCGCGCATTGAAGAGGACGCTATTGTAACGGTAGACGGCAAGCGCCGTGAAATTGATACCTTAATCTTGGCCACCGGTTTTGATTTATGGGAAGAAAACTTCCCTGCTTTTGAAGTGGTGGGTCGTAACCAACGCAACCTTGGCCAGTGGTGGCGTTCGCAAGGGTTTAAGGCGTATCAAGGTGTGGCTATTCCGGGGTTCCCTAATTTATTTAGCTTGGCTAGCCCTTATGCCTACAACGGTTTGTCTTTCTTTAGCACCATCGAAGGGCAGATGAAGCACATTAATCGCTGCTTAGGTGAAATGATTGGTCGTCAAGCGGAAACGTTTGAAGTCACCGAAGAAGCCAACGAAGCCTTTGTAGCGCAGATGAAAGAAAGAGTGCAAAAATCCCTGTTTATTCATGGCCAGTGCGGTGGTTCAAATAGCTATTACTTTAACCAACATGGCGAAGCCACCCTGTTGCGCCCCACTTCCACCGTGAGTGGAATGCTAGCGCAGCAACACTTTCCCATAGAGGCATATCGGTTTGGTTAGGCCCTCATGCCGGGCGGGCAAGGGCGCTGGAACCGCGCGGGGTTCCCAGCACCAGGTGTTTTTAAAAACCACTGTGCCAAGCAAGCTTGCAGAAATGGGTTTCACCAACGAACCCCATGTTGGTGAAACCCATTTCTTCCAGCCTATTTATCCTAGCCTCTAAGAGAAATCGGGTGCGGATGGGGTATGAGAAAGATTGGTTTTGTGCAAAGTTGGTGCTCAGAGCACATAGCCTGCAGCTCGCTTAGTTGTGCCTAAAACTCCCAGCTTGCTTGTTCCAGTTTTCAAGAAAAATCGAGTACAGGCGGGGTATGAAGCACTGGTTTTGTTGCGAGGTTGTAGTTCAGAGCATAGAACTAAGTTCTAGAGTAAGCCTTACTTAGTGGCACCCGCATTCCCCCCATTTCCACCAACCCGATTTATCTTAGAGCCACCGGTGGGAGGCACGGAGAAACCACTATTTCTTTTGCGTGCTCACCCGCAAAAAAATAGTGATTTCGCAGTGCTTGCTAGTGATGAGTTTAATTCAGAACCCGTTGAGTGGTGCCAGCCCGGCACAAGGGCACCCACGCGGTTCCGCGTACCCCTCGGCACGGGAGCCGAGGCGCTAATCCAGCGTTAGGATAATTCCTTTGGTGCCTCCACTTTAAACCACGCTGCATACATGGCTGGCAAGCTAAGCAATGTGAGTACAGTGGCTAGCATTAGCCCTCCCATAATTGCTACTGCCATGGGGCCCCAGAAGTTGCTGCGGGCAAGGGGAACCATGGCCAGCACAGCGGTGATGGCGGTGAGGGTGATGGGGCGAAAGCGTCGCACGGCAGAATCCACCACGGCCTGCCAAGGCTCAATGCCACGGGCAATATCCTGCTCGATTTGGTCAATTAAAATTACCGAGTTACGGATAATCATGCCGTTCAGTGCAATCACTCCAAGGAAGGCCACAAAACCTAAGGGCTGTTTAAGAATAATAAGTGTGGTCACTGCGCCCACTATGCCTAAGGGGCCCGTGATAAACACCAACACACTGCGCGAGAAGCTGCGCAGTTGGAACATCAGCAGGGTGAACATAATAAACAGCATTAAAGGAATCCATGCAGTGATGGAAGTTTCCCCTTTGGAGGATTGCTCCAAGGTGCCGGCGGTGCGTAGGTAGTACCCCGGCGCCATATCGTTCATTAATTCATTGAGTTCTTTTTCTAGGCGCTCTGCCACGGTGGAGCCTTGGATGCCGGGGCGCACATCCCCTTGAATAGTCACAGCATAATCACGGTTATGGCGCCAAATCACACCGGGTTCCCATTCAAAATGCGTGCGTGCCACTTGTGCAATGGGCACGGAACGCCCGCTGGTGGTGGGCATGTAAGCGCTCGCTAAAGATTGCATATTGGAGCGCTCGTTTTCAGGTTGGCGCAGCACTATGGGAATGGTGCGGTTGCGCTCACGGTACTCGCCCACAGGCACGCCGCTAAGCAAGGTTTCAGCGGCTTGTGAAATGGCTTGGCTTGATACACCGAGGGCGCGCGCACGCGCTTGGTCTACGTCGAGGCGCAGGGTTTTTACCATTTCGTTCCAGTTATCATTTACGCCGCGCATGTCGCTATCTTGCTCCATATAAGCACGCACTTTATCGGCGTATTCGCGCACGGGTTTTAAATCGGGGCCAACCACGCGGAACTGCACAGGGTATGCCACTGGCGGCCCGTTGGGTAATAAGCGCGCGCGTGGGCGTACCTCTGGGAAGCGCTCATGAAGCAAGGTATCCACTTTTTGTAGCATGGTATCGCGTACATCGATGTCATCACTTGTGGGAGTGAGGATAAGCTGCGCTACGTTAGATTGAGGAAAGATTTGGTCTAAAGAGAGGTAAAAACGCGGTACGCCTGCCCCCACAAACGAGGTGATAGTGCCCACTTCGTCAATACTGGCGATTTCTTTTTCAGCGCGCCAAGTGAGTTTTTCCATGGCTTCAAATGCAGTGCCCTCCGGCATCCATAAATCCACGAGCACTTCGGGGCGATTCGATTCTGGGAAAAATTGCTTTTCCACCACCTTAAAACCGCCTAGGCCTAAGATAAAAGCAACAAGGGTAAGGGTAAGGGTGGTGCCTTTGTGTACCACACACCAATGCACGGTGCGGCGAATGCGGTTATACATGGGGCCATCGAACACATCAAAGGGCTCGTCGCCGCGGTCTGGCCTTTCTTTGAGCAGATGAAAGCCGATATAAGGCACAAAATAAACCGACACTAACCACGATACCAATACGGCCACCGTGGTGACGCCAAAAATGGCGAAGGCATATTCACCCACCGAAGATTGGGCTAAACCAATAGGTAAAAAGCCTGCCGCCGTAATTAATGTGCCTGTTAGCATGGGCATGGCAGTGGCAGAATAGGCATAGGTGCTAGCGCTAAAGCGGTCGTAGCCTTCTTCGAGTTTACGCGCTGTCATTTCGATAATAATAATGGCGTCATCCACCATGAGGCCTAAGGCAATAATCAAAGAGCCCAGTGAAACCTTGTGTAAATCAATGCCCCACTGCTTCATGATTAAAAAAGTGATGGCCAATACGGTGGGAATAGAAAGCGCTACCACTAGCCCAGGGCGCATGTCCACGCGCAGCGGGTTGCGCTTTAGACCAAGGGCCACAAAGCTTACCCCAAGCACTATCACCAGGGCTTCGAGTAAGACTTGCAAGAATTCTTGTACTGAGCGCCTAACCACGTCGGGTTGGTCTTGGATTTGGTGCAGCTCTATACCCACGGGCAATAAGCTTTGAATGTGTTTCTCGTGCTCTTTTAATGCTTTGCCAAGGCGAATAATATCGCCCCCTTTCACCATGGAAACACCGATGGCCACGACATCTTGTTGTTGAAAACGGGTTTTAGGATCGGCAGGGTCGGCGTAGCCTTGATACACCTCAGCGATATCGCGCAGTAAAAAGGTGCGCTCACCAAAGCGTAGTGGCATTAAGGCGAGTTCTTCTGCAGCAGAAAACTGACCACTCACCCGCACTTGAATATTTTCTTCATCGGTACGCAATACGCCGGTATCGCTGACGTTGTTTTGCCGTTGAATTTCCTCCACCACCGCTTGCATATTGATACCGAGTTGCGATAAGCGGTGTTGGGATACATCAATATATAAACGCCGCGATTGTTTACCGAAGAACTCCACTTTAGCCACATCGGGCACGCGCAATAGTTCTTGGCGTACACGGTCGGCATATTTTTCCAGTTCAGCCCAGCTGTAACCATCGGAAGAAAGCCCATAAATAATGCCAAAAACATCGCCAAATTCATCATCCACAAAGGGGCCTTGCACACCTTGGGGCAAGTTAATGGCCATGGCGTTTATTTTTTTACGTAGCTGGTGCCAAGTTTCGGGGATATCTTTGGCTGGGGTGCTATCGAGTAACTCTAGAATTAGCGTGGTTTCGCCAGGCTTAGAATAGCTGCGTAATTGGTCGGCGTAGGGCACTTCTTGAATGGTTTCTTCAATTTTATCGGCCACTTGTTCAGCCATTTGTTCGGCGGTGGCACCTGGCCAAAAAGCCCTTACTGCCGCTACGCGAAAGCTAAAAGGTGGGTCCTCATCTTGGCCAAGGGAAAAATAAGACATGGCGCCAGCCAGTATCAGCACTAGCAAAAAATACACCGTAATAGTGGAGTGCTCTATGGCCCAGCGAGATAAGTTAAAGCGTGAGTGTGGGGTGGGTTCCATGGATTATTCCTCCACCATGGGGCGTACGGTTTGGCCTTCGGTGAGCACGTGCACGCCCGCTGTTACCACTTTGGTGCCGGCATCAATACCAGCGATAAGGGCGCTGTCTTGGGTAAAACCTAGCACCTCTACTGGGGTGGCTGTTACCTGTTGTGTATCTGGATTAAATACCCAAACGCTATGGTGTTGCTTGTGGCTAACTAGCGCTGTCATGGGTACGACTAGCCCTTGTGCATCTTGATTAAGATGCAGTTGCACAGTGGCAGTTTGGCCAAGAGTAATAAATTCAGCAGGCTCTAGGATACGGTAACGCGCTTCATACATGCGGGTTATTGGGTCGGCTGAGCGTGATAGTTCGCGCAATTCGCCTTTAAAGCTCTTATCAGGGTGGGTATATACACTTAGGGTGGCGCCAGCATCTTTGGCCAGCTGAAGTTTGTCCTCTGGAATATGGGTTAATACTTCAAGCTCGCCTTGCTGGGCTATATGTAGCACTGGTTGCCCAGCAGGTACCACTTCTCCTGCATCTGCTAACACCGCCACCACAATGCCATCTTGGTCGGCTTTTAAGTGGGTGTAATCTAATTGGTTGCGCGACAAATTCATATCCGCTTGGGCTTGCTGAACGGCGGCGTTGGCGTTTTCTACGGTGATGTTATAGCGCTCGTATTCAGTGGGTGAGACAAACCCTTTTTTATTCAGCTCAGCGATTCGTTTTAATTCACTTTTAGCTAAGCTTTGCTCTGCTTTGGCGCTGGCAAGGCGTGCTTCGGCGGCGCGTACCCCTAATTGTTCGCCACTGGGCTCAAGGCGAGCTAAGGTGTCTCCTTTTTTAACGGCCTGACCAAGTTCTACTAAACGTGCCTCGATTTTGCCAGGAACGCGGAAGCCTAAGCGGGATTCCACACGTGCGCGTACTTCACCCGAAAGTACCATTTGTGGGAGTGCTTGGTTTTCATTCAGTGTGGCTAAGCGCACAGGGCGTACTATTTCTGACGTTTCAGGTGGGCCGCCGCAAGCGGTGAGGAACACGACAAAAGCCATTAATACATGTTGCTGCCAACGCTGAAAGTTAATGATCATGAGTTTGTTACCCTGAGATAGGCTGATAAAAGCTAAACGTATAAGAGGGTACAAATTAGCGCTCGGCTTGCTTTGGCGCTATGACAAAACATGCAAGTAGGTGAGGACGTTAGGCTTTGGCGCTTTAAAGGGAAGCGCCAAAGCAACTTTAAGGTTAGAGGGATTTCCAGATGACAGGTTGTGCTTCACTGGGCTCGGCAGGGGCGGGGGATTCATCCGCTGGATTGTCGTCCATGTTGCGGTCCATGCCGCAAGCTAGGCAGTGCATCCAGGTGCGCTCGTCGGTTTGGCAGCGCTGGATCTTATCCTCTGCACCGCATTCGGGGCATTTAGCCCCAGCGATAAATTGTCGTTTAATACTCATGCTGCAATTCCACTATGGCGAAGAAGTGCTTCTATTCTGGGCTCACGGCCACGGAAAGCAATAAATAGGTCCATGGGTTCTTGGCTGCCACCTTTAGCAAGAATATGCTGGCGGAACTCACGGCCCACTTGTTGGTTCATAATGCCTTCTTCTTCAAAGCGTGAAAATGCATCAGCAGAAAGCACTTCAGCCCAAAGGTAGCTGTAGTACCCTGCCGCATAGCCACCAGCAAAAATGTGGCCAAAACTATGCTGAAAGCGGTTGCTAGCGGTGGGCGTAACCACGGCAATTTCGTGGCGTACTTCATCGAGCACTTGCTGAATATTAAGCCCTTCTTGGTATTCGTGATGAATACGGAAATCAAACAAGCCAAACTCAAGCTGACGTACTAAAAACATACCTTTCTGGAAGTTTTTGGCCGCTAACATTTTATCTAGCATGGCCTGTGGCAGGGGCTCATTTGTTTCATAGTGGCCTGAGATTTTTGCCAAACCTTCTGAGGTCCAGCACCAGTTTTCCATAAACTGGCTTGGGAGTTCCACCGCATCCCAAGGTACACCATTAATGCCAGAGACCCCGGCCACTGTTTGTTCGGTGAGCATATGATGCAACCCATGACCAAACTCATGGAATAAGGTGACCACCTCATCATGGGTGAGTAGGCCGGGCTTGCCGCCCGCTGGGGGGGCAAAGTTACAGGTGAGGAATGCCACAGGCAGCTGTACTTTGCCATCGGCGCGTAAACGGCGTACGCGGCAATCTGCCATCCAAGCACCACCTCGTTTGCCTGTGCGGGCATACATGTCTAAATAAAACCCTGCCATGAGCTCTTGGTTTTCATTGTAGATTTCGTAATAGGTAACATCGGGGTGCCAAGTGTCTACATTTTCTTTTGCTCGAATTTCTATACCAAATAGGTGCTGCACTATAGAAAACATGCCGTTTACTACTTTCTCAGCAGGAAACCAAGGGCGCAGTTCTTCTTCAGAGAGGCTGTAGCGCTCTTCACGTAAGCGTTCGCTCCAAAAGGCCACATCCCAAGGGGCTAAGGCATCGGCGCCTTGGCTGCGGGCAAACTCTTGTAGCTCAGCAAATTCACGCTCGGCTTGGGGCTTAGCTTTTGCCGCTAAGTCTTTTAAAAAGTGAATCACTTCTTCCGGTTTTGTGGCCATTTTGGTGGCTAAAGAGCGCTCAGCGTAATTATTAAAGCCCAATAGCAAGGATTGTTCATGGCGCAGCTTTAGAATTTCGTCCATGAGCGCGCTGTTATCAAACTCGCCAGCATGGGGGCCTTGGTCTGAGGCGCGGGTGGTGAAGGCGTGGTACATTTCTTCGCGCAGTGCACGGTTGGTCACGTGGCTCATGACGGCTAAGTAGCAGGGAAAATCTAAGGTTAACAACCAACCTTCTACCCCTTTTTCTTTGGCCTTGTCTGCGGCACCGGCGAGGGCAACGGCGGGCATGCCATCAAGTTGGGAGGCGTCGGTAATGTGTTTTTCCCACGCTTGGGTGGCATCGAGCACATGGTTAGAAAATTGTGAGCTCAGTTCAGATAGGCGCTTGCTATTGGCCATGAATTGGGCTTTTTTATCCTCTGGTAGCGCCACACCTGATAAACGGAAGCTCCGTAAGGTGTTTTCTAAATACTTTTTCTGTGCTTGCGTCAGGGTGTCGGCTTCAAGATGCTGTACTTGTTGGTACGCTTCAAACAAAGCTTGGTTTTGGCCTACTTCGGTACCGTATTCAGAAAGTAAGGGCAGGCAAGCGTTATAAGCCTCGCGCAGCTCTGGGGTTTGTGCCACCCCGTTTAAGTGGCTAACAGGGCTAAAGGCTTGTTCTAACCGATCATCTTCTTCATCGAGGGGGGTAATAAGGCTAGCCCAAGAGTGTTGGGTGTTGGCATTAGCCTTTTCATTAATAAGTTGGCGGCCCGAAGTAATAAGGGCCTCAATGGCGGGTTGAATATGCTCTGGTTGAATCTGAGAAAACGGGGGCAAATCGTTATAGTCTATTAAAGGATTTTGAGACATACCTACTCTCTATAAATATTACGGTGTATTTCACCAAGGAACCCTAACAATATGGGGGCTGAGCCTTGTGGTTATCAAGTCCTTTCACGGAATTCTATAAAACAGCTAAGGAAACATCGATGAATATAGAAACCTTTGCGCAATATACACCTCAGCTAGCCCTGGGCGCTTGGGTGCATTCACGCGGCTTGGTAATAGGACAAGTGAGCCTAGGCGCACAGAGCTCGGTATGGCCTGGTGCTGTGATACGTGGCGATATGCATGCTATTACGGTGGGAGAGCGTACCAGTATCCAAGACAACTCTGTGGTGCATGTGACGCACCCATCTGCATTCAATCCAGAAGGGTTTGCTGTGAGTATCGGTGATGACGTTACCATAGGGCACCAAGTGACAGTGCATGGCGCCACCATTAACCATCGCGTGTTAGTGGGAATGCAGACGATTATTATGGATGGCGCTGTGGTGGAGAGCGATGTCATTATTGGGGCGGGTTCTTTGGTACCGCAAAAGAAGGTGTTAGAAAGTGGCTACCTGTATCTGGGGCGTCCTGCAGTGGCGGTGAGGCCGCTTACCGCAGACGAGATGAAGTATTTGCCTTACTTAGCGGGCAACTATGTGGCATTGAAAGATAAGTACATGCAACAAATTTAAAATTGCCAACTCATAGAAACAGTGCCAAACGTAAGCGCGTCGTCATGGGACACATCTTGGTCTGTGCTCGCACGCAAGGCGAGGGCTAGGTGCCAGTTCTTCCCGTGGAGGGCCGCTCCCAACCCCGCATGCCACACTAGTGTTTCTTGGCGATATTGGTAGGGGGAGGCATTTTTACCTAGGTAGCTATGGGGAACCCATTCGCTTGAGGCACTAGCGAAAATCGACCAACCCGATAGGTTGTGCTCAAACAGGCCTGGTAAGGCGGCGGCTGACGATAAACTTGCATAATCAGGCATAAAATTAAACGGTAAGTTTTTACCTAAACGCCAGCTCACCCCTAATTCTGCGCCTGTGCGATAAGTATCTAGGCTGCCTCGGCCCATCAGTATCCATTCTTGTTCAAGGGAGTTTATGTTGGGGAGCGAGAAGCGCTGCCCAAAGGTGGTGCTAATGCCTGCTTGCCAATCTGTACCCAGTTGGTGTTGCCATCCTTGGGGGCGGCTACTGCCTATCATTTTATGAAACCAGCGTTGCGTGCTTTCTGCACCGGATTCTGGCCCCACCACCCCTATCGACAACTCGTAGCCAATCAGCGTATTCCTCGTCCACTTAAATATGCCTGTATCAAGCGAAAGGTGTCCTGCGTAGGGTAAATCATTTAACACGGGGGGCACGGTTTCAATATCTTCGGGCGTAATAATACTTTGGCGCAAGCTAAGGCTATAGGCTTGCTGGGACGAGTTGTTCAGTAGGCTAAACCCAGGTAACCAGTGCAGGGAAGAGGTGTTTGGCGCTGGCTTCGCTTGGCTAAGCCAAGAAAGGCGCAAGCCATTGGTATAACCACGGTCTTTAGCAACGAGCAGGTCATTGTCCCAAGCAAAGTGCAGCACCCCAGCGTGGGGGCTGCTATAAGCAAGGCACAAGCAAAGGCTGATTAAAAGTTTATACGGAGGTTTCAATTGATGAATCACGCATGGTTTTGAGTAATGCCACAGTGGCGGGGCGCCATCCATGCCAGCGGTAAAAAGATTCCGCTGCCTGTTGTACCAACATACCTAATCCGTCAGATACGTCGGCCCCTTGCGCTTGTGCCCATTGCATAAAAGGGGTGGGTTCTTCGCCATACATCATGTCGTAGCAATAAGCATTGCTGGCCAAAATGGTGATGGGTAATGGTAAAGATGCGCCAGCAAGGCTTGCAGAAGTGCCGTTAATAATAATATGAAACGGGGCTTCATCTGTCAGAGCATCGAGCGCCACGGCTCGGATGCCAAATTGTTGTGCCAACTCTTCGGCGCGCTCAAAGGTACGATTGGTGATAACCACCTCTTGTGCGCCAGCAGTGAGCAAGCAACCCAAGATACCGCGCACAGCGCCACCGGCACCCACCACCAAAATACGTTTGTTGATGAGCTTCCAATTGAGGTTACGAGTGATATCACCTAGCAAACCCGCACCATCGGTATTGTCACCGTGGAGTTGGCCGTTTTCCACCCATAAAGTATTCACCGCTTGGGCTTGTTCAGCACGTTCTGTACGTACCTCACACATGGCGTAGGCTCTTTCTTTGAAGGGCAGGGTGACATTCGCGCCCAAACCACCTGTGGCAAAAAATGTTTCCACTGCACTTTCAAACTCATCTTCTTGTGGCCCAAGGCGCTCGTAATTGAGTGTTTGAGAACGTTGAGCTGCAAACGCTTGATGAATTTGTGGGGATTTAGAGTGGGCAACAGGTTGCCCGAATACAGCATATTTAGCAGACATTAGATCCATTCCCTCCGAGGTAGGAAATCTTCATAGAGTGAGGCTTCGGGGGAGCCAGGTTCGGGTTGGTGGTTATATTCCCAGCGCACAAGAGGGGGGAGTGACATTAGGATAGACTCAGTGCGGCCTCCCGACTGTAGACCAAATAGGGTGCCTCTATCGAAAACGAGATTAAACTCCACATAACGACCGCGGCGATAAAGCTGAAATTCTCTTTCACGTTCACCATAGGGCGTGTTTTTGCGCTTTTTAACTATGGGTAAATAGGCGGGAATATACGCATCGCCAATACTTTTCATTAAGTTGAAGCTGTGCTCGAAACTAGGTTGGTTTAGGTCATCAAAAAATAAACCACCTACGCCACGGGCTTCTTCACGGTGTGGAAGATAAAAGTAGTCATCGCACCACTTTTTGTAATCAGCGTAAACATTGTCACCAAAAGGATCGCAAGCGGCTTTGGCGGTTTGGTGCCAGTGAACCACATCCTCTTTGTTGCCGTAGTAAGGGGTGAGATCAAAACCACCACCAAACCACCACACGGGCGCTTCGCCCTCTTTTTCGGCGATAAAGAAACGTACATTAGCGTGGCTAGTGGGCACGTAAGGGTTGTTTGGGTGAATCACCAAGGAAACCCCCATGGCTTGAAAACTACGCCCCGCAAGTTCGGGGCGCGCATTGGTGGCTGAGGCGGGCAAACCGCTGCCGTAGACGTGGGAGAAGTTAACGCCTCCCTTTTCGATCACATTGCCATGAGTAAGAACGCGAGTACGACCACCTCCACCGCCAGGGCGCTGCCAAGCATCTTCAACAAAGGTGGCTCCACCATCTTCGGCTTCAAGTTGTTGGCAAATGTGGTCTTGTAAGGCAAGGAAGTATGCCTTGATATCATCAACGGGTAATTCAGACATTGAGCTTCCCTTTTAGTTAACTAAATGGCGCAGTGTCACCCTCTTAGGGTAGCGCCTGTTTGCAATTCAATAATGGTAGAAGGTTTGGCGGTTATATCGCATTGACCAGAAACAAGAGAGTCCAGTTGTTGCGAAAAGTATTGCTGTGCTTCTTTATGGCTTCGCGCTGGCGGTTGCCCTGAAGGGTTAGCGCTAGTAGAAATAATCGGTTTGCCTACTATATCACAAAGTCGCCTAGCCACAGGGTGGCCGCTAACCCTAATAGCCACTGTACTGTGCTCGCCGCGCACCCATGTAGGTACCTTAGCGCTAGCGGGAACCACCCAAGTGGTTGGGCCAGGCCAAGTAGCAGCAACGGTAGCCGTTTGTTCAGAGGTGAGTGTTACCCAAGGTAAGAGCTGTTCTAAAGAAGCACCAATTAAAATAAGCCCTTTGTGAATCGGTCTTTTTTTAAGAGTCAGTAAGTTTAAAACTGCAGCTTGATTTTCTGGATCGCAACCCAGCCCATAAACGGCTTCTGTGGGGTAAGCCACCAAGCCGCCTTGCAAAATAGCTTGGGCGGCGGCTTGGAGCTCGGTTTCTGTAGAGGGGGGTAGCACAGGCGGTTACTTGGCTAACGCCTCTTGTAAACGCTGATCTTTTTCTGCTACAGCATCAGCATTGGCTTGGCGATCTTGCTTGAGTACTTCGTGTAGTTCTGGATTAGCTAACGCCATCATTTGAGCTGCTAGGTAAGCGGCGTTTTTTGCACCTGCTTTACCAATAGCTACGGTTGCTACAGGAATACCCCCTGGCATCATTACTGTGGAAAGCAACGCATCATGGCCTTGTAGTGGGCCGGTTTCCACAGGAATACCAATGACAGGGCGAACTGTATTAGCTGCCACTGCACCAGCAAGGTGAGCTGCTAAGCCAGCGGCACAGATAAATACTTGGCAACCACGCTTTTCTGCGTCATTAACATACTCTTGAGTGCGCGCAGGAGTACGGTGGGCTGAAGTTACACGAGCCTCCACCGCAATACCTAGCCCTTTGAGGGTGTCGATGGTGGTTTGTACTTGAGGTAGGTCGGAATCAGAACCCATTAAGATAGCAACGAACGGCTTAGTCATGATATTTCTCGTGGTGGATAAATAAACAGGTGTGCAAGTTACCAAAAGCTTGGGTATTTGCGCAACTAGAAAACGGGTTAACCATAAAAATTAACAGCGCCCGTATCCTCCTGCGATACGTTGTATCTTGCCATTTAATTCAAGTTCTGTGAGCGCAATACTTAACTCCTGTGCTTGCATTCCTGTGCGTTCTAGTAGGCTATCAAAATGGTTAACGCCACTCATAAAGTGTTGCAATAAGGAGGCTCTTGTGTTGTTAGTAAGGAGGTTATAGCAGGGGTTACTTGGGTAAGCGGGGTGAGCTCGGTTAAATGTTCTAACACATCTTGGCTGCTTTCTAGCCACTGCGCGCCGTCGCGTAATAAGTAATGGCAGCCTTTACTCATTGGATTGTGAATGGCGCCGGGCATGGCGAATACCTCGCGGCCTTGCTCTAAAGCATGCTTGGCAGTAACTAAAGTACCCGAAGGTAAGGCGGCTTCTATGACTAAAGTGGCAAGGGATAAACCGCTAATAACACGATTGCGTAAGGGGAAATAAGGTTTTCTTGCCGGTGTATTTGGTGGAAATTCAGTAATAATTAAGCCGCCATTATTTATAATCTGTTCGGCTAAATAGTGGTGGCGGCTAGGATAAATAGTGTTAGGGCCGCAGGGGAGCACTGCAATGGTGCAGCCTTGCGTTAGGGCACCTTGGTGAGCTTTAGCATCAATCCCTAAAGCCAGCCCGCTAGTAATGGTGAAGCCGTAAGTACTGAGCTCTTTAGCTAAACGTTCGGCATGCATTAAACCTTCTGGCGAGGCACTACGAGCACCTACCATGGCTAATTGTGGGGAGTTTAAGAGCTCAAGATTGCCTTTGGCGTAGAGTAAGCCTGGGGCGTCGGGTAGGCATTTGAGTAAGGTGGGGTATTCTTTATCGTTAAGGGAAATAATTCTCCAGTCGCTTTGGTTAAACCATTGCCACCAATGATTGAGCTCTTTAAGACGATGTGTACCTTGTTTGGGCTGGTAGAGGGTAATCAAATCTTGGCGTTCATTAAGGAGTTCTAGGCTGCCGCAATGCCGTAATAAATTACCTAAAGCAGCTGTGGCAGGGCCAAAACGCAGTGATAAGGAAAGCAAAAGTTGCTGCATGGTCGCCATGCTCCTGTGGTGGTGCGATGGCTTTTGAGTATAAGGAGGTTGAGACACTTTTTTGGGGTAAATAAATGTGGCTAAAAGCGCGGAAGGGATGATAGGGGGAGGTTTATTGGCTGATAAGCATGAGCTGACACAGAGATCACGCTTGGGCGGACAAAAAAAAGAGCCAAGGCGTAGATGCCTTAGCTCTTTTTGGGATATATAACGCTTATTGCTTTTCGGGGGAGCGCACAATATCAGACTTATATATAGGGAGGTAAGACTCCATAATTAACCCATAAGACGCTTTTTCAAAGACGCGGAAGAGCACCATAACACCTGATTTGGTATCGGGTAGGCGTACAATTTCACCACGCTGATCGTCGCGTACCACTTCACCACGATGATAAGTTTCAAGCACATGGCCTTCTTTAAGCCCTTCACGAGCGCCACGGTTGATTACCACGACATCGTGGCGCGCAACGCTCGTCAAACGGCCAAATAAACGCACTATCCCACCTTCGATATCGGCATCTGGTGCGCTTGGATAGTACACAGATTTGAGCGCGCGCGGTGGGCTTACCATCACCTTGTCGCCAGCTTGCAGCTCTTCTTCAGATTTCTCCACACGCATGGAAACAATATCACCGGTTTTCTTTTCAACCTTGCCCTGGCCTACGCGCAAGGCTTCGTAACCGAGGATTTCATTGGTTTCTTCATCTACATAGCGTTCACCTACACGAAACACAGCGTAGTTTTTAAAGAGATTCTTCCAATGGGTTTCTGGATCGCGCACGTGCACTAAATCGCCTTGGCCAAAGATTACGCGTTGGTTTTCACCACCAAGAATATAAGGGGCTTGATCGATTTCATCTTTATCGAGCACCCAAGCATCGCGGAGGAAGCTTTCAATGGCTTCAAGAGGAATGACAGGAACGGGGGAACTCAGATCGCTTTCACGGACGCTGGGGCTTAGTTTAACAACGCCACTATCGTTATCATCTACCATAAGTTGTGGTTTGTCGTCCACGTAGCGCAGTACAATTTTATCCCCGGGATAAATTAAATGGGGGTTCTCGATGGAATCGTTGCCATGCCAAAGCTCTGGCCATAACCAAGGCTTGTTTAAAAAAACCTTAGAGATATCCCAAAGTGTGTCACCTGGCTTAACGTAATATTCATCCGGATGGCTGTCTTTTAAAGACACATTAGCCACTGCAGCGCCAAACAATATCGCTAAAGATACCCCAGCAATCATGTTGCGTAGGAACTTTCTACCCATTGCCCAATTCCTTATTGTCGTGTTTTATTAGGCACCCCAAAAAGCACCAACCTAAAGCAGAAAAAATAGTAGTATACCCTTGTTATGCCTTAGCGCTTGTTACACCATGTAGCGATACTAGCAACCTAGCGTTAAATCAAGCAACTACCACACTGAATAACAGCACTATCTATCGGATTTTACCCATGGCCATTTTAGAAATACTTGAATTTCCAGACCCTCGCTTGCGCACAGTAGCAAAGCCTGTGGAAAAAGTTGATGATGAACTTCGCAATTTTATCGACGATATGCTTGAAACCATGTACGACGCCAACGGTATTGGCTTAGCAGCCTCACAAGTGGATGTGCATCAACGTATTTTGGTGATTGATGTATCTGAAGAACGTGATCAACCTTTGGTTTTTATTAATCCTATTATTACCCCACTCACCGACACCTTAGATAGCTATGAAGAAGGGTGTTTATCGGTGCCGGGCTTTTATGAAAGCGTAGAAAGGCCAGAGCGGGTGCTTGTAAAAGCGCTAGATCAAAATGGTGAGCCTTTTGAAATGGAGTGTGAAGGGTTGCTTGCCACCTGCTTGCAACACGAAGTGGATCATTTAGATGGCAAGTTATTTGTGGATCATATATCGCGTTTAAAGCGTAACCGCATTCGCAAACGCATTGAAAAACAGCAACGCCAAAACGCTTAATGTAGGAGTTGGATGCTTTGTCTTCTTTACGTGTGGTATTTGCAGGGACGCCCGATTTTGCAGCCATGAGTTTGCAAGCGATATTGGAGAGCCAGCACCAAGTTATTCAAGTGCTTACTCAACCCGATAGACCCCAAGGGCGGGGTAAAAAAGTAGTATTTAGCGATACCAAGCAGCTTGCTTTGGATAACAATATTCCCGTGTGGCAGCCACAGAGCTTGCGTAACCCCGAAGCGGTGGAGCAACTAAAAGCACTGCAGCCTGATGTGCTTGTGGTGGTGGCCTATGGGTTGATTATTCCCCCAGAAGTACTGGCCGTTCCCAAATATGGGTGCTTAAACGTGCACGGTTCATTATTGCCTCGTTGGCGAGGGGCAGCGCCCATTCATCGCGCTATTCAAGCGGGCGATGAAGAAACAGGCGCGACTATTATGTTAATGGATGAAGGGTTAGACACGGGCCCCATGCTGTATAAGGTGAGCACTCCCATTACCGAGGAAGATACAGGCGGCTCGCTTTACCAACGGGTGGCGGAACAAGGGGCAGAGGCTTTGGTAAAAGTGCTGGATAACCTTGAACACTATATTGCTCATCAAGAAACTCAAGAAGATAGCCAAGCCACCTATGCCCACAAGCTCACTAAAGCGGAAGGAGCGTTGGATTGGCAAAAGAGTGCCCAAGAGTTAGCGCGCCAAGTGCGAGCTTTCAATCCTTGGCCCGTAGCCTGGGCACAGCTTGCAACCCAGACACTACGCGTTTGGGAAGCCACCATTGGGGCTGGGCAAGGCACCCCAAGTGAAATACTTAGCGTTAGCGATAAAGGTATTGAAGTGGCTTGCGCGCAAGGCAGCTTATTCATTACAGAGCTACAAATGCCTGGTAAAAAGCGTTTAACTGCCCAAGAGGTGTTAAACGGCCATGGTGATTTATTGACTGTGGGAAGCCAATTTGAAAACTAACCCACGCTTAAGTGCAGTACAGGCGCTAGCGCAAGTGATTACCCCAAAAGGAACGGGGATAAGCTTACGCCATGCCATTGAAAAACCGCGAGAACAATTACCCAGCGCGCAAGATAAAGGTTTGTTCACTGATATTAGCTATGGTGTGTGCCGGCATTATGATTTGTTGAATCATTGGTTAGGTGAGCATCTAGAAAAACCCATCAAACCCAGCGCTTGGGCGGTGAAAATGGCCTTGCTCGCGGGTATTTATGAATTGTGGTTTAGTTCACGTCCTGCTCATGCCGTGGTAAACCAATACCCAGATTTATGCCGTCAATTAAAGGCCAATTGGGCGGTGGGGTTGTGCAATGCCGTATTACGCAAAGCGGCACAGCAGGATGTGAAAGCATGGCGTGAACAACAAATTCCGCAAATTAGCTATTCGGTGCCAGGGTGGTTATGGCAACAATGGCGTCGCCAATGGGGAGATGCAGCGGCACTACAGATAGCGCAGGCCAGTAGCGAACAAGCGCCACTGACCTTGCGTTTCAATCCACAACACTATAATCCAACATCGGCCTTAGCCGCACTGGAAGCTAACGGTATTAAGGCCCGAGCGGGAGAATTATCCGAACAGGCTATTTATGTGGATGAAGCTTGCCCTATCAGCCGAATACCTGGGTTTAGTGATGGGCACTTTACGGTGCAAGATGAAGCTGCTCAATTGGCGAGTTTATTAGTGGCAGCTCCTGAGCAAGGCCGTATATTAGATGCTTGCGCGGCACCCGGTGGCAAAACAGGGCATCTTGCCGAGCGTTTTCCGCAAGCACATATCACAGCCCTTGATAGTGAACAAAGCCGTTTGCAAAGAATCCATCAAAACTTAAGCCGCTTGCGTGCCCAAGCTACGGTGGTTTGTGGTGATGCCAGTAAACCAGAGCAATGGCACCAAGGGGGTATGTATGATGCGATTTTAATCGATGCTCCCTGTTCTGCCACCGGTATTTTGCGTCGCCAACCCGATGTTAAATGGCATCGCCGTCCGCAAGATATTGAGGCATTGGTTGCGTTGCAGCGGCAAATACTCGCCGCTTTGTGGCCCTTATTAGCACCGGGGGGCACCTTGGTGTATGCCACTTGTTCTATTTTGCAACAAGAAAACCAAGAGCAAATTCAGTGGTTTCTTGACCAATACCCCGAAGCGCAAGAAGATACCCCCAAGGCGTTTAATAGGGCTCAAGCCGCTGTTGGAGCACAGTTATTACCACAGCAGCAAGGGACGGATGGTTTTTATTTAGCACGTCTGCGCAAACCCCAATCACATTAGCTGTGAGCTAGGCATGAAAATTATTATCTTAGGTGCAGGGCAAGTGGGTTCGGCGGTGGCCGAAAACCTATCGAGTGAAAAAAACGATATTACCGTTATTGAT
>Ga0079226_10000871_pt1 | contig 22411 bp, 28 predicted proteins | sample Poulit2014_FD_76345 | JGI IMG/M metagenome (GOLD analysis project Ga0079226, IMG submission 76345) | Agricultural soil microbial communities from Georgia to study Nitrogen management - Poultry litter 2014 | ecosystem: Environmental > Terrestrial > Soil > Agricultural land | place: USA: Georgia... | reverse complement strand
TGATGCGTTAGCTGATGCATTTTGAGCACCTGCTACACCATATTCCCATGACCAAGTTTGACCATCTGAAGAGAATGTATATTCATAACCGCCTAATACGAAATCATAGCTGTATGAACCAGCGTGTAATGGTTTTTCGTTTAATTCTTCAGCTTCACTTTGAGCTAATTCAGCTAAATGCGCTTTATCGATGTTTCTTCTGAAGCGTGCGCTTGATTGTGATCTGCTGTTGTTGCGTATCCTGTTACACCTAATGCTACTGCTAATGATGATGCTAAAATTGACTTCTTCATAATTAAAAAATCCTCCATTTAAATCTTTAATAAGTAAAATTATATTTTCGTTAATTAAATTATTCTATGTGCTGAAATCTATTAATTTTTATGTGTGTTTTTTTGACCATAAATAATATATCATAAAATTTGGTCAATTATATTACACTATGATAACAAAACTTTACAGTTAAAGGACTCATTTGTAACATTGAAATATTATCGTTTTGTTTTGCTACGTTAAAATCAAGTATTATATATATTTACCTTTGTAATAAAAGCTATTATAACGCTATTTATATCCTTTTTTGATAGAGTTTTTTATATTATCTGAATTATTACAAATAGAGCTTTTGTTACATAACCGTAAAATTAAAAATAGACAAAAATTTATATTTTAGAGTGGTATTTGCAATATTTTTTATTGAAATTAAAAAAAGACCACTGGTATGTGGCCTTTCAAAAGATGATTCCATTTTATATTATCGATGTATATTTTTCCTTTATTGCAATGTATTACACTTTTTACAGTCAATTGATAGAATCATTTATGCTAAGAATTTATATATATTGCTATCATATAATTTTAATACTTTCATATAGAAGGCATTAATTAAGTAACCCATTACGAAAGGCACTACAAAGAATGCAATAAATACAAATATTAAATTCATTAATAATGAATCTTCCATAAATTTAAAGGCACTAATCGGCCCAACAAGTCCTATAATACCAAAACCTGCTGATTCCTTTGTACCTTCTATACCAATAAGTGCACCTACAAAACCTGTAATCAATGCGTTTGTAAAAATAGGCAGCAAGATAATTGGATGTCGTACCATATTAGGTATCATCATTTTAACGCCACCTAAAAAGATTGTGATTGGTACTCCTGCTCTATTCATTTTAATTGTGCCTGCAACTAGTACACCTTCACAAGCAACGATACCAAGTGAAGCAGAACCCGCTGCTAATCCACTAATTCCTATAGCTAACGCTGTAGCTACAGTAGATATTGGAGAAATAATTATAAAACTAAACGCAAGTGCAATCAGCATAGACATTAAAATCGGTTGTAATTCCGTAAATGTATTAATTAAATTACCTATGCCTGTCGTAATCATTTTTATGTATGGCAAAATAAGTACACCTATCAAACTAGCTATTACACCTACAATTGTCGGTAAGACAATCAATGTTAAACTACCAAAACGCTCTCCAACTAATAATATTAAAAATACTGCGATTGCCGCAGTAATCATTGTATTAATTAAGTCACCTACGCCTACAAGTACCCATACACCATCTTTAAATTGTGCAACACCACTACCAATAAACGCTGAACTTGCCACTACTGCAGTAGCTAATGGACTCAAGTTGAAACGCATTGCAATTAACGCTCCTACAAGGAGTGGTACAGTAAATTGTATACTTTCAACTACTTGTAATAGTGTTTGAAATATTGAATATTTAGGCGCAAAAAGTTTGAATAGCTCGCCTAATATTGCATTGGGAATCAGACCAGCCACAATTGCAATTGCTACACCTGATAATACGTTATTTAAAAATTGTTTTGGGCTGATTTTAATCATAATAGTTCCTCCTAAGTTGTAATAGTTACTAATATATCACATTATCTTAATTTTCAGAATATTTATTTTAAAACTAATTTATTTAAAAATATAAGGTGATGAAAAAATACGTAAAAAGCTAATGGAGAGTATTACACAATCCATTAGCTTTTTAATGTCGATATTTTAACGTTATCTTCCCTTTAAAGTTTACTTAAATTAACATATTTCTTGCTTAATTAGTCCTTCATCATTTCAGAAGTTATAACAAGACCTTGCGTATCCGTTTCAAAAAATTCTAGTCTCTGAAGTTTATTATTTTCTGGTAGCAAGCGATTGAACTGTTCCCAAATCCAAAAAGCGATATTTTCAGCCGTTGTATTCATATCTGGTAAAGTTTCGTTTACTAACTGTCCATCTAAATAAGGTGCTATTTCTTTATTATATAATTTATCTACTTCATTAAAATCCATTGCTAATCCATAATCATCAATCTCAGATAAAATTTCTATATTAAATTTGTATAGATGGTTTTCTAAATCTTTGTGTAATTTTTCTGTAAAGTAGATACGATTATCACATGTGAATTCATAATAGTTTTTTATACATACATCATCGTCACGGTATTTGAATTGTTGAGGTGGTTGGATATTGTCAAATTTTGTCATAGAACTCACTCCTATTTTACTATTTGTATCTATATACCCTTTCTCTTTCTTCTGTAATTAAAATGTATATGTTTTTAATTCTAAATTATAGGTAATTGATTGATATATAAGACTTTTAGTTATAGAGAGGAAGAGTGGTTATGACAGTGCATATTCAAAGAATTTATGATAATGAACAAAAAGAAGGTCTTCGTGTACTCGTAGACCGCGTTTGGCCAAGAGGCATATCTAAAGATGACGCTAATCTAGATCATTGGTTAAAAGAGCTTGCACCAACAGCAGAATTAAGAAAATGGTTTAACCATGATCCTAAACTTTATGCTGCTTTTAAAGAAAAATATGAGAAAGAATTACGTGAAAATGAAACGCAACAAGAAGCATTGAATGAACTAAAAGAAATAAAGTCTAATACTAAAAAAGATCTTATTTTGTTGTTTAGCGCTAAAGATGAAGAACATAACCAAGCAGTGGTTCTTCAAAAATTAATTGAATAAGGTAGTGTTAAAAATGACAACGTGGCATATTCATACGCAAGATGAATGCGTACAAAAATTAATTGAAAGAGATAATACTTTAGCACTACTTATAAAAAAGCTAGGCAATATACAAATTAACCTTAGACCGAACCCTTTAAAATCTTTAGTTCGTTCTATTATTGGTCAACAAATTACAGTTAAAGTAGCTTCATCAATATTTCAACAATTAACTGAAGCACTCAATGACCAATGGACAATTGACAATATCTCTCAAATAGAGGACGCTCAATTGAAATCGTTTGGCTTATCTACAGCTAAGATTAACTATATTCGAAATTTAGTCAACCATATTCAGCAAGGGCATCTTGACCTTGAAATGCTATATTATTTAAGCAATAAAGAAGTTATTCATACGCTCACTGAAGTCAAAGGTATCGGTCGGTGGACAGCAGAAGTTTTTCTATTGTTTACATTACAACGTCTAGACGTCATGCCTGTACATGATGTAGGGCTACAAAGAGCAGCACAATGGTTGTATCAAACGCCTGAGAAGGATCGTAAAAACCAACTTACTCAATGTTCAAAATATTGGGATGAATGTGCTTCTATTGGTGCATTTTATTTATGGGAAGCCATTCATCAAGGCTACCTATCCTATCACTCAATCAACGATATCATCGATTAAACCACCTACAAAAAAGCTTTGGTATCATGTACCAAAGCTTTTTAACTATTCACCGTATAAACTTTCTTCACCATTAGGTAAATTTTTTATAAAAGACTTAGGATCTTCTGCGTACTTATTACCTACACCGCCTTTCATTCGTTGAAAATGAAGATGAGGACCTGTTGTTTGGTCACCCGTATTTCCCGAGAGTGCGACAACATCACCAGCTTGCACTTCATCCCCCACTTCTACTTTAAAATCATTTAGGTGCATATACCATTGATGATATTGGTTGTTCCTCTCTGAAATTTGTAAGACTTTTCCACCTAGTTCGTTATTAAAAGTACGTGTAACAGTCCCATCAGTTGCAGCCTTTATAGGTGTATCCTCTGGTAAATGATAGTCTATACCATAGTGTTTCCCTTCAAAGTCACTACGTTCATATTCACCAAATGTTTCTGTTTCTCTACTCCCATCAAAAAAACTACTAAATGAATCCTCGTCGCCTTTATCGCTATCAACTTTGCGTAATTCTGTAAAAATTTCATTCATATTCTTCTGTATATCTTCATAATTAACAATGAGTAATGTTATCGACATAATAATTATAATAAGTAAGACAATTGTTTTTATCGTATTTTTCACTATTCTAATCACCTTTAAAAATATTTAAGCGTTAGTATAACAGTATACTTTTTATAGTTTTGATACGCTAATTATACATCTTAAAAGTATCTCATACTTTAGTTTGACAAATCTATAACATAAATAAGCCATCGCATTTAATAAGAGACGACGGCTTATTTCACTCAGTAAAACATCTAACATAATTATTATTCAGCGCTATAACTTCCAAGCATATTTTCCATTAATTTCCATACGCGTTCTACATCAACTGAAGTAGCAAAATAGGCATTTTTTTCTTTATCTGTAATATTATTTAAATCGACTGACATTGTGCCATATGTCAACTGACTTTGGTGTTCTATATCTATATGTGTGTGCTGCATCGTAAATAAATCTGGTTGTAACAAATACAAGATAGTACATGCATCATGTATCGGTCCGCCCTCCATATTAAAGTGTGTTTTATAAGTGGTTTTAAAAAACTCTAAAAGCTCGACAACGAACTTGGCTATTTGATTGTCAATGCAATTAAAACGATTAATTACTTCATCAGTAGCAAGTACTTGATGCGTAACATCTAATCCAAATACATTAATTGTTATGCCACTATCGAAGACACGTTTAGCCGCTTCAGCATCCACCCAAATATTAAATTCAGCAGTAAGCGTCCAATTACCAAAAGTGCCCCCGCCCATAATCGTTATATTTTCAATATATTGAGTAATACTTGGCTCTTTTATTAATGCAGTTGCTATATTAGTTAATGGTCCTGTAGCCACTATAGTAACTGATTCTTTGCTTTGTTTTAATGTTTCAATAATTACATCAGCAGCATGAGCTTGAGTGGGTTTTAACGAGGGTACTTCTGGTAATTTAGGACCGTCCAAACCTGTATCACCATGAATTTGTGCAGCAAACGAAGCAGGTTTAATGAGTGGTCTGCTTGCACCAACGGAAACATCGATATCTCCTCTTCCCATTACTTCAAGTACGTTCAAAGCATTTTTCGTATTTTTTTCAACTGACTGATTTCCTGCCACTGTTGTGACTGCTAACAAATCAAGCGAGCTATTTTTCGCTCCTGCTAAAATTAAAGCTATTGCATCATCATGCCCAGGATCGCAATCCATAATAATTTTTTTACTCATTGTCTTCACTCCTATCAACACGTTATAACACTATATTACTTTAAAGTTTAACGTTTCTAACTATTTACTTTGAAAAATTACTACATTTCTATCATACTACTTTTGAGCTAATCATTAATAATATTTCTCTGTTGCCGTGGTCTTCAAATTAATATTCAAGTATACATTTCAAATTTCTATTTTTTTATATTTCTCTTCTATTTGATTATAATCAATTCCACACGTTGACATTCTTGAAATAAAGCAAGATAATTTATATAAATTCTAATATTCACAACTAGATAAAGGAGGTGTGGCGTCAATGACTACCACACATATCGATCCTAGGGTTACTCGAACGAAAAAGTTATTGATGGATGCCTTTCGTGAAATCGCTAAAGAAAAAAAGTTACAAACTATTACTGTAAAAGATATAACTGAACGTGCAACTATTAACCGTGCCACGTTTTATGCTCACTTTTATGATAAATACGATATTATGGACTATACATTGTCAAAAACTATTTTGAAAAATTTGAATGACAACTTAACTGTTACTTCTGAACTTGATGAAGAAACACTATGCAAAACGTTTATCACAATTACAAGTTATATTAAAGAAACACATAATGAATGTAAATTAAATAGTGACGCTTATGGTGAAGTCGTAGAAAAAAGAATAAAAGAAGAGTTAGAAGATATTTTTTTAACTTTAATCGTCCAAAAATATCCAGATGAAGATAGAGAAGTATTGGCTACAAGTGCAAGATTTTTATCTTGGGGATTATACGGTATAGCAAAGCATTGGTTCCATACTAGTAATACTACTGCGCGCGATTATATTAATAAAGCATTGCCCCTATTTATAAACCAAGTATTAAAATAGCACCATATATAAACAACCTCTAAAGCATGAAATCCGCGCTTTAGAGGTTGTATTTTAAGTAAAATCTTTTTATTTTTTATTTTCGTTAATAAAGTCGAGCACATCACCAGTTAAAGCAACACCATAATTACTTTGACCTTCAACGCCACCGTAATGTAACCCTACTACTTCATTATTTGCGTTAAATATTGGAGAACCAGAATTGCCACCAAATGTACTCGCACTGTATGTAAGTTGCGTGCCATTGTTTGATAGTATTTCTCCTTTACTTTCCCACATTGTAGCTAGTGATTTATCACCAGGATACCCCGTTACCGTTATAGGATCACCTTCACCAACACTTGAGGAATCTTGAAGTGTCGCAGGTTGTACCACATCACCTACAGATTGCCCTTTGTCATTCGTATTAAAGTGGACGAGCACTAGGTCTTCTTGTCCTGGATAAGCTTGAACTTCTTTTTCGGTAAATTCACCATTTGGATATGACCCTTCACTTTGTGCTGAAGGTGCAAATGTCATATTACCATCAGAAAGATTTGCAACATGCTTATTTGTTAATACAGTGTTTTTATCTACAACTACTCCTGTTGCGATATTTTGTCCCATATTAATATAACCTACGGATTGATAATGACCAGTAGTCGTATTTTCAATTTGCGTTCTGTCTTCACCAGGTAATATGACTCTTGGCATCACATCTGATGATTGTGTATTGGCTGTATTTTCATTTTGTTGAGTTTGAGTCGATTGGTTAGTTGCGTCGTTACTTTGCATAGCTGTAGTTGCCGAACTACTAAATGGTGCAATTGCAGTGAACAATACTAAGGTAAAAACAATACTACCTATTATTTTTCTAATAAACATACTAAACCCTCCATCAATAAATATTATACTATTAAAACTTAAAGAATTTTTCGATAATAATCAAATATAATTATTAAAATTTTGATAATATATCTCTTTTTCTATAAGTTTTTTTAACAGTATATTCTTACTTCTTACCCCAACTTCAACAATATTATCATATTCAAAGCAACACAATTCTTTTTTTGTTGTTTAAGCAATAAATAATCAGGCATGTTGTTTGCATAATAAGAATAGGCGTCATACAATACAACTAAACAACAGGCGTTATTTAGTTAATACGTGTTGAATAAATGAAGTTAGGAGGGATAGACGTGATGACAACTCAAAAGCACAATGGTTTCAAACGAACTTTCCAGCAAGGTCATTTAACATTAGGTTTAATGATACCTTTTGATCACTCTGATAATATGTCATTGTCGTTTGAACATCAAGTTGATTTAGCTCAATATGCTGAAACACTTGGATTTACAAGCCTTTTTGTAAGAGACGCCCCACTTTATAGTCCACATTTAGGCAATGTAACGACAAACTACGATCCGTTTGTATTTTTAACTTATCTCAGCGCTAAAACATCAAAAATCGCTCTCGGAACATCTAGTATTGTTGCTACATTACGTCATCCAATTCATATAGCAAAGGCAGCTACTTCTCTTGACTTAATTTCAAACGAACGATTACTTTTAGGCGTTGCAACGGGAGATCGCTCATTCGAATTTCCATCTTTCAAAGTTGATACGGAGCATTTAAGTCAACACTTTAAGACAGCGGTGACATCTATTAATGATTTGTGGCAAAAACATTCTCCCCAAATATCAAATAATATTTTTGAATTATATGAAGATGCTGGTTTACAAGTCTTACCAAAACACAGTCACATCCCGATGTTTGCAACAGGATATTCAAATCAAGATATGGCTTGGTTGAAACAACGCATGGATGGGTGGATGTTTTACCCCCAACATTTTCAAAAACAAAAACAATTATTACAATTTTGGCATGATAATGATGTATTTAAACCATTTATGCATCCACTTGTTATTGATTTATCAATTAACCCAAATGAACTTGTTAAACCAATTAAAGGTGGCTATCGCTTAGGTAGTAATACTTTAATACAATTATTAAAATCATATGAACGTATTGGCACTAACCATATCATGTTGCATTTAGTAGTGAACGAAAGAACGCATAAAGATATATTAACCGAGGTTGGAATTAATGTTATACCACACTTCCCACCTCATGAATTACAGGAGGAAAACTTATGAAACTATTAGATAGAATTAATAAATTAGCAAATAAAGAGAAAGTTCAAACTTTAAGTATTGAAGAAAAACAAGAACAACAAATATTAAGACAAGAATATTTGAAAATGATTCGTGGACAAGTGGTCAACACATTTTCAACTTTAAAAGTTGTTGATCCTCTAGGTGAAGACGTTACACCCGAAAAAGTATATAAATTGCGTGAATACGTCGGTAATTTAGATTTGAATTAATACACTCACCACTTAATAGCTAAAAAAACATGACTGCTAGCTCATTCAAACTCTGCTAGCAGTCATGTTTTATTTTTCATTACTATATAAAAGATGCAAGGATATATTAATTATTTAAAATTCGTTTCATTGAACGATTTACACTACTGGCATACATATCTCCGAATTTCACTAAGTGTACCATTAATAAATATAACCTATAAAATTCGAATCTTTTCTCTGCCCCATCACTTAAAGGATAATGTTTATTATATTCATCGTAAAAATCTTGTGTAAAACCACCAAACACAGTTGTAATACCTAAATCAAATTCCCTATCGCCATATAATGGCGCTGGGTCAAATAAGGCAGGCGAACCATCCGTTAAAAACATATAGTTGCCTCCCCATAAGTCACCATGAAGCAATGATGGTTTACTTTTATGATGATTTAGCTCATTAATGATGACGTCTCTCACGTCTTGATACGCTTGCGCATCTTCATCCATCCAAAGATTTAAGTTTAATAATTTGTCTCTTAAACGATCTAAACGACGCTCTACGAACAGAGCAGACCATGAATTTGTCCAATTGTTATCAAATGAAATATCGCCACCCTCATATGGCAAATCAAATCCAAATTGTCCGTCAGGTTGCTGTTGACTGTGCATTTTTGCAACAAGCTGCCCTAATTCTTTTTGACTTACCATAGTACCTTCATCTAAATAAGATAAAAGTAAATAAGCATCGCCATTGAGTTCTCCGCTATCGATGACTTTAGGAGCAGTAATTTGAGCTTCCTCAAAAAGATTTAATCCTGCTATTTCCGCAGCAAAGAATGCCTCGTTTCTCTCACGTTGTATGAGTAAGAAATATATTTCATCTGTTGTTTCTACTTGAAATGCTTCGTTTACGTCTCCACCGCTTACTGGTGATATAGATTTTATATTATTTAATGGAAGTTGTGCTTGCCATTCTTGTTTCAATATAATCCCTCCATATAGATTTCACTTTCAATACTACTGTTTCATTATTACCGTTTTCATCCAAAAATAATCACGGTTACTACTTTCCGTAACCCTTTTACCAAACTTCTTAAAATTATTATCATTTACTCTAGGCATATATAATGTAAAATGCTAGTCTATTAAAGACATCAATTTCAAAAAAGTTGTTTATACTAATATACGTGGCAACAGTATTGTAAAAAATGATTCGTGCTAAAATATATACCCTTTCAATACTAATAAAATTCGATTAATGGAGTGATAACCTCATGTACAAACTAATCAAACCTATTTTATTTCAATATGATCCCGAGAAAGCGCATGCCTTAACTATTGACGCCCTAAAATTTGTTCAAAAACGTTCGAAATTATTACCTATAGTCAACCAACTATTTCATTATGAAGATGCCATATTAAATCAAAACATACATGGTATTCAATTTGCGAACCCTATCGGTTTAGCAGCAGGTTTCGATAAATCTTGTGAAGTACCAAAAGCATTAGAAAAAGCTGGTTTCGGTGCGATAGAACTTGGTGGCATCACGCCGAAACCACAACCTGGTAACCCAAAACCACGAATGTATCGACTTGTTGAAGATTATGCGTTGATTAATCGTATGGGCTTCAATAACCTAGGGATGAACAAAGCACTTAGCAATTTACGAAAATATAGTTACGATGTGCCTATAGGTTTAAACGTAGGCGTTAATAAATTTACAGCTTACGAAGACCGTTACCAAGATTACGTTAGCGTGATTGACACGTTTAAAAATGATGTGACATTTTTTACTGTCAATATTAGTTCGCCTAATACAAAAAACTTACAAAACTTTCACGATAAAGACGAATTTTCACAATTGTGTTCGGCAATACAATCTTATAAAGATTCACATGATATCAAAGTACCAATTTTTATAAAGCTTACTTCAGACCTTGATTTAGAAAGTTTAGGTCGTATGCTAAACCCTATTGTTGCAACATTTGATGGTATTATTTTAGCTAATACAACTCAAAAGCGTGAACATTTACTTTCAGAAAATCGTAAAGAAATGGGTGGACTAAGTGGAAAACCACTATTCGAACGTAACTTAGAGCTCATTTCTTATGCATATAAAAAAACAAACGGACAATTTTTAATTATTGGTACTGGCGGCATATTTGATACTAATGACGTCATTACAATGATACGTCATGGTGCTTCGCTCATTCAAATCTATAGTGCTTTAGTATTTGAAGGTCCAGGCTTAACGAAAAAGTTAAATAAAGAATTGGCAACTTATCTTAAAACAGAAGGTTATAAAGATATAAGTGAGATTATAGGTTTAGACGTATAAATTTTTGTATAAATTGAATTAGGCATATTAAATTCTTATTATTAGGGTATATAATTAAAAAGGAGGCGCTATTATGTACAAGAAAATATTATTAGCCTATGACTTTGACAACACGTTCGATAACGTTCCTAAAGAACTCCAAAATTTAACTGCTGGGGCAGAAGACGCTGAGATTACGATTTTCAACGTTATATCTGAAGGTGATTTGCAAACGTCAGTGCGCTATGATGGTAAACATTTTGAAGAATTAGCGAACGAAAAAGGAAAAAAACTTGATCCATTTGTGCAAAAGCTAGAAGACATGGGATTAAACGTACGTGTGAGATTTAGCACAGGGTACATCAAACAATCAATTATGCAAGAAATAGAAGATAATGAATATGACATTATTGTCATGAGTAATAAACGCGCAAAACCAGACATTAAAAATGTGCTAGGTAACGTTACACATAAAATTGCTAACAGCGCGAATCTTCCAGTATTAATTATAAAATAATAAACAGCAAAGCAAAGAAAGTTTCCACTGTATGGTGGAAACTTTCTTTGCTGTTAATATATATAAGGCACCCATAATTTATTTTGATTAATTAGTTTTAGACTAATGTTCAATTATCTAGGTTAAAATAACTTTCTATTACTTGTAATACACCAGATTGATCATTGGATGGTGCTCGATATTGCGCTACCTTCTCCACTTCTGGACTACATTTAGCCATGGCATAGCTATATTTTGTCAAAGCAAGCATTTCTAAATCATTATTGGCATCTCCAAAAGCTAAAAGCTCATTATGGTCTATTTCCCAATTGTTTAAGAGCGCTTGAATTGCTACACCTTTATTCACACCAGGCAATATTAAATCAACGCTCTCTGCCCCACTTGTGACGGCGCGTATTTCACTGCCGTATTTACTTTCCAAGCCAGCTATAACTTGTTCTACAATATGGTTATCCCTAATTCTCATGGCTACTTTAACAAACTGTTCTCCTTTTATCTCACTAAATTGAGCAACTTTTTTAACATTAAAATAATAATTTCTAATAAAATTCATAAATTCATCGCTACAATCTTCTCTAACATATGCAGTTTTAACTCCGCTTAATATAACATCAGATATCTTATAATCGACCAAAATAGTTTGAAGCACTTCAAAAATAAGCGACTCATCAAAGTACGAAGATGATAGCAGTGTATCATTTGCATATGTCACAGCACCATTTTCTGCAACGTATGTAATTTTTGTTTCTTTTCCTGGAAAATAAGAACGTAATTGCGCATATTGATTACCACTTGCCACAATAAATTTTATGTTGCGCTTCATCGCTTCTTCAAAAATCTTTTCAAAATACACCTCATCAAAAGTATGGTTTGATTTAAATAACGTGCCATCCTTATCTACTGCAATTGCTTTTATCATGCGGCATAACATCCTCCCAAAATAATTATCAATCATTGTGTTATGAAAATTGCTTATTCAAATCACATTACGATAACGTTAAATAAATGGCCATCTATGTCGCTAAATAAGCCTCCATAAAACCCTTCTAACATTATCCCACTTTGTAACACTTTGCCACCAGCTGCTTCAACTTTTTCCAACAACTCTTTCACATCTTGTCGTTTGGACACCGAAAGAGAAACTAATGCTTCATTTGTTCCAATATTAGAAATACATGCTGCCTCTTTAAATTGGCTAAGTTCAATGAGCATGATGATTTTGTTATCTATTGTTTGAATTCCTAACATTTTATCTGATACAGCGTCATTATGTTGAATTGTAAAACCAATACTACTAAAAAATGTTTCACTTGCTTTTAAATTTTCCACAGGTAAATTGAGCCATGCTGATTGTATATCCATTTTATCACGTCCCTATTTTTATTCACCATACCATATACATATACATTGGAGCCATGAATCTCATTTTTTAAGATATAACTACTTTATGTTTTTTCACCCTTTATTTGACACATCTTTTTCATTGCGTTAAAGTGTTCAACATCTTTATTTAAAAAGATTCAATTATTTTAATTAAAGCGTATAGGGGTATTTTCTTATACAAATTAACTGCTATTGATATATTTCAAACGACCAAATTAACATAAACAAACAAAATGAGTAATATGATTAACTATAGATGAATAACATCAGGAATTAACTCTACGATTCAGGAAAGGTTGCTATTAATTTATCTTCCTATTTGTATTTCCATGATGGTTTTAACTAAGGAGGACTCATATTAAATGACGAGTAACATTAAAGTACATGTTCTACACACTGGTTCAGTGATTGTAGATGAAACATTACCCTTTAAATATAAATCAAACATGCCCTTTGCTTGGACAGGTCTATTTAGATCCAAGAAAAAACAATTGCATTTACCAGTATCTGTCTATCTTATTGAGCACCCAAAAGGACTTGTGTTAATTGATACAGGATGGCATACAATAAATCGTAATAAACCTGTTAAAAATCTAGCACTAAAAGCTCAATTACCTGAAGGAGAAGCAGTACACGAGCAATTAAAGAAATTAGGCTATCAACCTGCGGATATTGATTATGTTATTCTAAGCCATTTACGTACTGGTCATGCCGATGGATTAAATCATGTAGCAGAGGCCAATCAAATATTGGTAAGTAAAGAAGAATGGATGGCAGCCCAAAAAGATAAAGTCCATTATCTTCCAAACGGATGGAAAAATATTAATATTGAGACTTTTACGTTTAAAGAAAGTGGGATTGGACCCACAGGTAAATCTTTTGATTTATTTGATGATGGAACGATTGAATTCGTTCATGCTCCTGGACATAGTGCTGGTCAATGTGCAACACGTATCAAAGCTCATAAAGACAAAAATTCATTCTTATTACTTGTTTCCGATATTGGTTATAATAGAAAATCATGGGAATATGGTTTGCTGTCAGGGGCAATCATTAATAAAGATGAAGCCATCAATTCATTAAATTGGGTGAAAGTACAATCGAACTGTCCTCAGTGTATTGAAACTATTGCTAACCATGATACAGCAATTAAACCGCAAGTTATTACTTTATAAAAATATAATAATGTAAATAAAGGAGCTTTCATATAGAAAGCTCCTTTTATGGTAAAGATATTATTAAACTTAAAATCATATTTCCCAGGTTATAGAAAAGACAAATCAAACAGTTCTATATGTTTGATTTGCCTATATCTTATTGACCTAATTATCTTCAATTTGAGTAAGCTTTCGAATATGCGATAAATCTATCTTTTTTATTAATTGTTCATACGTGTTCAATGCTTTTTTAGTCATATTTAATCCTTCTTCTGTAAGGTAAATATACATGGCACGCTGATCTTCAACACATTCTTGTCTGATTACAAGTGGATGCTCCATTCTTTCTATTCTAACGATGAGACGTGACATCGCACTTTGACTCAAATCTACAATTTTTATTAAATCGTTAATTTTGTATTTTTTGCCCTTAGCTTTATATATTTCATATAATACATAAAATTCTTTCAAACTTAAATTGTAGTGTTTCTTTAAATTTTTTTCTATTAATGATTCTGTATAATGTATATATTTTGTCATTTCAACCCAATTATTAATTTTTTGTTGTTGCTCCATATAACATCTCCCCTAATATACAATCAGTAGCTGTTTGTTTATGTCTTTTCATTTCATTATTTCAAATTATGTCATAACCTAATCTACTGCTGTCATTTTATAAAAACGAGTTAGTTTACCTAAGGTTAACACATTAATTATTAAATATGAAAACAGTGTTCGCCCATACATGTTTTGAATTAAAAAAACATACTGAGTGATTTTCAATTAAAATCAACTCAATATGTTCTACTCATAATTACTTGCTATTTAATAATTTCTCTTTAAGATCTTTACGTTGATATTCTAATGAGTATGGATCATTTAACCAGTAAATCCCCTCATCTACTTTAAAGGTATTATTATTTTTAACAGCTTCCGTATTTTTCCAAATAGATTTATTTTCAAATGATAAGTCAGCACCTTTTGCTACGGGAGTAACAACATAATCACCAACCATTTCTGGTATCTCCTCTTCTGAAATATCTGCTAAGTCATTTTCATTTGTTGCTTCTTCAACTTTTTCTGGCATTTTCAAACCAAATGAATCGTAAAGGATTTCACTACCGTGTCCGTATGTTTTACCTAATACATAGATTTTTTTATCAAAATCTTTAATGATAGAGACTGTGGCTTCCGAGCCAATTGTATCTTTGATGACTTGGCCGTCGTCTTTTGTTTTCTTCTCCCAGTCTTCAACCCATTTTTGTGCTTTCTCTTCTTTACCAACAATTTTACCTAACTCTAAATGTTGTTCTTTATAGTCATGTTTCGCATAATCAAAAGCAATTGTAGGCGCGATTTTCTTCATTTTCTTCAAATTTTCATCTGTGTTATAAGTAATGATTAAATCTGGTTTAAGCTTTGCGACACTTTCTATATTTTCAGCGTCTACCTTTTCCACATCTTTAAATTTTTCTTTTAATACTTTACTATCATTGACAATATCTGCTACACCTACAACGTTCGCATCGAGTTACTTTAATCCACCAGCATAAGTTGCACCTAAAACAACGATTCGTTTAGGATTTTTAGGTACCTCTACTGTATCCCCAGAATCTTGCTTATATGTTGTTGTTTCGCCCTCTTCTTTTGATGATTGGTCATTTTCACCCTTACTACATGCTGAAAGTACAAGCATAAGTACTAGCAAAGGTAATAATAATTTCTTCATTTTTTTTCCCCTTTTTCTCATCTTATTTTTAATTATACTAAGAACAACAATATATATTATGCATTATTTTGAAATAAAAAGTAATTTTAGTTACTATACAAAAACAAACAGCCACTTTCTTAATATATAGAAAGTAACTGTTTTGTGTATGCATGACGTTGTTCACTAAGTAAATGTTCCATACTAAAATCATCTACGATTTCGCCATTTTTCATAACTATTAGTCGTTCAACTAATTGATTTAAAAAAGCGATGTCATGCGAAATTATTAACATGCCTTTATTAGTTCTTTGATGATAATCTTTTAGTACAGCAACCATTTTTTGTTCTGCAATTACATCTAAGCTTGCTGTTATCTCATCACAAACGAGTATATCTGGCTCTAACATCAATGTACGGATTGTATTCAAACGTTGCAATTGCCCACCGCTCAATTCACTAGGAAACCTATCCAGTAATTTAGAATCCAATTGCATATATACCATTAATTCTTTTAATCTTTGTTGCACTTTATGAGGACTTATGAACTTAAAGTGGTTTATTGGTTCTTTGAAAGATTTTTCCATATTAAATTTAGGGTTAAAACTATCATAAGCATGTTGAAAAATAGGCAACAATGTTAAATCATTTGTAAATATGTCTCCTTGTTTTGGTTGCAGTAGTCCTAGTAGAATATGTGCTAAAGTAGTTTTACCAGATCCACTTTCTCCTACGATGCCAATAATTTCATCTGTATTCATAGTCAGATTAATATTTTTCAAAACAAGTGCTTGGTTATACTTAAAGCTTATTTCTTTTAATTCAATCATATGAACCTCCCTTTCGTAATTGACTACGGGAGTTAAATAGCTTCAAGCTATAGGGTTTCACTTTATTATCTTTAAATACATCCACATGGTGTGAATCAATCACCTCTCCATGTTGAATCACATTAATCCAATCACTAAAGTTTAAAACATGGGACAAATTATGTGTGATGATTAATAAAGTGACTTGATGTATTTCAGCTAAATGTTTAATCAAATGCATGATATTATAACCAGTAATTACATCTAAAGACGACGTAGGTTCATCAGCAATGACTATTTCTGGATTTAACATCAGCACACTTGCAATTTGAACTCTTGCAAGTTGGCCTCCGGATAAGCTAAAACGATAACGTTGCATTACCTGATTAGGATTCAAATCTACCCATTGTAACGCTTGAGAGACAAATTGTTTGGCAACAGATTTTTCAACTTTATAATGCATTCTATAAATAGACACCAATTGTTTTCCCAATTTAGTGTGATCATTAAAGCTATGCGTATAATCTTGTGAAATGAATCCAATATCTTTCCCTAATAAACTTCGCAAATCTGTAACGCTTTCGTTTTTATAACACAATCTATCAAAGTGCATTTCCAAAGTACTGGGTATACTTTGGACAAGTGCTTTAGCAGTCAAACTTTTACCTGAACCACTTTCACCAACTAAGACATTCACTTTACTCTGCTTCAGCCCAAAGCTGATATTACGTAGGAGTTCCGTTCCTGATTTATTTCTAATGGTTAGATTAGCTATTTCGAGTATATTAGTCACCTACATCACACTTTCTTTTTAATAATTTATCCCTTAAAGCATCCCCAGCTAAATTAAATAATAATATAGTCAACGTAATCAAAGTTGCTGGCACGATTAATAGTAATGGATAAGTACTAATATAGTCACGTCCAGCATTAAGCATTGCGCCCCATTCAGGTGAAGGTGGTTGCGCTCCTAGTCCTAAAAAGGAGAGAGATGAAATGTAAAGAATGATTTTTCCAAAATCTACAGTCATTAATACAATAATAGATGGTGTTACCTGTGGAATAAAATGTTTCCAAATAATTGTACGTGTAGGTACATTGAATAATTTCGCCATTTGAATATACGGTTTCATCATCTCGCTACTGACAACTGAACGTGTCAATCTTGTATAGGTCATCCACTTAATAATAGTGATAGCGATGACTAAGTTCCAAATGCTCGGCTTGAAAAAGCTCGCAAAGGCGATCATTAATATAAATTCTGGAATACTCAAACCAATATCAATTACACGCATGATAATTGTATCCACTATACCTTTTTTATAACCTGCAATAAGCCCTAATGGAACGCCTATAATGACAGTAATAATTAGTGTAATCAAACTTATAACTAACGTATATCTCGCGCCAACAATCACTCTAGAAAGTAAATCTCTACCATAATCATCAGTACCTAACCAGTGTGATAAACTAGGTAATTCTAAACTATTACTCAAATGAACTTCTAATGCGTTATTAGTTGAAACAAAAAATTGCGCGCCTATAATAATGATGAGATAAAGTGTAAAAACATAAAAAATAAAGTTTTGCTTAGTTATACGCTTCACTATATCTCACCATCCTGACGTTTCGCCTTACTTGTATGTCGTTGCTTTTGATATCGTCGTTTTGGATCTAGGCATAATAATAACAAATCACTGATTGTATTGGCTAAAACGACAAAAAAGCCAATCATTAATACTGCACCTTGCACGACAGGATAATCCCTAGCTCTAATACTGTCTACTAGGAAATGTCCAATACCTGGAATACCAAACAAGTTCTCAATTACTACTGTACCACCAATCAAGCTACCAATTGACATACCTAATACAGTAATTACTGGTATAACGGCAGGTTTGAACAAGTCATTCCACAAAATATATCTTTCAGGCATTCCTCTAAGCCTTGACGCTTCCACCTCTTTAGATTGGTACAATTCTACTAAATTAGAACGCATTAACCTCACATAATAAGCACTCATACCAACGCTTAATGCTATAACTGGCAAAATATAACCTGAGATTGATTCTATACCAGAGGAAGGTAGTAAATTAAGCTTTTGAGCAAATATATAAATTAATAAAGTACCTAGAAAGAAGGATGGAATACTAACAGTAAAAGACGTTACTGTCCGAATCAATGTATCCACCCATGTATGATAGTATTTTGCAGCAATAATTCCTAGTGGTACCGCTACAATAAAGACAATCACTATCGTTAATAAAGCAATGAATAATGTGACTGGCGTATAGTAAACCAATTCATTAATTACAGGCGCTCCAGTTTGGTAACTCGTGCCAAAATTTAATTGTACGATTTGCCCTAACCATTGAAAGTATTGGATTACTATTGGTTGGTTTAATCCAAGCTTTTCTTGTGTTGCTTCAATTTGCGCACTTGAAACGTTAGCTACATCTATATGTAAAATTTTGTCGACTGGATTTCCTGGCGTAAGTTTCATCAATATAAACGTAATAGTAGAAAGGACAAACAATACAATGATCGTTTGTCCGATTCTAGATAGTATATTTTTAAGTATCATTATTTTTTATCTACCTTATAATCGATAAGATAAATGCCTTCAGGTGTAGCTTCTATATTTTGTACATCATTACTCATACCTACAATATTATCATTATATGAGATATAGCTATTAGCGACATCTTCTTCTGTAATCTTGATAATTTCATTAGTTAAGCGATTGCGTTCCTCTGGATCTACTGTTTTATTAAATTGATCAATTAATGAAGTAACTTGTTCATTATTATAATGACCTGCATTAATCGCACCTTTTGGTTTATACGCTTGGTTAAAGAAATAACCTGTGTCCCCTCTTGGAATCGTACCAAAGCTATAAAGCGACGCATCCCATTGACTCTTATCTTTTAAATAACCTTGAATGTCATCTACATTACGTAATTCAATCTCAATATTTGCTTTTTTAGCATCTGATTGGATAACTTGGGCAATTTTTGGAAGTTCTGGGCGACCATTATAAGTTGATATTGTTAATTGTAAAGGCTTTTCTTTTGTATAGCCCTCTTTCGCCATTATTTTCTTCGCCTTCTCTATATCTTGTTTTTGTATTTGTTCATCATCTATAAAATCTAGTTTTGTGTTAAATGGACCTGTAGCAGGTTTGGCATGCCCTTTAGATACATTTTTAACAATACTTTCACGGTCTATCACTTTATCAAGTGCTTCGCGTACAGGTTTCGTCATTTTATCACTCGTATGGTTGTATAAGAGTAAGCCTGTTCTAAAGCCTGAAACCGCTGAAACATTAGTTTGATCACTTTCTTTAAGTGGCTTTACTTTTTCGACTGGTACGTCTGTAATGACATCTGCTTTACCTGACTCTAAATCACTCGTACGTACATTACCATCCTCTTGATATGTAACATTGATGTGGTCTAGTTTTGGTTTACCTTGCCAATATGATTCATTTTGATCGAGTTTAATCTTTTGAGATTGCTTATAATCTTTAATTTGATAAGGTCCAGTGCCGACAGGTGTTTTGTTCACATCACTATTGGCTTCCGTATCATAAATCGCTGAAAATGGACTCGCTAGCTCTGAAACTAATTCAGGATAAGGTTCTTTCGTCGTGATTGTCACTTTTTGTCCATCAACTTTAATATCTTTTATAGGGAGCGAACCTTTTACTAAATCACTTTGCTTCATACTTTCTTCTAAGCTGGATTTCACAGCTTCGCCTGTAACTTTTTTGCCATTTTGAAATTTAATATCATCTTTTAATTTTAAGTCTAATTGTGTTGGAGACTTTTGATTATATGACTCAACCAATAATTTCTGTACTTTGCCTTCTGCATTCGCCTTAAACAAAGATTCTGCTGCACCAATTTGCACTGCTACGTCTGATTCATAAGGTGCGATGGAAGTGGTTTTTAGAGGTAATTCGATATTCAAAGTTTCCTCTTTAGATTGACTTCCTGCCCCGCTACATCCTGCTAAAATAATGGCTGTGGTTGCAAATAATGCAACTATTTTTTTCATTTTCATTCCTTCTTTCTAAAAACTTACGCGTAAAATCAATTAGAAATTTATATATATTATTCACTGATTCATCACATGATATGAAATTTTATTATAAAATCACTTTACTTGTTGCTTGTTCATTTGACTTTCGTCAAACAACATAATCCACGTAGCAATGATAATGGTAGTGTAAACATAGGTAAACCAAATGGTGTTAATAACATCGTCATTCATGTATGTAACACTACAATTAAAAGTATACTTAATACAATATTAATATAGCGCGGAATTCTAGTGCTAAATACTGCACCTTAAGCTAGCGCAATAAGTATGACATTGTAACCAAACAATCCATCATTAATTTGATTACGATTACTACCCAACACAGTTACTATTGCGCATCCTATAATATTAGCAATACTAGCAAATATACCAGCTTTTCTAGAAGCAATAAAGATACCTATTAGAATTAATACACCAGCCCTCATATTTTTTAGTAAAAACATTTCACTAAATCCTGTCCATGAATTATTCAATAATACTACTTGTGCAACATTCTTCAATGTAATTCGAATAGCGTTTACATCGTCATTTTTCTATTTACCTTGACTTAAATTATAATATATTAATAATCACTAAATTTAAAGAGATAAATATCGTATGTAATAAAATTATTTTTTTTTATTTTTCACGTTTGCAAGGGGTTTGTCTTGTAGTTAAATTCTAATCGGATTATTATTAAACTGCGGTGATAGACAACATCCACGATATTAATAATTGAAAGGTAGTGAAGCTCGTGCACTTTACACAACGCGAACAAGATAAATTAATGTTAGTCGTAGCAGCAGATTTGGCACGTAGACGTCAACAACGAGGTTTAAAATTAAATTATCCTGAAGCAGTAGCTATTATTAGTTTTGAACTTCTTGAAGGTGCTAGAGATGGAAAAAGCGTAGCAGAACTTATGAGTTACGGAAAACAAATTCTAAGCGAAGATGATGTAATGGAAGGTGTAGGCGATATGTTAACAGAAATGGAAATTGAAGCGACCTTCCCAGACGGTACTAAATTGATTACAGTACATCATCCAATCGTATAAAGGAGGATTTTTAGTATGAAACCTGGTGAAATTATTGTTAAACGTACAGAAATAGAAGTAAATAAAGGTCATGAATCAACAATACTTAATGTAAAAAATACTGGAGACAGACCAATACAAGTTGGGTCCCACTATCATTTTTTCGAAGCAAATCCAGCGCTTGAATTTGACCATGAAAAAGCTTACGGCAAAAGACTTGATATTCCTGCTGGTGCAGCCGTTCGTTTTGAACCAGGCGATGAAAAAGAAGTTCAACTCATTGAATATTCTGGTAAACGAAAAATTTATGGTTTCCATGGCGCAGTGAATGGACCGATTGATGAATCCCGCGTCTACAAATCTGAAAATGATGATTTATACACAAGAAAAGATAGTAAAAAGAATGATGAAAACGAAAATGCTAATAAAGAAAGTGGGTATAAAGCATGAGTTTTAAAATGACACAATCACAGTATACGAGTCTTTACGGACCAACGATTGGTGACTCAGTAAGACTTGGAGATACAAATTTATTTGCAAGAGTAGAAAAAGATTATGCTACTTATGGCGACGAATCTGCGTTTGGTGGGGGGAAATCTATCAGAGATGGTATGTCTCAAAATCCAAACGTTACACGAGATGACAAACAAGTTGCAGATTTAGTTATTACAAACGCACTGATTATTGATTATGACAAAGTCGTTAAAGCTGATATTGGAGTTAAAAATGGTTATATTATAAAAATTGGTAAATCTGGAAAC
>Ga0079226_10000870_pt1 | contig 22418 bp, 28 predicted proteins | sample Poulit2014_FD_76345 | JGI IMG/M metagenome (GOLD analysis project Ga0079226, IMG submission 76345) | Agricultural soil microbial communities from Georgia to study Nitrogen management - Poultry litter 2014 | ecosystem: Environmental > Terrestrial > Soil > Agricultural land | place: USA: Georgia... | reverse complement strand
TTCGTGAAAAAACTTTTGCTGTTGCTGCCCTACGGGTTGACTCCGTTCTCTTGGCGCGTTTTGGATCTCATTACCAGGAAATGCCCACAAATAATCGCACCCGCCTAGCGCACGCTGAAAAACTAAAAAACAATAATCCTTAGTTGACATGGCGTTATAAGGGTAGTATAATAAAAGTATAAGCAGGGCAGAGACGAGAACGAAGGGTAGTAGCTATGAAGTACCAGCTCAATGAACAACAGTTTTTCGATACGCTCGTAGAGGTCGCCCAAGATGCTGTTGACACGATGACTTTGTGGGACCCTAGCGTAGACGCTAACCGCTATGACGCTGAGCGTAAGGCGGCGCGGTTTATGACAGCACAATGCGCGGCCCGGATTCCGGACGATCAGCAACCAGCCACCGACAAGGAGTGGCTAGACGCAAAACGCGATGCTAGTTTCACAGCTGTGTTGCTACATACTGATAAGCGGCCTACCGCGATGGATGAACCCGTGGTGGTTAGTGCTGGTTGGCACTGGATAGGTGGCACACACTCTTACCAGTCAGCGCGCAGCCGCCAGTACACATTCTACTTTAACGCCGATGCACAAATTATCGAATACCACTACACGACTGAAGCAGCCGCCTAATCACCTAGGAAACTAGGAACCTATACTATGGTGAGAGCCACCATGCAAGGAAGGGAATTATCGTGACAGTAGACAGAATTTACACAGTGACAGACATACACACCGATGAATCAGTGACCGGGGCAGATTGGGAAACGGTGATGACCACAGTTCGCACCTGGTTCTCAGGCGCACCGGAGAAGGTGCGTGCTCAGCTGGACGAGCTGTCCAATGATCCAGATTGGCCAGGTGATTCGGGCAGCCTGGAAAACATGCTAGGACTAATGGTCGATTACAGGCCAGCAGCATAGAAGAAGTAGCCCAGCCAGCAAACACAGCGGACGGCTCAGCCCGTCCGCTGTTGTAGCTAGATGCAGTCCCTTAAAGTTGGTTGACATGGCGTTATAAGGGTACTATAATAAAGGTATAAGCAGGGCAGGGAAGATAATTCCAGCCCAACCGTCATTAAAAGGCAGGAGAGTTATCATGTCACAGCATATTAATTTTTTGACCGCAGATATGGAAATTCGGTTCGGTGAAAGTGTACGGCTAGCTGGACGAGTCGCCCACGATGCGATCAACGCCGTGTTGTACTTCGTCACTGATGACGATGCCGAGGTCTTGAACATCGACCTGGACGCCTACGGATACAGCACTCCACAGAATCACGTGTGGATCAAAGATTGGTCAGAGCACGCTGGTGTAGCTGGTCAGCTGGCCAAGCTCGACGGCATCACGCATAAAGCAACTACAGTTGTGGGTCCCTTCGATTCGCCGGCCCATTTGCTGGAAATTCACTAACGTTATATGGCACCTAGGTAGCTAGGAACCTAGATGCCTAGCTACCTAGGCGAATAGAAGGAGTCTTAATGAAGCAAACTACGTTGATAACTATTGCGAACACCAAAGGCGGGTCGGGAAAGACAACCTCTGCAATTTGTATAGCTACCGCGTTAGCTGGCCAATTCACCGTGGAGGTCTGGGATGCTGATCCCCAGGCGTCAGCTACAGAATGGGCAGACTTAGCCAGTGAAGCTGGCACACCGCTACCGTTTGCCGTGGAAATTGTAAATCGGTCACGGATTCAGCGCATTCGACAGCAGACCACCGCCGACTATGTACTCATTGATACCCCGCCAGGCGATCCGCAAATGATCGACGCGGCTATAGCTGCCGCCGATTTGGTCATTCTGCCGACAGCAGCCACCGCAATGGACTTAGAACGAACCGTACAAACGGCAGCGAATATCCCTGACCATATTCTTGCCGTTGCGTTGATTACCAGAACGAATAAGCAAACGCGGTCTTATCGGGAAGCGATGGAATTTTTACACAACAATGACGATATGGCGGCGTTTAATACAGGGATCACCAACCGCGAAGCCATCCACCATACCTATGGTTTCAGGCCCCCAATTTTTCATGAATACTCCGCAGTAACCGATCAAATCTTGGAGATTTTTCAATGAGCAAACCCAATTCAATTGCACGATTACAACAACGTACCGCCGAAGCCAAGCAGCGCGGCCTGGATGAAGAACAACCGACGGCCACCGTAGCGGGAACATATCGCACACCAGCGTCACAGCTGACCGCCCAAATCAATGTGCGCTTGACACCACAATTCCGAAATGAACTCAATGCGTACTGCGCGATGATGGACACCACGGTACAAGAACTGGTGCCCATGCTGTTAGAGCAGCACATGCGCGACAACCCATTAACCGCTAGGAGAACCCATGACTGACTACACCGCGACTATCACTCTTGGTCTTACCCAGCTGCAAGAACTGCTGGAATGGGTCAATACTACTGACGTAGAGCTGTCCAACACCTTACAACGGCAACTGGCCGCCACGCAGATTACCGTTCCCGACGCGGCCACACCATTAGAGCAGGTCAAACGCACTGTCGATGCTGTTGTCGATGCCGATTGGCACGTGACAGACTGCATTGAGCAGCGTCGCCAAGCCATTATCGCCGCTGTTGAAGCCGGTTACACCCAGCAGGCCATCGCTGACTACATAGGAATGAGTCAGCCACGTGTAGCGCAAATGCTGCACATGCCCACCAGAGTACGTTCTATGTTGGACGACTAGGGCATCTTTGCTGTCCAGTCGGGTATACCCTTTTACACGCGAAGTTCCGTGACGATAACATGCCGTAAAAGCACGTTGAAACGCGCCATTTTTACACGATGTATAGGAGCGCCTTAGACATGATTGGGCAGACTGTAGGGTATGTGCGAGTCAGCAGCGCAGACCAAAACCCGCAACGTCAATTAGATCAAATCGGTGACTGTCACAAAGTGTTTACTGACACCCAAAGCGGACGCAGCCGAACCAACCGCCAAGGGCTACGCGAACTTGTTAATTACGTGCGCGATGGTGATGTTGTTCGTGTGCAATCCATGGACCGGCTAGGCCGCGATACCTTAGACCTCTACCAGCTACTCAATGAGTTAACCGACAAAGGCGTGACCGTCGAACTACTTGCCGAAGGGATCACTGTCTCCAAAGACGAAAGCAATCCGACCCAGCAATTAATGTTGGGTTTGCTGGCTTCCATTGCCGATTTTGAGCGCGCTAAAATCCGTGAACGCCAGGCCGAGGGGATCGCTCTTGCCAAGGCTAAGGGAAAGTATAAACAGCAGCCAAAACTCAGTGATGACGATATAGAGCAAATCCAAGTATTGCTGCAACTTGGTCATGAAAAAACGGCGATAGCCCGACAGTTTCAGGTATCACGGCAGACTATCTATAACGCATTACGCCGAGCTAATAACAGCGGGTAACCCCGCAGCTATTAGCTCGGCGTCAGTGTCCTACTACTAGGACTTGATGCCTAGCCGGAAGGCTAATTCAGAGCGATGTTCATTAGCACCCATGGAACTGTCTCGTTCGGGAATGATGTGTGTTTTTCGTCCGATACCTTGATCCGATGTGTTGGCTACAACCCAAGGTTTTAGATCATCAGTAATGTCTCGAATAGCGTGAGCAGTCTTACGAATTTGCTGTGCATAGTCGTCATATTCTCCACGCTTCTGCTCCAAGTTTTGGGCAATACCAAATAGTACTTCGGCACCATCTTCTGCCTTGATGATATTGAAGTAATCAACCGTTGGATATTGTAGTTCAGTAGCTTGTTTCTTTTGATTAACCATTGCCTATACCACCACTTTCAACAGGTGGATTCAGTTCGGTACCTGATGTGTTACGTGTTGTCGTTTGAGTACGTGGTGGCTTCATAAATCGTTTAATTTGAGCTGACGTCCAACCGGCCTTCTCAGCTTCACGAACAGCACGTCGTTCTGCTTTCGTATTCTCTTTGAGTTGTTCATCTAGCTCAATGCGTTCAGCCACCACCGCGGCTAGCCGTTCCACAGCTGCCATGCGTTCTTCATTAACTTTCCGGGCTTCTTCCAACACTGCTTGTTCTGCTGCGCTTTGGGTATTCGTTGACGTATCCATGATCTCACTCTACGGGTTAGCTGCGGGACATTAAAGATTCTGGCACCAATTTCTATCGCTTAGTCTTTTGTCCTTTTATCCACGTCACCACATCATCTGACACATACCGTATAGTCTTGCGGTTTATCCGCAACCATGCTGGACCGTAACTCATTCTTCGCATCTCATGGAGTGTACGAACACTAACATTTAGTTGTCTTGCTACCTCTTTTGGCGTAAGCAACATTGCCATCACACCCACCTACTTTCTTGAACTGCCGTTCCTTTCGGCAATTGCCGATACCCCTTGTTGGGCATGGTTGTGTCAAGGCCGTAGAGCAATCGTGGAATAGCGGAGCGTAGCGAGGATATGCCGCGAAAGTTGCTCGTAGAACTTGACATCGTTCTGTCCAACACAGATAGCCTTCCGAGGTCGAAAGGAACACCAGCTAGCGATGCTTTGTGCACCTTAAGTATGGCCGTATCTGCTTTGTAGTGTGTCGGTGGTTAGGCACAGCTAACCCCCGACGAAAACGAGACCCGGACGGAGCAAGCTATAGACTTATGTGCACTAAGTCTGCTTTTGCCTAGACAGCGCATCATAGATGATGGCAGACTAGGGTGTACCCCGCACGATGTGCGGACGCTGCGCTTGGCTTTGGAGGTGTGCTAGTTGGCTTCACGGTTCGAGAAGCATGGACGGCTTGGTCGTCGTCGGCAGAACAGTAAATTGCCACGGTCTAGCCGGTACGTTGTTAGCGTCAACTCTGACGAGCAGGCGGCATTGCTGCGTCTAGCGGCACACCAAAACATTAGTGTTCAGCGTGTTCTTGTGGAGTCGGCGTTGCGACCAGATACGAGTGTGAGTCGCGCTGATATTGAAGAACTGAAATCAGCGTTATTCGGGTTGTCTCGTCAAATTTCAGCAGTGGGTGTCAACCTTAACCAGATCGCGAAAGTTGCTAATGCTTCCGGTGAAGTACCTGACGACTTACCAAATGTGTTGGACGGGTTTAAACAGCTGTACTTCAAGACAGAACAGGCCATTGATGCGGTAGGCACTGTGCAAGGCGAGTACCTATGATTCCCAACATTGTGCGCGGTAGTCGCATGGTTGGCCTGGTGTCGTATCTTGCTGGCCCTGGGCGATCTAATGAGCACACTCACCCGCATGTTGTAGCAGGTTCAGATGGTGTTATGGCATGGCACAGTAACGAAGTATTGGACAAAGACTCAGCTATGACTTTAGGTAAAGTCTTAGATCGTCCACGGACCGCCCATGATGCAACCATGAAGGGTGGTCACGTATGGCATTGCTCGTTATCTGTGGCGTCGGTTGAAGGTGAACTGGGTGACGAGTTGTGGAGTGACATAGCCGATTCATTTATGCAGCGGATGGGTTTTGATACCCAAGAGGGTACGAAAGCTCCTATGCGGTGGGCAGCGATTCATCATGGTCAATCATCTAACGGTAATGACCACATTCATCTTGCAGTCCAGCTTGTTCGTGAAGATGGTACCAAAGCCGATGTTGGTTTTGATTATTCACGTGCCCAACAAGTCTCCCGCGACATTGAGCGTGAATTCCAATTAGTCGAGTTAGAAACTGAGCATACTAAAGTATCTGAGCCAGGCTATTCTCGTGCCGAGTATGAAGCCACAGCGCGCCGTAGAGCAGAAGCACGATACGAAGCAGACCGGGACACTGAACAACTTGGATGGGGTGAACTGTCCAAGGCCGAGCGTGGCAAATATGTTGCTGCGATGAAACGTGAAATCAAGGCCGAAGGTATGCCCCGCGATAGTCTGAAAGTTGAAGTTCGTGCAGCTGCTGCAATGGCTGATAACGAAGCTGAATTTGTTGGCAAACTTTACGACCAAGGGATGTTGGTTAAACCGTTTTATAAGGACCGTGAGCAAACTATCGTTGGTGGCTACCAAGTCGCCATGCCCTCCAAATATGGTGAGCAACCTTGGTATATTGCCGGGGGGAGTCTTGGTCATGATCTGTCGCTGAATCGGTTACGTGGTCAATGGGACACTAGCCCACAGTTACGTGATGATGCGCGTCATGCTTGGCAGCAAGCAGGTCGCAACTTGGCACCGGAAACTGCTGGCAATAACCGCATTGATCCCAACGTGTTGGATCATCAAATGCAGCAAATCCAAGATCACTTTAACAACCTACGGAGAGTACCGTTAGTTGATCGTGATCGGTGGGCAGTTGAAGCCCAACACCTTTCAGGGTTGATGTCATCATGGGCTACCGCTGGTGGGCCACATGCTCAGCACCTTAGCCGTGCAGCACGTAACGTTGCGCGCAGTGCCGGTACTAAACAGCAGCCCGAAGCACCCACGGCTAAGCCAAGTTGGATGCGCGATGCAGCCCACTTATTAGCCCAAGCATCAACCGGCGGCAAAGGTCCAATGGGCCAGCTCATTATGATCCAACAAATTATGAAAACCGTTAATACGATAGCTAAAGTGCATGAAGCCACCAAGGAAGCCCGACGTGCCCAAGAACTCAAAGCATCGGTAGAACACGACCTTGTTGCTGTGCAAGCAGCAGTCCCAGACATTCCCGAGACTCCTGGCAGTATGGCAGCTATTCACGCAGCAGCTTTTCCGAATGCGCCAGAACAGGCTACCCGACAATCATCACCGATGCCATCAGCAATACCGAAACGCCAAGTCCAGATTCCGCAACCTACTCGTGAACGTGATGGGTTCAGCAGATAACACGTTAGGAGACTGAGTTATGACCGATTCAGACGGTGCAAGTATCGAAGAATCAGTTGATGGTGCTTTTCGCACAGCTGTAACACAAGCAGCCGCATTAGGGCGGATGGTCGCTCAGATGCGCGAACAGGCGTTACATAAAGCAGCTAATCAAGATCGTGCTATAGCCGATGATATGCGTCGCCGCTACGACGCAGAAAAACAACGCGCGTTAGTGACATTGCATCAAGCCGACCATGACGGATGGTGGAACACAGCATCAACACAGCGCGTCGCCAGTGTGGTAGCAACAGCCCAAGCATGGAAAAATCGCGATCCTGAGATTGCACGGTTAACAACCCGGATGGAATCTCGTATGCACGCACGTTGGGGAATTAATCCGTCAGCGCGCATTGCCGAACTGACCTCAGAACAACGTCGCGCGGAAGCTCAACAATTAGTGATGGTCTTAGACGTAGATAGCTTAGAGCTTGACGACCCGTTACGCGATTTTCTAAAAGAGACGATTGAGGAGCAAGCCGCCGAGCAGGACGTCGAGCAGGACGTCGAGCAGGACGTCGAGCAGGACGTCGAGCAAGCCGCCGAGCAGGACGTCGAGCAGGACGCCGAGCAGCCAACAACCGAGCAGGACGCCGAGCAGGACGCCGAGCAGGACGCACTACGAGACGATGCCGATTCACAATATGAAGCCCCTGACACCACGAACGATGTTGAGGGCCACGATCAGGACGTTGCGCCATCATCGTCCACTACTTCGCGTGAACAAGACTTAGATGAATTTGAAGCACTGATGCGAGAAAATGGGCTTGATGATCGCACTATTGAAGCCCGTATGCTAACTGAGCGCGCCAATGCTAAACCTGCCAGGGATGCCGTAACACAGGAACCCAATGCCCGAGGTAAAACCGCACGCCGTTCAAACCCTGCTCTGCGCAAACAGCGGGATATAGAACGTGGCGAGTGATGTTGTTATATGCTGGTCAACAGTTCATCCGGTGGTGGTTCATGAGGTGGATCTTCCCCACGTTCTGACACATCGCGAGACTTGCCAAATGGTCCATCCACGGCGGTTAATACGGCCATGTGCACATCAAAGTGGTCTCGGAACCACACTGAGATACCAGTACCAGGATCATGCCGTAGATGTTCGAACGCCCGCCACAAAGCATCAAGCCGCATCATTGCTTCCGGGGAGTTCCACCACCGCTTCGACCAGCGTAACCCGCTGCGCGGATCAATCAGACGATCTCGGAGTAGGGGGACGATCATTTTTTCAAAAAATTCAAACACCGATCCGTAGAAGAGCCCGGTGTCTTGTTGTTCTTTAGCTTCCAGTTCTTCAACAGTTGCCGGAATGTCGTCACTCATGACGGCTCCTTCTATTGTCCACTGCCGATATGCACTGCATCTTGCACGGTATGCTCCTGGCTGTCACGCTTCGCCAAGTTCAGCTGGTGAGCCAATTCTGGTTGCTCAAACCACGGCGTTGTTTTGACCATTGTTGGTCTAATACCGGCACCAATCATGATGCCGCGTTCTTTCGGCAACGACGAAAGCTCTGCGACTTCTAAAATTCGTTCACGAGATAATTGGGTGGATACGCTACGTTGGCCGCGTCCAGTAGAAATTGAACGCGTCTCTTTATCCCAGGTGCCGATCAAATCGGATAATGATTCCAAAAACCCTGTTTCGGCGTTATTACCACCGTACAATTTCACGTTCGCGGCACTCCATAGTTTTTTCATTCCTGATTCATCCCATGTATCAACACCTTGCGACCAGGACTGCAACAGCGTCATGAGGACAACGCCACGTGAGCCAAAGTGTGAATATAAGTCTGGTAAATCGCTCCACCGACATACGTTGGCAGCTTCATCAAGCACCCCGACCAGTGGGGTTTTCAATCGTCCTTGTCCTGTGGCAGCTGGATCACTCGACGATGACGCAATGTCCTCGGCAGCTTCAACAACGGCCACGGTTAATGCTGTCACCAATGGACCAGCTGTGCCTTGGCCTTCCTTGGATAGTGAATACAGTGTGTCAGTGGCAGACCGCACAAATTGATATGGCTCAAATTGTGGACGTTGGTCGCTCATAGACCGTGGGGTGATCCAGTCAGTAACCGAGCTATTGGCTAGACATGTTGCCATTTGTTGTGCTGATCCATAGATCCCAGCCCGTTGTTTATCCGGCAGGTTCACAACTTGGTCCAGCTGATTCGCTAATAAGTCCCAGCCAGCGGCTTTTAGACTATCCACTGCCGTCTCATCGCTAAAATCTGTTAACCATAAATACACGTCAGTGATTGGTCGATGATCTTCTGCGGCAGCTAATAATAAGGCGGCCAATAAATCGCGTGCCGCATTATCAAAATAGGCGTCTTTCTTCGCCCCAGGACTACTACTTGCTGCGGCAAAATGTTCAGCTAATTTGGCTGCTTGCACATCGTCGGTGACATAACTAAGGGGGTTCCACCACCAGGTGGGTTCTTCTTGTGCTATCTGTTGTGGATCAAATACCCACACATCGCCCGTTTTGCTTCGTAATTGCCTTGTCGCATCCACCACGTCACGCTTATTTGAAGTCGTCAATACTGCCCCCGGAGCCTGACAAATAGCAGGTATCACCGTGGCGGTAGTCTTATTCATCCGTGGCCCAGCTATCACGGCCATCATATCTTCGTATGACGCAAACAGGTCTGTGCCACACACCACCGAGCGACCTACAGGAATACCTGGTGTAGCGGATTCAACGCCCCACGCTGTGGCCTTTTTTCGTATCTGCTTTTCACTAAACGGTTTAACGTCTTTGCCATGTCCCATAAATCGAGCCATCTGGTCAATCGGCAACCGGCCACGCCGGACACGCACACGATCAATAATGAACAGCACAAGAATAAAGGCAAGAACAATACAAATAGCAACCGCTGCTACGGTTGATGCGGTCGACCAGCGCAGTTCTCCTTGTGCCAGTTCAATGACAATTTTGAACGGATTAGTTGGGATAGTGTCACGATCTATCCCGTCGATCATGTACCCAATGTGGAGTCCACCAAGAAACACGAGTAAGGCCATGACGATAGCCACCGCTGCGATGGCCCAAAGCATTAATAACGGGTCAATTGTTCCCGGTTGTTTGCGACGGTTGGACTGTTTCATGCTTGCACCGTTGTTGGTTCGCGACGGTTCTGCCATCGCTGGTTCGTATCATGTAGCCGCTGCAATGACTCGCCAGCTTGTATATCAATAGGAATACCCGGACTATCCCCAGACTTAATGAGAAATTTGCCGCGACCTGGTGGCGGGTCATGCTGGCTACGTTTCACATTCCAGCTTGGCGGTGTTGCCCATCCGGTCAACGATTGCCGTTCTCTCGGATTCAAATCGACAACTTGTTGTAATGTCTCAACTTCGCCTTGTGAAATACCGCCAAGCATCAACATTCCGGCCCGGTCCATAAACCCTTGCGCTTTATCCCGATCATGCTGGGTGGGTAGCGATGCAAAATCTTTAAATCCATGCACGTTCATCACTTGTCCAGTACCCCAAGTGCGGTTCAGACGGGTTAACGAATCGTAGTGATCCACCATGCCATGCCCTACACGCAACGCACGCCATACTTCATCGAGAATCAAAAAATAGCGGCGTTGTTTTTCTAGCCCGGCATCGGCTAACGCATGAGTGATGTTAAGTGAGCCAAAACCTGTGGACCAGGTGGCGACCAAGCAAGCAGCCATCAGTTCTGTTTCGCTAGGTTTGACCGATGACACATCAAAACATACCGGTTTTGTCGGGTCTATTTCGACATTTGATTCTCCGCTAAACGTGCCCCCGAAGGTTCTGCCGCCGACAATACCCGCTAATGCGGCTTCCATATCTTCGGTAATCTCGCGGTATCGTTTTTGGTTGCCCCGATCTATGGCTGCTTCCCGCAATTCGTCGGGCGCTTCACTAAGGATATTGCGTAAATCTATCAGCGTCGGTAAACGGTTATCGCGTTCGCCGCGTTCTTCAAGCAACGTCAGTGCCATATCCAACACACTTTGTTCTCGATGCCACATCGGGTGCTGCCGCCGAATCGTCAACAATGCTTCAACCATGGTTTGACGTCTGCTATGGCCTTCGGCGCGCACATTTTCACGTGCATCACCAGTCAGCCGGTTCGCTGCCCGACGCTCGGCACTGCTATCTAAAATATTAATTGCATTTGCCCGACCATATTGGACCCGATCACCGCCAAGGGCTTCATTAATTTCGACGTGTTCACCTTTGACATCGCCAAAAAACCAGGGAAGGACACCGTAGGCTGCTAACCCGACAGCCCAAATATCGGCAATCGTGGATTTCCCTAGGCCGGGTTTTGACAAAATAACAGCGCTGGGATTATTTATCAGGCTGCCGCGTTCAAACCAGGAAATAGGGTCAGCGCAGACAGTGGCCTGGGTAAGTTGATGCTTGCCCAGCGGCACACCAACTGCCGGTGCTCCCACACCGGAAGTAAATGGGTACATGCCACACACCTGAACTGTTGAGCCAACAAACTCGTCGGGCGCTTCAATATATGATGCTGAGCCACCACCACGACCTGGGATACCCCGACTCGTCGGCTTAGACTCTAGCGGCGGTGTGCTAGGCGTCCGACCTTTAGTTTTGTGCTTGCGTCCAAATATGCTTCGCATCCTGGCCCCCTCTACTTTTGGTTCCCATTACGAGCAATAGAAATTTGTTCTGGCAAGACAATGCCAAGTGGTAGCCCTGCCGCAAAGCTAGATGCTTGCGTTGCCCAGGCGCGTCGTAACCGGATTCGACTCGATGACCGCCCACGACCTTCTACTGTTGTTACCAGTTCGTCCAATTTGTCAGGCCGACGAGTCGTGGCTGTGACGATCATGCCAAATCGGACTAGTCCGGCTCCTTGGGCTTCTTCACGCTCGGTTGCTTTGGCCTGTTTATATTCAATACTGTGTCGCTCACCAGCGTTGGAACTGGTGGCACGGTGACTCGCGCGTGTACTGTCCTTTTCCACCATTTCAGCGGCTTCATCTGAGGGAATAGGCCGATAAATTAAGGTTACCCGCTTTCGTTCCACCATCGGGATTGGTTGCAATAGTGGTTCTAGGACTCGCGAAAACACTTCACCGCGTGGTGCTTGGGACATAAACCAGGACACCGACGTGCCAGAATCATGTTTAAAGTAATCCCATGTCGCGTCGTAGGCTGACGGGCCAGTATCTTCCCAATCAAGATTTAGTGACTCACCTGCTGCCCTAGCATCCTCAACCAATGATGATGCAGCTGGATCATAGGCAACACGGATATATTCACATAATTCATCTGCTGTGACCGGACTGACCGACCCAACGCCAGTGCCTTCAAGGTGAGTACTTAAAAACGTCATCCGCGATTGAAAGAATCGGATAAATTCGTCTTGATCCTTCGTCGCGCCAGTTTCCATCTGGTAGGTAAATGCCAACCACGCGGTTGTTGTTGCCGCACCATCAGGAAACGTGTTAATGACTTCTTGCATGTATTGTTTTGCAAAGTCGGGTGCATCAGCGTTGAGGTTCATATTGACTTCACGCGCAAGAAATGCGCCCCCATCGGGTGCCGTTTCAATATTGACCGAGAAACCCACCAGTCGGGCTTCGTCACCTAATGCCTCAAGAAAATTGCCCCATTGTCCAACCCAGGTATCAATCTGGTCTTGATCCACTAATGAGTTCCCGTCAGGATGCGCGTTTAGCACAATAGTGTAATGGCGTCGCTTTGGTGCGCGGATGATACAGAACTTGCGACGAAATCCGTCCTCGACCTCTAATAACTCAGAGCTTGCCGATAGACCAGGTAACCGCTGTTTTCCTAACCGATCTACGCCCAACGGACCTGAACGGTACAGATTTGTGCCAGCGAGTTTTTGGCGTTGCCACCCCAACCGCGTCGCAATCTTGTTGCCCGTATGCCGGTTGTTACGGTCACGCCACCGTAACAACACCTGCATCACAAGCATGGATATAGCAGCGATGGCTAATATGATCCATGCCCGCCGAAACAGAGCGATCAATGCCAGAAGTATTAAACCAAAGAAAACCAACGCACCTTTTGGACCAAGCCCAAAATATCCGGCGACTGATTGACGTTTCCAGTTACCATACGTGCGCTCAACGGGATTAGCGTTTACTGCCATCGGGACCATCCTCCTGCTCGTCGTCATCAAGGCCGGTTATTTCGTCGCGTATGAAATCACTAAAATTCGTTGGCTGTTGACCGTGACGCCAATTACCGCCACTGCGATCTGTTCCACTAGGCCCTGACTGTGAGTCATGCCCTGCATCTGCGGTTGGCTCATTACCATTTCCGTTGGAATGAGGCGGCTGGCCCGGTGATGATGAATTAGTAGGCCCGGCACCATCAGTTGAGTTAGTAGGCGGCGGCCCATTGGTTGAGTTAGTGGGCCGCGCCCCATTGGTTGGCCCGGCACCATCAGTTGGGTTTGATTGCGCTGAAGGGGCTATTGCTTGTGGCGGCTTTCCGCTGCGCTCTTGCATGGTTGCTGGGCTATTTCTAGCAGCACTTGTGCTTGCTTGTGCTGCTTTTGCGCTACTACCGGAAGCTACTGTTTTCGCACCGGTGGCAACCGTCATTGCCCCACTTGCTAGCATCGCTCCGGCCATACCGCCGCCAGCGGCACCCATCATTGCCGAAGTTGCTGGGACCATAAGCCGCATCAACGCTGGCAAGACCAGTACTGCTAAGACCAATAACACGATGCCGCCCACGGCACCCCAGAATTGGTCCACCATTTCTGTAGCACGGCCATCATCGCTTCCTAAATCGGTGATGGGATAAAACGCGGTGGCATAAATGGCTGCTGCCGCTGGTTTATACAGCACAAATGCCAGCATCCAGCCTGTATATTTCTCCCACATTTGCTTGCCGACCTTCATATTGGTTCCTGCTGCGGCCACAATGAGGAAACCTAACAGTGCGGCAATAATGATGTTTCGTAGAAACATCAATGCGGTTTGTACTAGCCCAACGATACCTAGGATCAAGCCGAGAATCAGAGTCCAAAAGAATCCCATTTGATCCCAGCCCGTTTGACCGGTTGGATCAAAATGGAGGACGCGGGCAAAGCCTTCTCCAAAGCATGACTTGCCTGTGCTACCTGAGCAATGCAACGATGAATCCAATAGCGACGTGCTGATTTCATTACCTGCTAATATCAGCATGCTGACCGCGGTTGTGCCAGCACCGGCCACTACGATGAAAGTGCCCAATGATTTTGCTAGCTCAATGCCATGCCGTCCTTGCTGGTCCATCGCCATTCGGATACCACCAACGATAATGCTGGTCACGACAATGGCTATAGCTACCCAAAACAATTCATCTTGGATAAACACGATGGTCGATGATCCTGTGAGCGTGATTTGTTTACCTATCGCTCCTGCTATCGACCCGGCAGCGCCAATTAACACAGCACCCAGCAGTGTTGTAGCTAGGCGTCCTGTGAGGCTCAAACTTTCGCCTTGACGCAATTTAACGGCCATCATCGCACCAATAGCGATAACCGATGCCATGACTAGCGCAAAGCCGATATACATCGTGTAGTCCAGCACCGTTGTAATACTTAACGCACCAGCAGAGCGCGACGTATCGGCGGCTTCTGACTCACCGGTAACGTTGGGTGTTGGTACTTTATCCCACATAGTGGCTAAAAAAGTGACCATCTCCGCAATACCAGCGTCAATGGCTTCTTTAAAACTCTCAAAAGCACCATTCGTTGCGGTTCCTATCGGGTCCGAAGCAAACTCGGCGCTGTCTTTAATTCCTTTGCACCAAGGCTGAGTTTCACAGGCCACGCCTAAATGGTCTGTGAAGCCAAATTCTTCTTCTTCATCCGCTACCAGTATGGGTGTAACCGTCATGAAGAATCAGCTTCCCAGAACGTGAACTCCGAGGGGTTAGACACATCTCGAAATTCGTTGTAATATTCGCCATCATCTTGCACTTCCAGTTTCCAATCACCGTGCTGCCAAACTAGCGGACTTGTTAACGCGCCGTACACACCGGGATCGTCGGGATTTTCTACTAACACATCAATGTCAGCCCGGTCGTCGCTAAAATTGAGAACACGATAACCTACGGGTTGGATTGGTACAGAGTCAGTGCCCATCGAGTCTGCATTTTCCAATTTACTTATCAGTTCGTCACGGCCAGGGCCGTCGGCAAGGTGAGCTTTCAGGTGATCTAACGTCAGACGCGGTGCATCTGATGCGACAGCGGCAAAGGTGTATGCCGCTTGTACTGCCCCAGCTTCGCTATATTGCCAGCACACCGGCACTGACTCGTACATATCTGCTGGTCCAGTTGTCTCGCTTGCCGGCACTGTTGCCAAGCCAACCGTGATGGAATCACTGTTTGCCGGCGGTTGGTCCATGTTCATATTGGCGTCGGCTTCTAAACCACACTCGCTTGGTTCTACATTTGCCGTTTGTGCATCTTGCATTGGTATATCGTTTTGGGCTTCGTCATCAGATAGGCCAGTCACGATCACAATCACGACAGCTGCAATGACAACGACCGCAACCAAAATTAAGGAGACAATTAACCATTTACTGCGAGGATTCTCATTGCTCATGGGGTGTGCTCCCTTCGGGATCATCCAGCTAGTAGGCCGATAATTGCACCGGCTGCTGCGATCACTAACGCACCAATAATTGGCTTGGTCAGCATCACGCCTTCATCGGTTCCCCGGCCTTGCTGTAAGCTCAGTGCCAGCATGGCACCGGCAACAATCAGCCCGCCGATGGCAACGGTGAAGCCAAGAAATTGTGCCCAGTTCAGTAGCGTATCCAGCCCACCCATTCCCGGTGGGCGTTCCGGGGTTGGGTCTGGTAGATCAGCGTCGCTAAACAGAGTCTGCATAGGCGTATTCAATGGTGTTTCCTTTCTCTATGGTGCGACTAATGTGTAAAGATTGCGGACCAAACGGTGAGCTTTTTTTATCTCTACGGGTTCATCGTTTGAATGCAAACGCATCGCAGGGTCCCACGGTATGCGCCATAACCGGGGAGCTGCCCCGCTAACGACGCTTAGCATTTCACGCAATGGTTGGGGCAATTTGCCCGGTGCATCAGCAATAACCACCGCCCCTACCAACTCAACATCGGGAGTTTGCGATGATGCCCATTGTTGTAACGCAGTCTGTAAGGCATATAACCCGTGGGCCGATGATCGAGCCACGACAAGGCAGGCTTGCCGGTGCGTTGTGTCGGGCCAAGCAGTGCCGCAGTCTACAAATAACTCAGGGTCTACCCTGCTCAGGCTGGATGCACCTGCCCCACCATGTGCGGCAACAACGGCTACCGGAGCAGTGTGCTTTATCTCACGCGCAGGCAGTCTGTCGGTAACATCGGGCGCAGTGACACCCGTGATTGGTGGCTCTTGGCTGATAACTTGCTCAGGCAAATCATCGAGCATATGCGCTGCTTCCTCACGCGGTTGGTCATCTTGGGATGCAAAGGATTCAAACCACGAGGAATGAGGTTCCAAACGACTACGTGCCACAGTATCGCCTTCCGTCAGCGTAAGGTTTTTACAGTGCATACAGTACAGACACGGCCGAATGGGCAAGCTCTACCCTATGCACTGTTCGCTCTAGCCTAATTACTTACTGCACAATACGCAACGCAATGTACGCTTTCATTCTTCCACTACGTATGTAACGATAGGAGTGTGTTGTATATGACTGATGATGCCGTAGACGCATTATTAGCTGACCAGCCAGATATGTTGACGCCCGATGAAGTAGCAGACCTGTTACGGGTAACTCTCCATACAGTAGCCCGATGGCGGCGAGAAGGTCAGTTAAAGGCGTTCACCATAGGACGGATCGTGCGAATACAAAAAGACGACCTTCGCACGTTCCTCCAAGACGCATACAAAAAACCCAATCAACGAGGAGACAAATAATGGTCGAGCTTCCTCAATGGCCCCGCGTACAAGCTATTTGCTACGCCAGCGGTGGTGGTGAAGTCACTATTAATGGCACCTCGCATGCTATTAACGAACAACACACCGCCGAGGAAACACGCGATACTATTCGCCAGCACGCGGCCACAGTAGCCCAAAGCCTAGAACGCCCGGTCAGGGTGACAGTTACCGACTATGCCGAAGCCCAGACAGTACATTTAGTGGTTTCGCCTAACGCCGGTATTGAGCCTGAACCCAGTAAACCCGTTGAACCGCATAAAGTAGGCTCAGCACAATCGCCAGACACTACGCCAGAGCCGTCCCTAGAAGATTGGACTGACGCACCCACAGCGCAAGAGGTTACACAGCCACAGTCAGATCAAACCGAACCGCCAGCTGAGCAGCAGGACAGGCCACCGTTAACACGCAGACAAGCACGCGAATCATTTCTTAACCAGGCCAAGCACGACAAGCCAGCCAGTAAGGGCTTCCGTGGACTACTCAACCAACTTGGGCTACGACTCTCTCCATCGGCTAGTGAGCAAGCCGAACGCGACGACATTCATAAAGTGTCCCAACATTGGGCAGGTCCACGAACCATAGCTGTTGTTAATGGCAAAGGCGGTGCCGGTAAAACGCCAACAACGATCTTGCTTGCTGCCGTTTTAGCGCGGTATGGCGGCGGCGGTGTTCTAGCTTGGGACAACAACCAAACACGGGGCACGTTAGGCTGGCGTACTGAACAAGCCGCCCACGACGCAACGCTTTTAGACTTACTACCGGCAGCCAATCAGTTACTATCACCCGGTGCCCAACTTGGCGATTTGGCGCACTACACGCACCATCAGACCAATGATCGCTTTGATGTACTACGCTCCAAACCCAAAGTTTTAGCGGATGCTCAACGGTTCACACAACAAGATGTGGATACCATTCACGCGGTAGCCGCTAAATTCTATCGACTAATCATTATTGACTCAGGCAATGACGAATCTGATCCCTTATGGCGACAAATGATCGACCACACCGATCAATTAGTGGTGGCAACAACAACAAGCGATGAAAAAGCCGAAGCCGGAGCATTACTGCTTGAAGATTTAGAAAAAACTGGACCACAAGGCCAACAGTTAGCAGATAATGCGGTGGTCGTCGTATCTCAGGCCGAAGCCAACGCAAAACCAGCGGAACTGCAATACATAGCTAAAGGTTTTAATTCCTTAGCACGCGAAGTCATCACCGTGCCCTATGATCCTGCAATGGTCGATGGGCACTTGCGCTACGATGCGCTTCGCAGCAATACCCAACGGGCTTGGTTACGCGCCGCAGCCGCCGTAGCTGACGAGCTGAGCTGAGCTGATGTTGTAGAAGGATTTATGTTAGCTTTCTCGATGACACTACCGGATATTGCGACTGAGCCAGCAAAAGAGGGCCTTGCCGCCGCCGCGCCTATCTTGATCGTGACATTGATGATCGCTGTGGTTGGCGGCGGATTTGCTTATACCCTTGGTCGCCACCGCCGACGAATAGCACGATTTGTCGTCAGTGTGCTTTCTACTATCCTCGTCGCCCTGGGGCTTATTCTCGCCATTTTTTATGTCTATTTACCCGTCTTTTGGGAATAACCTATGTCGTCAGACTCAGAAAACACGAACTCAGGCAAAGGAAAACAAGCCGCTAATGCCGCTGGGATGGCAGCGTTAAAAGCCACTGGCGGCACCGGCATCGTTGTTGCAATCGCTATCGCCTTCTTCGCATTACTGCTGGTGATTGTCCTCGTTGTGGCATTACTGCTAACAGAAGAAGAAGAAGAAGCCGGGACTGTCAATTGTTCGCCGTCGAGTGATGCTGATGTGACGATCCCGGCAGAATACAAAGAAGCTGTTGAAGATGCCGCCGATGAAGCTGGCCTACCAGTGTCTGTTGTTGGTGCGCTCTTTGACCAAGAGTCCGGTTACGACCCTAACGCCGTATCCCCTGTAGGAGCCAGGAATATTGCCCAAATGATGCCCGAAACCTGGGCAGAGTACGGCGACGGCGAGGACCCAGACGACCCGTTGGCTAGCATCGCTGCCGGTGGCCGCTACCTGAAAGCCGTACAAGACGAAATAGACTCAGTTGCTACTACTGACCAGGAACGCATCGAATTTACCTTAGCTGCCTACAACGCAGGTCCCAGCAGGGTCCAACAATACGATGGCATCCCGCCATATCAAGAGACCCAAGACTATGTGCAAATCATCACCAGCAATGCCCAAATTGATTTTTCCGAAGACTGCAAACCAGCAGGCGGTACAGAAATTGGTGACTTAGGCACCGGCGACTGGACACTCCCACTAGTCGGCGGCTCCCCCACCTCACCATTCGGCTACCGGGGCTGCATCGCTGGCATTGAATGTAACGAATATGTCAGCACCCACCATGGCCTAGACCTCTCCACCGGCGGGGGCGCAACTGTAGTAGCCCCCACTGATATTGAAATCACCGCCACCGGCACCAACCAATATCAAGGCGAATACATTATTGCACGTATGACCGAGGACCCCGAATTAGTGTTTCAGTTTCATCATTGCCAATCAGGGTCCACACAGGTCAACCAAGGCGATACCGCAGCCGTAGAAACCGAGTTATGTACAGAAGGTGACACCGGCAACGCCGCCGGTGCACACTTGCACTTCCAAATTAATGAAGCCGCAGCTGACGACACCCAACCAACCTATGAGCATTCCACCGACCCGGAGCCGATCTTGGTAGAAAAAGGTGTCCTATGAAACGCAACACCCTCTACTTAATCATCATCGCTATCGCCCTGGTGGCCGTCGCAACCATTGTTGTACCAACGATGCTTGCTGGTAAAGATGCTGACGACCAACCACAGCCAGACCAATCCTCAGACGCTGCTTCTGAGTCGCCAGCGCTGAATGAAAACGAGGACACGGCGTTAGAAGCTGCTGAAATCATGACGACCTGGAAACCAGCCGAAGATAAAAACCGTACGGCGGCTGAGTTACGAGCTAGCCATCTGATGACAGACGACCGGGCCGATGACATTGTAGAACCTGACCGGCCAGCACCCGGTAAATACTGGAATACCGCAGCAGAGCAGCAGGCCACCTCACAGCCCACCGTAGAAATTAACTACGCAACAGAAGCTCAAGAAAACATGGTGTCAGTCATGGCGACCTGGGCATGGGTAGCCGATGACGGCCAAGTACTACCCAACGAAAAACAACAACGGGTCTACTACTTCCACTTCAACGACGACGGCGAAATAGCCGATTACACCTACCAGACCATGCGCCAACCAGCCACCTAAGGAAATGCGAGCTAAACCACGACACACCGAATGACCTCCAGAATTAAGGAAGCTGCATCAGGCATCCTAGAAAGGAAGCTGCATCAAGCATACGGAGGGACATCATGCCAACACCATCAAAAGGTGATCGCTTTGCTGTCACTGGACGACTTCCCACGATTTACCGACCCAAACTATCACAATGGGTTCAGATCACCGGTGAGACTCAATCCGACCTCGTGGCCAGACTGCTTATGCAACATCTAGATGACAACGATCCCGCTCAGCATCGCGGCCAACAAGCCCTTAACGTAGAAAAAATCGCATAAAAAAGGAAGTGCCCGACCGACTGGCCGGGCACTGCCTACACGACTTTTCAGAAGCCGTAGCTACCAAACTCGCTTCTGAATTCAAACCCCACAGGAGGATTCTATGCCTAGACCTAACCAGGAGGTTCTGTGCATATCGTAGCACCTTCTTATGTAGAATATGCAGCCAAAACACGATCAGCTCGGTTTCGTGATGCTTTTCTGGACCATTTTAATCTGCGTTGGTTCAAAATGGCCGAGACGAAATCAGGTGTTGCTACGTCACAACGCCCGGATCGGGTGGCGCTCAATCAGTTTTTCGTCCCACCGGAAAAAGTTGGCTACGCCCTGGTTGTTGACGTAGATCGGCCAGAAGCTGTCCTAGATATTTATGGCCGTATTCCAGGCGAGATTGCCCCCTCATGGGTGGTGCCGACCAATCGGGGAGCACAAGCCGGTTGGTTTATTGATCCGGTCAATCTTGTAGGCCGGGATCATCCCATTCGATACGCCCGGAAGGTGGGCAAAGACCTCCGGGCAGCTGTGGGCGGCGATCTCCTTGTAGACCCCTTGACCCCTTCCCGCGTCCGCAACCCGGCCTATGAATATGCTGGGACTTTTGCCACTGCCACGCCCCCGGTCTACCAACTGGGACAGCTCATGACCGCGCTTAAAGCCGCCGGACTGTGGACCACAACCCGTGTTTTCGACAAGACCGGTAAGAAGGGCAAACCACGAATCCGGCTGACACCAACGACCGGGCCGTTGGACTTCGGAGAACGCAACGATGGTGTGTTTGATGCGTCACGGTTTGTGGCCTATGCCGGTGGCGACTATGCAATCGCTGCATGGGCGGCTAACGAACGTTGTGTTGAGCCGCTGCCCACCAGTGAAGTTAATACCATTATCCGTTCTATTGCTAACTACATGGCGTCCGAAGGCTACCTCCGCCAAGGCGGCGGCGTCGTGCCGATGCCAGACAGTATGCGCCAAGCCCTATCCGAAATGGGCCGCAAAGGCGGATTACGCAACAGCCGCGCCCAACGCGCGGCACGCGCTAAAGGCCCAGCCGCTGCCGCAGCAGCACGCAAATACCGGGCAGAACACCAGGCACGCCAAGCCAAACAACTCCACAGAAAGGGCCACAGCCGCGCACAGATCTCCGCCAAACTCGGCAAAGCAGCGTGCACCATCAGCCGTTACCTGCGCCGCTGGCTACCACTGACCGAAGCAGAGAAACACACGTGCATCACTGGAGCATCAGGTGGGAGATACGCTCTAGCCCCCACCAGCCGCACCCTTGTCCGGACTGACCAGACACCTCACCACGCACCCGTGGACCGAACAACCCAACAAAAGTTTCCACCGTCGCACTACCTCCGCTGGTCCAAGTGCCGATCCCACTCGTTAGGAGCGCCTACGTGACCTGGCGTAGTCCCTTCGTTGGTGCAAGGTTGCGCTCCACGGCCTCCTCCTCGTTCCTCGTCGTCGGGCGGACCGCTAGAAAATATCCAAATAAGTCCAGAAATACTGACTAGCCCACTGGTGATAAATAGTCCGGAATCCGGTTGTACCATTACTCGATGGGCTTGCCATGATTGGATAATAAGACAGTAAGGAATCTTTACGTGAATAGTGCAGAATTTAAAATGATCCGTAGACTGCTCGGCATTACTCCTGATGAAGTAGCAGCCACCTTCCAAGTAGCAGTGCGTAGCGCCAGACGATGGGAGACAACTCACAAACCACCCGAAGCCGTAGCAGCGTGGCTAAACAGAAAATTATCGCAAGCCAAAACCATCGTCTATGACACATTGACGCGAATCGAAGCCGATACCACTACCGACCCTGACCATATTACGACCCTGCCAATGTACAGAACTGATGAACAAGCTCGTGCAGCACTAGACCCCTCCATGACTAAAGAACAACATGCCGCCATAATGGGACTCATTACGTTTCTAGCTGATGACGATCTACATATCACAGCCGAATATATCACCGTGGATAACTAATGGTTTGCTTTTCCTGGTATTCCATCGTCACGC